>Ga0102944_1000305_pt1 | contig 39377 bp, 30 predicted proteins | sample SalPonD_shore_MG_FD_78172 | JGI IMG/M metagenome (GOLD analysis project Ga0102944, IMG submission 78172) | Salt pond soil microbial communities from South San Francisco under conditions of wetland restoration - Salt Pond MetaG... | ecosystem: Environmental > Aquatic > Marine > Intertidal zone >... | reverse complement strand
CTGTGTACCTGCTGGATAAATTTTTCCTAACTTGAATGCGAGAGTAGCTCAGCTGGTAGAGCCTCACGTTGCCAACGTGATTGTCGCGGGTTCGAGTCCCGTCTCTCGCTCATCCCTGAAGCCTCTGATTCCATTCAGAGGCTTCAGTTGTTCAGAGAATTTCCTTTTCACCCTCCGGCTTTTTGAATATCAGTTGCGTTTCACTGTCGGATATGATTAATTTTGGATGCTTTTTGAAAAGCGGCGACGTACCCAAGCGGTCTAAGGGAGCGGTCTGCAAAACCGCGATTCGTCGGTTCGAATCCGACCGTCGCCTCATATCTCCCTGCAGAAGCGCACCACCTGATTCTTTCCTGTTGCTTATGCCCTTTCTCCTGCCGCCTGATGGAGTCAACCGGTGGGTGCATGTATTTTCTGTGTTGCCGGAGTGGCGGAATTGGCAGACGCAACGGACTTAAAATCCGTTGAGGCTTTGGCCTCGTGTGGGTTCGAGTCCCTCCTCCGGCACATTAAATCACTGCAACGCTTGGTATGAAAGACTTTCAGATATATTGGTAAAACATAGGTAAAACAAAGCTTATTATACTTTATCATTACCAGAATAAGTTGAACAACATTGAGATTGACAGATGAGAACAGACGAAGTTAAGAAATTTTTCGACATCATTTTGAATTTTGACGAAAAAAAATTCAAAATGATAAAAGAGCGGTAAGAGAAAATCCATCTAAATATCGAAAAGCTAATCAGCAGTATAGACAGGAGCCTTATGATAAGTGTACGCCTAAAGACAGTGCAGAATATTATCTCAACCAACTAATTTTATCATACTATCTCACTCAAATTTTACCATTTGAAGAATCACTGTTTAATGCAGATTTTATTACTCAATCGATTATAGAAAACTCACAATTTAACGAATATAATAGCTCGGAAAACATGCAACAATTACGATCCGCTATCAAAAAAATCAGGGGAAGAGAAGGATTAATAAAAGATGAATATTGGCCTTCTGGTGAGGGTCCCCAAGATTATCAAGAGATAAATGAAGAAATGGAAACAGTGTTTGATAAAGTTGCATCTTTCTTAAGACCGTATTTATATGAAAAACATGGGTTCGATGAACTACTGGAAATTTATGAAAGTGATAGATTAAGATATGATGTCTTTTCTGAAGTCGGCCGGATTCGAATTGAAGAAAGTCCAAAACTGCGTAAAGAAAAAATAAAATTTTTTGAAAAAATATTACAAAAAAACATGGAGAAAAGGCCGTCAAGTTATTCCACAAAAAACTGAATTGATAAACTGAACTTACCCAGCATACCTCTGGGTTATGGAACGGGGAGCGGTACTCTAATTAGACCTCTCCCCTTTTTTTTATATCTTATTATCATAGGTTCCTTGTCAAGAAAGTACGTTTAAATCATAAAATTCTTGTTTTCCATTACGCATATTATCCAAATATTGAATTTTTGCTTTAATATATAATCCGCGAATTGGTGGATCATCGTCATATTCAAACGTCTCATCAACATCATATACAAAATCCAAAACTCGGACTTTTCTGCCTCGATGCTTTTTTTGGGGATGAACTGGATCGACTATGTATTTTTTACCTACCACAACTTCGAAAAATTCTGACGGGGTATTCCTATCTTTGCACACAAATACTTTTACCACCTCCTTATCATTATCTAAAAATATCCCTGCTTGCGAATTATGAAAAGTTGGGTATGCTGCGTATCGAATATCATCAGTACGCTCAAAATCAAAATCCACTATTCCGTTACTAATACTCATTGTAAACCCTCCGATTTCTTTTTAAACATTATCGCTATAAACGTAGATGCTTACTCGTTCCACCACAAGGGAAAATATGGGGGTTATAGGGAGTGCACTTCTATAGGGGGGCACTTTTTTATCAGAAATTTTACGTTGCTTACACTTGTTAGGTCTACTAATTTATTTTCGCTTAAGTCATTCAGCTTATATTGAATACTGATTTTCACGCATACAATCACGCAAAACATCTCAACATGAGTGTGGTTTAAATGGAGGAAAAATATACCATTCATTATTTTATTTTAAATTGGCTATAAGGGTAAACTACATATACTACAATGGAAGACAATAAACCTATAAAACAGTATAATAAACAAATTGGAGTTCAACATGTATTGCCCTCACTGTAATGAACATATCTCATTAGCTGATGAACGCTGCCCAAACTGCGGTAAATCAGAATGAATATGTCTGATTCTATTACACTTTTAACCTATATTCGTTGAATTATTAACGTTGGGGGTTAGCATGAATGCATCATCAAAGAATCCTGGTATTGCTATACTTCTTTCATTTTTCTTTGCAGGATTAGGGCAACTCTATAACGAACAGATTTTAAAAGGGTTGTTAATTGCACTGGTCTATTTGCTATTATGGATTATCGCAATCGGTCGCTTTTTATTTGGTGATCTTATGTTTCGACCAGAAGGGATGTCTGAGGGAATAGAGTATGGTCTCATTGCTTTTTTCTGTATTCCAGCGGTGTTGATTGGATCAATGATTGATGCGAAACGTACCGCTCAGAAGATAAATGACCAAGCTAATTGATAAACGGCATTCACTCTTTATGTACAGTTGTTTTTTGATGCTCATAATCACCTTGTAAAAGCGTAAGAAGCTGGACAACATTGCTCTTAGGCGGTCCGAGGTAATCCTGGGATACTCCGTAATGTGTCTGCAATACACGTTCAACCTGCGAGTCTGTATCCGTGGAATATTTAAAACAAGGTGGAAATATCCATGAACTGCAAAGGTTACTTGGGCATAGTGACATATCAACAACAGAAATTTACTTGCACGTTGTTGACAAGGATCTTGAAAGCAACGTAAAGGCCATTCTCTCAAATTGGGAATGATTCTAACCTGGTTTATATAATAAAAGTACAACCTGTATAGAGGAGTAAAAAAACCATGGAATTGATACTGATTTTCGTTATGATAGGTATTATGATACATATTTTCTCTGAAAACAAATAAGTAAAAACGATACAATTTATCTTTTATACATCCCCCCCAACCCGGCTGATAGTAATAACATTGCTTATTCGTCGATACAGAGCCTCTCAGGACACCATTGTTCAATTCTTTAGAATAATTTCACTACACCCTGTATAGAATGATTCTGCGTTCCAGAATATGCAATTATATAGTTGTTCATAACACAATTCCCTATTAAAAGCAACTATGACCATTTCTTTCTTAAGAAATTTTTACTTTTTCTCAATCAGGGGCCTTGCCCCTGCACCTCCTTGATTAACTTTAAAATTTAGGTGAACAGAGAGAAAGGGAAAGCTTATTTAAAAAGATATTTATTCCTTAGTTGACGCTGAAATATAATCTGTTAGAAAAGATAATTTTTCTTGTTTTACGGGTAATTATCAATCATATTTTAAATTCAAGTCGCATTCTTTTCGTAGAAATAGATCATTGGTGAAAAGATTTTTGGGTATTCGAAGATTGTTAATGCAATTACAAAAAATAAATAAAAGGAGTAACCTCATGAGAAGATTGCATGTAATTTTATTGATATTTATTCTTTGGCCTATTTTCATTGTCTCACAAACTCTAAATTCCAATGCAGAATATATCAAAAGCAAGTATCCGTCTGAATTTGAGAACACCTTAAAAAAGTATGCTTTACAAAAATGGAATACAGACTACGAGATGGTTGCTTATGAAATTAATCAACAAGCGGATGCTTTGGTATCTATTGTTCAAACATTTAAAAGTGAAAACAGTAGTATTTTATTTAATGCTATTCGCAAATGGAGCATAAAAGGATTCGAAAATCAGAATATTCAATACTGGAACGATAGTTTAGAGGTGGTCAATTTTAAATTACTTCATCTGCATTGTGATTGGGATATGGTTCAATATGAATATGATAAACAAGTTACAGCAAAAAACGCTATCTTTAAATAAAGGCAAGAAATATAATGAAAAAATTAATAGTTATAACCATCTTTCTTCCTTTAATTGCACTTGCTAATAACAATCCTGATATAAGGGCAATAAATCAACAGGAATTACCGTTACACTTCGTTGAACCAAAAATTACTCCACCAGGGCTCACATCGGGTACGGTTGTAGTCCGTTGGCAGAATACGGGAGACAAAGATATTGTAGCCTATCAAGTGGAATTCTTACGCTATAATCCATGGAATCAGATAATAGAACCAATTAATACTTTCACAGAAATCCAAACGATAGAAAGTAAAGAAAATGGAAAAAGTCAGTGGACAATTAATTATTCACCAAATACATGGATAACAGTCTTTTATATTAGTAAAATAAGATTTGCAGATGATACAATCGTAACGGCAAAGAGTGATTATATCATTTCGAAAATTGCGAAGTATTTAAATATTCAAAGTAATGACGTGAAAAAATTTGAAAAAATATTGAAAACGAAGCAAGATAGCAGTGCTTCACAATAAATTCGGAAATTATCAGAGTTTTATATCAGATTTTGACACTCTCTCTCAAAAGAGATTCAATAAAATATTTTTTTCACCTCGGAAATTTTAAAAACTGACCAATGTTTGGAAACTCTGATCGTTTGGTTTTTCTCAGATCGTTCCCTGAGATCCTTCCTTTGTTTGTTTTTTTTGAGAATTTTTGGATCTCTAGAGAGAGAAAAATTGCTATTAAAAACTTCTATTTTAGATCTTATTAAAAAATTCTATTAAAAGATTCTATTGCAGAGAAATTGGATCCTCTGAAACCCTTGGTATATAAAGCTTACAGATGTTTTTTGGGATGTTTTGGGGTGATCCTTTTGGGTAACTAACCTGAATAATTCATAAACTCAGGAAAAAAGAGTCCCAAGAGTGGTTGTAAAGTGTTAAATTATAATCGGTTAAATATAATAACATCTTCACAACCACTCAGGAACTCCATGATGCAAAATGTACCGTCTTCCTCGGACAACCACCAGCGCCATTTTCCCCTCGACGTAACCCCGGTGCAAGGCCGGCCCGTCCTGATCGACGGGACAGGGGGCGACCTCACCTCGGATGCGGGGGTCCTGCTGCTGCGGGAGACCGAAGCCCAGGTGGGCATCATTGCCGCTCTCAACAACTGCCTGTCCGATCCGCGGCATCCCTCCTACAGTGTTCCATGCGCAACAGACGTTGCTGGCCCAACGGGCCTACCAGAGCGCCTGCGGGGATCCCGATGCCAATGATTGCGACACCCTCCGACAAGACCCGGCGCTGCAGCTGGCGGTCGACCGGCTGCCGGACCGGGCGACCCCCTTGACCAGTCAGCCCGCCATGACCCGGTTGGAATACACCCCAAGTCGCACGCAGTTGTATCGCATGGCCGCCGCCTTTGTCGACGTGTTCCTCCAGTCCTACGCTTCACCTCCGGCGGCCATCGTTCTGGATTTTGACAACACCGACAGTGCCGTGTATGGGCACCAACAACTGGCCTTGTTCAACGGGTACTACCGACACCGGTGCTACTAGCCACTCCATTTGTATGAAGGGCTCAGTGGGAAACTGGTGACCACTATTTTGCGGCACGGGCATCGGCCCGGTGGCGGGAAAATCGTCGTGTATCTGCGCCGGATGGTGGCGCGCCTCCGGCGGCCTGGCCGGAGACGCTGATCCTGGTCCGGGGCGATCAGCATTATGCAACGCCTGCCCTGTATGACTGGGTGGCCGCGCAGCCTCCGCGCCATCACCACCGACTGCTGGCAGGGGCACGGGAAGGTGTTGTACGAGACAGTGTACTGTGCCCGAGGTCAGGATGAACAGTATATCAAAGATCATAAGCGGTATCTCCAGAGTGATCGGGCGTCCTGTCACCGGTTTGAAGCGAATCAGTTCCGGCTGTTCTGTATGTCCGCGGCATATGTGCTCCTGCAAGCCCTCCGCGCCGAAGTCTGTGTTGCACCCGGTGGGCCCAGACCACGATGGCGACCCTCCAACAGCACCTGCTGAAGCTCGGTGCCTGCATCCGGGTGTTGAACACCTGCATTAACACCAGAATAAACCACGCCCGAAAGGTTTGCGGCTCCTCATGCCAACTATCCGTCGGATCAGTGAGCCAGCGGATCCAAATCAACACATTGTAGGCCAGCACCGCCAGTGACCATAAGACGTCATTGGCCCAAAAATCGTCCACCGGGGTGGTCCTGGCATGGAGCGGTTGCTTCACGGGCGCCTTCCAGTGCTCACATTCGCCGCGATCATGATACAGGCGCCAGAGTTCCACGGGCGCTTCGGTCACATTGGTGACAAAACACTCGTAGGTATCATACACCAGCGGGAAAAGGAGTCCCGCGCGGTCCTCCCGGACTCGTCGTCGCAGGAACACCAGTGTGCGGGGGCGATCCCAGCCCAACGCTTGGTTGGCCTGTTCGGCATACGCCAGGGTCGGGGCGCCCGGGATCGTTTCCCAGAGACAGTGCCCCAGCAGCGTCTGAAAATTCCGCAGTTTGACTTTGGTGAGATACCGGGCGCCTCGGTCCTCCAGCGTTTTCAGGATCGCGCCGTTGGAAAAGCCGCTGTCCGCCCGGACGAGCCACTGGCGGTCATTGGCAGGCAACTGGGGGCAGAGCGTCTGCAGAAATTCGGCGGCCCCATTGCCTGTATAGGTATTGCCGGGGCGCCACCAACTCTGCAGGACTTCTTTGGTCGCGGTCAGAAACGCCAGCAGCGGATGATACGAGGGCTGCCCATTCTTCCCGGGGTGGTCGCCTTTCGCGCCCCCTGCCTGGTGGCCACACACGGTGGAATCCAGGTCGATGATCTGCCACCGGGGATGCCCTGCCTGCCCGGCCGCCGGGCGGATGTGCTGCACCGGCTGGCGCAGTGATCCGATCACGGTCTGCCACTGATTGGCGGTCCGCCAGGTGAATTTTTTCAGCCGATACACGACGGTGTTCTCGTCTATCGGGCCGGGCAGCCCCACGGCCGTTTGGACCATCGGATCGGCGCTGAAGGCTTCCAGATGGCACAACCGACACCTGTCCGCTATATAGCCGAGCAGAATCGTGGTCAGCATCTGGACGGTGGGATATTTCACATTATGATGCAGCGGCAAATCCAGGTGGACCTCAACGCGCTCAGCAAATCCCAACTGATCAAACACAAAGTCCGCGATCGGGGCGAGGCCGGCATATTGGTCAACGTGTCTTCGATGAAATCCCAGGCAATTTGCGGTCACTTTTGGGTGGATGGCGTGGTATATTGATTCACCAAGAGGGTGCCTCCTTGTGTGGCATTTGTTATTGGGATAACATATTGAAAATATAACACGTTGAGACACCCTTTTCTATTGCTTTCTTCTGATACATGGGACTTTTAGATACTCTGTAATCATCCGCCATGGAACCGCAGATTATAATTTACTTTACTGGATCCCTCCGTTATCTTTAGAAAAGGTGCTTATCCTGTGTCAAAACGGAATGATGATCATGACTGACGGCGGCTTGTACATTACCTAGAAAAAAAGGGAGTCAATGGCTCGCATGTGGCGTTCCGGTCTGCCCGTGAACATTGCGAAAGTAGTGTATGACTCCTCATTACTCCAGCTGAGTGGCACACTGGAAAAGCATGCTCGCTTTCTCCAGTTAATACGGCCATCGGAGCGCTGAACTTCTCTTCTATTACCACTTCATTCTACAGCACTAAAGGCCAGACACAGAACTATAGACAGTGTGTTGCCTTCCGGAGTCTGGAGCACACACCTCCGGAAGGCCTCCTGTTCAAATAAGAAGGATGTGAACCATGACACGGCGATTTGTGTTGGAACTCGACCGGTTGAAGGATCTCCTGAGCGAAATGAGCCGGTCGGTACAACGGCAGATTGATGATGTCAGCGAGGCGCTCTTTAGCAGCGATCGGGATCGGGCTCAACAGGTAGTGGATTCCGATGGGAAGATCGATCAGTTTGAAATAATTATCGACCGGACATGTGAAGGGATCATTGCACTTTCGCAACCGGTCGCCTCGGATTTACGCTTGCTGGTCTCCGGCCTGAAAATGAGCACGGATTTGGAACGAATGGGCGATCAGGCCGCGAACATCGCCCGCGAAATCATCGCGGCCGATGCCTTTGACACATCCCTGCTGAAAAGATTACAGCTGGACGTGATGACCGATCGGGTCCGTGCGATGGTCAGTGACGCTTTTGCCTCCTTCATTCATGGAGATGCGCCCCGGGCGAAAAGTATCTGCGACCGGGATGATGCCGTGGACGAAATCAACCTGTCCGTCATCCGAACCCTCAGCGAGGAGAACGGCCTGGGGTTGGAGTATCCGCAGCGGGTGCATCTCCTCATCATTACCCAAAACATCGAACGTATCGGGGATCTGGCCACCAACATCGCCGAAGAGGTGATTTTTCTTGTGCGGGCCAGAACGATTAAACATCATTACCAGGAGTTCACCGGCTAGCACCCTTCAAAGCAGAGGCCCCTTACCCGGCCGGGCCACTCTGTCAGTCAAATAGCAGGCCAGGCTCCCGGGGAGTACTTCTCTTCTCATCCTTCCGCCCGGTTAGTGTTCTGTTTCGACCGAATGGTCGACCATTTCACAAGACATTCTTTCCTTTGCAAAGACAATATCTACCTGTTATTTCACCATTTGATGACTTGACGTGAAAGACCGGCATGAAAATTGAAAGTACTGTGGCCGGAAACTGAAACGGTTATTCGGAAAACGACACAGACAGGAGCGCAGGAAAATGGCGACCCCGATTACCAGAGCATTACTGAATCTGTCCAACACGTGTACGGAAATCAGCCTCTGCCAAGAAAAGGGGTGGAGCTGGCAACGATTCTCCTGGGTGACCGACACGATAAAATTTTCCGCTAAACAATTAAAACAGGGTGTCCCTCTCGATAAAATCATCGATTGGAAGGATAAACGAAAAACGACGGGCAACAATTTCGATACGGTTGAGACTTTCTTTCATGCCATGCATATCGCTGCCACCGAATATGGAATGCACGATATCCTTTACCGTGACTTCCAACATTTACGGTTTGACGAAATACGGGAGATTGAAACCAAGTGGACGGCTGGGGCTCCGGATGTCCTCCTTCGTGCCCAGTATCGCTTGATTGATTCCGAAATTATCCCGGATCTGAGTGGCAGAGCGAACCGTGTAAAAGAACGGCTCGTCACCGCCCTTCGGGCGGTAGGTTCCAGGAGTCAGGGCAACTAACGGGCTTCACCCCCTTGCGCGCTCTGTTGTTGTTCCTGGAATTCATAGACCGGTTTGATATCGATGGGAATGCCTTCCAGCTTGGCCGTTAAATCTTTCATTGTTTCCGTCATCGAACCATAGGTATCGATCAGCTCCCGGGCGGCCTGATAGTCGCCCTGGGCCTGAATCGTGAGCAGCAACCGAGCCAGTTCTTTCACCGAATCATAGATATGGTCATAGTTCACCCGCACGGTCCGGGTTTCCCGATCGTACTCATAGCCGCCTTTTTCGAGGAGAAAATTGTAGATGATGGCATTGCCGGCCCCGTGCGCTTCATTCACCCCGAATCTCACGGATCGGAAAATCCCGGCCAGAAACGTGTTCCAAATCTGCTTCCTGAAAGAAGCCGGAAATTCACCTTTTTCAATCATATAAATATTATTATACATTCCCAGAACGTCGGCTTTGCATTCCTCAATGGTAGAGTACGTCTCTTTCAGCGCCTGTCTGACCTCGGTTTTATGCCCGTTGACCGTGATGATTCCCGGACCGAGGCCATGGGATATTTCATGCATCAGGGTGTGGTTGAAAAACGCCTGAAAGGTAACATCCCGGAGCTGCTCCGGGCTGAGGACTTTGGAGGCAATCGGTTGCAGAAGTGTATTGAATTTCGCCTCGCAGATATTTTTCAGTATGACCTTCTTGGAACCCTTCGCCTGCCGCACCCGTTCGTCGTTGGGGAGATTAAAGGCAATCGTCTGGACACCGGCCTTGGTGTCCCCGGCCGTAAAAACCTCCTGTGCCACCACCATGGGCGATTCCGTTCCCCGGCTAAAATTCTTGTACTGATCCGGAAGGGGAAGATGCCGTTCCATATCGGTCAGATAAGACGCAAACCGGGCGACTTTCGCGCTCTCCTCCGGGTCTCGGATGGTCAGGAAGGATTCGAAGGCTGCCTTGTAATTGAACAATTGATCCTCATAGACCTCGTATGGCCCGATAACCACTTCGATGGTATTATCCCGAACATCCATCCAGGCCATGTTGCTTTCATAATAATCGTTCGAGAGAAACGCATCGGCCCGGCTTTGTAAAAACCGTTTCAGACTGGGATTATCGGACGCAGCGGCCGCCCGCCGGAGATAGTCCGCCGCCTTTGCGAGCCGCTCGTGAAAATAGGCGGAGTACGGGAGCGCCACCAACCCGCCGTTTTGCCGCCGGATCATGGTGTATTCGGAAGTAAAGGAATCCCGAACCGCCGGATGCGCCTCAATCCACCGGGTAAATTCATCTTTGGACATATCCGCCGGATAATAATTTGCCCCGAGCGGTTTGGGCTGATTTCCATAAAAAGGTTTATTTTCGTCCAGCCGATCGAATGGCCCGAACATAATATTGAATAACTTCAAGGTCAGCTGGGCTTTATCCGTCTGGGTACGGTGCAGTTCGGCTTTGATTTCTTCGTTTCCGGCATAGACCTGTTCCAGAAAGAGACTGTCCATCTCGACGGCCGCCAGGTACAAATTCTTCATGACTTCCATTTGCTGGTTATCCAGCAGTGAGCGATCATAGGTGATGTGCGTTTCCGCAAAATCATCCAGCCGCTGCTCGATTCGCCCCATGCTATACCCTGCCCTCTGATCATTGGACCGCTGTTGACACGCACTGAACAGCACAGCCACTATGCTGCCCAGCAGCACAAAAATTCCGATCCGCTTCAATCTTCCCATTCTTTTCGCATCCGCCATTCTAGAATCAAGCATTCTTCTGTCTAGCGCAATAAAAAAGTATAGGATACGTCCGTCACGAATACAATAAAAAACATCCCACGGGCTGGCCGACTGCTCCGTGCCGGGGTCAACCGGCTGTCAGGTAACATGAATGTGACGGCAGATTCTGTTCCTGAAGAATCCGCCGATTGAAGCATGAGTTACGGGGCAAAATTATCCGGGCACGAATATCTCACCGGCCCGGCTGGTAGGTTTCAGGACCTGCAATCCAATCTCCGGTAACGCCCTGTTCTCTTCCAGGGGCTGTTCTGTGTACGGTGTCGGAAGGCGCCGGGTGCAGGTTATGCGTGCCTTCCCTGCTCTGGAAGTGAGTACAAATAGAGATATTTCCGGTGTCGTATCGGAATGCGGTCAGGCCTTGGCCAGTTCTCCGGCATTCTTTTGTACTTTGACAATTGCCGCCACCACGTCCTCGATCTCTTTTTTCCCTCCCAGGAAAATATGCTGGCCGAACGAGAGACCGGTTTCTGCCGCCAGTTTATCATTGGCCGGACACTGATTTTCGTTCCAGAATCGCACCAGGCGTTCCCGGGAAAACACCCGCTGAAAGGACGGCAAATTCAAATACTCTTGTACAAAGGGATCTTTGTTCAGGGTGTCACAGCCCGCCTGAAGCGGAATCCCTTCGGCGTTGACTGCTCTGCGGAATTTATTCCGGGGAAGATCCTGAAAGCGGGTCTTGTCATAATGGAGATAATAACCGTAGTAAGCTCGGCGGGTCTGTTTCTCGTACTTTTTCGCCGGACTAATTCCCGGGACCTCCGCCAGGAGCTCTTCCAGGTAGGCCGCATTCTGTTCCCGCCTGCGGGTTTGCTCTTCCACATGCCGCAACTGTCCGCGAATCACGGCGACCTGAAAGGCGGTCATTCGGTAGTTGGATCCGGTATAGTCTCTCTGGTTGCGGGGATCCCGACCGTTATTCTTAATCGCAATACATTTTCGCATGAGCTCCTCGTCGTCGCCGACAATGGCCCCGCCTTCACCGCTGGTGATACTCTTGAATTCCTGGAAACTGAAACACCCCAGAGTGCCGACCGCCCCCAGTTTCTTCCCGTCCCATTCTCCCATGTGTGCCTGGCAGGCATCCTCCAATACCGGAATGTCATATTTTTCGGACAGGGCCCTGATTTTATCCATGTGACACGCCCCGCCGCCGATGTGTACCGGCAGAATTGCTTTGGTTTGCTCATTAATCCGCTCTTCGATTAAATCCGGATTAATCATAAAGGTATCAGGATCGGTATCCACATACACGGCCAGAGCATAATTATTCAGCACCGCCTGTGCCGTAGCCACAAAAGTGTTGGTCGGTACGATAACCTCATCCCCGGGGCCGACACCCAACGCATGCAGAGCAGCGGTGAGCGCCGTGGTTCCGGCATTGGTTGAGGCACAGTACTTCACACCCATCAGGTCGGCAAATTGGCGTTCGAATTGCACCATGGTTTCGGAGTCCGCATGCCGGAACTGAGACCAATCTTGATTCCGGAAGGCCTCGAGATACATTTCGACATCCCGGTCATCCGTTTCCGGCCAGGTGGGAAACGGTTGGCTTCGGACCGGGGCTCCTCCCAGAACGGCCGGTGTTTCCGCTCTTTTAGCGGAACGGGCCGCGAGGCGAGCCGCCCCGCCGAATGTCAGCGTGGCTCCTGCCGCTCCCAGTGTGGTGTATCGCAGGAACTCACGACGTGAGATGGATTGGGTCTTCATATACATCTCTCCTGATTTTCGGTTACATTTTTTCTGTTCCCATGGTCGGCTGCCCACTCCAGGCAGGTTTACACAGCGCCGATTCCAGGATATGGCAAGGTCAAAATTTTCTATCGAATGGAACGTGTTTACCTTCACAGTATATTGTCTTTTGGGCTGATTCGCAACCGAATAATAAGCCGTCCGGCCGGGTAAATGCTGCTATCCCCGGCTACATTTCTCAATCTGAGAGGAATGCCGGTTTGCCAAAAAAATCTATTCCCCTTTTTCCCGGAATGATTACCGAACGGCTGTGAGAGCGGTCCGATCACCAGGCATCGCTGCACATGATGAAAGGGTCGTCTCGGAATCCGGGTAAGGGCCGCCGGATTTCCTATCTGTCCGGTTCTCTCCGGAAAGCGACGTTACATGTGTAAAAAGAACAATGACAATAACTTGCGCACCCCTGAACGGAGGCGATATTATGGAAGGATTACTTGGGAATGCTCCCCCCTCGCATGCGGCTCAGGAAAGACCGTCCAGTACTTCCAAATAGTCTTCGGTCAATATCTGTTGAATATCCAGAAGGGATTTCAACCCCTGGGAAGTCTTCGCCATACCCAACATAAAACTGGTATCCACGCCGGTACCGAATGAGGGCGGTTCCTCAATTTCACTCTCGGAAATATTTAAAACGTCGGAGACGCGGTCTACAATCATACCGATCAACGAGATGCCCTGTCGATCCTCCAGTTCCACCACAATAATCGGGGTTCGAACATCGTATTCCCGCGACGCCATCTCGAACCTGCGGCGCAAGTCGATGACAGGAATGACTTTTCCACGCAGATTGACTACTCCCCGGACAAAACCCGGCAGGCCGGGAATTTGCGTAATGCGCAACATTCCGACGATCTCTTTGACATTCACCACCTTGATTCCGTATTCTTCTCCAGCCAGTTGGAATGTGACGAACTTACTCGATGTGGTGTGTTGGTGGGCGATGGTTGCATCCGTCGTATCTCGTGCCATTTCCGTACCTCCGTCAACTCCTGATTTGCATTGCCATCTACGACTATCATTATCGACCGGCGCCAGGACTTCTTTAGAATAAATGAAACCAATGCAGCATAGGATGTCAGGGAATGCACAACGGACTGGATGCATTTCCCACTCGAGTCCGGGCGGGCCGCGGCGGGGTGCTCGTGCCCGGCCTCTTTCCCTGGGATGGCGAATCGGTTCCACTGGCGCTTGGTTCGGGAAACGGCTCTGCAACGCACCGGATCAACCGTCGGGGATACGGGACGGCGTATCCCGGTTGAGTTCTTTCGGAACAGAGGGAGATTTTACTCCCCTCAAATCACTCCTGTCAATACAGAATGAATAAGGGCATATCAAAAGCGATTATCAGCCTGAGATGATGCTCGGACCGGGTATGCTCCCGAAGGCTTTGCCCTCTGAAGTATCCGGCGCCGAGGGCGAGCGGGACATTTTTCACTCCATAGATAAAATAGATCCCGGGATTGACAATATCACGGAACGTGATTTCTGCGGAGGTATCATACAGCTGGGCATTCACGGCCTGCCCGAAATCGATGATGCTTCCCAGGATGCTGATTGAACTCCCGCTGTTCCGTCCCCAGCTGAATTCCAAACCCACGGGTGCTGCCAATCCGTAATTCAAAACACCGCGTCCCAGATTCTCCCTGGTCGATTCCACCCCTGTGGCGATCCCCAAATAGGAAGCAATCGTGAAGTGGCGCTCTTTCGGTTTCCGCTTTACCGCAAAGCTGACAGCAGGGAGGGTAGTCGCTTTCAGGATAGCTTTCACTTCGTCGGCGGTTTGTGCTTCCGATAGCTGGGCGAAAAACAGGGCAAAGATTTTAAATTGCTCATAATACCTGGCCTGGATTTTCGGGAGATCGGTCTTGGCATAGATACTTCCGGAATAGTTCCGGCTGATATATTCGATAATAGAGAACGCATTGGCTACCCGCATCGGATAGCTGTAACTCGTGTCGAATGCCACCTGGACCGGTTCCAACAACTGCCGGGTGGAATCAAAAAAGGCTTGCAATCCGGCAGTGAGCCTCTTCAGGGACTCCAGATTCGTTACCTGGAATTCGCCCGATGAAAAAACGGAATTATACCCGTCGATAGAAGCAAGAGCGGAGTCCAGTCGGTGTGTGATCGCGGTCAAAGAGTCGCGATTTGCCAGCCGCTCTACGTTCAACCGGGTAAGGGCGCTTTGGATGTCCCGAATCGATTGAAGATAATGGTCATAGATAGGGTTAATGGTGTTCCGAATAAACTCGGGTGCGTTAATCGGCAGACTATTCAGCGGATACTCTGTCCCATTGATAATAATCACGGTATGCTGAGTAATCGCCAGGAACTCATCGATGAACGCCGTATCGGATTGCCGGAAGATCAGGCTTTCCCGCTCCAGTTGCCGGAGAATGGTGCGCACCAGCTGGTTTAAATCCTGCTCTACACTCAATCTCCACATATCCCGACTGGTCAAAAGGATCCGAAGATCGGTTTTACCCAGCAGCTGGTAAGTCTTTGGAAAATACAGGGGGAGGAGTTTATTGCCCTTCATCCGCTGCTCAAAGATATAAATAAAGTTTTCGTTCGCCCGTTCAATCAGGAAATCAGCCGCCCCCCGGATCCGGGTTTCTTCCTGGGCAGACAACGGCATGTTGAATAGCAACAACACACACCCCAGCAGCAAGAGGTATTGTTTCCATTCCCGCCCTTCCCTGCTTCGACCCGGCAGCACTCTCTTCATCTCTCCACTCCTGGTGTCCCGGGAACTCCCGGGAACTCCCGTAATCCGGTTTTTCGTCTATCCTCCGGAGAATAACAAAGCTCGATGAACACGACACCACGAGCCGCCCTCATCGTAGATTGCGCTTCGGCCAGGAGGCAAACCGCTCCTCCCGGAGCTCAGCGATAAGTTGATGGGGCAATATCGATAATAGCGATATAGTGTAGACACGATTTCGGCAAGTGTCAAGCGGGAGTAATGGGGCGTGGTGACTTGTCCGGCAGGAGGAGCCGGTCCCCAGGGATCACCCAGGCGACCTGCCCGATTGCAGAGTTCTGGCCGGCATTATCTATACGTTGTCCAATACCGCCCCTATGTGGGTTAACAGATCATTAAAATCGAATGGTTTCTGGACGATCCTTTGGAAACCAAGATTCAGCAGGGTTTCCCGCTCATCTTCATTGATATATCCGGTCATGGCTAACAGTAAGATCTCCGGTCGGCTGCTGCGAACTTGAGTCGCCAGTTGCCGGCCGTTTAACCTGGGCAACCCCAAATCAGTGAGGATCAGGGCGATTTCTTCCCCAGTATCCTGCAACATCTCCAAGGCCATCAGACCATCTTCGGCCGTGATCACCTGGTACCCACTCGACCGGAGCTTTTCCATGAGTAATTCCCGGATATAGTCTTCGTCCTCCACGACTAAAATCCGTTCTCCGGCCCCTGATGGGATCTTGTCCGATTCACTCGATGGTGCGGCAATTATGACGTCATCGGTCCGGGGTAAACCAATAACGAAAGTGGTCCCTTCTCCTACCCGGCTTTCCACCTCGATCCATCCTTCGTGATTTTGAATAATTTTATAGGAAACCGCCAAACCCAGGCCGGTCCCTTTCTCCCGCTCCTTGGTGGTAAAGAACGGCTCAAAAATGTGGCCGAGCACTTCCTCCTCAATGCCCATCCCGGTATCCGAAACGAACAGACAGAAATACTCCAGGGCCTCTTGTTCGTGGACCTGGCATTCCGACTCGGTGGGTTCCCGCATCCCCAAAGTAATGCTCCCTCCGCCCGGCATGGCATCGGCGGCATTGATACAGAGATTTAACAGAACTTGTTGCAGTTGGCTCTTATCAGCGCGTACCAGTGCATTGCCTCTGTAAGGTTTTACCCGGACCGAGATAGTCTTGGGCAAGGTATGGATTAGGATTTCCTGAACGGTTTGCAAAAACTCCTGTAGTGAGATTATTTTCAGAGCCGGGCGCTCGGACCGGGCCAACCCGGTCATGCGGTTGGTCACCGACTCCCCGCGTTCAATACTGGAGTGCGCTATCTCGATATATTTCCGGAGCCGCGAATCACTATTCACCGTCTCCATCATCTGGAGCGCCCCGGAAATGCTGGCCATCACATTGTTAAAATCATGGGCGATACCACTCGCGATATGGCCCAGGTTCTCCATGCGCTGAGCATGCACCAACTGATGTTCCAGTGCCTTTTGCTCGGTGATATCTTCATACATGCCCTGATAATACAGCAGTTCTCCATCCGCATCTCTTACGGCATGTGCATTCTCGCGGACATGGATCTCTTCGCCTGTTGCGGTATACTGGACATGCTGAAAATTGGTGATATGCCCCGAGTGTTCCATCTCCTTCCGGTACCGATCCAGGGCGGCGGAATCCCAGGCGCCCAGGTCATAGATGTTCTTGCCGGTGAGATCGCGGGAATGCTCATATCCCAGCATATGCGCCAGGCCCGGGTTTGCCATCAGGATTTCACCCTCGGGCGTCACCCGGTAAATACCTTCCTGCATGTTTTCGAACATGCTTCGGAAATCCCGTTCGGAATCCGCCAGCGCCCGTTCCACACTTTTCCGATGGGTGATATCGACCACATGACATAAAAAATTCAGGGGCTCACCTTCGTCATTTCTGATGAGAGTCGCACTCGCTAAACCGCAGACGATGTGCCCGTCGTGATGCCGGAAAAGCTTCTCCATCTGTACCGCCGATACTGCCCCGGTGATCAAGTCCGCCTGCCTCCGGCCATTTTCCTCCGGATCCTCCGGGTGGGTAATATCACCTACGGTTTTTCCGACCAATTCCTTGACCGTGTATCCCAACATGGAGGCATAAGCCTGATTCATCTGTATAATCTGATCTTCGATATCGATGAGAGCGATACCCGCGGTAGTATTTTCAAAGATTCCGCGGAATTTTTCCTCACTTGCCCGGAGGGTCTTCTCGGCCCGTTTGCGTTTGGTGATATCGTGCACGATGCAAATAAATCCCCCGCTGTCAATTTGCGAAAGGGACAACTCCTGATGAAAACGGATACCATCCCGCTTGGTACCAATGGTTTCGCCCCGCCATTTGCCCTGTTTCTCCAGGGCCGGCCGGATCTTTTGATCGATTTCACGCTGATAGTGCTGATCGTAAAGGATGCGCCAGGAATGGCCCAATAGATCTTCCGGTAGAGCATATCCGTACATCCGGAGGAACGACTCATTGACATAACTGAATTGGGTCTGTTCATCCAGAATGGCCATACCGTCCATCGAGGCTTCCATGGCTGCTTGCGATAATTTCAACACCTGTTCAGCTCGTTTTTGAGCCGTAATATCCTGTTGGATCGCCAGGTATCCGACGACATTGTTGTACTTATCAAGGATAGGATTCGCCGACCCCTGCACCGTGATTAAGTCCCCCGATTTTGTCCGGTTCACCAGTATACCCGAGACGACCTCCCTCTCCAGAATGGTCTGCCAAAAGTGATCATAGAACTTCGCGGGATACTTTCCGGATTTCAGAATACGTGGTGTGCTCCCCAGGGCCTCCTCGCTGGGATAACCATACACCCGGGTGAACGCGGGATTGATGTATTCGATAACCCCTTGTGGATCGGTCAGAAACACTACTTCATCGGTCCGCTCGATGCCCAGTTCGAATTTTAACAACCAATTTTGAGCTTGCTGTAGTTGTGCTACCTGCTTCCGGAGACGTTCGTTCTCCCGGAGCAGTTCTGCATTTGATGATTCGACGCCAGCCATAAGGGATCACTCTCTGCATGCAGTACCGGATGATCAGTAAGCGTTCTATTTTCTGATTTTACCATAATGTTAATGAAGGCAATCATTTAGTTAGACAATTAAACTAAGGCATGCGAGAATATTAAAATATTTTTGAGACGAAACAAGTAAATAATTATCCTGCTCAGATCACACGACCTAAGGGACACCTGTTGTTCGGGGACTCGTCACCCACCGGCTGTCCGGTTCCCGGTACGAGGATCACAAGGCATCACATGCTATCAGGATAGTATGCGGTCAGTCTCCCGAACTGAACCCCGGGGCACGACTTACCATCAAACACAGCGACAGCGGTTTAGTCCAAAGACACCCGTGATTGGATGGATGTCCCTCCTGCTACGGCCGCCCCGTTGCGTAACGAGACCTTCAACGCGCCGAATAACTCCACGATGTCAAATGGTTTTTCTAATACCATCATGTCTACCAGCGCGGTGTTCGTCCGGTTCACACCATAATGTGTGGTGAACAATACAGACAGGTTCGGTTTAAAATGTAGCATTTTCGCCAGTGTCGTACTCAATCCGCTGACCCAAAGATCCGCCAGTACCAAGTCGATCTTGCCCTGATGCATCCAGTAAAGTCGTTCGCCTCCGTGGGCATTATCCGTGGATAAAATATTATATCCGTTCAGTTTTAGGATCTCGTATAACAGATTTCGTACCGATTTGTCCGGATCGATTACCAGCACGGTCTCACCTCGTCCCTGATATTGCAGGATATGATCTCGTCGCATAGTTACTCTCCTTTGTCTGTCTCTCTTGCCGGTATGCACCGGCAGATTGATCCACGGTTTGGTCGCTCTGTTGATAAGACAAGAATCATACCCGTTGATCCGGCACAGTGATAAATTTTTTCTATCACATGCAGGAACAATATCTTAGAGATATATATTCAAAAGCGTACCGTCTTGTGAACTACACCCAAATGTGTTCTTCATGACACATCACCTGTCCATTGGCACCCAATAAAAGTGAGAGCAACAAATCGAGTACTGCTTCCATGCCTCCCCGGAAATTTTAGTTTTTACCCTACCGGGACGGCAGAACCCAACTTATCCCCCCCTCTTTTCCGCCGGACCATGTTTCCATCCTGGGAACATTTCGGGAACCGGTCTCCTTTTTCAGGTTGAATAACCTGTCCCCGAATACCTAACTTTTCCCATAGTGAATGACCATTTAGATGGCATACTATCGGAGAACCGGAATTCGCAGAGCGTTGAGGAAAGAGAAAGATCACGGAGGAGTCAGGATGAGTCGACTGTTTACGCCATTAACATTGCGGGAAGTCACCTTTCGCAATCGCATTTTTGTATCGCCCATGTGCCAATATTCCAGCCAGGGAGGGATTCCCACCGACTGGCACCTGGTGCATTTGGGCAGCCGGGCGGTGGGCGGGGCGGCTCTGGTCATGGTGGAAGCCACCGCGGTATCACCGGAAGGGCGCATTTCCCCGGACGACAGTGGGATCTGGTCGGATAGCCAGGCCGACGCTTTCCGCCGGATCACAGCCTTCATTGAGAAGCAGGGCGCTGTCCCGGGAATCCAGCTGGCACATGCCGGGCGTAAAGCGTCCACCCGGGTCCCCTGGCACGGTGGCGGTCCTCTGTTACCGGAGGACGGTGGGTGGCAAACCATCGGTCCCAGCCCCGTACCGTTTGACGAAGGCTCTCGGGTCCCCAGGGAAATGAGCAGCGACCGGCTGGAAACCGTCATCGCCCGGTTCAGCGAAGCCACAAAACGCAGCCTGAAGGCCGGCTTTAAGGTGGTGGAAATCCATATGGCCCACGGCTATCTCCTCCACGAATTTCTCTCCCCGTTGAGTAATCAGCGTCACGATAGATTCGGAGGCGATTTCGATGGCCGGGTCCGTTTTCCCCTGCAGGTGGCGGAAACCGTTCGGCAAGAATGGCCCGACCATCTCCCGGTATTCGTGAGAATCTCAGCAACGGATTGGAAGGAGGGGGGGTGGGATCCGGAGCAGTCCGTCCGTCTGGCCCGGTTGCTCAAAGAGCGGGGCGTCGATCTCATTGATTGCTCCAGCGGCGGATTGCTGCCCGATGTTCGGGTACCGTCTGCTCCGGGATATCAAACACAATTTTCTGCCAGCATCCGAACCGAAGCCTCCGTCTCCACCGGGACGGTCGGGATGATTACCCGCCCGGAACAGGCCGAACATATTCTGGTTACGGAGCAAGCCGATGCCGTATTACTGGCCCGGGAGATGCTCCGGCATCCGTATTGGCCACTCCACGCCGCCACAACACTGGGTGAGGAGGTTCCCTGGCCGGATCAGTATGCCCGGGCGAAACCCGCGATGCCTTAGAGATTAAGCAGAAACTTTGTCGGGGGAAAATGCTGTCTCGAGAGTGAAAGAAAGGTAATTATACGTTCCTGCCAGAATCATCCGTTCCGGAGCAAAGGCAATGCGATCCGGCTGCACCCGCTCTCCCGGAATAAATCGGGCAGTGCGGCACCCAGAATAGTGGCAGAGCTGTCTGTACTTCGGACGACAACATCCTTTCGGTAACCGGAAGTAAGTACTAATTTACTATCGGTCTCCGGACAGCTCCGGAATGTGGTCATCGCGGGGCCACTTATGTCCGAATCCCGTTCCCGGGAATCCCGGGAAATTGGGTCCGGCGATAAGCGCTCTCTCAGTCCCAGCCCTGCCCTCTCCGGGTCGAGTAATACTCTCCAATTCTCATCATCTCTGATTTGAAAACTACCAATTCTCTCATCTGCCCCGGTGTTTCCGTCCCGGAAAGAGCACCTCTCCCTTCCGAACGACGGAAGCACTATCGCGCGGGGCATACAAATATTTTATTCCCGGGTACCCATTCATCAATCCCGAAACGGTCCTTGCTGTCAACGTACTGTCTCTTCCAGTAATACAAACAGCATACCATCCTGGATACTCCAAACGTCGCAGTTGACTTAAATTCCATATTAACATTTACTTAACTATACTCGTTAATTCCCCTCGCCAACCGGGGCCGGTGGTTGATATTAGCCACTTTTTCCCGGCGTCCTGACCAGATATCCCAAATTACCCCCAGAAACCTTGATTTTACGCGGAACAGGCCGGTTGTATGAGATTGGCTAATATTGGCCAATAATCCTCACAGCTGGCTGAAATTAGCCAGATCCCTCCAAACCGGATGTGGCCTCTCCCCCGGAGAGAAGATCCCCGGGGCAAACAGTACCGGACGCCATCATCCGGCAGCGATAGTTCGGTACAAGGCGCTCGCCCGCACCTGTCCCCGGTACTGCTCCAGCAATTTCCGATGCCGGCTATAGACGAAGGCCGATGGGAACACCTTCGTTCCGAACGTCCGGTAGAAAGCGCCGGACGTGTCCTGCAGTACCTGAACGTAGGGATAGGCTCTCAATTTATATTCAGCCTGGAAGGCCCGCAGAGTGGTATCCGGTTCTGAGGAAATAAGGATCACCGAAGTGTGGGCGATGAGATCGGGATGATCCAGAATATCCTCGATTTCGCCGGCGCAAAATTTACACCCGGAGTTGAAGTACAACAAAATAACCGCCCTCCCATCTGCCAGGCTATCGGCCTCGAAACCATCGCCTGCCAGAGGAATAAAGTGTCCGAGGTCAGGCATGGTGGAGATGCGCTCCTGTATCGCCGCCCGGAAGGCCAGCCTGTCGGCAATCCGGTACCCCAGCAACACAGTGGCCCCCAGCACCAGGCCCGCCAGTGCGACCGCCAGTTTACGTTTCATTATGACCTCGCTATCCAGCCTGCAGTGATAAAAACATCACCAGTACGATGATAAGCAGTGCGCCCATCCCATAGGAAAGGAACACGACCGGGAACACCCGCTTGAAACTTCTGTCCAGATATTCCTTCAATCCCAGGGAAATGAAGATCACGTATCCTGCTTCAAATAAATTGAGTTTCATCAGCGGGGGGTACAACCACTCCGGGACTGCCTCTTTGGAAAGCAGGCTCAATACCGAAAGCGGATAGCCCCCCCGGGCAGCCTGCAGCGTCTCCGGGCGGACGACTTCCGTGAGCCAGAAAAATTGAATCCCTGCCGCCAGCAGGAAAATAAATTCCCCCAACAGTACGAGTTTGAATATATCTCTGAATCGCAGATCATATCCTGCCAGCAGCGTACCGGTATTCACGCAGATCGCAGCATAACCGGCCTTCACCGGAATGGAAAACACCAGCAGGACGTAGCCCGCCCATTCGAACCGGTCCCGGAACTGCAGGAGCCCGGTGATAGTCTCTTCCGGCAGCAGATCCTGATAGGATCGGAATATCAGTTCCCGGGTGAATAATAGATTATTCACACCGAACTGATACAGCGCGTAACAGATTATCAGGCTATAAAAAATGAGCCATCCATTTATCTGCAATGCTTTGGAAAGAGATACCTCTTTCATACCTCCACCTTCATTGTGAGATCCTGCAGACTGGTATCTTCCAGAGATCTGGCGAACAAATTGTCGCCCTGGCTCAGTTCCCCGGGAGCGCCCGCCGAACTGACCGTGCCATTCTCAAGAATGTAGATTCGATCCGCATACTTGGTGCAACGCACCTGGTGGGTCACCAGGATAATTCCCATGTCACGCTTCAAGCGGGTAAGCAAATCCAGTATCCGGGCTTCGGTATCCCGGTCCATTTCCGCAGTGGCTTCGTCCACCAGGAGCAATTGAGGCTGTCGGTATAATGCCCGGGCGAACGCCACCAGCTGGCGCTGGCCACCGGAGATATTCATGCCCTCTTCCCCGAGCCGAGTCGCATATCCCTGGGGAAACCGGGCAAAATATTTCTCGAACCCGTACGTTCTGCAAAAACGGATCACCGATTCAAGTTCCTGTCGGGTGTCCCCCAAACAGATGTTATCCAGGAGCGTGCCGTGAAAGAGCGTAATCTGTTGGGGTACCACCCCGATCATTGACCGCCAGGCCGGGGTCGAAATCTGATCCCAGGGATGGTGGCCGTTGAGGCAGACCCGGCCTTTTTCCGGCTGGTAAAACCGCTGCAGGATCTGCAGGGTGGTGGTCTTCCCGCAGCCGCTTTCCCCCAACAGCGCAATGATCTCCCCCCGGGTCACCCGGAACCCGAGGTTTTGCAGCAGCGGGGGCCGTCCGGGGAAACGAAATGCCAGGTCCTGCACTTCCAGAGATTGCAGCGGAAACGGGCCCGCTTCATGACGACGATCCGGAACGTACTCCGGATTCAGGGAAGCGAATTCGTACATGCGTTCAAAGGCCACCCGGGCTTCCTGTAATCGCAGATTGGTGAGCGAAATATTCATCGCCCCGGGGATTAACAAATTAGCCATCTGCAACACCGCCACCATTTCGCCCACCCGGATCAATCCGTCCAGCACCAGGGCGGCGCTCCAGCTTAACACGGCCAGGAGCATCACCGTCCCGATGGTTTCCGCCCAGAGATTGAACCCCACCCCGATTTGGCCCAGGTGATGGATTTTCTCCTGAAAAAACCGGTAGATAGACCCGGTCAGACCGGCGAAATGTCCTTCCTTGTTCTGGGTTTTAATTGTCGCCAGTCCCCGGATAACATCCACGTAATTGCTCTCGTTGGCGGAATGCGCCGCCATCACCTGGCGTTGCCCGCGCACGATTGGCTGATGAAACGCGAACGCCAACAGGAGATACAACGGAAGGCTTCCGAGCGCCAGTAGCCCCAGGGATACTGAGATCATGAGGATAAAGAATGCGGCAATCAGAAACAGGAGCACATCGATCATCACATCCCCGATGACATAGGCTACGGCGCTCTGAAGCCGATGGGTGTCGTTCATACGTGCGATGAGATCTCCTGTTCGCCTGCTAAAGAAAAAAGGTTGGGGTAATCGGACCAGCGAGTGAAAAAACTGATGGATGACCCGGGTGTTAAAATCGCGTCGCTGGTCGATGAGAAACCGCTGGCGAATGGCGGCGAAGCCGTTTTTGGCCAGGAGCAGTATCCCGAGCAAGGCCAGCCCCAAAAACAGCTTGTCCCGGTCCTGATTCGGCAGGATTTCATCGATAAGCTTTTGTGAAAAAATCGCTGTCGACAGGCTAAGCACAGAGATCACCAATCCCAGGACCAGCGCCAGACCGAGGATATTCAGATCTTCTCTGGCGAACCCCGTGATCCACTGCCATTGATCTTGCCGGACGGCCCGCTTGTGTTTGAATCCGGGCCCGGGCTCCAGCGTGAGGAGCGACCGCGATTCCCACATACGCGCCAGTTCGTCCGGACTACACCGGGACAAGCCGCCGCCGGGATCCCCGATGAGAAACCGCCCCTGGTCAAAGCCGTAGCACACCAGATAATGCTGCAGCCGTTCCGCTTTCAGGACGTGGAGGATCACCGGCGCCGCCTGTTGCTGCAGAGTCTGCAGATCCGCCCGGTAGGCCTTGGCGTTGAACCCGGTCTGCCGGGCCGCCTGATATAATCCCAGCAAGGTGGTCCCCTGCTGATCCGTGCCGCTCATCTCCCGCAACCGCTCCAGCGTAATCTCCCCGCCATGGAACCGGATCACCGTGGCCAGGCAAGCCACCCCGCAGTCGCTCTGATCCTGCTGGCGAACCAGCGTTTTGCGGATCCGGCGTGTTCGACTGGTTATACGAAACATACCTCTTCGTCCCCTCTCGCTTTATGAACTGATCCTGATCTCACAGAGTGCGCTTTACAATAGACAAATTCCGTGCCGCTGTAATTCCGACGCGTAAATATTGTCTTTAAATACTTTATTTTCAGTAACTTATACAATGCTCACGATTCCGCCTCAATCCGGAGTCGCTGGCGGTTTGGAGAGCTATAGCTCACCTTGAGGTGAGCTATAGCTCGACTTGTAGTTAACAAACCGGACATAACCAACAAGGTGGTGGGATATGAAAAAAAGACCACTCAGGGATGGCGGCGGGCGTTATTCTTCTCCGGAATCAAAATACCGGGCCAGCTGATCCGCAGTCTCCCCGGTGCACGTCATATCTTGCATGACCCTTCCCTCCTCCAGCAGGAGAATCCGGTCACAAACTTCTGTGAGGTGGGTGAGATTGTGGCTCGAAAGAAGCACGGTCGTCTCCTGTCGGAGGGCGAACTGATTTAATAAACGCTTGAACACCGACTGGGAAGACGGATCCAGATTCAGAAACGGTTCGTCGAAAATCAGCAGACCGGGATGCGGCAGCAGGGCCCCGAGAATGCCGGTTTTCTGCTTGTTCCCATCCGACAGTTCCCGAATGTATGGTTCCTCTGCCCGGGCGACCCCGGCAGGCAGGAAGGGCTCAAACGAGTGCAGGCGCTGCTCAACCTCTTCCCTGGGGATGTCGTAGGCATCGCCGATGAAGTAGAAATATTCTCTGGGTGTGAGAAACGGCACCAGGAACTCCTCTCCCAGATAGACCGCCGTACTCCGTTTCCAACGCGCGGTTTTCGCCGACGGCATTCCGTCGATGCGCACCGTCCCCCGGTCCGGCCGGACCAGATCCAGGATCAGGCGGAGTAAAGTGGTTTTGCCGGCACCGTTGTTGCCAACGATGCCGACCGATTCGCATGCGGAAATGGTGAGGGACGGAATGTCCACGACGGCTTTTCCATGGTAGGATTTCAGAAGTTGTTGAATTTCGACTCGCACCGGTCATCCTTCCAGGTATTGATGGGTTGTCTGAACTTCGGCCGGACGCTGCATTCCGACCACTCCCTGCCTCAGGTGCTTCTGAAACCAGTCAACAGGGCATATTTCTTTTTCTGCAGTCCATTTACTATAGCGCGCATCCATCGCTGTTGGCTTGCCATGCCGGCGACCCCAGCCAATCCGAGCAGTACAAATAATGCTGGTTCCGGTGAACCCTGAGACAATGCAAACAACCCAATGGGTGGCAAACTCACAATGAGAGTGGTGGTCAATGACCGCAAAGGATTCGAATCGGTCAGTTCTCTGCGATTGAATGCCGTGGAAGTGATGTCATACCGTCTTGTTTGGTACGTGATTAAGTAAGCGTTTACGTAGTTCACCACACCTAGGCTATATAAATATATGCCGAACAGGGGAACCAGTAAGCGGATCCCAGACAGGATGAATAAAAGAAAAACCAACAGAAAAGAAATAGTGGTGATTACATGAGACACAATGATGACCGTGTTCACCAAACTCGTGGTTGGATATGGCAGGGTAATCAGATGATCATAAAAAATACTCTTCAATCGAAATCCAAGAAGAGTATAACTCATCCCGGTGACATTCATCACCAACAAGAGTCCCACGCCGAGCATGAATACTCTGCCATCCCGAATCCCCGTGAGCAGCATGGAGGCTCCCCACAAAGGAAAAATAACGAGGTTTAGAAAAAAAGGTTTGGTTCTGGCATTTCTGATAAGAAGTCGCAATTCGAATATGATCAGCCGTAAACTGTCAGATTGCTTATTATCCGGATGGCTCAGGAGAGAGTATCTCTTTGGGTGAATTCTCTGGTCAAGAAAAAGTGTCGGGGCGGTCATCTTCATCAACAGAATCAGCATCAGCACGGCAAAACCAAGCGAACATCCTATTCCGGCATAGTGACCGTTCAGACTACTTTCATAGAGGGCGTTCGACAGCCGTAACCATAAATCAAAGTGCCGGGTCAGCGTAAATAACCAGACTAACAGGATCGTTGCAGTCAGAAAAACATAAACCTTTACGGACTTCCAAAGAATTAATCGGAAGGCATTGGAGATGAAATGGCTGCCCAGCAACAATATCAGGGACAAGAGCAACCAGAGGATGGCGCTACCCGGCGGATATCTGGTGAGAATACTGCGACTCCAAACGCTCGTCAAGAAAACAAGGATCCAAAAATTGTTCAGATTACAGCCGGATTGCATGTGATAGAGCAGTGCGAGCTGGTTCCTTGACACCGGAAGACAGAGATATGACTGCAGGGGAATGGGGATGTCCTTTTTTATGATCGGCTCCATGATGCCGATCCCGAGTAGTAGCAGGATAATCCCGGTGTGTATCATTGGCAAGGCCTCCCGGTCTCCGAAGAACCGTATTAATTCGTCCTCCAGATAAATCCCCAGGAGAGAGGCCAGCACCAGCGCCGGTAGTACAAATATCAGCAAGATCACCATCCTGCCGATTAACCAGGATTTGAACTGATCCGAACGTACGACACCCAGCAGGTGCATTTTTAGCAATAAGGTTAACATGGCTTGTCAGAGTAATCCTGAATCGATGCTTATTTTTAAGGTAGGGTTTCTTCACGTAAAAAATAAAGGATAAGTTGTAAGATCGACAGGCACTGTTTTGCAATATTATTATATGGAGAAGGTCTACCCACAAAAATTCTCCCTGCTCTTCTCACGGGTAATTCTTGGGAGATGTACCCAATAACTCACCCCTGGAATTCACCCCTTCCAGATAAAGTCGGGATGTTCAATTTACCGAAGAGGGAACACTTAGATTCGAATGGCCGGTGCTTCCCCACAGCGATCTCGTCGTGTTCTCCCCTTTCTCTCACAAGAGAAAGGGGAGTCAGAGGGGATAGAGTTGTTGCTGCATATCCCGGCTGGACGTCCTCAAACATAGGGTTAAAAAACCTGCGGTGTTCCGGGGAAATCCCCGGAACATCCGCAGGGAATTTTTGATGCCATGGCACAAATTGCAAATAATGCCATTCAATGTAACAAATAAGTGCGCAGGATACTCATCGCCATTAACTAAATCATCCCTTGCCTGAACACGTTGCAGAGAAAATCGCTCTATCTTTCGGAGCACATGTCCCCTGCGACGTACCACCCCTCGCTACAATCTCACCCCGGTCTACATCCATAACTCACCTCCCGCATCTCCAGATACTGGTAGGGCCTTGCTACTTACCGCTGCAAGCGCCACCAACGCTTTGAGCGGTACTACCAAGCGAGAGGATCCATCGCCCCCCTCAAGAAACTCCTTTGCCCTCCGGGGCGGTTTCTCTATTTTTATGTACTCATTGTTCGGGAAAACGAATTCTCCCGGTTCACAGAGTAGGTACAAGTGCCAAGCACCAATGGATGCAACGAGAAGGAGTACCCCACCATGCGACGTGTTCTACCAATTATGGCGGCGTTGTTCTGCCTCTGGCTTGCGGTGGACAGTTTGCCGGTGACGGCGAACGCCCAGGAAGTCAATTACGATGAATCCAAGGTTCCGGAGTATACGCTCCCGGATCCGTTGACGTTATCCAATGGGAAGAAAGTCACCGATGCCCGAACCTGGGTCCGGCAGCGGCGGCCGGAAATCCTCCGGCTGTTCCAAACCCAGGTCTACGGCAAGGCGCCGGAACCGCCGGCGGCTATGCACTTCAAAACCACCTCCGTGGACCGGAACGTGTTCGGCGGCAAGGCCACCCGGAAACAGGTCTCGGTCTATTTCACGGCCAACCAAGACCGGCCCCGGATGGATATCCTGCTCTATATTCCAAATCACCATTCCAAGCCGGTGCCCGCCTTCGTGGGGATGAATTTTTACGGCAACCAGACCATCTACCCCGACGCCGGCATCGACATCACCGACCAGTGGGTGGGAAACAGCGACGAATTCGGCATCGACAATCACCGGGCCGGGGAGGCCAGCCGGGGTGTTCGGCACAAACGCTGGCCGGTGGAAGCCATCCTGGACCGGGGCTACGCCCTGGCCACCATTTATTACGGCGACCTGGACCCGGACTTCGATGACGGATTTCAAAACGGCATCCAGCCATTGTTCTACAAACCGGGACAGACCAAGCCCGCCCCGGATGAGTGGGGCTCTATTGCCGCCTGGGCCTGGGGGCTCAGCCGGGCCATGGACTACCTGGAAACCGACCCTGATATCGATAAGGCAAGAGTTGCTGTCATGGGGCACTCCCGATTGGGTAAAACCGCCCTCTGGGCCGGGGCCCGGGATCAGCGGTTCGCCCTGGTGATTTCCAACTGTTCCGGATGCGGCGGCGCCGCCCTCTCCCGCCGCCGGTACGGCGAAACCGTCCAGCGGATCAACACTTCATTTCCGCATTGGTTTTGCGATAACTTCACTCAATATAATAACAATGAAGATGCCTTGCCGGTGGACCAGCACATGCTCATCGCTCTGGTCGCTCCCCGTCCGGTGTACGTGGTCAGTGCAGAGCAGGATCGATGGGCGGATCCCCACGGGGAATTCCTCTCCTGCAAGAACGCCGACCCGGTGTATCGCCTTCTGGGCACCGACGGACTGCCGGCAGCCACCATGCCCGGACTCAACCAGCCGGTGATGGGGACCATCGCCTACCACATCCGGCCCGGTCTCCACGACGTCACTCTGTATGACTGGGAACGCTACATGGACTTCGCCGACATGCATCTGAAAAAGAAATAACCGGTCATGTGCCACAGAAAAGATATCCCGGGAAACGGTTTGCTTCTCTGGAAAAAGTAACGATGGCTCCCGTTACCCGGCGCACGTTCTTCAAACGGATGGCGATGGCAGGAGTTACCGGTCTGCTCACACCGGCATCGCTGGTAAAGGCGGCCGAACCCATCGGGCCCGCCAGGCCGACTCCGGCCCAGCTGGCCTGGCAAGACGCCGAAGTGGGAGTGATCTTTCATTTCGACCTCCCCGTCGCTGCGGGGGTGGTTGCGCCGAATAATCGTGTGAAAAAACGCCTGGATCCGGCAAAATACCATCCCACCGAATTAGATACCGACCAGTGGCTGGAGGCGGCGCGGGCAGCCGGCGCCCGGTATGCCGTGTTCACCGCGACCCACTTCAACGGATTCCTCCAGTGGCAGAGCGATCTCTATCCCTACGGTGTCAAACAAAGTTCCTGGCGAAACGGCCGCGGGGACGTGGTCGCCGATTTCATCAACTCCTGTCACAAGTACGACATCAAACCGGGGCTCTATCTCAGCACGCACCGCAACGCCTACTGGACGGTGTGGGGCCATTACGTGGACTGGGGCGCCGGCCGGGGTACCCCGCGGCAGGCGGCGTTCAACCGGGTGGCCCAACAGATGACGGCGGAACTGTGCTCCCGGTACGGTCCGCTCCTGGAAATCTGGTACGATGCGGGCGTTAAAACGCCGGCCGAAGGCGGCCCGGATGTGCTGCCGGTTGTGGAGAAATACCAGCCGGAAATCGTTTTCTACCACAATAAGCGGCGCGCCGACCACCGCTGGATCGGCAACGAGAACGGCTATGCCGGTCAGCCCTGCTGGGCGACCATGCCGTACACCATAGACGAGTTGAGCCACAACTCGGCACTGTGGCGGCCGCACCTGCTCCACGGCGTACCCGGCGGCGGCGCCTGGTCTCCGGGGATGGTGGACGTTCCCCTCCGGGGCGCGAACGGCGTGCACAGCTGGTTCTGGCAACCGGACCAGGCGCATGGCCTGCATCCGGAGGAGGACCTGGTGCGAATGTACGATCAGTCGGTGGGACGGAACTGCAACTTCGTGATCGGCGCGGTGATTAATCCCCAGGGATTGGTGCCGGCGCCGGACGTCCGGCGGCTGGAAGCCTTCGGCGAAGCGATCCGCCGGCGGTTCCGGCATCCGGTCAGCGAAACCAACGGATCCGGATCGATGGTCACGCTGGGGCTACCCCGATCCGAGCGGATCGATCAGGCGGTCCTGCAGGAAGACATCTCCCTGGGGGAACGAGTCCGAGAGTATTCGCTGGAAGGACGAACCGCACCGGATACCTGGAAAACGCTGGCCTCCGGGGAATGCATGGGACATAAAGCGATACTTCACTTCAACTCCACCGAGGTATCCGGGGTCCGGCTCCGGATATCCGAATATGACGCAGAACCCCGGATCCGAAGGCTGGCGGTATTCCGGACGGAATAAGCCTTCCGGCGGCCGGTTCACTTTTCCGGAACCCGCCGCTGCTTTTTTCTCTGCCATACAAAGGAAAATACCACCCCGGTGATGAGAGCGACCAATACCAAGGCTGTCACCACAATGGCCCACCAGTTGACCACCCGGGATTCCACCCACATCGGGTAGTCATAGACGAAATAATAGCCCTGATCGATCTCCCATCCCACGGTGTTGCCCTGCACGTTCTTCGCGTTGGTATCCAGAATCAATCCGGGCATTTCCACCGCGTTGGAATCGTTGCTGGCATACTCCGGCCTGGGCTGAATTCCGATAGATCGCAGGTTCTCCGGCACCTCATGTAATCCACCAAAAAAATCCATAGCCTCGGATACGGTCTCGAATTCTTCCTGATGTGCCTGCAAGATCTCCTGCAGAGCTGCCGGTTTGTCCAACACCCGGCCGGTGACCCGGGTGACCAAGTCCACATCGGGGAAGTTTTCGGTATCTGACGAATCCCGGACCACATTCCAAACCGAATCCCTGGCAGATTGCAGCATCTCAGGGCTTACTCCGACTCCGGGTGAGTCCATTGTGACTGCAATGAGTGTACGGTAGATGGCCTCGAACAAGTTCTTTGCCAGCCAGGTGTTGAATTTCGTCTCCAGGGCGAGACTGTCCTGGGGAGAAAGAATAAGATCCGCTGCATCATCCACCAATTCATTATTTAAGGCCTGCAGCTCCCTCCCGGTGAAATAATCACGCATGGGCACGAAGGTATATTGATTCCACTGGGGATAGACCTCCCGATAGGTCACAAAGGTATAGAACCATCGAAAGCGTTTGGTCAAGGTGACCCGCCGGGCCGGCCGGGTAGTGTCGGACGATTCCGCGCCGAATTCCCGGTTCAGTGCAACCGCGTTTCGAAACGACTTCCGGATGGAATAGATAAACTGGCTGCTGTCCTGCTCCTGCCGTCCCTGCCGGATCACTTCCCAGGAGGAATCTCTGGGAATAGCCAGCGTGCTGTCGAACACCTCCGACGAATCGCCGGTCACGGTGATAATCCGGTCCAGGGAACCATCCCGGTGTACAATGGTGGTGGTGATGACATCCCGGCAGGCGGTGACCAGGAAAAAGCCTGCCAGAACCATCCAGAGGAGCCATCTCCGGACACCCCAAAGTCGGGAGGTCCTGGCTCGGTTGCATCCGGGGGTCAGTGCGAAATCGGTTCCCGGTTCTCTGCGATTCTGCTGTTTGCGTCCCATGCCACTCTCCTTCGGCTTACAACCGTCGCAATAAATTCATATATTCCGGGTACTCCCGGAGCAGCGTTTCCAGCTGCTTTGCAGTCACCGGTTTCCCGGCGAAGTAGCGGTCCAGTTCAGGGAACCGGTCCAGGATCAGCCGTTTCAACAGATCATTTTCCCGGCGCAGGCGCTGATATTCATGCAACAGGGAATCGATACGGACCGATCCCGGGGTGGCCCTCCGTTCCCTCTCTCCGCCGGAGGCGGCCTGATCCAGTGACCGGAAGGCCTCTTCCAGAGAAAGGGATCGCCCGGCACCTGCGGCAACACTGTTCTCCGATTTCACCGCTTGTTCCAGCCGATCCAGCCGGTGCACAATCAAGGCCTCCTGGGCGGTGAACAGGCCGACGATGAGCAAGGCAACGGCGATCAACGCTCCCCTGGCAAAGGGAGTCCCCACCCAATCCATCACGGCTTCCAGACCGCCGGCCCGCAGGGAGGATCGCTCCGGGCGGCCTTCGAGACGAATCCGCCGCAATATGGACGCCGTGAGGGCTTCCGGATGGAGCTGTTCCGGCTGTATCTCCCGGAGGTTTCGAATTTCACCGGCGGCTCGACGGATGGCATCGGCCAGTTCCCGGCATTCGCCGCAGCCGGCCAGATGCTTCGTCATCCGCCGCTCCCGGCGGGCGCTGACCTCTCCGGTTTCCCGGAGGTGCAGGAGTCTTTGACATTCACGGCATCGCATGATATGCTTCGCTTTCTGCTAATTTCACCCGAAGTCCTTCAGTCGTTCTCTCAGGGACTTCCGGGCGTAATACAAGTTACTTTTCACCGCGCCTTCCGAGATCGCTAAAATCTTTGCCACATCCTTCACGGTAAGTTCCTGCAAGTCGCGTAAAATAAACACCACCCGCTGGGTAGGCGAAAGGCCTGCCACCAGCCGGCCAAGGCGCCGCCTGAGCATCTCGTTCGTACAGTCCTGTTCCGGCCCGGAGGCTCCGCGCTCCCCGGCAAACTCCGGTTCTCCCACCTCATGCAGCGCCCGGTGCGCCCGGACCTGCAAGGCGCGCAGCCGGTCGTAGCAGAGATTGGTCACAATCGAGTACAACCAGGTAGTAAATTTGCGTCGGGTGTCGTAACCGGCCAGATGCCGCCATACCCGCAGGAAGCTCTCCTGCACCACGTCTTCGGCATCTTCCTCGTTCAGCAACAGCCGGAATGCCAGGGCGTACGCAAATTGCTGATAGGCCGCCACCAGCTCGCCGAAGGCCTCGAGATCGCCGTTCACACCCCGGCGGAGTAACTCCAGCCGTTCAGTCTCACTGATAATATTTGGATCGCTCGTTTTCATCCGGAAGGGCTGCCATGTTGTTGCTATCTATGATACGGTTCAGGCGGGAAAAGGTTAAAAAGCCGTCTGTGGCAATATAGGGTCTCGCCGTACCGGTGGGAAGGAAAACTTTCTGCCGCAAATCCGGCGAACAATCGATTCACCCGAGGTGGGGGGCCCCGGCGCCCAGATGTAGAACGGTGAGGCGAATCCATCATCTCCGGAAGGTCCTGGTGAATGATGAAAAAGGCACTCGCCGGTACGGATCGCCACGCTGCCGGTCACGGGGACTGCCCTGAGGTATCTATGGAGAGCAGGGGAAATGGGAGGGATCTCACCGTCCTGTGGAGAGTGGGCGCCGGGGGCTCCTGACAGCACGACCGCGCTACTATCCCTGGTCTCTCCTGCGTGTCAGGGCCTCCACAATACCCGTGATAAACGCAACCAGAAAGAGCCCGGTCAGAATCAAAGCCCACAGATTCACCACCCGGGACTTCACCCACATAACGTAGTTGTTCACAAAATAATATTCCGGGCCGGTCTCCCATCCCACCGTGTTATCCTGGATGGTTTCCGCATTGGTGTCCAGGATTTTCCCGGGCATGGTCACGGCATTGGAATCGTTGTGGGTGTATTCCGGCGGATTTTGCAACCCGATCTGTTTGAGGTAGTCGGGGATCTCCCTGACCCTGCTGAAGAGTTGCATCACTTTTTCCGTGGTATCGAACCGTGCCCGGTGGGCCCGGTAGAGTTGTGCCACGGCGGCCGGTTGCCCCAGCACACGCCCGGCCACCCCTGCAATCATGGCCGCACCGGGGTACGGGCTTTTCGCGCTGCGTAAAGAGTCTTGCACCACCGCCCACACGGAATCTTCGGCGGCGGTCAGCCGATCCGGATCCAGCCCCGCTCCGGGCGAATCCGTCGCAAATTCTCCCAGAGTAAGGTAAATAGCCTCGAACACGTTTTTCCCGATCCATGCGTTAATCTTGTTCTCCATGTACAGACTGTCCTGGCCGGAGAGTACCCGGTCCGGTTCTTCCTGCCGCAGGGCGTGTTCGATGTCCCGCAATTCCTGATCGTTGAAGTATGCATGGAGAGGGATAAAAACGTACTGATTCCACCGGGGGTAGGTTTCCCGGTAGGTCAGATCGGTATAAAACCAGCGGGAGACCTCGGTGAATTCCAAGGTGCGGGCGGGCCGGGTGCTGTCGGCTGGCACCGCCCCGAAATTCCGGTTCAACTGCTCGGCGGACTGGAAATGCTTCTGTATGGAATACACGTACGGAGCGCTTTTCGTCCCTGTCTTCCCCTGCCGGATGACCTTCCAGGAAGAATCGCCGGGAATCGGGAGCTGGTGGGCGAACACTTCCGAAGAATCACCGGTAACCGTGATGATCCGATCCAGGGTACCGTCCCGGTGCATGATGGTCGTGGTCGTGATCCTCCGGCAGGCCGTCACCAGCAGAAAGACCGCCAGGACGCAACCGGATAACCACCGCACCGGCAGGCGATTCCGGTGTGGTTTTCGCCCGCCGTTTCCGGACACCCGCCATGAATCACCTCCGTTTGCCTGATAAAATTTGCCTCGAAACACCATCAACAACTCCTGTGCCGTACATTCCTCAATTGTTGCATTCCAGCGCCGGCTCTCCCTCCGGCGGCCCGGTGTCAGGAAACCCGGCGTTGTAAAGTCAAGGTAAGGATTTCGTTGCTCATTTTCTTCTGTTCAGGGCGGGAAACCCCTCTCACCATGTCATTGCAGGGGTTCTTCACCTGGCAATCCGAGGGTTCCCTCCAAAAATTGGTTGCAATCCGAAGTGAGGAGGTGTACACTTAATACAGCATCGCTGCTCTGTCTTGAGACGCCTTTTCCCACGGGCATCACACGGCTTCAGGCCCCCCAACGCTTCCCAGAGCCTTCAGAATCTCCGACGTGTGCTGGCAGGATTTCAGAGAGCAGGACTGCGGCTAAAACATGGGCGGACTCCGCTTCCGGATCCGGGACCGCCCCAGGGAAAATTCGGATGGCCTGGCATGCACTTGACCGGCCACGCACGGTGGGCGGACAATAACCGAACGCAGGAGGGACCATCATGTTCGTAGTGACTTCTTCTGCCAAAGAAAAATTGCACCAAGCCATTCAGCAATTTTCCAGCCAGCCGGAGCTGTCCATCCGGATCCGCCTGGCCCATGGGCTCCCGGATCAGATCAACCTGATTTTCGACTCCCAGAAAGCCGGAGATTACGTCGTGAAAGATACCACCGGTCGAAAGATTATGCTGGTGGCCCCCGAGGTGTTTTCCCAGCTGGATGGCATGGTGTTCGACTATGCGGCTTCCGATGATAACACTGGCTTCATCTTACTGCCCCTCTCATCCACCAATGGTAATTGGAAGCATTAATGCTGCTGTAAACCAGATATGGATGGCGCCCGGCGGAGTTGGCCCTCCGGCCGAAACGATCGACCCGAGGCATCCCGGCCTGAACCAGTCCTGCCGGCCGGCCGCGTAAGGACCGGACAGGTCAACCCGGATAGCCCGGGAAAGGATCCCAGGTTCCTGAATGCAGAAGTTCGAATTCTGCTCACAGAAAGTGCAAATTCAACCGGAGCCATTCACGTGTGGGGTGCCCGCTTTCGGAACGGGCACACACCCCGCTCCGATCCAAGCGACTGCCGAGGGCGATCGGGATCTATCGACGCCGGCAGTCCATCAAAATAAATACCCGTGTAAAATACCGCTGTTTTCACCAGTAACAACCAGGAGAATGACATGGTTCAGCACAGTATCTTCCGGTTCGGACGCGTGGCACACCACGGCCTGCTGCTGCTTGCGTGTTCCCTGGGGCTCTCCTCCGCTCCTGCTATGCAGCCGCAGACCGGTCTGTCAACCCCGGAGGAGTTAGAAGCCTTCATGGACGGTCTGGTGCAGACCCAGCTGAAGGCGTATCACATTTCCGGCGCCACCGTGGCCGTCGTGAAGGACGGTTCGATTTTCTTTTCCAAAGGCTACGGATTCGCCGACCTGGCATCCCGGCAACCGGTCGATCCGGACCGCACCCTCTTCCGGCTCGGCTCCATTTCAAAGCTGTTTGTGTGGACCGCCGTCATGCAGCAAGTGGAACAAGGCACCCTGGACTTGCGGCGGGATATCAATGAATATCTCACCGATTTCCGGATTCCCGACACCTTCGAAGAACCGGTAACCATGACGCACCTGATGACCCACACGGCGGGCTTTGAAGATCAGGTCATCGGCTTGTTCGCGGATTCGCCGGATCGAGTCCGGCCCCTAACAGAAATCCTCGCGCGGGAATTACCGGATCGAGTGCGTGCTCCGGGTCAAATCGTCTCCTATTCCAATCATGGGACGGGTATCGCCGCCTACATCGTGGAGCAGCTCTCCGGTCAGTCCTGGAACGATTATGTGGAGCAGCAGATTCTGGCGCCTTTAAAAATGCGGAACACCACCTTCCGGCAGCCGGTGCCGGAACCCATGGCCTCTTCCGTCTCCCGTGGTTACTCCTACAAGAAGGGTGACTTTCGGGAAGGGACGTTCGAATATGTCCCGTTAGCCCCGGTAGGCGGGGCCAGCGCCACCGCCCGGGATATGGCCAGGTTTATGGTCGCGCATCTGCAGGAGGGGCAATTTGGCGACCGCCGGATCCTGCGGCCCGCCACCGCCCGGCAGATGCAGCAGACAGTCTACCGCCCGGATCCGGAGGTCAACGGGATGGGCTATGGCTTTATCGAGTACGATATGAACGGCCGACGCGCCATCGGACACGGGGGGGATACCTTCCTGTTCCATTCCCTCCTGGTCTTGCTCCCGGAGGATAAAGTGGGGCTCTTTATCTCTTATAACAGTGAAGCAGGCGGGGAAGTCACCGTCAGAACTTACCAAGCGTTCATGAACCGCTATTATCCTGTCGAACCGCCGGTGGCGTCCGCCGGGTCCGCCGAATTGTCCAACCGGCTGCAGCGTTTTACCGGTACTTACCGCAGTGTGCGGTATTCCCATTCCAGCCTGGCCAAGCTGGCGGCTCTGTTCTTTACTTTCCGGGTGGAAGCCACCGAGGATGGGTTACTGCAAACCCCCTGGCCGGAGAGTACCCGCTGGGTCCAAACCGGTCCGCTGACCTTCCGGGAAGAACACAGCCAGAAAATGCTCTCCTTCCAGGAAAACCGGCGGGGCAAAATCACCCACCTCTTTCTCAGCGACATGCCGGTGATGGGGTTCGAACGGGCCGGAGCATTGGCCTCCCCGGGGTTCCATTCGATCCTGCTGATCCTTGCCCTTGCCCTGTTTCTGGGTGCGTTAATCTTCTATCCAACGGCTGCGTTTATCCGGCGCCGGTGCGGCGTGTCCCACGACCTGCATCAGGATATCCCCATGCCAGCGACGCTGTTTCTCTGGTTGTCCAGCCTGTTTTTAGTGGCCTTCTTCGTTGGCCTGCTGGTCGTGCTACATGATCCGATGACCATCGCCTTCGGGATTCCGACTGGCCTGAAAGTCTTGCTGGTGTTACCGTTCCTGGCAATGGCTGGGATTATCGCCCCGCTGGCTTACGTGTTCGTGATCTGGTCCTCCGACCGGATCGGTACGGGCCGGCGGGTCTATTATACCGCCACGACCATGATGTGCGTGGTGGTGCTCTGGCAGCTGGATTACTGGAACTTGCTGGGATTCCAATTTTAACGCCTTGCGGAACCCCTGCCAGGAGCCCTTCAGTCGTGACTCCGGGATTCAACCATCCGGGCAGCGGGCTTACGTTGATAATTGAGCCCAAATTCCCAGGTGCCATCCGGCGAGCCGCCGTTCGACGCTCTCGTGAATCGGCAGCCGACTGACACCGGGCGGCAGCGATCTAAACCAAAAATCAAGTCATTCACGCGACGGAGGCTTTCGGTGTACGGCCTCCGCTGGAGAGGTTCATCATGAAAATAGGAATTCTCGGGACCGGCGATGTCGGCCGGGTACTCGGCGCCGGTTTTGCCGAGCAAGGGTATGCGGTGAAGATGGGAACGCGGAACCAGGCGCAGGGCAAAGTAAGGGACTGGCTGGAGGCCACCGGCCCCAAAACGTCGGTGGGTTCTCCGGCCGAAGCTGCTGGGTTCGGAGACCTGGTGGTGCTCGCTACCGCCTGGTCGGGGACTGAAAACGCCATCCGGTTAGCCAACCCGGCCAACCTCAGCAAAAAGGTAGTCATCGATGTCACCAACCCACTGGATTTTACCGATGATGGCCCGCCCCGGTTAGCTCTGGGGCATATGGACTCCGGAGGCGAACAAATCCAGCGCTGGCTGCCCAAGGCCCGGGTGGTGAAAGCACTGAACATCATCGGGAACCAGCACATGATCCGGCCGGATTTCCCGGGCGGCCCGCCGGATATGTTTATCTGTGGCAACGATCCCGGGGCCAAACAGACTGTCTCAGAGCTGCTGGATGCCTTCGG
>Ga0102944_1000304_pt1 | contig 39406 bp, 31 predicted proteins | sample SalPonD_shore_MG_FD_78172 | JGI IMG/M metagenome (GOLD analysis project Ga0102944, IMG submission 78172) | Salt pond soil microbial communities from South San Francisco under conditions of wetland restoration - Salt Pond MetaG... | ecosystem: Environmental > Aquatic > Marine > Intertidal zone >... | reverse complement strand
TTTTCATTCGTGTTAATTAGTGAAATTCGTGGTTACATGCTTTTCGTGGTTTAAAGCAGTTTTTGTAGCAGCGCGACCGCCACTTCCTTGGACCGGACGCCGACTTCCTTGGTGGGGCCCACGCAGCTGGGGCAGCCCTCTTCGCACCGGCAATCCCGGATCACCTCCAGCGCCCGCTGCAGCAGAATCTCGTGTTCGTCGTACAGTTCCGGGCTGAACCCCACCCCGCCGGGATAATTATCATACAAGAACACGGCCGGCCGGAAGGTCTGGATCTGATTCGGATCCATGGGATCCCCGTCCGGATGGCCGTTCTCCGAGGAATAGACGCCCCGTTCGAAGCCGGAGCTGCGCACGAACCAGTCCGCACCGCGGTCTCCGATGGCCCGGTCAATGTCACTGATTTCGCACATCAGGCTGAGGGAAGCCACGTAATGCAGCACGTAGGACATGCCCAGCAGCCCGTCGATGATATCGGCCCGCTGGTACGGCAATCCGTCTAGCACTTCCTCCGGAATGGTAAACCAGTAGGCGGTGGTGACCATCTCCTGGTCCGGCAGCTCGATCTTGCCGTAGCCCACGTTCTCCGAGGTATAAAATTTGATCTTCTTGAACCCGACCGCCCGGGTCACCAGATGGACCTCACCATGCTCTACGATAACGTTGCCCGAGGGCTTCCGCTCGAATTCGTCCAGAATCCGGACGTTGGTGTAGTCGATGGCATCGGTGAAATAATCGGAATCCGTTGCCCGGACGAAGGCTTTCCGGTTTTCCCAGTCCAGTTCCTCCACCACGTACTGTTGCCCTTCCGCCAGGTAGATGGCGTCCTCATAGAGGGTTTGCGGCACGGAATTATAATCCACCTCCGCCAGGATCCGGTTGTCTTCGTCCCGGTTCACCACCACGAAGTTCCCTTCGGCGATGCTCCGCAAATTCACCGTTTGGGCGGGATAGGCGGCTTCGGTCCAGTGCCACTGGCTGTGAGGGGACGTTCCCATCTGCTGCACGAGCCCCTGGTCCTGGAGGTACTCCAGAACGGCAGTCACGTCTTCCGGTGTCACCCCGCCGAATGATTCTCCTTCCCGGAACGGCAGTTCGAAGGCGGCGCATTTGATGTGATTCATCAGGACGGTAATGTTATTGGGATTAATCAGGGCGTTTTCCGGTGACTTTTCGAAAAAGTATTCCGGATGGGTAACGATATACTGGTCCAGCGGGTTGCTCCGGGCCACCAGAAAGGCGACCGAATCCTCGCCCCGGCGGCCGGCCCGCCCCACCTGCTGCCAGGTGCTGGCGATGGATCCCGGATAGCCCGCGATCACGCAGGCACTCAAACTGCCGATATCAATCCCCAGTTCCAGCGCATTGGTACTCACCACCCCGGTAATCTTTCCCTCCCGAATGCCCCGTTCGATCTGCCGTCGTAATTTGGGCAGATATCCGCCCCGGTACCCGGCAATTTTTTCCTCCTCCCCGATCCGGCCGCCAAACCGGTCCTTGAAGTACTTGGTCAGCACTTCCACGTTGAGGCGGCTCAGGGCAAAGATAATGGTCTGGATATCCTGCTCGATAAACAGCCGGGCCAGGTTCCGGGCTTGCTTGATGTAATTGGCCCGGATCCCCAGTTCCTTGTTCACCACCGGCGGATTGTAAAAATAAAACGTCTTCCGGGCCTGCGGGGCCCCGTTGTTGTCGATCAGGGTAAACGGCCGGTCGGTAAGCCGTTCGGCCAGAGATCTGGGATTGGCAATGGTCGCCGAGCTGCAGATGAGGATCGGCCGGCTGCCGTAATGCTCGCAAATCCGCAGCAGGCGCCGGAGGACGTTGGCGAAATGGCTCCCGAAGATCCCCCGGTAGTAATGCAGTTCGTCAATTACGATGTAGCGGAGGTTCCGGAACAGTTTCAGCCACTTGGTGTGATGCGGCAAAATCCCCGTGTGCAGCATGTCCGGGTTGGTAATCACCACGTGCCCCTGGGACCGGATAGCCCGGCGGGCGGATTGCGGGGTGTCCCCGTCGTAGGTAAAGGTTTTAATTTCGGGGGTGCGTTCTCCACCCCCCGCCTGTTCGATCCCGGTGATCAGATCGTGTAATTCGTGCATCTGATCCTGCGAGAGCGCCTTGGTGGGAAACAGATACAACGCCCGGACGGACTCCTCCTCCAAAATCCCCTGCAGCACCGGTAAATTATAACACAGAGTTTTTCCCGAGGCGGTCGGCGTCACCACCACCGTATTTTCGCCCCGCCGGATGGCTTCATACGACTCCCGCTGGTGGCTGAACAACTGCCGGATGCCCTTATTTGCCAGGACCGTCCGCAGCCGGGGGTCCACCGCTTCCGGGAAATCGCCAAGCCGGGCCTTGCGGGCCGGGAATTCCTGCCGGGCGGTTACGTTATACCGAAACGACTTGCCGCGCTCGAACCGTGCTAAAATTTCCGGGATGGTCAGGTGTGGTTCTAACATGTGTTGGTTCGTCCCGTGTCAATTTTTACCAAAGATGGCACTTCGTCTCGCTTGTTACCGCTCGACTTCTTGATCCGGTATCTCTCTGATCAGCCGCTCCACCTGCCCGGGCGATTGGTACACCGCCGCCTGTAAACCGACGTGGTTCGCCGCCTCTACATTTTCAGGCAAATCATCGATAAAGAGGGTACGCCCAGGTTGTAAATCGTAGTGATCAATAGTGTACAAGTAAATCACCGGATCTGGTTTCCGCATATGTATCCGGTACGATAACACCGCGTCATCCACCCACGCTAACAAGCCGAACTGCGCTTCGATGGTCTGCATATCGATGGCATTGGTATTGGAAAGCAGTATCACACGCAGATGGTTCCGATACCCGGCGATGAGATCCATCAACTCCCGGTTTAAATAAAAGCTCTTTCCCATGGCATCTACCAGCTGGTCCATGGTAAGAGCGCCCGAACGATCCAGGACGTCGAGCATCTCCCGGAGAAACTCTTCGGGTGTGATCAAACCCAACTCTAGCTCCCGATGGATAGTATGCTCCGCCAGCAACTCATGGATTTTGTCTCCGGATGTGTCCAGGAGTTCCCCCAGTGATTGCCAGGTGTGATCCCGCTCCACCCGGAGCAGAACATTTCCGATGTCACACAGCAATACCGGCCTCTCATCACTCATTGCAGGATACCCTCAATCCCCGGCCCTCTCCCCCCAGGGCAAACGGCAGACGGCAAACGCAGGTATTCGGACCAGCTTGAAAATAATCCTCGATTTCTCAGCCTCTTTTCACTCTTTTCTCTTAACACTTTTCTGTTAACTTTTTTTCTTTTCATTGGTGTTCATTCGTAAAATTTCCCGATGAATCGGGACAGGCCGTGGTTTCCACTCAACCATTAATCCGGAAATATACATGGAAATCGCCGACCGCACAACGGGCGGTTTACCGGGAACGGGAGCACACCTTACACCCGGCACGCCATAAGAGCTGGAGCGGAAGGGTCAGGTAGATCACCAGTCCCACCAGTAAATTCAGGATCTGGTGGTGGACACCGTCGTAATACTTGTCGAATAGCCGGAACAGGCTCACCCGGCGGCGGGCCAGGTGATGTTCTTCCGGTGATCCCTCTGCGACCACCTTCGCCTGGGGATAGAACAGAATGACGTACCCCAGGTCCCGGAGGCGCCGGCACCAATCGGTGTCAAAGTACTCGTGGAGAAAATTTTCATCGAACCGGCCCGTTTTCTTCCAGGCGCTGGCGGACAGCAGCCAGGCATAATCCATGACACCTTCCACACGGCTGATTTGTTGATGGGCAAAATCTCCCATGTGCCACCCGTTCCAAAATTTATTATGGGGGAACAGTTTGTGTAGTCCAAGAGCCCGGAACAGCACGTCCTTGTGCGTCGGAAACCGGCGGCAGCTGGCCAGAACCGCACCCTCCGGAGTCACCACCTGGGGCGCGATCATCCCCACAGTCCGATCACCCCGAATGTAATCAATCATCAGCTCCAGGGCTTCCGGGTGCAGTGAGACGCTCTGGCCCAACAGCAAGAGGTAATCGCCTTCCGCCGCATCCAAACCCCGGTTCAGAGCCGCCGCGGGAGCGTCCTTGATTCGGCAGTCGACTTCCCGCACCGAAAAGTCGGTGGAGCCATATCGCGCTTGAAATGCTGTCCGGGGATCCTTGTCGCCGGCCTTGACCACAATGAGTTCTGCATCGAACAGGCGGAGTTGATTGACCAGCGAATCCATTCCCGGCTCGGGAAACGGCCGGTTATCGTAGGCGACGACGATGGCTGAAAGAAGGGGTGGCATAAAAAGGCGTCGGATATTACTCCGGCTGCTGCGTTTCTAACAATGATTGCAATTCGTTGCGGATTTGTTCGATGCGTTCTGCGTTGGCCGTGGTCCTGGGGATCATTTGCAACACGGTCAGGGCATTTTCATACAGTCCCTGGGCCTTCAGAACCTCGACGAACGTCAGGGTGGCCATCCGGGCCGGGATGGTGATATCTTCCTGGTCAGGAAGTTCGGGAGTTTGGTCATTTGCCTGTCCGGAGCTCCCTCCCCGCTCTTGCTGGCGGCCGGCCGCCGGAGAACGGGTCTGCCCGGAAGACTCCTCGGTCGTTCCCGACGTTTCCGAACCTAGTCCGTTGGCCTCTTCCCGGCCGGACCGGGTCTTGGTCTGCCGCATCCGCTCAATCGTTTGTAACAGATCGCCGATATGCCGTTTATCGGTGCCGGAGAGTTCGAACTCTGTGAAGAGCCCATAATCCCCGGGGGATGGCTGTTGTCCTGTGTTCTTGTCCGGGAACCGCTCGTGATCTGCGTGCCGTTGTTTCCCGGCATTTGCTCCGGATACGCCGGACTTCTGGCCGGCTCCCTGCCGTGTTTCGGCGATCAATTTCATGGTAGTGCGGGCTATCAGATGATCCCTGTCCATATTGAGTAAGGCGGTGGCGGCAACGTGGGCTTCCTTCATCTTTAAATCCAGCCCCTCGGTGGTCAATAACAGTTCCGCCGCCTGCAGACACATTTTGTCCGCCGCGAGCGCATTCATCCAGCATTGTTTGGCAAAGGGCGCCTCTCCCCGCTCAAATGCCGCCTTGCCCAGAATCAGCCATCCCGTGGCGAACCGGGGATGTAATTGCACCCCATGGATAGCAATTACGTACGCTTCGCGCACTTTGTCCTGGTGTAACAGTAAGTCGGCATATTTCGCAAACAGGGTGGACGTCGGGTTCGCCCGGAGATATTTTCGCAGTGCTTTCTCAGTCATTTCGGCCATTGTCTAATAGTGGTATACTATCACTTCCATCCCTTCGGTGATGAATCTACTCTGTTTTTCGGGTGAATTAAAGCTCTAATTGGAGTAGGGTGCGGTCCTCCCTCTCGGCAGGCCCGCCGGTGAACCCGGAACCTCACCGGCTCAAATCAATCCCTGGTTCACAAAGCTGGTATAATGGTCGCCGGCGATAATAATGTGGTCCCGCACCGGGACTTCCATGAGCTTTCCCGCTTCGACTAATTTCTTGGTGATGCTGATATCATCCGGGCTGGGAGTCGGATTGCCGCTGGGATGGTTATGCAGGAGGATGATGCCCGCCGCACTTTCGGCGATGGCGGTCTTGAAGACTTCTCTGGGATGAACCAGGCTGGCGGTGAGATGCCCCTTGCTGATCAGGACGTCCCGCTCCACGTAATTGGAATTATTCAGGATGATGATCCGGAATTCTTCGTGCTTCAGGTTCTGCATCAGGGGAATGAACACTTCCGCCACGTCCCGGGGGGCCCGCACCGATACCTTCTTCCGGGATTTCCGCTGGGATTCCAGGCGCCGGGCCAGCTCGAACGTGGCCAGGAGCGTAATGGCTTTGGCGTCCCCCACCCCGTTGAATCGCTTCAGATCGCCGACACCGGCGGCGGCCAGATTGACCAGCCCATCGGATTGTATCAACATGGTTTTCGCCAGGTCGACCGCAGTGATGTGCCGGGTCCCGCCCCCCAGCACAATCGCCAGGAGTTCGGCCTCGCTCAGATGCTGCGGTCCGGTCCGGGCCAGCTTCTCCCGCGGACGTTCGTTTTCAGGCCAATCGGTGATCTTGCCGTGGTAGGCTTCGGAATCATGCAGGTTGTCCGACATGACAACTCTCCTGTCACTGTAAGCAAAGGACCGGACAGTACTGGCCAGGCCACTTTGATGGTTCGGGAGGACAAAAATCAGACCGGGAACCGGTCCGGCATCTTACCGGTTGTTACTATCCAGAATAATGGTCACCGGCCCCTGATTGACCAGATGGACATCCATCATGGCGCCGAACTCGCCGCTCTCCACCGGGATGCCGGAGCCTGCCAGCTGAGCACGGTAGTAGTCATAGAGCCGGGCGGCTTCCCCGGGTTCGGCGGCCCGGATGTAACTGGGACGCCGCCCCTTCCGGGTATCGGCGCACAGTGTAAACTGGGAAATGACCAGGACACTGCCGTCCACATCCTGTACCGATAAATTCATTTTTTCGTCAGCATCGTTGAAGATGCGAAGGTTGGCGGTTTTATCCACCAGATAATCGGCATCGTCCTCGTCATCCCCCTCAACAACTCCCAGCAGCACCACCAGCCCATGGGGAATGGCACCGACCGTTTGCCCGTCGATATCCACCCGGGCCTCCGCCGCGCGCTGGAGCACGGCAATCATTAATCAAACCACACGTTCTTATGGCCGAACCGCTCCCGCAATTTATTAATAAGTTGCGGATCGGGGGAGACGGTGAAACTGCGGGTACGAACGATCCGGGTGTTCTCGGAAGCGGTGTTTAGATGGAAGAGCAGATCACACTCGCCGTCATACCGGGCGGTGAGGCGCTTGAGATCTTCCACATCGGTCACTTTCATTTTATCGATTTCCAGGTTCAGGTGCAGATTGCGGGCGTATTTTTCCTGGGCTTTTTCCAACGGAATCACCGACTCAACGATCAGTTTAATCTCGTTCTCATCCCGGGCCTGGTCGGAGACCCGTCCCTCGATGAATATCATCCGGTCCGGTTTCACCAGCGACCGGACCTCGGCAAAGGTATCCGGAAAAATGACTAGCTCCGCTTGCCCCTGCATACCTTCCAGGGTGACAAACGCCATTTCCCGGTTATCCCGCTTGGTGTAATGAATTTTCATGTCGCCCACCATGCCGCCCACTTTCACCGGGTCAACGTTCTTGACCGACTCCGGATCGGCCAGATCGATGTTATTGAACGCGGTCAACACATCCCCATATTTCTGCAACGGGTGACCGGTCAGGTAGAATCCGATTAATTCCTTTTCAGCCTTCATTTTATCCTGCGCTCCCCAGGCCTCAACCTCGGGCAGCTCCGGGACGCTGATCAGGCTGGAGCCGCCTTCCGCCACGGATCCGAATAAATCCACCTGGGTGTCGTCCAGATGGGCCTGGTAATGTTGTCCGAAATGCAGTGCGGCATCGATGGCTTCGAACTTCTGCTCCCGGGATCCGGGCAGGGAATCCATGGCGCCCGCTTTAATCAGGCTCTCCAGGGCTTTCCGGTTCACCAGTGGCAGGTCGACGCGCTTCACGAAATCGAACAGGTCGGTGTATTCCCCGTCGGCCCTGCGTTCGTTCGCGATGCTTTCGGCCGCCTTTAATCCCACGTTTTTGATGGCGTTCAGCCCGAACACCACAGCATGTTCTTTGGAATAAAAATTAGCCTCACTGGTGTTAATATCCGGTGGGAGCACATCGATCCCGTTTTTCCGGCAGTCATTGGTGAGGATCACCACCCGGTCGGTATCACCCATTTCGCTGGTGAGATTGGCGGCCATGAACTCCGCCGGATAATAGGTCTTCAGATAGGCGGTTTTATACGCGATTTGGGCATACGCCGTGCTGTGGCTCTTGTTAAATCCGTACTGGGCAAACTTTACGATGTGGTTAATGATCTCCTGGGCGGTTTTCCGCTGCAGGCCGTTCCCGACGGCCCCCGCCACAAACTCCTTGCCCATCCGGTTCATAACTTCTTTTTTCTTCTTGCCCATGGCCTTCCGCATGATGTCTGCTTTGGCCATGCTGAAGCCCGCCAGTTTGTTGGCGATCAGCATCACCTGCTCCTGATAGACGATAATGCCATAGGTATCTTTCAGGATAGGTTCCAGAGCCGGATGAATATATTCCACTTCGGCTTCCCCGTGCTTCCGGGTGATGTAGTCGTCGATCATATCCATGGGACCGGGACGGTACAGTGCATTCATGGCAATGAGGTCTTCAAAGGCGTTGGGCTGGAGTTTCCGTAAATATTCCTTCATCCCGGAGGATTCGAACTGGAATATCCCGGTGGTATTCCCTTCGGCGAAGGTATGGTACACCTTGGTGTCATCCAGGCTTAGCTGATCGATATCCACCTCGATCCCCCGGGCATCGCGGATCAGGTCCACGGCATCCTTGAGGACCGTCAGCGTGCGGAGTCCCAGGAAATCCATCTTCAGGAGCCCCACCTCTTCCAGATTGGTCATATCCCACTGGGTGGTCACGTCGCCATCCGGTGATTTATAGAGCGGGACATACTCGGTGAGGTCTCCCGGGGCGATCACCACACCGGCGGCGTGGATGGAGGCATGTCGGTGCATGCCCTCCAGCACCTTGGAATAGTCGATGAGTTTCGAATGATCCTCGTCCTGCTCCTCGACCTCCCGGAGCTCTTTGACCTGGTCGATGGCCGTGTCCAGTTTAATGTTCAGCGTATTGGGTACCAGCTTGGCGATCCGGTCCACTTCTCCGTAGCTCATACCCAGCACCCGCCCCACGTCCCGCAGCACGGCCTTGGCTTTCATGGATCCGAAGGTGATAATCTGGGAGACGCTTTCCTCGCCGTACCGGTCCCGGATGTATTCGATCACTTCGTTCCGGCGATTATAGCAGAAGTCGATATCAATGTCCGGCATGGAGATCCGTTCCGGATTCAGAAACCGTTCGAACAGGAGATCGTACCGAATGGGATCGATATCCGTGATTCCCAGGGCGTAGGCCACCAGACTGCCGGCCGCCGAGCCGCGGCCGGGTCCGACCGGGATGTCATGCTGCTTGGCATAGTCCACGAAATCCCGCACGATGAGAAAGTAGCCGGCGAACCCCATATTCTTGATAATGGAGAGTTCGTGATCCCGCCGTTCCTTCACCTCCGGAGTCAGTTCCGGATAGCGGGCCTGAATACCCTGATCGGTAAGTTGCGCCAGGTAGGTGTCCGCATCGCCTCCCGCTTCACCCTCGGGGATGGGAAACTCCGGAAGCAGGTGATCTCCCATGGGGATCTCCACATCGCACATTTCCGCAATTTCGGCTGTGCGTTCCATGGCCTCGACATCCTCCGGGAACAGTTCGTACATCTCCTGTTCGGTCTTGAAATAAAATTCCGGAGTGGCATAGGAGATGCGCTTCGTGTCCGTGATTAGTTTCCCGCTGCCGATGCAGATCAAGGCGTCGTGGGCGTTGTGGTGCTCGCGGCGCATGTAATGGCTGTCGTTCGTGATCACCAGCGGGATCCCGGTCTCTTTGGAGAGTTTGCGCATCCCCTCACGCACGATGTCTTCGGCCTCGATGAAATGGCGCTGCAATTCCAGGTAATACCGCCCGCCGAAAATCTCGTAATGCTCCAGGGCTTCTTTTTTGGCGCCCTCGTAATCCCCGTTCAGGAGTTTTTCCTGGACGGCGCCCTTCAGACAGGCCGCGGTAGAAATCAACCCCTCGCCGTATTGTCGCAAGAGATCCTTATCCACCCGCGGCCGGTAATAAAACCCGTCCAGGTATCCGAAGGACACCAGTTTCATCAGATTTTTCCAACCGGTGAAATCTTTGGCCAGGACCACCAGGTGGTTGTAATTCCACCCGCCGCGGTTGGTGGTCCTCTTCTCCAGGCGGGACCCCTGGGCCACGTACAGTTCGCACCCCAGGATCGGCTTGATCCCTGCCGCCCTGGCTTTTTTATAGAACTGGACGGCACTGAATAAATTCCCGTGTTCGGTCAGGGCTACCGCCGGCATCTGGTTCTCGACGGCCGCGGCCACCAGATTATCCACGGTGCACGCGCCATCCAGCAAGCTGTAATCGGTATGATTATGGAGATGTATAAACTCAGACATGGTTAGCAACCGTTCGTCATAATTTAAAAAGACCCTATAAACACTGCCATCAATCCGATAAACATATCGGCCTTGAGCACGTGGCTCAAATGCCGGTAATTTCCCGGTGTATCCGCCCTCCACAACCGAACCAAAACATAAAGAATTGGAAGATCCACCCCCACCAGCACCATAACAAAATACACGACATTGTATACATTCAAAACATAGGGAATGAGCACCCCAAAAAGCAATAGCAGAAAAAGCACCGTCGTCAAGAGTTTGGCTTTGGTGTCGCCGAACAACAGCGGAAAGGTGCGCGCCGCCTGGGCTGCATCCCCTTCCGTATCTTCCAAATCCTTGATGATCTCGCGACCCCAGGTATAGAGAAACCCCATGCAGGCCGGCGGTAGGGCCGCCCATCCGTTTCCAAATACCACGGCCCCGTAAAAAAAGGCGACCGCGATCATCAAAGACACCACCACGTTGCCGATCACCGGAATCCCCTTCCACCACCGGGAATACCCTTCCAGGAACAGGACCGAAATCCCGGCTATGGCCAGCGGCCATGGGCCGATAACAGCCGACGCCCCGAGCCCGATTCCGAATAATCCGTAGGCAAAATACCGGCTGTGTTCTCTGGTGATCAGGCCGGATGCCACCGGCCGGTGGGGCTTATTGATTTTATCGATTTCGTAATCGTAAAAGTCGTTAACCGCGTTCGCGCCACCGGTCATGGCAATGGCCGTCAGGATAGCCAGCCCCAGCGCCAGGTTGCATGACAGATTTCCAGTGAGGTGCGCTCCCAGCAGAATGCCCAGCGCCCCGATAAAGGAATTCAGAGGGCGCATCAGCCGGAGGTAACCGGTCACGGTTCCGAGCTTTCCCCTCATGGCCCGGCTTTCAGAATGCGGCCCTGGTCGTTGTAATCACGAGAGACCGTCACGCTTTTCCAACCCGGGCCGGAGAACAGTGATATCACCGGCTCCGCCTGGTGCGAACCGCCGATTTCCAGCAGCAAGAGCCCATCCGGTTGCAGCCAGCCAGTGGCGGTAGTGGCGAACCGGCGATAAAACAGCAGGCCATCGCCGGCCGCCAGCGCCTCTTCGGGCTCGTACTTGCGGATCTCCGGATCCAAATCAGGAAATTCGTCCTGTCCCACATACGGCGGGTTGCTGGCAACTAAATCGTAGGGGGCTCCATCCGGGCTTTCCCGGAGCACGTCCAGTTCCCGGAACCGCAATCGGTCCGTTACCCCGTTGCGTTCGGCATTCTCCCGGGCAACCTGAAGTGCCCGGGACGAAATATCAACCGCCACCACCTGGCAATCCGGCACCAAGGCAGCAATACTGACGGCGATACAGCCGCTCCCGGTTCCCACGTCCAGCACTTTCCGCCGGTCTTCGGGGCGCTCCCGCAGCCACTCGACAGCTTGTTCTACCAGCAATTCCGTCTCGGGCCGGGGGATGAGTACCGAAGGATTGACCGTGAAAGGCATCCCCATAAATTCGGTCTCACCGACGATATACTGCACCGGCTGATGATCCAGTCGCTGTTTCAAGAAGGTTTTGAATCGCTGGAGTTCGTCCGGGGTGAGCGGCTTTTCGAAATCCGTATATAACCGGACCCGGGAACACTCCAGGACCGCGCCCAACATCCACTCCACGTCACTGCGCGGGGAATCGAAGCCCTTCTCCTCCAGATATCCGGTGGTCCAGTTGATGAGCTCCAGCACACGCCAGGTCTTGGTGGCATCCGATACGGTAGTCATGAGTCCGTGCCCCGGTTTTTACGTTCGGTCACTCAACGCCGTTGCCTTAATCTCTTACTCTGCCGGGGATTGCTGCGAAGGAATGCGGGTGACGATCAGACGGCTTCCAGTTTTTCCATGCGATCCGTAATGCGGAGCTGTTCCAGGATCTCGTCCAGCTCCCCGTTCAATACCCCGTCGAGGTTATGGGTGGTAAAATTAATGCGGTGATCGGTCACCCGTCCCTGGGGAAAGTTGTACGTACGGATCTTCGCGCTGCGGTCGCCGGTGCTCACCATGGATTTCCGCTGGGCATCCCGTTCTTGCTGGATTTCTTCCTGTCTTTTGGCAAGAAGCCGGGACCGCAGGACCTTCAGCGCTTTGGCTTTATTCTTATGCTGCGACTTTTCATCCTGGCACTGCACCACCAGGCCGGTCGGGATATGGGTGATCCGCACGGCCGAATCGGTGGTATTCACGCTCTGCCCCCCGGGCCCGGTGGATCGATACACGTCGATTCTCAGCTCATTGGGATCGATTTCCACGTCCACGTCTTCCGCCTCCGGCAGCACGGCCACCGAGGCGGCGGAAGTATGGATCCGACCGCTGCTTTCGGTTTCCGGCACCCGTTGCACCCGGTGGACACCGCTCTCGTATTTCATGATCCCGAAGACTTCATTCCCGTTCAGTGAGAAAATAATTTCCTTGAACCCTCCGACCCCGGTGGGATTACTGGAGATCTCCTCGACCTTCCAATGCTTGGATTCCGCAAATTTCAGGTACATGCGATACAGATCAGCCGCAAACAGGGCCGCTTCTTCTCCGCCGGTACCCGCCCGGATCTCGATGATGGTGTTCTTCGCATCATTCGGATCCTTGGGAATCAACAACATCCGTACCTCTTTCGCCAGTTCCTCCCGCTTGTCGTACAACTCGTCCAGCTCCCCGTGAACCAGCTCCTTCAGCTCCTCGTCTTCCCCGCTCAGAATCTCCTCATCTTCATCAATCTGATCCTGTATTTCCTTGAAAGGATCGTACACCTGAATGACTTCCGACAGTTCGTTATGCTCTTTGGACAATTCCCGAAACCGGGGAATATCACCAATGACCTCGGGATCGGACAGCTGGGCGGTAATTTCGTGGTAGCGGTCCCGGATTTTTTCTAATTTGCCGATTAATTCGAGATACTGATCTTGCGTCATGCAACGGCCTCGGCTACATATTCTTTTCCGGCATACTCTTCAAAGGCCTCGCCAAAGGCACTTTTCAAGGAAGTCATGGCCACTTCGATCTGCTGTTCATCCGGCGGTTTGGTGGTGATCCTTTGCAGCCACAATCCCGGCTGGGCCAGCATGCGAAAAAACATCTGATCCATCCGGGCGCTGGTGACCTTGATTAACTCGTACGATGCGCCCGCCACCACCGGCAAAAACAGCAGATGCATTACAATCCGAAGCGGGAGGGTGATAACCCCGGTGGCCGCCATCACCACGGTGTCAAGGATGGCGTACAGCAAGATGGCCGAGAGCAGGACGATGAATAAAAAACTGGTCCCGCACCGGGGATGATAGGTGGTAAATCGTTTGGTATTTTCCCAGTTGAGATCCAGGCCCGCTTCGAAGGTAAAGATGGTTTTGTGCTCAGCGCCATGATATTCGAACAGCCGCTGGATATCACTCATCCGGGAAATAATGAACAGGTACAGCAGGAAAAAGAAAATCCGGAACCCGCCGGCGACCAGGTTAAAGGCGAACATCTGTTTTTCAATGTTCAGGAGTTTGGTGGTTATCCATAAGGGCGCCACCATAAACAGACCGATCCCCAGCACCACCGCCACGGCGGTGGTCAGAAAAGTGGCGATTTTGCTTTCCGGCCGTTCTTCCGTGTCTTCCTGCTCATCCCGGATGGCAATGTCCGCAGACCATTGCAGGGTGGCCATTCCGATTTTCAACGATTCGAATAAGCCGATGACCCCCCGGACGATCGGCCACCCCATCCAGCGATGGCGTTCCCTGGCGGATTGATACTCGTGCTTTTCGACGGTGATGGAGTGATCTTTTCTCCGCACCGCCGTCGCATAGCCGCCCGGGACGCGCATCATAACCCCTTCGATAACCGCCTGCCCTCCGACCAGAATGGAGGACTTGGTTGCCACCAGCAGGGACAGCAGGCCCAAAGACATCTATGCCTCGGTTTCTTTTTCTTTGGACTTCGCCTCTTTCGATTGTTTCCGGTGTTTCCCGTACCGCATTTCAAATTTATCAATACGGCCGGCCGAGTCGATCATTTTCTGCTTCCCGGTGAAAAACGGATGGCACTGCGAACAGATTTCCACCTTCAAGTCACCGGAGGTCGACCGGGTTTGAAAGGTATTGCCGCACGAGCAGGTCACGGTTACGACCTTATACTCAGGATGGATGCCTTCTTTCATTCTATTGTCACTCCTTTTTATGTTGGTACTAATATGCTTTATTCTGTCTTCTGATCCCAAATCTTTTTCAATGCAGTCTGCATACGCGTCATACCGCGTTCGAGTTCCTTCATGGACGTCGCATAACTGAGCCGGATGTGTGCGTCGGCGCCGAACGGCGCCCCCGGGACCGTCACCACATGAGCCGTCTCCAGCAGGAAGTTCGCCAGATCCAGTGAATTTTCAATCCGCTGGCCGTCCACGGATGCCCCGTAGAAGGCCTCCATTTTGGGGAACACATAGAATGCGCCCCGCGGCGTGGCACACTCCACGCCCGGCATCTCGGCCAGCCGGGCCAGGACAAAATCACGGCGTTCCCGATAGTGCCGGACCATCTCCCCGAGGAATGCCTGGTCACCGGTCAGGGCTTCCACGGCCGCATACTGGGCGATACTGTTGGCATTGGAGGTGCTCTGACTTTGGATTTTCGCCATCTGATCGATGACGTCCGTGCTGGCGGCGCCGTACCCTATCCGCCAGCCGGTCATGGCATACGGCTTGGAGACAGATTGGACAGTCACTACCCGTTCCGGCCGCTCCTCGAAAACGGCGGGTGGTGTATGCGTTTCCTCATAGGCCACCCGATCATAGCATTCGTCGGAGATAATAAATAAATCCTGGTCCCGGGCCAGTTGGTAAAGGTGTTCCACGCTCTCTCCGGAATAGACCGCCCCGGTCGGGTTGCCCGGAGAGTTAATGAGAATCGCCTTGGTGCGATCGGTGAGGGCCCGGCGCACGTCCTCGATTTGCGGTTCGTATCCCCGGGACTCCCGGGTGTCCACGATCACCGGAGTCGCTCCGGCTAATGTCGCCATGGCAGGAAAAGTGACCCAGTACGGGGCGAAGATGATGAGTTCGTCCCCCGGATTCAGGAGCGCCATGAAGGCATTAAAAAGCACGTGTTTTCCGCCGTTCGAAATAATGATCTCTTCCGGCCGGTACCGGAGGTCATTATCGCGGGCCAGTTTCTGGCACACGGCAGCGCGCAGCTCGTCGATCCCCACATTCTTGGTATACTTGGTCCGCCCGGCCTCCAATGCCCGGATGGCGGCCTGCTTAATATGCTCCGGGGTCTCAAAATCCGGCTCGCCGGCGCTGAGATCCACAATCTCGACGCCCTGCCGGCGCAGCGTCTTTGCCCGATCCGCCATGGCCATGGTCATGGAGGACTCCACCTGGGTGACCCTGGTTGCAAATCGGCTCTTGGTTTCCGTTGTTGGCATAGCGTACAAAATTCGTGCTTCACCGGTTGAATATCAAGGGTAAAAACAGGGTGCAATACTTCATTATGGCGATTTAAATAAGGCCTGGTCCATGTTGCATTGGCTGGGGCATCACCGAGCAAAACGGGCGGTGAAGAAAGTTACTGAGCAGGAAACCATCTTTGCGATTTGATAACGAACCTAAAAGACCATCAGGTGCACATCCCACTTCACAGGCTGATTCTGGAACCGTATCTATACACCTTCTCCCCCACTGGGTATTAACGTGAGGAGATACGCTGCTGAAAGGATTCGGCGTGTTGTTCAATGGATTGGATGAGCTGTTGGACGGAATCCGAGTGAAACCATTGCTGAAAAGATTTCATATTAGAAAACAGGTATTGAACATCAGCCGTGATGGTACTGTTATTCTCTTCGGAGACATTCACTGACTCTAAATAGTCATCCTGAGAAAGCTGTTCCACCAGGCTGACCTGTGAAGAGAACATTCCTTGTTGATCCGGTTTAACGATAAAACCTAACCTATAACTTACCCATTTTGTGCCAGGAATGTTCACCGGTGCCGTCTTCCCGGTATCCGCTGAAGGGCTCTGAGCCGTCGCGGTTTTATGAGGGGTGTCAGGAGTATGACAAGAGAAAGGTACGACCGCCATAAACAGTATGACCAAGAGGAGCATATAGGTTTTTCTGAGGGGTTGCATGGCGTCCTCCTGCTTGTGATGTTGATAAATTATCCGGGATTTCATCAGCAAAAAGGGACTCATAAACGATGGAACCACCCGCAAAGTCCGGCGAGTGGGAAAGAACGATAAAATGGTCTGTAAATACCGGTCAGGATCGATCCGCGCCTCCTGAATACCAGCGTCGTCACAAACGATTTCGGAATACTTATGAGACAGGGAGATCAGAATCCACACCAAGGGATGAAAGAAAAAGAGGGCCTGAATGAAGATCTGTGCTGAGTGAAGGAGCGCGTCATGCTGTCGGATGTGTTGCCGCTCGTGACGAAGGATTGCGCGTTGGATGGGACGATCTAATGTATCCCAGTTGCTCGGCAGGATAATAACGGGCCGGAAGATTCCCAGAACGAAAGGACTTTCAATCCGGGACGATTGGAAGAGAAGATATGGTAGCCTTTCATCAGGCAGGCCGACAGCCTCGAGATTCATTGGCTTCGCTGACACCCTTACTCTTCGCAGCCGAAGGTACTGGATCCCTGCAATGAGAAGGATCACACCAACGCCACCAAGCCAAAGGAGAAATGCCCGGGATTCCCAGGCAAACGTGGCAGAACGAGTGATGAGAGCTGGGTGTGACGCGGTGCTCGCGGCCATCCCTGGAAGTTTCGATGGCTGAATAGTATGCAAAATCGGCGCAGTCAACTGGAGGCGATTCATAGCGAGAAATGGCAAGGACACCGAGGGAATCAAAAGTTTGAACAATCCAATCAGGGTCAGTGCTCGCAGAAACCTGGCGTGTTTTCTCCGGAAGAGATATAACATAAGCAAAATAATCAGGAGGAACACCGTATCCTGGATGACCGATTGCGCCATTAGGTTCCACCAGGCAGCGGCCCATTGATTCAAGACGCGAATCATTTCTCTGATCCCTGCTTTTTAGAGGGATGCTCGCGAATCAGTTGCTGCAATTCTTCGACCTCCTGATCCGTTAATTCCCCATGTCCGATTAAGAAGCTGGCCAGCTGGGGTAATGAGCCTCTGAATATTTTTTCTGCAACGTACCGCAATTCTCTTTTGACCACCTGGTCTCGCGGTTTAGTAGGCGTATAAAAATTGACCAGGCCGGTCTTCTGCTTTTTCAGAAACCCTTTTTTCGTGAGGGTATTCAAAACCGTCTTTACGGTTGTATACGCTTTTTCACCTTCAGGATAGGCGGTTTCCAACACCATGCGAGCCGATACTGGTTCGCCCGCTTCCCACACGATGGTCATCAGGTCCCATTCCAAATCAGTGAGTTGTCGATCAGTTCCCATTTGCTTCTCATCTGTTATGAGCTGCTAAAAAAGTAGCATACCTGCTATAAATATAGCAGGTATTTGTGAAAAACCAAATGAAAACTTTAAAATAGACCGAAAAACCCGCCAAGTATAACGGTAGACGCTGAAAAAATAACGAGTTACCGTGAAGTAAGGTCCTCCTGAAAGAAGAACATACTCCGCCGGGCAACCGGTTCTGGAGAGATGCCGCTACTGATTCATGGACCGCAGAAACTCTTCGTTATCTTTGGTACCACGCATTTTGTCCAGCAGGAATTCCATCGCTTCCACCACCGACATCTTCTGGAGGAACTTGCGCAGGATCCAGACCCGGGCCAGCTCGGTTTCGCTGAGCAGCAGCTCCTCGCGCCGGGTGCCCGTCCGGTTAATATCGATAGCCGGGAAGGTCCGCCGGTCACTCAGTTCGCGATCCAGCACTAATTCCATGTTCCCGGTGCCCTTGAACTCCTCGAAGATCACGTCGTCCATGCGGCTCCCGGTATCGATGAGTGCGGTAGCGATAATGGTCAGGCTGCCCCCCTCTTCGATATTCCGGGCGGCCCCGAAAAACCGCTTCGGTTTGTGCAGAGCATTGGAATCCAACCCGCCGGACAGGATCCGGCCGGAATGGGGAATCACCGCGTTGTGCGCCCGGGCCAGCCGGGTGACGCTATCCAGCAGGATGACCACGTCTTCCCCGAATTCCACCATCCGCTTGGCTTTTTCCAGGATCATGTTCGCCACCTGTACATGCCGGTCCGGTGGTTCATCGAAGGTGGAACTGACCACTTCCGCATCCACCGATCGCTGCATATCCGTGACCTCTTCCGGCCGTTCGTCGATCAGCAGTACAATCAGCGTGGCTTCCGGATGGTTGGTGATAATTGAGTTGGCCAGTTTCTGCAACAGAATGGTTTTTCCCGTCTTGGGCTGGGCCACGATCAATCCGCGCTGCCCTTTCCCGACGGGAGAAATCAGATCCACGATTCGGGTGGAATAGTCGTTGGCATCGTGTTCCAGCTGGTACCGTTCCTCCGGGTAGAGCGGCGTGAGGTTGTCGAACATCACGGTACTCTTGATTTCGTCCGGCCGGCGGAAATTCACCGCCTCCACCCGCAGGAGCGCGAAAAAGCGTTCATCATCCTTGGGCGGCCGAATCTGTCCGGACACCACGTGACCGGTTTGCAATCCGAACCGTTTGATCTGGGAGGGCGAGATGTAGATATCGTCCGGGCCGGGGGTGTAGTTATAGTCCGGCGACCGCAGGAACCCGTATCCATCCTCCAAAATCTCCAGGACACCTTTGGCAAAGATTAGTCCTTCCTGCTCCGCCTGGGCCTCCAGGATCTTGAAGATCAGGTTCTGTTTTTTCATCCCGGTGTAGCCGGGAATCTGCAGGTCCTGAGCCATCTTGCTCAGTTCCTTGATATTCATCGCCTGCAATTCGGCAATGTCTAAGCGCTCTGTTACTTCCATAATTCTCCGTATGGTTTGGTTATCACAATGTACAAATAATACTCACGTTTTTGACGTCCGGCGAATTTGTGGCTGGTCAGAAATTTCTGGTTTGTCTCCTGCAGACTGCACATGTACAATTTGGTTGGTTATCCTATGAATATATAATTATTCGTCTAGGTGTCAAGTGAAAAATCAAAAACCTCGTACACAGAGGCCGCCAGGTAATGACTGCCGGTGATCACGCCACAGTCTGACGGATTCAAGGTCCGGCGGAACTGCTGCACTGCCGCTGCTCCGGTACCCACATGGTTGATGTGCCGGGGAGAAAACACGGATTGCCAGGACTCCAAGGAGTGCGAAGGGACATCCGGGATGTCCAGTACCGTGATTACGGCATTCCCCGGGAATAGTTCCTGGAAAGCCGAAATGTTTTTTTGAGCATTCATCCCCAGGAGGAATTGCATCGGCCGGCCGGGGTACATAAGTTCCAGATTTTCAATGAGGTTACCGACTCCATCGGCGTTATGGGCCACATCGTAGTAAATCAGCGGTTTGGCCTTCATTTGCTGCAGCCGGCCCGGCAGCTCCACCTGCTCCACCGCTCCGATGGTTTTGTCCCGGGAGAGATCGAAGTGACGTTGTGTTTGCCCGGCTACCAGCGCAATACAAGCGTTCCGGACCGCCTGGCTGCCGATCATCGCCAACTCCATCCGGTATGGTCTGTGCTCCCAGTGGATAACCGCTTCGGTTTTTTCCGGGGTCACGTGCACCTCCCGGATGCGACACACTTCCTCTGCGGCGACGACCGGAGTACCCAGTTCTCCGGCCCGTTGTTGAAATACCGCCCGGGCGGCCGGCGGGACGGCTCCGGTGACGCACGGAATCCCCGGTTTGAAGATCCCGGCTTTTTCCGCGGCGATTTCCGGGAGAGTCTCACCCAGAATATCGGTGTGCTCCAGCCCGATAGACGTGACCACCGATACGATTGGCGTGACAATGTTCGTAGCATCCAGCCGGCCTCCCAGGCCGGTTTCCAACACCGCCACATCCACCGCTTCCTGCCGAAAATGCTCCATCGCCAGCAGGGTGGTTACTTCGAAAAAGGTCAGATCCAGATCCTCAATCAGGTGGCGCCATTGTTCCACGAACGCAACGATGGCCGCATCCGTGATGGGGACACCGTTGACCCGAATCCGTTCATTAAACCGGATCAGGTGCGGAGAGGTGTACCAGCCGACCCGCAAGCCGTGCGCCTGCAGCATGGCCGCCAGATACCGCACGGTCGATCCTTTCCCGTTGGTTCCGGCGACGTGAATAACGGCATAGGCGTGATCGGGGTAGTCCAGGGCTTCCTGAAAACGTTCCACCCGATCCAGGCCGAGTTTCATCCCCCGGTATTGCAGGCTGTACAGATAATGGAGAGTGTCCTGCAACGCGTTCATTAGAGAATCATGGGCGCCAGAGAAATGTCATCCGATGTCCAGGACCGATCCACATCAAAATAGAAGACATTCTCCATGGGATGCCCCAAAAACCTGGTACCGATTTCCGCAAATTTTTCCGGTGTGTCGCTGACAAAATATTTATACTCCGGAGTATTGTGGGGGTCCGGTCGAAGCGCGCCGGTCAGCGCGTTGGCTGCAGCCACCCCGCTGTCGATAATGGCGATATCCTCCGGGAGCAGCTTTTGTAAGGTCCCAATCAACAGGGGATAATGAGTACATCCCAGGATGAGGGTATCGATTTCCTGTTCCAGCAGCGGGTTCAGATATTCCCGGGCGATAATTTCCGTCACCTGGTGCTCCTCTTTGCCGTCTTCCACCAGTGGCACGAACAGAGGACACGCCTTTCCGAACACCCGGATATTTCCATCGATGTGCCGGATGGCCTTGGTATAGACGCTGGTCCGGATGGTGGAGTTCGTCCCGATCACCCCGATCCGCCCGGACCGGGTGGCCTCCACCGCCGCCCGGGCGCCCGGTTCCACCACACCATAAATGGGAAGCGGGTACTCATCCCGGATCTGCGGGACCGCGGCTGCGGAAGCGGTATTACAGGCCACCATGATCGCCTGGACCTGCTGGGCAATCAGGAAATCCACGATCTGGCGGGAAAACCGGGTGACGGTGTCCGGACTCTTGGTTCCATAGGGCACCCGGGCAGTATCCCCGTAATAAATAATGGAAAGCGACGGAAAGACCCGCTGCAGTTGGCGTACGACGGTAAGGCCCCCAAGCCCGGAATCGAACACGCCAAGAGGAGCGGCTGGCGTCAAATTATTCACAGAGAGGCCTGGTCAACGGTTTGTTGATCGTATTTCTTCTTGAACGCCACGATCCCCTGGTACACCCCCCGGGCAATTTCCTGCCGGTATTCGGGCGTTCTCAACTTTCTGGCTTCCTTGGCGTTGCTGATATACCCGGTTTCCACCAGGATATTCGGCATGGAGGCTCCCACCAACACATAAAACCCCGCCTGCCTGACCCCCCGGTTCGCGCTGGAGAGATTGTGGCCCAGACCGGTCTGCACCATACTGGCAAAGTCCTCGCTCTCTTTCATAAACGCACTCTGCATCATGGTGGCCAAAATGAGGGTCTCGTTATTGAACCGTTTATAAAAGTCGGTCGATTCCTCGAATTTGATCACCGAATTCTCCCGTTCCGCCACACCGATGGCATCTTCGGTCTTCCCGGGACGCAGCAGGTAGGTTTCGAATCCCGCCACCCGATGATTGGGATTGGAATTGGCATGGATACTCACGAAGAGCTTGCCGTTTTGCTCGTTTGCAATCTTGGTGCGTTCCTGCAAGGGAATGAACACATCCTTCTGACGCGTGTAGATCACTTTCACTTCCGGCAGGTTTTTCTCGATGATCCGTCCCAGCCGTTTGGTGATATCCAGGACCACATCCTTCTCTTTCAGTCCGCCAGGCCCGATGGCGCCCGGATCCTTCCCCCCATGCCCGGCATCCAGCACGATCCGGTCCAGCTTCCACCGGGAACGGGCCTCGTTCAGGCGGTCCCGGGTCTTATCAGTCGGCGTGCGCAAGCTGAGGACGATTTCTCTGGGATCGTTGTTCTGATACACTTCGTAATCCTTCACTTCGCCCCGGAGCCGGAAGGACAGCTGAACGGATCCTTCCTTCTGGATGGGGACGATCCGGCGGACCACTCCGGCAGTGGGCGCCTGAGAGAGCTGGCGGGCGTCGATATTGCCGCCGGCCACCGTCAGATAGAACCATCCCTGCCGCAGCCAGGCTGCGTATTCGTTGTCCCGGAATTCCCGGGTCACCGGCAGCCGGATGAGGGTACCGTTCGTTTTCTCCTCGATAATGACATTCGTGATGTTCACCAGGGAATAATTGAACCGGAGCGCCGGAATGTTGGGATTATACTGCATGGGAATGTCCAGGGCCGACTGCAGCACCCGGGCGAAATCCGCGGCCGGCACCAGCAGGTCCCCGCCGTCTACCACCACCGGATGCGGCAAATGGAATATCTGATCGTTCACCATCACGAACGCGGTATAGGCGGAAAGTTTCAATCGCTTATCGGGGAAATACAGTATCAGCTTCTGGGCCTGGGGATTATAATAGGTATTCACATTCAGCATCTTCGCCAATTCCACGGCGGAGAAATAGGGGATACCATCCCGATCCTGGATATGCGCAATCAGCGTGGATTGGGCCCCGCTCTGGGCGGGTGTCTGCCGGATTCCGACCGCCAGCACCAGACACAGCGCCACGAGCTGCAGAATCCGGAAGGCGGTGGCTGACCTTAGCAATGGTGTGTTGGATGTTTTCACAATATCCGCATGTTACTAAAATGCAATTTCGAGCTGCCCACACAGTATACGCGATAATTTGAGATGTTTCAACCGGCGTTGCAAATAAAAAATTGAGCCCCGGGCGTCCGGAGAAAAAGCCACCGATAGCCGGGTGCCGAGCAGTATCCCGTCTCCTGTTTGTCGTAAAATCTGCATAGTGCCGAGAGCCGGCATCACGAAAAAGTAGGTGGAAGCGGCGCTATCACGCACCCGGTACGGTACCAGCATGACCTGCACCTTCCCTCCCAGTGAGGGCAGGGGATATTCCATTTGAAAAGCCCACTGGGTACCGGTTTTCCGGACCCGGTGGAGTGAAACACTCATCAGATCCACTCTCACTTCCAGACGAAGGTTTGTCGGCCAGCGATACTTCCAGCGCGCCCGGTACCGCGTGCTTCGCAGCCGGGCGGTTCGATCGACCGGCACGCCGCTCACCGGCTGCGAATCGTAGACTTCCTTGTCCTCCGCCCGTACCTGGAGGGTCAGCAGCATACGCGGGGCCGGCCGCCAGTCGCCCCGGGTAAGCCATTCGGTCCCGGACCGCCGGGGGTTCTCCCGGGCCCGCAGCTCTCTGAACTGGTCAAAATACCACTGCCAGCGAACCCGCCCCAGATCCCACCGGATCCCGGCATACAGCCCGGTTTCATTGGCGGTCTGCGTGTACTCCTGGAATCCCCGGGCGAAGGGAGCGCTATAGTCCGGATGGTAATAGCGATAACCGAACGTGAAATCGGCCGGCCCGATTTGCCGGCGCACCGCAGTGTAGTGCGCCGGATGCCCGGCCCCGTCGAAGGCGGTTTCATGCACCATCCAGGGTGTAGATATCCAGAAACTGCCGAAGGTTTGCCGGGCATACTTTTTTTCGACCCGCCACTTTCGATAAAAAAGCGAGGCGCCCTGGAATCCCAGCACATACTGCGAGGCGCTGAACCAGTACCCCACCCCGGTCAAGCGTTCCAGGAGGGCATTCTGGCGGTGTCTCGCAGACGAGGTGAGGTGAAGGCCCGAGGTGGACAGCCGAACACCGGTGCCCTCCCATTCGCCATCTCTGGGAGAAGCGGCGATAAATCCCCGGACGGTATGACGGTGGAGGCTGGCCTCGCCAGCCAGCCCGGTAAAACCGGCGGATTCCAGACTGGAAGCATTCACCCGCAACCGGGTGTTGCTCCGGTCGGCATTCCGGATGACACTGCCGGATTTGCTCAGGCTCATGGAGTGTCCGAATGACAAGCCCTGGCCGTATCCCAGCCGAAACTCCCCGGCGATCAGCCGGCGCTGGGATTGTGTGTCATGAAATTCCACACCACCGGCCACATGATCCACCAACGAACGCTCCCCGGGATCCCTTTCCACGACCAGACTGCCGGTGATCCGGCCCGCAGCCCGGCCCTGCCACCGGGAGTACCACTGCACCGCGTTCGGATGGTTTGTTTTCATCCGCCAGCGGGCCTGGCCGGACAGGGTACTTACCTTTGTTAACGAGACCGCATACCGGAGAATTTCCACCACCTCTTCCGGCAGAACATTCTCGAACGGTTCCCATGATTCGGCATCAGGATGGCGCCGGATCACTTCGAGGATGGCGGTTATCTCCGCTTCCTCCAATGCGGGAAGACTGTGTAGCACACGCCGCCCGAGCCGGGAATACGGGATCTTGTGCTCCTCCAGGGACAAATACTCTTCGAGTAACAGGGCGGCTTCCGCCTCCGAAGTGGTGTTCTGTAACCGATCGGTAAACCGGGCCGGTAACCCGGTTGCTGGTTCACTGCCGGCCGCCGTCCCACCGGACAGACTAAAAAGTAACCAACAGCCCAAAGCGGTGAGTGAGCGGCAGCACCGAATGCGAAGAGACCATGTACTCAAGATGGACGATCCTCCAATGCAGGTTCAGGCCAACGCTTCCCCGGAGCGGATCCGTGATGAAATCGATCGCAATATCCATCCAGGGGAAGGGACGATAGGCCGTTCCGACGCCATAACGGATGGGAAAACCCAGCTCCTGGATGAGGTAGGCGTGTCCGGTGAGCGTACGGAATGGCGTATATTGCATGGCCCCATAGATCTGTTGCGGCAGCAGCTCGCCCGAGGACTGTAATTGCGCCTGATTGATGTTGGCGTAGGCCAGTTCCCATTCCCATTGCGGGGATACCTGCCAGTGCGCGCCCACATCCACGCCGAAGGTGCCGGCTTTCCCGTAATGCGGAATAGTCAGCCGGTACTCATGCAGCCCGATCCCCAGCCGGGCCGCGCCGGTGAGTTTAAATCCGTAGAGGATCGAGAGGGTCTGTTCCCGATAGTGTTCATCCCCGAACTGTACAATGCCCAATCCGAATTTTCCCAGCGCAGACGGAAAGCCGACGATTCCTGACTGCCGCCGCAGGAATTTCAGGTTGAACAGATCCGTGTATTCTCCCCGTAGTGCCGGGGTATCGATGAGTCCGATAAGAGCCGGGTTATAACAGATGGCCACCGGCAATCGTTCTGCCGCCGAGAAGCGGGGCAGCCGCTGGACATTCTGCCGCTGAAACGCCCCCTCGCACAGCGGAAGTTTCACCAGGAGGAAGACAAGCACCACCTTGCACACCATGGCTTTCATCCGGATATCTCCTCATAAGCAACAGGTGGAATTCGCAACAGCCGTCGAACGGCGGGAGACACGGCTCCCGACAGCATGTGCAAAAACACCAGAGATCCTCTCGATGAGCCGGATTGATCATGCGACCACTTACCACCAACACACGATACTGTCTTGGTCCTCCAGGAATCTCTACCACAAGAAAACTACACGGCTTCTGCTGTCACTCCGAACGGACGCTGACTATAAATTAAGTTTGGGAAAGGGGGTGAATTAATTCAATACAAAATTATAAACTACACGCCCAGGGGGCTCACCTGGATTCCCGGGACTCTCTGGGCAGTACCCGAAAGACTTTTTCGCCGGGTTTGGCCATTCGGTATCGCTCTCTGGCGAGTTTTTCAATATAATCCAGATCATTTTCCAATCGATCCCGCTCCTGGCTCAGTCGGGTGTTCTCCTGCTCCAGCACCTGGATCCGGTCCTGTATCAGATGCTGTTCCTTCTTGAGCTGCCAGAGCTGGTACAGGCCGTGATCACTCAACACGAAGACCATCACCAGCACGGCGGCGGTACAGATCCCGAACAGCCACCAGAGAAACGCTTTGGCGCGTCCGGAAGAGGATTTCCGGGCGCGCCGTGCGTTTTTGGATTTCTTGCCATCTCTGTTTTTCGAACGCGGTGTCAAGAGTGCATCATGGGTTACAGCGCGGCTTTCCCGAGAAACCGGGCCTGTTCGAACAACTGTTCCTCAATCCGCAGCAACTGGTTATACTTGGCGATCCGGTCGGTCCGGGAGGCGGAACCGGTTTTGATCTGGCCGACACCCGTGGCGACAGCCAGATCGGCGATGAAGGTATCTTCCGTTTCTCCACTTCGATGGGAAATTACCGAGCCGAAGTTGTTTCGCGTGGCCAGTTCGATGGTATCCAGCGTCTCTGTCACGGTACCAATCTGGTTCAATTTAATAAGAATGGCGTTGCAGGCGTCTTCATCGATAGCTCGCTGCAGCCGTTTCGGATTGGTGACCAGCAGGTCGTCACCCACCAGCTGAATTTTGCCGCCCAGTTCCCTGGTCAGTATTTGCCAGCCGTCCCAGTCATCCTCAGCCATCCCGTCCTCCAGGGAGGCGATGGGATATTTGTCCGCCAGATCCACGTAATACTGGACCATCTCGTCCGCGCTCAGATTCCGTCCTTCAGAAGCCAGCTCGTATTTTCCGGTTTTCTTGTTATAGAATTCGCTGGAGGCCGGATCCAAGGCGATGAAGAGATCTTCACCCACGGTGTAGGCTGTTTTCTCCGCTGCTTCCAGAATCACTTCAATGGCCTCTTCATTGGATTTCAGATCCGGAGCGAATCCCCCTTCGTCACCGACCGCGGTGTTGAGGCCTTTTTGCTTGAGCACCGCTTTCAACTGATGAAAGGTTTCCGCGCCCATTTGCAGCGCTTGCCGAAAGCTGCCTGCCCCCAGGGGAAAAATCATAAATTCCTGCAAATCCACGTTGTTATCGGCATGGCTGCCGCCGTTCACAATATTCATCATGGGGGCGGGAAGCACCTTGGCATTGGCGCCACCCAGGTACCGATACAGAGGCAATCCGTAGGCTTTTGCCGCCGCCCGGGCAGTCGCCATGGAAACGCCCAGAATGGCATTGGCTCCCAGCTTTTCCTTGTTCTCGGTACCGTCCAGTTCCAGCATTAAATTGTCAATGAGCGCTTGGTCCGATCCCACCCGACCGATGAGCTCCGGGGCGATAAGCTCATTCACATTTTGGACCGCCTTCAAGACCCCTTTGCCACCGTAACGGTTCGTATCCCCATCCCGTAATTCCAGGGCTTCGTGTTCGCCGGTGGATGCACCGGAGGGCACGGCCGCCCGGCCCAGGAACACTTCTTCCAGAATGACTTCCACCTCAACTGTCGGGTTGCCCCGGCTGTCTAGAATTTCCCGGGCGATAATATCGGTTATCTCGAACATACGCACTCCATCGTTAAAGTTGAACTCCTGTTAACTTTCGGTTGAATTTAGGATCTATCGCAGGAAGTGTCAATTTGAATGGCCGGGCGCAGATGATTTACAGCGGCAGTGGCAGGATTGTTCCCACCGCTTAGAACGGCCAGATAACAGGGATCAGCAGGATGGCGATGAGAAAAAAGGTCAGACTCAGGGGCAGCCCGAATTTCAGGTAATCGGTGTATCGATAGCCCCCCGGCCCATACACCATGGCATTGGTCTGATAGCCCACCGGGGTCATGAACGAGGCCGAGGCGGCAAACGTGACCGCCATCAGGAACGGAATGGGGCTCACGCCCAGCGCCCGGGCGGAAGTAATAGCAATGGGCGCCATGATGATTGCGGTGGAATTGTTGGACATGGTCTCGGTGAGCAGATTCGTGGCCAGGTACATCCCGGCGAGCACTGCCAGCGGGCCCAGGGGGCCTCCCCACTGAGCAATGAAATCGCCGATATACTGAGCCAGCCCGGTATTCTCCATGGCTCTGCCCAGCGGAATCACACCGGCCAGCAGAAAGATCACGCTCCAATCGACGGCTTTGTAGGCTTCCTGCATGGTGATGGTGCGTGAGAGGACCAGCACCAGGGCTCCCAGAATGGCCGACTTTAAAATAGGCATCACGTTAAACGCCGCCATCAAAATCACCCCCAGAATCGTGACGGCTGCAATGATCCATTTCTTGCCCCGCTGCAACTTGATGCCCACTTCCTCCAGGACCACGAAATTCTGGTCGTCCTTCAGCGCTTCAATCCGCCGCCGGGATCCGTAAATCAGGAGCGTATCGGTGGCATTCATCGGGATGTTGGAGATCTTATTGCGCAGGATCTCCCCGGATTTCCGAATAGCCAGCACGAAACAGCCATACCGGCGCCGGAAATCAATTTCCTTGAGGGTACTGCCAATCAGCCGGCTATTGGGCGAAACCAGCACTTCCGTCAGGGTGTTGTCCCCGATGGACAGCTCCTGATCGTTGAGCTTGGTATCCGTGAGCAGCAGCAGTTTTTCCCGGTCCTTCAACCGCATGATGCGATCGATCGGCCCCCGGACCAGGAGAATATCGTCGGCCTGGAGTTCGGTGATCCGGATATCAATGAGAATCTTCTGATGGTTACGGATAATCCCCAGGATATTGAGATCATACCGGGCGCTGATCTGCTTGTCCAACGGGGTTTTCCCCACCAGCGGCGAGTCTTCCGGCACCTGCAACTCGGTGAGATACCGGGTCATATGATATTTTTGGGTCAAACTGGAGACGATACTGCGTACCGGAAGATTTTTCCGGGCGAACAGGATCAAATAGGCCAAGCCCACTACGACAAAGATAATCCCCAGCTTGGCAAACTCAAACATCCCCAGCGCCCCCAACCCGTGCTCCGCCGAGATGCTGGATACAATAATGTTCGTCGACGTCCCGATCAGGGTCATGGTGCCCCCGATGATGGAGGCGTAGGAAAGGGGGATCAATATCTTAGAGGGGCTGAAGTGAAACTCCCCGGCAAACTGCAAAGCCATCGGCATGAAAATAGCGACCGCCGCCGTGTTGTTAATACTCGAGGAAAGCACGGCGGCGGTGATGAGGAAGACCACAAAGATATGCGACACATTGCCATCCGTATAGTGGATGATCCGATCCCCGAGGTAGCTGACGGCTCCCGTTTTGGCTAAACCGAAACTCAGGACAAACATGGCGGCGATGGTGATAGTGGCCGGATTGCTCAGTCCGGAGAGTGCCTCGTCCACGGACACCAGGCCGGTCAGAAGCAGGGCCCCCAGGATCATCCCCGCCACCAGATCGATGGGAAAAATCTCGGAAATGAACAAGACAACGGCACCAAGAATAATTATGACCAGGATGATCAAATCCATGGAAGAATCTTTGGGTTTAGTTTTTCGTTTGAGGCTGCCGGGAAATTCACCGTTGGTGATCGATTGGGTCCCGGGCTACTCCGTTCTCTCCTGGCAGGAGACAACCGATCAAGTGCTGCTGGTCAACTTCTCAGCGTGCAGCGGAACCGGAATCCGCAGAGAAGCACGACCAGGGATAAAAATATCTTGCCCCTGTTAGCCATATCGGTCCGACCAGGTATTCTTCGAACAATGAATCATCGTGCTCCCGCATTACATCGGTGGATAGGTTCTGAATGAGTGTTTCATAATAGATAAATTTCTCTGTGACTGCAATATTTTTTGACTTCCGGATGCCCTGGCTTCCATCGAATCCGGTGATTCCCAAGAGATTTATTATTGGGAACAAACATTCTTTGCAGTTCCCTCCCGCCAGCTCATACTGGCATGTAAGTTGCTTTTATTTTATTCTTGGCTTGGGATTACCCATCCCTGCCAAGCCACGGCTTTCTGGCTTTCAGTTCGTTTTGAGGGACGTGCCGGACATCCGGGGCTGAAAAACGTTACTCAGAATTGGAGGTGACGACGGATGTTAACGGATTTCTGATCACGAGGGCCGAGAGCCCCATCGAGATGATAATAACCTGATACTCTTACGTTTTAAGTAACAAGGGAGTCTGCTCATGTTCTTCAGACGGCTTGCCACAAGTGGGATCCTGATGCTTCTGCTGGTGGGATACGGTCTCACACATCCCCTGTACGGCCATCCGGGATTCGCACGGCAGTACAAGATGAGCTGTGCCACCTGCCATAACCCGGCTCCCCGGCTCACGGCGGTCGGGAAGGAGTTTGCCAGAAACGCCTTTACTCTCAAGGGAGAGGAGCCATCCGATGCTCAACTCGATACCGGGGACCCGCTGTTGCTCCTCCAGGCGCTGCCTCCCATCGGATTCCGGCTGGACGCGTATGTGCGCTATCGTCCCGATGCCGCAGGCACCGGAATGACCGGCGATTTCCAGTCCCCCTATCTGATGAAGTTTTTATCCGGTGGCCGGCTGGCAAATAAAGCGGGCTATTATTTCTCTTTTTTCCTGAGCGACCAGGGCGAACTCTCCGGAATCAGGGATGCGTACCTCTATTTTGCGAATATCCTGGGGACCTCCATCGGAATGACCCTCGGCCAGTTCCAGGTGTCGGCTCCCCTATTTCAACGGGAGCTCCGGTTGACGTTCGAAGATTATACTCTGTACAACACCCGGATCACTCCGGGAGTCCCGGTGAATCTGACGTACGATCGCGGGGTAATGCTAAATTATACCGCCCCCTGGGGAAGTGATGTCTTCCTGGAAGTGCTCAACGGAAATGGGATCGGCAAAGCTGCCGGCGGTGTATTCGACGGAGACCGGTTTAAAAACCTGGCTCTGCGATGGTCGCAACCGTTGTCCAACCTACGGTTAGGCGCGTTTGGGTACTACGGGAAAACAGGCCTCGGGGACAGTGCATCCAATCTCACCGTGATCTACGGTCCGGATGCTACCCTGGAGATAGGCCCGGTGGAATTCAACCTGCAGTATCTCCGGCGCACGGATGATAATCCGTATCCGGCGGCGGGCCGGCCGGCTTCGGAGATCCTCACCCAGGGCAGCCTGGCAGAGGCGATCTTTACGCCCCACGGGGACCGCAGCCGTTGGTACCTGATCGGGTTGTTTAACTATCGGACCTCGAATATCCGGGAGTACTTTACCGGTGCTCCCCTCCAGGAGTACCAGTCCGCCGGGGTGACCTGGACGTATTTGCTGGCCAGAAACCTCCGGTTGTCATTGGAATATAACCGGGATTTGTATAACAACCAGAATCGACTCACCGCCGGCTTTTTCAGTGCGTTCTGACCAGAGATCCCGGCGCACAAAACCTGTCGGGAGCCCGGACGCATGTGTTACAGACCGCGCATCCAGCGGTGGAACCGTTCGGGGTTGTATTCCAGCAGCCGCTCCGGCATCCGCTGGTGATCCAGCCACTTGTTCACCTGAGATAACCGTTCGGCGTTTTGCTGCGGGGTGTAATGCGCATTGCCGGACAGCTGGTTCCCCCGGCTGAGTTTCGCCAGGTAGTTCGCCATCGCCCGGGGATCATACCCGGCCCGGGCCGCGTAAATCATTCCGTAAGTATCGGCTTCCTCTTCGTATCCTTCCAGCCGGCCTTTGAAGATCGTCTCATAAGCCTCCAGGGCCATACTTTCCAGGTCCTGGTTGGTCGCCTGCATCTCCGGCGTCATGTCCACCTGGCTGTCCAGTTCCATGAAGGCGTTATCGGCGGTGACCATGGGCCGGCGTTTTTCCATTTCCCGCATCCCGTGCCGAAGCACCACGTGGGCCACTTCGTGTCCCAGAAAGCACGCCAGCTCGGCTTCGTTTTCCATCTGCCGCAGGGCCCCCCTGGAAACAAACACGATCCCGCCGGGACAGGAATAAGCATTCACCTTGTCGGTGTCCAGAATGAAAAACTTGAACCCGATATCGTACGCGTTCGTGGCCGCCACCACCAGATTCCCGACGTAATTCACGTAATCCTGCACCGGTTTATTTTCATAAATTCCCATTTCCGCTACTTTGGTCGCAATCGCCAGCCCCACCCCTTCCTCGGAAAAGGAAAACACCTCCGGCACCTTTGTCCTCGGAATGTCGATGCGTCGCTGGATGGCCCGCAGATTGCGTCCCCGGTACGTCTCATCCCGAAAGCGCTGGTACGCGGCCGGATCCATCTGGTAACTATACAGGATATTCAGGAAGCTGGTGTCCCCGTCCAGGCGGGTGGTGAACCGCTCGGCAAAGCCTTTGACCGCCGCGGACACCCCGGATCGGGAGACCCGGGTCACCGAGGGTTTATCGCTGAGCCGGGCTAGCGGGTCCTGCTTCTGCGGCTGCCCCTGGATCGCCTTGCTGGAAATGTAGCCGGAATATTCGTCCACCTGCACGTTCAGCCACCCGTCCGATTCTTGCCGGACCTCAACGGCAGTGCCCTGCGCCAGTTCGGCCACCGCGGGAAAAAAGGACCCCGGCCCCTGCCGCAGGATCGCCCGTTCTCGCTTCACGGTTTCGGTCGTAGCACCCCAGGCCAGACAGAACACCATGAATACCAATACCCCAAGTATCACAACAAATGTTTTTTTCATCGTCACAAACCTTTCCCCTTATGACTCATCGATACAATAGTATGATAGGATAATATCGTCGTGTCCGCCGGGACCTTTACTCTATTTGGAGTCCAGGGTAAACACGCCGTCCCAATCTTTTAACCGCTGTTTCTTCAGGATCTTACACCGTTCGTACATCACACCGGCCACCGGATCCCGCGCCGCACCGTCCGCCAGGGATTCGAAAATTTTCATGGCCTGGCGCCAATTACCCAGCCGGTATTCCACCAGCCCTTCCTCGTACTGCCGGACCATCGAATAATCATAATCCGGATGCGCCTGTTTATCCGCGATGAGCTCATAGATCTTAACCGGTTGTACTTTTCCCTTCACCCGCAGCATATCCAGCTCCCGCACGATAAAATAATCCTTCACCAGCTGATAGGTGGATTCACTCAGAATGATCCGGGTTTTAAAAACTTTATTCACCCCTTCCAGGCGGGAGGCCAGATTTACGTCATCACCGATGGCAGTGTAATCCGTTCGCCGCTCCGACCCGATATTGCCGGCCACAATCCAACCGGTATTCAGTCCGATCCGGGTGTGGGTATGGAACTGGTCCGACGGCTTCATCTCCCGGCCATCCTGCCGGAGGGCGTCCCCGTACTCCCGGTACGCCAGCGCGGCCCGGCAGGCGGAAAGCGCGTGATCCTCCCGGGGAATCGGCGCTCCGAAGATGGCCATGATGCCATCGCCGGTGTACTTATCGAGCAGCCCGTTATAATCCAACACGAACCCGGTAAGCGTATTAAAGTATTGATTCAGATATCCTACCAGTTCCGGCGCGGACTTCCCTTCCGAGAAATTGGTGAAGTTGTAAATATCGGTAAACATCACCGTGGCATAGATTTCATCGCCGCCCAGCTGAATGAGATCCGGCTCTTCCATCAGATTCTGAATAACGTCCGGATGCACATAGCGGGTAAAGATGCGCCGGAGTTCCATCTTGGATCGGCCTTCCACCATAAAACTCATGATGGCAATATAGAGATAGCTGAACACAAATCCGGCGGCGGGGAAGGTCATCTGCATCCAGAACCGCCCGGAATGCCACGCCCACAGCGGTACTCCCAGAATGTACACCAGGATGCCCACCATGGATACATTACTGTACCGGAGCGGCAGACGGGTAAAGATCACCATCGTCAAAAAGGCAATCCCGAGAGCGTTCAGGAAATTCAGCCAGCCGGGCACCCGGTGGACGAAATCCCGTTGCAGTAAATTGCTTAACACCGTGGCCCATATTTCCATGCCGGGGTAGGAATAGTCACCGGTGAACGGGGTCGGCTTCAAATCCTTGAGCCCGGAAGCGGAGGCTCCGACGATCACATATTTACCACGAAAAATTGCCGGGTTCAGGGAGGGCGTGCCGCCGTATTGCAGCGCAATACCGGTCTGGATAGCCGCGCTGATGGTCACATACGTAAATACACCATCCGGCCCCCCCGATCCGTACCAGTTCACCAGGTAGTTCCCCTGCCCGTCCATGGGCACTTTCACGTCGTTCAGGGCAACGGACGCCGCCGCCTGCCGGGGAGCGCTTTGTGCATGCCCGATCAACCATCCGCTGAGCGGCAGGATGGGGTAAAATTTCCCCTGGTATCGATGGAACAACCGCACCCGCCGGACGATGCCATCCTGATCCGTCCGGATATTGGTCACTCCCAGTGCCCGTGCAGCCCGCCGCAACGTATCGATGGGTACCAGGGCGCCGCTGTATTGTACCTTCTGCGTGGCCGGAACGCCGGCAACCGGTGCGGCAAACCGGGTGATGTCCGGGGTGGTTTTCGCCGAATCCACCAGGAATTCCGTCCCCAGGGAAACGCGGTGATTGCGCCCGATGGCGCCGGCAAACTGTCCGTCGGTTTGCCGGGCACTGGTTTCCTCCCGGTTCAAGTCCGGATCATAGAATAACATGTCGAATAACACCGCCCGGGCGCCGGCCCGGGTAAACAGATCGGTCAGAATCGCGTAATAGGACCGGGGAAACGGGTATTGAATGCCGGCTTGCTCCTTGAAGTAACTGAGGCTGTTATTGTCGATATCCACGATGACAATGTTCGTGTCCACCCGGGCGGGGATGGGGAAATGGACGAACCGGTAATCCAAGGATTTCAGTTCGATATCCTGCACGAATCGGACATTGGTAAATCCCCGGGCGAGCAGGGTCAGCACCAGGGCCGCTGCCAGGCACACGAACCACGATTTATAATGCTTCAGTATCCAGGGATAGATGTCATTGATCGACATAGTCTTATCATTCCGCATGTTGTCAGGTTGACCCGGTATCCCGAAAATAGAGTATCGGCCCCCCGTGCGCAACGATTTTCGGCGGATCTTCCGGTGGGTTGTCTCAACCGGGAAACGCCGCCGGGCCGCCGGGAACGCCTTCTATCGTGCTCCCGGCATCCGTGACTTCCGGCCGGAATAATCAGCCCGGAAAGAACCCTCGCCGTCCGGGAAAACCGGCATGCCAGCGATGTCCGCAGGGAACGGCCTTTCCGTATTTCCAGCGATCTGCCGGAATGTCAAAGGTGGCAGCGAGGCCGCCCGGATTACCCGGCGGATTGCTCCTGCTCCGCACCTTCCAGGATGGCTCTGGCCTGCTCCGCTTTCCCTTCGATGCCCAGCTGCCGGAAGAGGAACTCGAATTTCGCCTGGAGATCCTGCATGATTTCCCGGGTGACGCCGGCGGGCAGATCCCACAGCTGCCGTTTAAACGGACCGTGCACTTTCTTCCGGAGCTTATATCTGAACTGTTCCTCGGTCCAGCCTTCCTTTCGCTCACCGGCGTGCTGCTGTTTCAGGTGCCCGTACATCTGTTCCCGTAATTTCTTCGGAAACCGGGGATGATCCAGGATCAGGTTTTGAAACCCGGTGGCCAGGTGGATCTCTGCCGTCCCGACCTCCGGAAAGGTATGGAACAGATCGTCCGGGAGGGTCGAAGCTCCATGCTGAACCGCCCCGGCCATGCCATACTCCTCACGGGCGATGCGGGAGAGAGATTTCAGAGTGTCGAAATCCAGCTGCACTGCTTTGATCTTCCCGTCCGGTCCCGGCACGCCTCCGTGGGTGGTCCCGGTCTGGACGCTGATTTTGGATGGCCCGGTGATCTCCGATGAGTCTGCGTCAGCTCCGGGCTCATCCGACCGGAGCATCCTTCTCACCCCCTCCATGTACGGCCGCAATTCCTCCGGGGTGCTGTTCTTACTGCCCACTTCCCCGATCTCACCGCCAATCGAGATGGCGACTCCCTTCGGGCTCCTGGAGCGGATATATTGAATCATCTCGGCGCTGACGGTATAATTGAGTTTCTGCTGCTCGTCCACCGACGGTTTTGAGATATCCACCAGGGTGGAGGTATCGATATCGATATTATAAAAGCCGGCAGTTAGGGCCTGATCGATGAGTTCTCTGATTGCCTGCGTTTCCGCCTCCCTATCCTGGTGATACTTTTCGGCCTTGACCTGGAAATGGTCCCCCTGAATGAACACGGGGCCGTACCCCGCTTCCCCTTGCTGCTCTTTTATTGCGGCGGCGATGATGCAGGAGGCATACTCCATGGGCGATTGGCCGGTGTAGCCCATCTCCGACCGGGCCAGTTCGAAAATCACCGGCCCCGCCCCCAGTTGCTGCTGGGCGCGAATGGCTGCCCGGGCGCTCTGGTAGGTGGGACCGCGTAAATTGAGCGCCGGCACGGTAAACCCGCCAATGTCTTCCCGGCCCATGCTCTCGTAAAGTATCTGGATAGACGCAGGATAGACCCCTAACTGCTTCCCTACTTCCCGGATGACCCGGTGAGCCAGTTTCCTGACTTCTTCGGAAGGAGAAAACACCGCCGTCCGGATTAACGCATCGATGATATCGTCTTCCCACAGCCGTTCCTTGTTCAGCACAAACACCTTTTTCTCTTCCGGCAGGATGGAAATCACTCCGTGGACTCCTCTGCGCAGTTCCTCCGTCTCCTTGAAAATCATCGCGTTCCTGTCCTTTCCTCTTACGTTTCCTGAAATACTTATTGCCGGCCGGGAATGCCGGGTTCGGTCATGGAACGTACGTCCAGCGCCGCTTCCAATTCCTCCCCGGAGAGCAAGCCCATTTCCCGCACCACCTGCGGCACCGGTTTCTGTTCGGCCGCGGCTTTTTTCGCTACTTCGGAAGCCTTGTCATATCCGAGGGTCTGGTTTAAGGCGGTGGCGATCGAGGGATTGAGTTCCAGCAGTTCCCGGCACCGCTCCCGGTTGGCCCGGATGCCCGCGAGGCATTTCGTCCGGAAAGCTTCCACCACGTTGGAGAGGATGGCGATACTTTCCAGCATCGCCTGCGCCATGGCCGGCATCATCACATTCAGTTGAAAGTTCCCCTGCTGGTTGCAGATGGTAATGGTCTGCACGTGGCCCATCACCCGGGCCGCAACCATCATCATGGATTCCGCCAGCACCGGATTCACCTTCCCGGGCATAATGGACGACCCCGGTTGGACGGCCGGGAGCGAGATCTCTCCCAACCCACCGCTGGGCCCGCTGCTGAGCCAGCGGATATCGTTGGCAAATTTCATGAGCGCCGAGGCCAGGGTATTCAGGGCTCCGGCGGCGGACACGTAGGCATCTTTGGATGATTGCGCCTCGAAATGATGTTTGGCTTCAAAAAAATCCAGCCCGGTGTGACGGGAAATCTCTGCGATCACCTGGCCGGGAAACTCCCGGGGACAATTAATCCCGGTCCCGGTAGCGGTGCCGCCCAGGGCCAGCTCCGCCAGTTCCTCCGAGGCTCTTCGCAGCCGGGCAATTCCCTGCTCGATCTGCCTGGCATACCCCCCGAATTCCTGGCCCAGCCGCACCGGGGTGGCATCCATCAAGTGGGTGCGCCCGCTTTTCACCACGTCGTCGAATGCTTCCGCCTTTTCCCGTAGCCCGGTGTGTAAGCGTTCCAGGGCCGGAATCAGATCCTCCTCCAGTCCCTGCCGGGCAGCGATATGCATGGCGCTGGGGATGACGTCATTGGAGGATTGAGACATGTTCACGTGATCGTTGGGATGCACCTTCTTTTCGCCCCGACCGGCGCCCAGTTTCTCCGCCGCGACATTCGCGATCACTTCGTTGGCATTCATGTTGGTGGAGGTCCCGCTGCCGGTCTGAAAAATATCCACCACAAACTGATCGTCCAGATCCCCGTCCATCACCTGCTGAGCCGCTTGTGCGATGGCCCGGGCAACCGGTTCGTCCAACAACCCCAGTCCCCGGTTGACCCGGGCGGCAGCCTGCTTGATCAACCCCAACGCCTGAATGAACCGGCGGGGGAACCGGAGACCGCTGACCGGAAAGTTCTCCACGGCCCGCTGGGTCTGGGCGCCGTAATACGCGTCGACCGGCACGAGCACTTCTCCCAACGAATCTTTTTCTGTCCGAAACTTTGTCGTCATACTCAATTCTCCAGTTTAGTGGTTGACGGTCATCACTACTGGAAAAATTAAGCAACGCCGGCCAGAGATTACACCACCGGTCCGGTCCCGCTTCACCGGATTAATCCAGCAGCGTTTCGCGGATATTGGTATAAATCTCCTTTACGTGCGAGCGGGTCCGCTGTTCCGAGTACACCCGGACGATCTCCTGGTCCCGGGAAACGATGAACGACACCCGGGAGTTGATCCCGCTGCTGTTGTACACGCCATACGCCTTACTGACTTCTTGCCTGGGATCCGCCAGCAGCGGAACGATAATTTCGTGCTCGTCGGCATACCGGAGATGCCGTTCCACGGGGTCGCTGCTAATAACGACCGGAACCACGCCGAATTCGCGAAATTTCTTGTAATACCGGTTCAACTCTGCCAGTTCTTCGGCAACGCCCGGATCCCCATCCCTGGAATAAAAATAGAGCAGGACCAGGCCCTCGTTGATCAACTGGCTCAGACTGACGTCATGGCCATCCTGATCCGGCAACACGAAGTCCGGCGCGGTGGATCCGGCGGGCTGCACCCGGTTCTCATTATAGATGTCCATCAATCCCATAGATACATCCTTATTTTTCTTGACTGTCCAGCTGTTCTGTCAATTCGAGCATCTGGTGCGCGATCGCTTCGTTCCCGGCGATGATACCGTCGTGAATCTTGGTATCCTGCTGGTTGTACCGGATCTCGTTCCCATAGATATCGGACATGATCCCGCCGGCTTCGTGGACTAACAAATCGCCGGCACAGATGTCCCATTCGTTTTTGGAATAGACACTGACGAAGACATCTCCGTTCCCGGCCGCGGCCAGCCCCAGCTTGTAGGCCACGCTGCCGGTGGGTTTGAAGGCTTTGATGTAGTCGGTAAATTTCGCCACGTGCCCGTTCCGGGTCTCCGTGCGGCTGACCAGTAATGTGGCTTTCCGAAGTTCCTGCGTCTTGGAAACGGAGAGCCGCCGCCCGTCCAGGAACGCCCCTGCGCCCTGAGATCCGGCGTACATTTCCCCCTTCACCGGATTGTAGAGCACCCCCACCACCGGCCGCGTGCCCTTGACCAATCCGATGGAAATGACAAATTCCGGAATCCCGGTGATGAATTCCTTGGTGCCGTCAATGGGATCCACCACCCAGACGAATTCCTTTGCCAGGCGCTCCGGATTATCTCTGGACTCCTCGGATAGCCAGCCATAGTCCGGAAACGGCGTGCGCAGTGCTTCCTTGAGCACCCGGTCCGACTCGAAATCGGCGGTGGTTACCGGGTTATTCCGGCTTTTTTGTTCCACATGATAATCGCCTTCGTAATACTGCATGACCACTTTGCCGGCCTGTTTGGCGGCTTCCTGGGCAACCTGTAATTCTTTTTGAAAAGGATGGCTCATTCCGTTCTTTCCTGTCCGGTGTTGTCAAATCGTAAATATTACTGAAGCCACCGGCGGAAAGAAAGGGAAAATACAGAGGAGTGGCCCTGCGGCTTTCAGACCATTGCCGTTTGCCGGGTGAAAGCCGTTCCAAGCCTTCCGGCTTT
>Ga0102944_1000303_pt1 | contig 39454 bp, 44 predicted proteins | sample SalPonD_shore_MG_FD_78172 | JGI IMG/M metagenome (GOLD analysis project Ga0102944, IMG submission 78172) | Salt pond soil microbial communities from South San Francisco under conditions of wetland restoration - Salt Pond MetaG... | ecosystem: Environmental > Aquatic > Marine > Intertidal zone >... | reverse complement strand
CGTCGGCGGAGGGCCCGTCGACCACGATGCGCGCGGCGTCGGGGGCGACCGCCGCCAGGGCGTCCAGGCATTCCGACAGCGCCGCCTCGGCGTTGAGCGTCGGGACTACCACGGACAGCTCCATGGGGCCCCCTCCCCGCCCAACGTGAAAAGGCCGTCGTCAGCCCGACGTCAGCCAGTTGGGGCGTTCGCGTCGCGCCGCTCCGGCGTCGAGTTCCCGTTTGGACCGGTCCCGTCGGGCCTCAGACCGCGCACTCCCAGTACGTCACGGAAGCGAGCTTCCGGCCCAGGTCGGACTGGACCGCCGTGGTGTCGGCCGACCGGAGCGGCCCCGCCAGCTCGTTCGGCAGGCTCCGATAGACGCCGTACGGGACGACGAAGTCGTCGGCCGAATCCGCGAGCGTGAGGTCCGCCGCCTCGAGCAGCGCGTGGACCTCCGCCTGGGTGTAGAGCCGCGACCCCATCGGGAGGAGCCAGTTGTAGAGCGACCGCGCGCTCCGGGCGTTGAAGGTGTCGAAGATGACGCGCTCGGCGGCCACGCGGCGCATCTCGGCGAGGAACCGGACCGGGTCGCTCGCGAGGTGGAAGAACCGGATGGCGAACACGGTGTCGAACGCGTCGTCGCCGAAGGGGAGTCGACCGCCGTCCCCGCGGACGAACTCGAGGTGGTCGGCCGTGTGGGTGGTCCGGGCCCGCTCGCGGCCGCGGGCGAGCATGGCTTCGGAGATGTCGATGCCGGTGACGTCGGCGCCCCGCTCGGCCAGCATGACGGTGAACCGGCCCGTCCCGCAGGCCATCTCGAGGACGGTGCGGCCCTCGACGGGGGCGAGGGCGTCGAGGACGGCCTGCTTCTCCCGTCGGTCGATGAGCCGCCCGCCCCTGGAGAACCGCTTCTCGTCGTAGGCGTCGGCGACCGCCTCGGCCTGGTACCACTCCCTCCCCTTCACGGTGTGCAACCGGCCTTCAGCCGCGGGCCTCAAAACAATACTGGATGCCGAAGCGGTGCCCCGACGGCGACGGCTGGCTAGCTGGTCGGGTGCTCGCCTCCCCACGGAGCCGGTTCCCCCACCCGTCGTACCCGGTTCCCACACCCCTTTTAACCGCCGGCGCGCCAGGGTCGCCATGACCGACGGCCACGTCCCGTTCGAGCGGGTCCCCGTCACCGTGCGAACCCGGTGGCCCGACGGCCGGACCAACGCCTACCTCGTCGGCGGGTCCGACGCCCTCCTCGTCGACCCGGCGGCGGTCGACCCAGCCCTCACGGCCGCCGTCGACGCCCGCGAGGTGGCCCACGTGGCCGTGACGCACACCCACGGGGACCACCTCGGCGCCGTGACGCACTACGCCGAGCGCTGCGACGCGACCGTCTGGGCGCGGGCCGGCCGGACCGAGCGCTTCGTCGCCAAGGCCGAGTGCGAGCCCGACCGGACCTTCCGTGAGGGGACCGTCGTCGGCCCGGCGACCGTCGTCGAGACGCCCGGCCACGCACCCGACCACGTGGCCTTCAAGGTCGGCGACGAGGCGCTCGTCGGCGACCTCGCCGCCGCCGCAGGGAGCGTCTTCATCGGCGGGTCCGACGGCGACCTCCGGGCCTACCTCGTCTCGCTCAGGCGCCTGCTGCACCGGGGGCTCCGGCGGCTCCACCCCGGCCACGGCGACGCCATCGAGGACCCGACGGCGACGCTCGAACGGCTACTCGACCACCGCCGGTACCGCGAGCGACGGGTCCTGGAGGCCGTCGCGGCCGGCGCCCGCACCCCCGCTGAGGTGACCGTGGCCGCCTACGAGAAGGACCTGGTGGGCGTCGAGGACCTGGCCCGCCTGACCGTCATCGCCCACCTCGAGAAGCTGGCCGTCGAGGGTCGCGTCGCCTGGGACGGCGAGCGGGCCGCCCCCGGCTGACGGGCGGGGCCCGGGACGGATGCCTCGGGTCCGTGCCGACGGACCTTTGGCCGCGACGCCCGACCGTCGGGCATGGCCGAGCTCGAGACCGAACTCGCCGCCGCCCGCGAGCTGTCGGTCCCGGCGCTCGCCGACGCGGTCGAGGCCATCGGCTTCGAGTGCACCCGGTGTGGCGCCTGCTGCAAGGGGTCTGAGGCGGACCCCCACACGGCGACGGTGTTCCCGGACGAGGTGCGTCGGCTCGCCGAGGCGGCCGATGGCGGCCGGTCATCGGCCGCCGGCGACGGTTCCTCGGCGGACGCCGACGGCCCCCTCGGGTGGCGCGACGTCGCCCGGCCGATGCCGTTCGGTCTCGACGACGACGGGTCGGGTGAGACGTTCGAGTGGGCGCTCCAGACGGCGCCGTGTGGCGACTGCGCGTTCTACGAGGACGGGCCCGACGGCGCAGGGGGCACCTGCACCGTCTACGCCGATCGGCCGCTCATCTGCGAGACCTACCCGTTCAGCGTCGACGTGGCCGGCTCGACCCCGATGGGGGCCGTCGTCGAGTCGGTCGGGCCGGTCCGGGCCCACGAGTGCGAGGGGCTCGGCCGCGACATCGACCGGCCGGCCGCCGAGGCCCTCGCCGAGACCCTCAAGCGGCGGGCCGTCCGCGAGCTCGAGGAGGCCATCGCCGTCCGGGACGTCTACGCCCCGGTCGGGGACCCGACCGACGTCGAGGGCGGGGTGGTCGTCCACGACTCGGAGGGCGCGAAGCGGGCCGATGGAACCCGTCTCCCGGATGCGTGAGGACGACAGGCCTATGGTCCGCCCGGACATCACCGGCGGGCATGACGAACCCGGACGGGCCGAACGGGCTCCGGTGTCTGTTCCACGCCACGGTCGAGGCCACCGACGAGGGGTACGTCGTCGAGGTGCCGGCGACGGAGGTGGAGCGCGGGACTCTCGCCGTCGGCGAGGTCTACCGCGTCGCGCTGCTCGAGCGCGAGGTGGCGGGACCCGCCAGGAGCCGGGCCAGCCCCCCGAAGGAGCCCCAGCCACCGGTCGAGGTGGGCGAGATACGCTACGTCGAGATCGAGGACCTCGGGAAGCAGGGCGACGGCATCGCCCGCGTCGAGCGCGGTTACGTCATCATCGTCCCCGGTGGCAGCGTCGGCGAGCGGGTGAAGGTCGAGATCGCGGAGGTCAAGCCGAACTTCGCGGTCGGCGACCTCGTCGAGGAGCGGTTCGACTGAGGCGGTCGGGGCCGCCGGCCGCTGGTGTGGTCACCCGACCCGTTCCTCAGCGTCGCTCGGCCACGAACGGCCCGCTCACTCGGGCACGAGGACGTGTCGGATGCCCGTGCCCGTGTCGAGCTCGGCGACGGCGTCGTTGACATCGTCGAGCGGCCGGACCGACGACACGAGCGGGTCGAGCGCGAGCTTGCCGGCGGCGACCAGGTCGGCGAGGCGCGGGATGGCGACCGGGAGGGCGTAGGAGCCGTTGAACGAGCCACGGACGACCTTCTCCGACCGCATGAGGTCGTAGACGTCCAGGGTCGGCGACTCGCCGGTGCGGGGGACGCCGACGAGGACGACCTCGCCGGTCGTGCCGACCGCGGCCACCGCCTGCTCGATGGCCGCGATGGCGGCCGCGCAGACGACGGCGTAGTCGGCGCCCCCGTCGGTCAGGTCGCGGACCCGCTCGACGGGGTCGACCGACGAGGCGTCGACGACGTCGGTCGCGCCGAGCGCCGCGGCGGTCTCGAGCTTCTCGGGCACGAGGTCGACCGCGACCACCGGCTCGGCCCCGCTGACGACGGCCCCCTGGAGCGCGCTGAGGCCGACGCCGCCGCAGCCGAAGACTGCGACGCTGGCCCCCGGCTCGACTCCGGCGGTGTTGGCGACCGCGCCGAACCCCGTGAACACGCCGCAGCCCAGGAGCGTCGCCCGGTCGAGCGGGACGTCGTCGGTGATGGGGATGGCGACCTCCTCGTTGATCACGGTGTAGCGGCTGAACGCCGAGACGCCGTGGCAGTGGTGGACGGGGTCGCCGTTCCGGTGGAAGCGAACGCCGCCGCCCCGGAGCGTGCCGGCGCGCGAGGCGGTCCGGCGGACCTCGCAGAGGTTCGAACGCCCCGAGCGGCACCACCGGCAGGTGCCGCAGGCCATCCGGCCGAGCACGACGTGGTCGCCCGGCTCGACCGACGTCACGCGCTCGCCGACGGCCTCGACGACGCCGGCCCCCTCGTGGCCCATGACGACGGGGCAGGGCTCGTCGATGTGGCCCCGGGCGATCTTCAGGTCCGTGTGACACAGGCTGGCCGCCGCGACCTCGACCCGCACCTCGTCCGGCGCGGGGTCGGCGACCTCGACGGTCGCGATGGTCGCGGGTGGGGCTTCGGCGAACGCGGCCGAGCCGACGGGCGATTCGAGCACCGCCGCGGTGGACTCCATGGTCACTGGCCGGGTCGGCCCGGACGATATGGGTTCCGACCGGTTCCGAGCGGTCACCTGCTTTCCGGTCAAATCCGGCGCGGGCCCTCACCCCGCCCGACTGGCGTCCGTGGGACCCGCCCGGGCGTAGGGCGACAGGTCCACGTCGACGGCGTCGGCGACCGCCGCGAGCGAGTCGTGCGGGCGGGTCACGACGATGTCGCCGGCCCGCCGCTTCCCGACGCCCGGGAGCGCCGTCAGCTCGGCCATCGAGGCCGCGTTGACGTCGAGGGGGTACGGGACGCCCGTCACCGACCGGTAGCCGTGGTCGACGACCGCGACGTCGACCGTCCGGCCGAGCGGCCGCTCGCCCGGGAGCCCGACGAGGAGCGGGTAGGTGCCGAGCTGCCGGCCGAAGGTCAGGCCGTCGCGGTGGTACTCGAGGTGGACGTCGGGGAGCACGGTCCCCGCCGGGGCCAGCCGCTCGAGCATCGGCCGGTCGAACGTCTCCCGCACGGCCGCCTTGTAGCGCCGGAAGTCGTCGCGGTGGGCGGCCGCGACCGACGCGCCGGTCGCCGACATCGCGGTACCCGGGAAGGCCATCACCTGGCGGATGTTCACGCGGCGGACGAGGAGCCCCGCGTCGAGCACCCGCTGGAGGAACGCGCGGTTGTGGTCGTAGGTCTCCGGGCGCTCGCCCTCGAGGCCGTGGACGAGGTTGAGCCCCGGCAGCAGCTTCGGCAGCCGGTTCGACGCGGGGCGCCAGCCCGCCACCTCGTTCACGAGCTCGATGGCCCGGAAGCACTCCTCGGCCGTCACGGCCAGGTTGTTCGCCGCCTGAACGACCGGGTCGGCGCTCTCGAGGCCGAACGCGGCCGTGTCCCCCGGCGTGTCGTGCTCGGCGATGATGGCGAGCCCCTCGCGGGCCCGGTCGGGCCAGCCCACGATGGTGGCGGGGTTGACGTTGTCCAGGTGGAGCGTCTCCAGCTCCGGGACGGCCTCGCGGAGGCCGCCGTAGAGGGCGCGAAGGGCGTCGGGGTTCGGCCGCTTCCCGTCGCCACCGTAGGCGAGGAGGTCGGCCTGCCGGCCGAGCCGGACGTGGCGGACGCCGTGGTCGGCCAGGGCGCGCACCTCGGCCACCACGGCGGCTGGGTCGCGGAAGGTCGGGTCGGCGCCGTAGAGCGGCTCCGTGCAGAACGAGCACCGGTAGGGACAGCCCCGGGCGGTCTCCAGTTCGGCGATGAGGTAGTCGGGGTGGTTCGGGTGCTGGGCGACGACGAACGCCCCCGCGGCGGCCCACCGGTCGACCTCCTCGGCCGAGCGCATCCGGTCGCCGAAGCCCTCGAGGCCGCTCGCGACGAGGTCGTGCGCCGCCGCCTCGACGTCGCCCTTGGCCACGACGTCGAAGTCGAGGTCGCTCCGGCGCATGTCGCTCGCGCCCTCGTTGCGCTCGCCGACGCCGAACCGGACGGGGCCGCCGAGCAGGGTCGTCCCCTCCGCGGCCCAGGCGAGCTCGCGGACCTCGTCTGGCTCGGCGGGCGTGCCGCCCACGTACCGGCCGGGCACGGTCATGCCGCCGACGTAGACCAGCAGGTCGGCGGCCTCGACGTCGCGCCAGCGCGACCGGTCGTCGCGCAGCGCGTCGATGGTGTGGTAGGTGACGCCATCGGCCGGGACGCCGGCCTCGACGAGGGCGCCGGCGACGTATCGCGGGTAGGTCGAGACGTACGGGGGGACCCCGAAGTGGGCCGGCTCGTCGACGTAGCCGTCGACGATGGTCACGGCGAGGTCGGCGGGGTCCCGCATGACCGACGGGTCCGCTCCGGTCGGGTAAAACGGTGTGGACTCCCTCGGACGGGCGATGCCGAAGCCCGCGAACTTATTGGCCCGGCCACCCGTACGGGAGGTATGCCGGGTACCATGGAGGTCGTCTGCACGAGCGACGACTGCGAGCTCGACATGTTCGAGCTGCACTACACCTACGACATGCCGGACGACGTCGGCGTCGAGGACTTCGCCTGCCCGTACTGCGGCGGCACGGACTGCCTCGAGGCGGTCGAGCTATGAGACCGGGGGCGCCCCGCGGATGAGGTCGGTGCGAAGCGTCGGTCGCTCGGTCGGCGAGGCCGTGCTCGGGACGGTGGGCCGCACGGCGAGCCGCCTCCACGAGGCCCAACCGCTCCAGCCGGACCTGCTCGAGGGCGAGGACGCCTTCGTCGCCGTCTTCGACGCACCCGGGGCGACCGCGAGCGACGTTCAGGTCCGGTTCGTCGAGGGCCGGGTGGTCGTCCGCATCGACCGGTTCCGCGACCACTACGAGGGCTTCGAGATGCGGTATCCCGGCCGTGGGCTGTCGCTCGACGGTCGGGTCAAGCTGCCCCGCGAGGCCAGCGTCGACGCCAAGGGGGCCACGGCGACGCTCCGCGCCAACGGGACGCTCGAGGTGCGCGTCCCCAAGACCGAGCCGGCGCGGCGAGAGGTGCCCATCGAGTCGGAGCCGTCGGAGTAGCCGACCGACGCCGGTCCGAGGGCCGCCGCTACGACGACGAGCCGTGGCTACTGGCCCGGAACGCGTCCAGCCCCCGGGCGGGGTAGCCGACCACGTGATCCACCCCAGCGGCCCGCAGCGCCTCGACCCGCTCGCGAACGGCCGCCAGGTCGCCGACGACGGCGTAGTCGCGACAGGCCGAGAGCAGGACGTCGCGGGCGCGCCCCATCGCCGAGGCGTCGACCGGCGCCCCAGCCGGGAGCGCGGCCGCCACCGGGCGCCGGCGCGAGACGTAGGGGCCGAGGGCGGCCAGGAGCGCGTCGTCGTCGGCCGTGAGCGCGGTCGGGGCGTAGACGGCGACCCCGCCGTCGTGGCCGTCGTCGAGGAGCGCTCGGGTCCGCGCCTCGGTGTCGGGGCCGAGCAGGTCGAACTGGGTGGCGCCCGTCTCACGAGCCACGGACTCGATGCCCTCCGTGCCGACCCAGGCGTCGGGCGCGCGCTCGAGTCCGGCGGCCAGCCGGGGGGCGATGCGGCGGCGACGCTCCCGGGCGGAGAGGTAGGCGGGGTTCCCGGCCACGAGCGCGACGTCGGCGTCCGCGGGGAGGTCGGCCCACCGCCGGTCGTCCCCGAGCGGGTCGAAGCCGTCGGCCCGGACCGGCACCGTCACGCGCAGCGACGATAGGTCGGCCAGCCGCTCGAGGGTCGCCGGGCTCGGCAGCGCCTCGGCGCCCTCGAAGTCGACGGTGACCCGGTCGAAGGGCACGTCGTCGAGGGTCGCGAGGTCGACCTCGCGGGGCTTGAGGGCCACTCCGTCGAGGCCGGTCTCGAGGAGGCGGTCGCTCAGCATCGCCGCCCTCCGGCTCCCTGGCGCGCCCACGGCTCAGCCCCGCGGAACGCGATCCATCGTCTGCACGACCATGCGCCCCCGTGACGGTGGCAGGTGGAAAAGCTGTCGTTCGCGGGGGCCACCCGACGGTGCGCGAACGGCCGTTCCCCCCCCACCCTCCGCGGGTGGCCCTCAATCGTCCGGGTCCCACTCCACGACCTGGTCGACCTCCGTCGGCATCCGCCAGTCCGTCGTCAGCTCGAGGAGCTGGACCAGGATGTTGGCCGTCGCCCCCCAGACGGTGTAGCCGTCCACGTGGAAGAAGTGGATGCGCGCCTCGCCGTACGTGGGGTGGACGCGCCGCTGTGACTCGTAGTTGTCGAGGTCCACGAGCGCGGGGACGGAGAGCAGCGCGATCTCGGCGACCTCGCGGCCGTCCGGCACGTAGGTGCGGTCGGGGGCCCGGGCGACGAAGGGCGTGACCGTGTACCGGGTGATGGTCCGGATGTCGTCGAGCCGGCCGACGAGCACCACCTCGTCGGGCCGGAGGCCGACCTCCTCCTCGGCCTCGCGGACGGCCGTCTCGAAGATGGTCTCGTCGCGCGGCTCGCGGCCGCCGCCCGGGAACGCCATCTGACCCGGGTGCTCGCCCAGGTGGTCCGCGCGCTTGATGAACAGCAGGTGGGGCTCGTCGTCGCGCTCGACGACCGGTACGAGGACCGCGGCCTCGTGCGCCTCCCCCTCGGCGGCGGTCGGCTCGAACGCGACCACCCGGGAGAGGTCCATACGGCCGAGAGTCCCCCGTCGGCCTTTAATCGTGCGGGCTCGGCGGCGGGCGCTCACCGTCGTCGGCCGAGCTGTCGAGCACCGCGCGCAGCCCCGCCTTCGCGTCGTCGAGGGCCACCGGCCCCCAGGACTCGACCTCGTAGCAGGCGTCCAGGAGGCGCTCGGCGCTCGCCGCGTCGTCGCGAGCGATGGCCGTCGCGGCGTCCGCCCGCAGCCGGCCCTCGGCCTGTCGAGCCGCGGCCTCGCGGTCGATCCGCCGCGGCTCCACGTCGAGCAGGTGGGGCAGGTCCTCGCCGCCGGGTGGCAGGGTCGGCAGGGCGGCCGGTCCCGGGACCAGCAGCGGTCCCTCGGGCACCTCGTCCCGGTCGGGGACCTCGACCGTCGGCGGGTCGAGCTCGAGCAGGTAGTAGTCCTCGAGCGCCCCGTCGACCGCCGCGTCGAGCCCCGCCGGGTCCAGGTCGTCCCCCGTTCGCGCCGCGAGGTCGCCCAGCGCGGCCGCGAGCTCCGCCCGCGTGAGTCCGCCGAAGCCGTCGACGGTACCGGCCAGCTCGTCGGGCGTCGGGGCCATACCGGCCCCTCGGGAGGCCGTCGGATAACCCCGTCGGCGGCCGGGGCTCACCGGTCGGCCAGGTCCGCGGCGGCGGCCTCGCGGACCGCCGCCGGGGTGACCGGCGCGTCGGCCCAGGGGGGCAGGCGGTCGTCCTCGCCGGGTGGCGCGATGGCCCGCGCGTATCGGTCGACCTGCTCGCGCTCGTCATCGACGTCGTAGGCGAGGCCGTTGAAGGTCGCGTCGGCAGCGTACCGCTGCAGGAGCCGGTCGGCGGCCGTCCGGTACCGGTCCGGCAGCGCGTGGTAGTCGGGGTCGACGTCTTGCGCTTCGACGACGCGTCCGAGCGCGGCGATCACGTCGGCCGCCATGTCGGCCAGGCCGGTCGGCCCGCCCACGGCCCGGTGGTCGTGCTCGTAGCGGCCCAGGTCGACCTGGGCCGTCCCGGCGAATCCGGCGTGGTCGAAGGCCGCGCCGAGGGTCCCCACCTCGAGGCCGTAGCGGCGCTCGACCGGGAGCCGCCGGGCCAGGTCGGCCGTCAGGCCGAACTCGCCGGCGAGGGCGTACCGGAACGCGTCGAGGTAGGCCAGGACGGGGGCGTCGTGGCGCTCGCGGAGGGCGCGGACGAGCGGGACGTAGAGGAGCCGCCAGAGCCGGCCGTAGAGCCGGCCGTCCTCGACCCGCGCGAAGTAGCCCTTGGTGAAGGCGAAGCCGTCGGCGAGCGGCGCGAGCAGTCGGGGGACGTCCGCCGCCGAGTAGGTCCGCCGGTCGGCGTCGTGGCAGACGACGTAGGGGGCCGAGGTGGCGGCCACGCCGAGCGCCAGCCAGACGTCGCGACCCTTGCCGTGGGTCCCCGCGAGGCCCGCCCCGTCGAGGAGCCCGGCGAGGCGGTCGCCACCACACCACAGGAGCTCAACCGGCAGGTCGAAGCCGTCGAGCCAGTCCCGGACGGCCGGCAGCCGGTCGTCGCCCGCCCGGAGAGCCACGACGACGTGGCCCGGCCCGACGCGCTCCAGCGCCTCGAAGGTCCGCTCGGCGGCCAGGGAGGCGTGGTCCCGCTCGGCCATCGGGACGACGACGGCGACCTCGTCCGTGGGCGCCGCCGGCACGTGACCCCGGAGGTCGTGGAGGGTGGCGATGCGCCCCTGGGCGAAGTCCATCGGTCGGTCGTGGGTGCGGAGCCAGCCCGCAAAAGCCCCGCGCTCCGGGCCGCGCGGCTTCGTCGGCCGTCGGTGGACGTCGGCGCAGGTCGACGAATCCGTCGACGCCGGTCAGATGTCGCCGGCCAGGGCGGCGAAGAGGGCCTCGTGGAGCTCCTCCCGGGTCATCCCCCCGGAGGGGCCGTAGCCCCGCTCCATCTCCTCGATGGAGATCTGCCCGCCGCCCATCCGGGCGTGGCCGCCGGCCGCCGCCAGGGGGATGTCGTCGACGACGGCCTGGAGCACGTTCCCCATGTGGACGCGGTCGTCGCGCGACCGCCCGGAGAGGTGGAGGGCGCCGTCCTTCTCGCCCATGACGACGACGGCGGTCACGCCCTCGAGCGACAGCAGTCGGTCGGCGGCCTGGGGGATGGCGTCGAGGTTCGACAGCGTCCCGACGTCGGCGATGGCGTAGGGGGCTTTGACGACCCGCTCGGTGATGGCGCTCGCGATGACCTCGAGGACCTCCTGGTCGACCTGCGGGTTGGCGATGCGGTCGAGCGCGTCCTCGTCGACCGCCGGGTAGAGGAACTCGGCGGCCTCGAACTCGGCCGAGGTGCACCCCCGGGTCAGGTGGGCGGTGTCCGAGAGGATGCCGTAGAGCAGGCCCGTCGCGATGGTCGTCGTCAGCGCGCCCCCGCCGGGCTCGTCGCGGTCGGGCCGCGCGCCGACGTCCTCGAAGTACTCGGCCACGATGCTGGCGCTGGCGCCGTAGTCCGGGCGGACGTCGGTGAACTTCGCGCCGGTGCCCGACCCCGGGTGGTGGTCGATGACGGCGAAGGGCGTGACGCGCTCGGCCCCCTCGAACCCCCGTGGCTCGTTGTGGTCGACGAGGATGACCGTGTCACAGGCGAGGTCGGCGACCGTCTCGATGGACTCGAGCTCGAGGTCGAGCACCGTCCGGAACGCCCGGTTCTCCTGGTGGCGTATCTGGCCGGGGAACTGGATGGTGGTCGCCGTCCCGGCGAGCTCCGCCAGGCGCGCGACGCCGATGGCGGCGGCCATGGCGTCCGGGTCGGGGTTCGGGTGGGTCAGCACGACGGCCTCGTCCACCCGCGCGAGCGCCCGGCGGAAGGCGACCCCCTCGGTGACGAAGAGCCGCCGGACGAGCAGGAGCCCGATGAGGACGAGGGCGGCGGCCACGAGCACGATGGCGACCGTCAGCAGCGGGTCCGCGCGCGCGGCGCTGACGGCCTGACTCAGGAGGTCGTTGACCGGACCCGCCCCGAGCGCCTGGGCCATACCCACCCCATCAGACCGGACCGTCAAGAAGGAATCGACTGTCCAGAACCCGCGAAAACCGGCTGGAGCGGGCGCGAATCGTGGAATCCGGTGCTTCCGGGGGGCCAGCCCGACGGCGGGGTTTCGGCGGCCACGTCGCGCGTCGCCTCGACGCCGGCCAGTCGACCCTCTCAGCGAGCCAGACCGGCGATGACCCGGGATAGCTCGACGTAGGTCCGGAGGGTCATGGGCTGTCGCCCCTCGAGCATGGCCTGGACCTCGCGGGGCTCGACGGCCACCGCCACGTCGCTGGCGACCTCGTCGACGCTCAGGATGCCGGTCGTCATGCCGAGCAGGAGGGCCTCCCGGGCGTCGGCGAGGACGACCGCGGGGTCAGGCGCGTCCGGTTCGAGCGCGTGGATGGCCGCCACGGCCTCGAGGTCGAGGTCGGCCGCCGTCTCGACGTCGCCGTCGGCCAGGTCGGCGACAGTGGACGGGGGGAGGTCGGCGGCCTGGGCGCACGCGTCGATCCCCGCCGCGTCGACGATGCGACCGAGCCTCGTGGCGTGTGCGTGCAGCTGCTCGGCCGCGCTGGCCCGCGGGTCCGGGACCACGTCGTGGAGCATCGGCCGGGTCACAGGGCGGCGTCGTACGCCGCCAGGGTCGTCTCGACGTCCGCCTCGGTGTGGGCGTCGCAGAGGAACTGGGACTCGTGCATGTTCGGCGGGAGCAGCACGCCCCGGTCGCGCATCGCGGGCCGGAACAGCCGGTCCCAGCGCTCGCGCTGCGCTCGCTCGACGTCGGCGACCGACCGGACCCCACGCTCGCGGGTGAAGACGACCTTGAACAGGCTGTCGCGGCCGACGACGGTGTAGGTCGGCGCCCGGTCGGCCACGAGGTCGCGTAGGCCCGAGCGGAGCTGGTCGCCCAGGTCGGCGAGGTGGCCGTAGACGCCCTCGCGCTCGGCGTACTCGAGGGTCGCGAGCCCCGCGGCCATCGTCACGGGGTGCCCCGAGAAGGTCCCCGACTGGAAGACGTCCCCGACGGGGGTCAGCGATTCCATGACGTCGACGCGGCCGCCGAGCGCACCCACCGGGAACCCGCCGCCGACCACCTTGCCGAAGGTCGTGAGGTCCGGCGTCACGCCGTAGGCGCCCTGGGCGCCGGCGAGGCCGCCGACGCGGAACCCCGTGATGACCTCGTCGAAGACGAGCAGGGCGCCGTGCTCGTCGCAGAGCCGCCGGAGCCGCTCGAGGTAGCCCTCGGCGGGCTCGACGATGCCGACGTTCGCCAGCACGGGTTCCGTCAGGACCGCCGCCACGTCGTCGCCGTGGGCCTCGAACGCGGCCTCGACGGCGGCGGGGTCGTTGAACGGGACGGGGATCGTGTGTTCGACGGCACCCGGGAGGACGCCCGCCGACGAGGGCGCGACGCCGTCGAGGTCACCCTCGACGAGGGTGGTGTCGTTCGCCCCGTGGTAGCCACCCTGCATCACGATGACCTTGCGTCGGCCGGTGAACCCGCGGGCCAGCCGGACGGCCGAGACCGTCGCCTCGGTGCCGCTGTTGACGAACCGGACCTGCTCGACGCTCGGCACGTGGTCGACGACGAACGACGCGAGGTCCACCTCCACCTCGGTCGGCATCCCGTACATCGGGCCCGCCTCGAGGGCCTCGTGGATGGCGGCCCGGACGGGCTCCGGGAGTGTGTGACCCAGGAGGAGCGGGCCGTAGCCGAGCACGTGGTCGACGTAGCGGTTCCCGTCGACGTCGACGACGTGGCCGCCCTCGCCTCCCGCCACGAACTCGGGGTACGGCCGGATGGCCCTGACCGACGAGTTCACGCCCCCCGGTAGGACGGACAGCGCGCGGTCGTAGCAGTCGCGCGACCCCTCGTGCATGGCCGGGGCTGGGACCCGGCGCTTGATAGGCGTACCGAGATAGGGGCGCTCGTCGGTCCCGAGGTGGGGCGCTCGGCCGCCGCGTTCGGCTCGAACGCTCAGTCAGTCGTCCCCGTCCGACGTCACGTCCACCGAGGCCGCGCCCGGCTCGTCGGTGGCCTCGTCGAAGGCCGCCAGAGCGCGCAGCTCGGCCGGGACGGCACCCGTCAGGAGCGACGGGTCGAACAGCCGGATGGCGGAGGCGACCGTCTCCCAGTCGTCCTCGGCGGCCGCGTCCCGCAGGCTCTCGGTCGGCACGGCGAGGAGCTGGTTGACGAGCGCGTCGGCGAGCCCCTCGACGACCGCCCGCTGGGCTCCGGACAGGCCGTCGCCCCGGTCGAGCTTCGAGAGGGCCGTCTGGAGCTCGCGGCGCTTGATGCGCTCGGCCCCGCGGTACATCCCGCGGATGACGGCGTCCGCGCGGCGGCGCTTGTACCCGTCCATGAGCTGCTCGAACTCGGCCTCGACGATGTCCTCGACGGCCGCGGCCGCCGCCCGGCGCTCCTCGTGGGTCGCCGTCGTGACCGCCTCGAGCGCGTCGAGGTCGAAGACCTCGATGCCGGGCACGTCGTCGACCCCGTCCGCCACGTCTCGCGGCTGGGCGAGGTCGACCAGGAGCGTCGGTCCGGCGTTGGCGACGTGGCCCCGCTCGATGACGGGCTCGTGGCTCCCCGTGGCGGTGATGACGACGTCCGCGGCCGCGAGGTGGGTGGCGAGGCTCTCGAGGCCGTCCGCCCGGGCGGGGATGGCGAGCGAGTCGGCCAGGGCGGCGGCCCTGGCCGGGGTGCGGTTGACGACGGTGAGCTCGGCCACGTTGCGGTAGGCCAGCCCGTTGGCCACGATGGTCGCCATCTCGCCGGCGCCGACCAGCAGCACGCGGCGGTCGGCGAGGCCCCGCTCTCGGTCGGCGAGCTGGACGGCCGCGGAGCCCAGCGACACCGTGCCGTCGTTGATGGCCGTCTCCGTCCGGGCCCGCTCGCCGACGTGGATGGCCTTGAGCAGGGCCGCCTCGAGCACGGGGCCGAGCACACCGACGCGCTCGGCCGTCAGGTAGGCGTCCCGGAGCTGGCCGAGCACCTGGTCCTCGCCCAGGACCTGCGACTCGAGCCCCGCCGCCACCCGGAGCAGGTGACGGAGGCTGGTCTCGTGGTCGGTGCGCACGACGTGCGACGGGTCGACGCCCGCGCCGAAGTCGGCGAGCGCCGACTCGCCGGCCGACGCGACCTCCGTCACGACGTACTCCTCGACGCGGTTGCAGGTCTGCAGACAGAAGGCCTCCGCGACGCCGTCGCGAGCGGCCAGCTCGTGCAGCCGCGCCTCGACGTCGTCCCGCGTCGCGGCCTCCAGCACGGCCACGGGCGCGGCGTCGTGGGCGACGCGGGCCCCCGTGACGGTGAACGCCCGGCTCACCCGTCGGCCCCCTCGCCCGCCGGCCCGACCCTGCGTCCCCGAGGCCTCATCGTCGATGGCTATGCAAGAGCGGAGGGTTAACTATTGTCCTCTCATCGCGGCGTCGCCTCACGGTCGGCGGCCCGGCGGTCCCCGGTTCGCAGCCACGGCTCAGACCAGCGCCTGCCCCTCGAGGGCGCCACGGTCGTAGTCCAGGTCGAGCAGCGAGAGGATGGTCGGGGCGACGTCGAAGAGGTCGGACCCCGCCACGTCGGCGTCGGGGTCGTCCACCAGGAGGGTCGCGTTGGCGAACGTGTGCATCCCGTTCCGAGGCCCGACGTCGAACACGGCGTCGTGGCCCTTGAAGCCCGCCTTGAGGTCGAACCCGTTCGACGGGATGGCCACGAGGTCCGGCGCGATGTCGACGTGGTCGCCGCGGAACGCCGCCTCGCGCTCGACGACCCGGTCGCAGACCGGCCGACCGTCGGGTCCCTCGAGCGCCTCGAGGGCGGCCTTGAGCTCGTCTCGGGTCGCGTCGTAGTCGGCCTGGGGGACCGACCCGCGGGGCTCGCGCCCCTCGAGGTTCAGGTAGAACCGCCCGGGGATGAGCGAGTAGGCCCGCGTCCCGTCGGCGATGTCGGCGAGCGAGTCGTGGTCGTCGCGCCCGAACGACAGCCAGCCCGCCTGCCGGAGCCACTCGTTGGCGTGGAACTCGTAGTCGAGCGACGTGAAGCCGTGGTCCGAGGCGACCACGAGCGTGACGTCGTCGGCCAGCCGGTCGCGGAAGCGGCCGATGGCCGCGTCGACGGCCGCGTAGAACTCGAGGAAGGCGTCGTGGTACTCGCCGTCGTGCTCGTAGTCCTTGAAGAGGAAGTGGTTCACCCGGTCGGTGGTCATGAAGACCCCGAAGAACAGGTCCCAGTCGTCGACCTCGGCGAAGTGCTCGAACGCCTCGGCCCGGGCCGAGAGCGTCGCGTGCGCGTCCTCGACGAAGGCGGTCTTGTCGGCCTCGTGGCCGAGCTTCGCGTCCACGTCGATGCGGTAGCCGATGGACGAGAGGTAGCGCCCGAACTCGGCCGGGTACGAGGCCTTCTCGACGCTCGGGGAGAGGAACCCCGAGACCATGCGTTGGACGTCACGCTGGGGCGGGAACGTGACCGGTACGTTGAGGACTGTCGCCTTCCGGCCGGCGTCGGTCACCCGGTCCCAGAGGCGCGTGGCCTGGACGTCGCTGCCCATCGGGACGTACGTCTCGTAGCTGTCGATCTCCCGGTCCTGGAAGCCGTAGACGCCCGTCTCGCCCGGGTTGACCCCGGTGGTCAAGCTCGGCCAGCAGGCGCTCGACTCCGGTGGGACGATGCTGTCCATCGCGCCGCCGCTCCCGGCCGACGCGATGGCCGTGAGGTTGGGGAAGGTGTCGGGGTTGTCGGCGACGAGGCTGAAGGGCACCCCGTCGATGCCGATGAACGCGACGCGGGGACCGTCGCTGCCGCGGAGCCGGTCGAACAGACCCATGCCCTCGTGCTACTTTGGACGGGCTAATGAAGCTTTCAACTCGACCGCGAGGTTCGCGGTTCGGGGCGCGGCGACGACGGCTGACTGGCGACGGACCGGCGGTCAGTCGGTCGTGCCCGGCTGGGCCTCGCCGGAGGCGTCGCGTCCGTCGTCTTCCGTCCGCTCCCCGTTCTCCCCCCGCACCTCGCCCGTCGCTCGCTCCTCGTCCTCGGTCTCCGGCTCGAAGTTCGTGGGGACCACGGTCACGTGGGCGATCCCGAAGGCGGGGGTGGCGGCAGCCATCGAGGGATGGTAGGCGCTCGAGCCACATAATATAACTCATACGCATAACGCATGGCGCCGGGGTCGGGCGATAACCGGTGCGTATCCCGACTGCCGGCAGAAACGGGGATTGGGGTTACTCGAACGTCTCGTCGTAGAGCGCCCGGGAGTGCTCGATGGCGTCGAGCGCGGCCCCCCGGTCCTCCCACCCCTGGGTCTCGACCTCCTTGCCCGCCTCGAGGTGCTTGTAGGTCGAGAAGAACTCGTCGACCTCGTCCTTGAGCTGCTGGGGCACGTCGTCCACGTCGGCGATGTGGTCGAACCGGGGGTCCTCGCTCGGGACCGCCACGACCTTGTCGTCCGCCTCGCCGTCGTCCAGCATCCGCATGAACGCCACGGGGCGGGCCTCGACGATGCAGCCCGGGAAGGTGGAGTCCTCGAGGAGCACGAGCACGTCGAGCGGGTCGTCGTCGTCGTACCACGTCCGCGGGATGAAGCCGTAGTCCGTGGGGTAGTGGACGTTCGAGTGGAGCACGCGGTCGAGCACGATGCCCGGGACGTTCTTGTCGTACTCGTACTTGTTCCGGTGCCCCTTCAGGCACTCGACGACGACGTTGATCTCCTCGGGCGGGTTCGGGCCGGCCGGGAGGGCCTCCCAGAGGTTCACCATGGCCTCGGCGTCGATTGGGTCCGTCAAATGAGTTACCATCGACCGCCGGGGCTGCCACGTCACGTGGGTACCGGGGCGTATCGTGGTGTGGGCTCGCCGACCCCCTTGCTCAGCGGCCCGGACGCTCCAGCGAGGACGGGAGCTCGGCGTCCGCGGCCTCGAGGGTGAGTCGGAGCGATTCGGGCGCGACGGCCCGCTGTTCGTCGGTGGGCCAGGCGTTCCGGGGAAAGTAGTCCTCGAGGAACTCCCGACAATGACGCGAGCCGGCCGTCTCGATGCGCCGGGCGTAGTGGTTGCCCATGAAGTCGGCGAACGCCGACGCGGTCGCACCGTGGACCGGCCCGTGGTCGGCCTCGACGGCCTCGGCGAGCGCCCGATTGTACGCCTCCACCGCCGCCCAGTCGTCGGCCGACTCGCCCGCGACGAGGGGCCGTTCGACCGCTCGTCCCAGGTCGTCGAGCTCGGTCGGCTGGACGACCCCCTCGACGACCCAGTCGACCGGGTAGCAGACGAGCACGGGCGGGTCGTCGTGGCGGACTCGGGCGAGGTAGCCCTCGTCGGCGAGCGCGGCGTCCCGCGACGTCCGGTAGGCCTCCGCCTCGTCCTGGTCGACGGCCCGCTCGGCCAGCCGGGTGAGCCGTAGCGCCTCCTCCACGACGTCGTCCGTCAGCTCACCCATGGTCGAGCGCCTCGTTCGCCAGGGCGTCGGCCCGGTCGTTCACTGCCCGCGGCACGTAGCTGAGGTCCCAGTCCTCGAACCCGTCGAGCAGCTCGCGGGCGGTCACCCGGAACTCGCGGAGCGTCGGGTCGCGGGTCTCCCACGCCCCCGTGACCTGCCGGACCACGAGCTGGGAGTCGCTCCGTATCTCGAGCTCGTCGAACCCGTAGTCCGACGCGGCCTCGATGCCGCGGATGAGCCCCCGGTACTCCGCCTGGTTGTTGGTCGCCCGCCCGATTCGCTCGCCGCCCTCGGCGACGATGCCGTCGCCGGAGACGAGCACCCAGCCGACGGCGGCCGGCCCCGGGTTCCCCCGGCTGGCGCCGTCGAAGTAGAGGTGCGCGCGGCCGCCACCATCCGCTCGGAGCACGGCCACGATGGCGTGCGGGTCACGGCCCTGAACCACCACCTTCCCGTCGTAGGCGACGGCGACCGCTTCGCGGTATCGCGCGCGCCACCGCTCGTGTGGGGTATTGCCCGTTTCCACGGTCGCCCCCGCCCCTTCGAGCAGGTCGCGGGCGGTCTCGACGTCGCACTCGACGACCGGCATCGGCCGCGGGTCGGCCGCAGGCGGTCTTAACGCTTTCCGGTTCCCGTGGCGGTTCGAAGCTGTCGTACCTGAGACAGGACGCCGACGGCTATCGATTTCCCCCCGAACCGAGAAGGAGGCAATTCAGCCGCGATACAAAGGGTTTAAGTTCGTCGGTCCTACTACTATAAAAGCGCGATGACACGGTCCACCCGCCAACGGGAGCGAGTACAGGAGGGGGAGGGGGAACGGTCCGAGGGGGTGCGTGCTTGTCCGGAGTGCAATTCGGAGCACCTGGTTAAGTCCACCGACCGGTCCGAACTCGTCTGCGACGACTGCGGACTCGTCATCGAGGAGGAACAGATCGACCCCGGGCCGGAGTGGCGGGCGTTCAACCACCAGGAGCGCCAACAGAAGTCCCGGGTGGGGGCCCCGACGACGCAGACGATGCACGACAAGGGCCTGACGACCACCATCGACTGGAAGGACAAGGACGCCTACGGGCGGTCCATCTCCTCGAAGAAGCGCAGCCAGATGCACCGGCTGCGCAAGTGGCAGGAGCGCATCCGGACGAAGGACGCCGGCGAGCGGAACCTCCAGTTCGCGCTCTCCGAGATCGACCGGATGGCCTCCGCGCTCGGCGTGCCGCGCTCGGTCCGCGAGGTCGCCTCCGTCATCTACCGGCGGGCGCTGAAGGAGGACCTCATCCGCGGGCGGTCCATCGAGGGCGTCGCCACCTCGGCGCTCTACGCCGCCTGCCGGAAGGAGGGCATCCCGCGGAGCCTCGAGGAGATCTCCGAGGTCTCCCGGGTCGAGCGCAAGGAGATCGGCCGGACCTACCGGTACATCTCCCAGGAGCTCGGCCTCGAGATGAAGCCCGTCGACCCGAAGAAGTACGTGCCCCGCTTCTGCTCGGAGCTCCAGCTCTCCGAGGAGGTCCAGGCCAAGGCCAACGAGATCATCGAGACGACGGCGGAGGAGGGCCTCCTGTCCGGCAAATCGCCGACGGGCTACGCTGCCGCCGCCATCTACGCCGCGTCGCTGCTCTGCAACGAGAAGAAGACCCAGCGCGAGGTCGCCGAGGTCGCTCAGGTGACGGAGGTCACCATCCGGAACCGGTACCAGGAGCAGATCGAGGCGATGGGCATCCACGGCTGATCGCCGTCCGGCGCTCCTGACTCGCGCCCGCATCGGGCCGAGCGTTCAAGTACGAACACGCGCCAGCGACGGCCGTGACCTGACGACCGACCGGGCCGGTCCGCGGGAGCGCGGCACGACCGACCCGGGAATGCCTCGTGCCGCCTGTCCGCCACAACGCTCGCCGACGCGACTGGCCGACCGCGCCAGCCACTCACCACGCCGGCGACGCCACTTCTCGGGCCGCCCTCGCACCACCGCTCGTCCCGGTCCCGATCACTCCCTCTCCACGGGGTAGATTCAAGCCCACGAGACCGCTAGCTCCGGACGATGCGGCTCGAGGACTACATCGAGGGCTTCCGACCCGACGAGGCCGCCGAGCGGCGGCGCCTGGCCCGCGAGAAGTCCTACGCCATCCTCGACTACCTCGACGAGGTCAAGGGCCTCCTCGAGTCCGTCAACCAGGGCGGGTCGCTGTTCGGGAGCACCGCCCCGGAGATCTTCGTCGGCCGAACCGGCTACCCCGCCGTCTCGACGGGCATCCTCGCCCCCGTCGACCGGGACGCCGCCGCCGACGAGTTCGCCACGAGCGGGGACTGGTACCGACGGGGGCTGGACATCGATCACGTGCTCCAGTACCGCACCGGCCTGCTGAACTCGAGCCGCTCGGCGAACGTCGACGTGCACGACGTCTGGGACGGCTTCGTTGGCGTCCAGCGCGAGGTGGCCATCGCCGACCGCCCCGTCGACGTCGAGATCGGGCTCGCCGAACGGCTGAACCTCGACGTCGACCTCGACGCCGTGGCCTCGCCGACCGGCCCGCGAGCCCGCGCCACCTCGGCGGCCCTCACCGAGAATCCGCACGTGCCGCGGGCCGTCCAGAAGACGCTCGAGGACGACGACTGGCAGGCCCAGGGGGCGATGGTCTACCTCTACCGTCGGGGGTTCGACGTCTACGACGTCAACACCATCCTGTCGGCCGGCGCGCTCGGCCGTGGCGACCAGCGCCGGCTCGTCCCCACCCGGTGGTCCATCACGGCCGTCGACGACACGCTCGGGAAGTACCTCCGGGGTCGCATCCGGAACCACCCCGCCGTCGACGAGGTCCAGGTCTGGATGAACGAGTACGTCGGGAACCGGTACTGGGTCGTGCTCGCTCCGGGCCAGTGGGAGTACGAGCTCGTCGAGATGAAGGCCCCGGGCAGCGTCTGGAACCAGGACCCGGCGGGCAAGGTCTGGCTGTCCAGCGCTCACGAGGAGTTCGGCGGCCGGACGGCCTACGTCGACGAGACGGCCGGGGCCTACTACGCCGCGCGGCTGGGCGTCCTCGAACACCTCCACGCCGTCGGCCGACAGGCGAAGTGCCTCGTCCTGCGGGAGGTCTCCGACGACTACTGGGCGCCGGTCGGGGTCTGGCAGATCAGGGAGAGCGTCCGGAACGCGTTCGAGGGCCGACACGGCACGGCGGAGACCTTCCACGAGGCCGTCCGAACCATCGCCGAGCAGCTGCCGGTCTCGTACGAGGACCTCCGGCGGAAGTCCCACCTGGTCTCCGGGCTCCAGGCCGACCTCGCCGACTTCGCCTGACGGGCCAGTACAGGAACGTCCGGGACGCGGCCGGTACGAGACTGGGTTCCCCGACCAGCGGACTTTAACGGCCGCCGGACGGACCTCCAATCATGAGCGAGCGCGTCCCCGAACGATGGCGAACCCTCCTGCTCGCCGTGGCCATCGCCCTCGCGGGCATCATCGCGGCGGTCGGGCTCACGCTCCTGGCCGCGCTGGCGTTCGCGGCAGCCGGCGTCCACCCGACCGTCACCGCGAGCGTGGTCCTGACCATCGTCCTGACCGAGGGGCTCGCCTTCGCCGGGGTGGCGTTGACGTACGTGTCGCTCCGGGTCGGCGACTGGTCCTTCGTCAAGATCCGGGTGCCGACCCTTCGCGACCTCGGCTGGATCGTCGGCGGGTACCTGCTCGTCCTCGTGTTGGTGTTCGTCGCCGCCTTCGGCGTCCAGCTCCTGGGCGGGTCGCCGGCGCCGAACCAGCTGAGCGAGGTCGGCCTCCAGAACCCGTCGCTGCTGCCGCTGTTGGTGCCGTTGAGCCTCCTCCTCGTCGGCCCCGGCGAGGAGCTCCTGTTTCGGGGCGTGGTCCAGGGGACGCTCCGCCGGTCCTTCGCCCCGGCGAGCGCCGTCGTGTTGTCGAGCGCCATCTTCGCCGGCGTTCACTTCCTCGCGCTCACCGGCGGGACCGGCGCCCGGCTGACGACCATCGCCATCCTGTTCATCCCGAGTCTGGTCTTCGGCGCCGCCTACGAGCTGACGGAGAACCTGACCGTGCCGATCCTGGTCCACGGGCTCTACGACGCCACGCTCGCGGTGTTCCTCTTCATCGGGCTCCACGGGGTCGGGTAGGGTCGGGGGGCCGGGACCGTCGCCGCGGCCGCTCAGAGGTGGACGGGGAGCCACGAGAGCCAGCTGAGGACCTGCGCGGGTGCGAATAGTGGCGGGTGGAGGACGAGCCAATCGAGCAGGGCGAGCCCGACCCCGTGGGCGACGACGGAGGGGAGGAGCGAGTTACTCTGGTAGTCGACGGCGCCGAAGAGGACGTCGGTCGGCCCGGACAGCAGGAACTCGATGGGCGGCTTCGCCGCGTGGGCGAAGGCGTAGATGATGGGGCTGACGAACACGCTCTTGAAGCCGATCTCCCGCACGCCGACGCAGAGCAGGCCGCGGTAGTACGTCTCGGCGGCGATGACGACGGCGAACTGCTTGACCGCGTGGGGCCAGAACGCCGCCGGGGCCGCGGAGTCCAGCCCCCACATCGGGTAGTACGCCCGGATGGTCGGCAGCGACGACCCGACGACGTAGAACGGCAGGACGAACAGCGCGAGGAGGACCGTGGCGCGGACCGCGTCCCGGTCGACCCGCCAGCCGAGGTCGTGGCCGTAGGCCAGCCCGAGCGCCATGGGGACGACGAAGAAGGTCAGGCCGTCCCGGACGACCCGGGCGTCGAGTCCGCTGCTCCCCCAGGCCGTCCAGACGACGGTGAGGACGGCGCCGACGAGGAGCGAGAGCTGCACCCAGGAGAGCCCCAGCATCGAACGTTCGCGGACCGTCGCCGCGGTCACAGCTACTCCGTCGGGACGGGACCGACGCCGACGACCGCACGGACCGCGGTCACGAACTCCTGGCGCGTGGCGAAGTAGCCAGGCTCGACCGACTCGAGGACCTCGGCGAGGGTGCGCGGTCCGTCGGTCGTCCGGATGACGGTCTCGCCCTCCTTCCGGACGACCGCGGCCCGCTCGATGGGCCAGGTCAGCCGCGAGGCGACGCGGGCGAGCGGGGCCCCCTCGACGGCCGCACCCGTCCCGAGTTCGACCGCCGGTCCCTCGTCCTCGCCCTCGTCCTCGGCGTCGTCGGGCATGCCACCCGGTTGTTCGGTTCGGCGATTAAGTGCTTCGCTCGGCGGTCCCGCCGCCGCACGCGGGCCGCCCGAGGAGGCCGATGGCGGGTCCCGACCGACCCCGGACGCCCGCCGTCGTGCGGGTGTCAGACGTCGGGGGCATCCTTTTGGTGGGCGGTGTCGAACCGCCCGCCATGACCAGTCTCGCGGAGGTCTACGCGGGGGCGAGGAACGAGAGCCTCCGACGGCTCTACCTCGGGACGGGGCTGTTCGCCACGGGGACGCTCATGACCGCCGTCGCCCTCGTCGCGGCGTCGACGCGCGTCCTCGTCCCGCTCGGGGTCGGCGTGCTCGGCGCCCGCGAGCTGGCCGGCGTGCTCGGGGGGCTCGGCGTCCCCGCCGTGTTCGTCGGCATCTTCACGGTCCTGCCGGCCAGCGACCGCGAGCGGGCGGTCGCCGCGGTCGGCGCGGCCATCGCGGTGGTCGGGGTGGTCCTCTTCTGGCTCACGTACCCACAGCAGTGGATCACCGCCAGCGCGGACCACCTGACGCTCCCGGTCACCATCGTCTACTTCGCGGGGCTGCTCGTCACGTTCTGGTCGCTGTTCGTGGCCGTCGTCAACTTCAAGACGCGGAACGACCCGGGCGGCACGGTGACGCTCGAGCGGACCATCGGGGGGCGGACGCAGCGGGTCGAGGTGCCCGTCTCGGAACTCCAGGGCCGGAACGTGGCCGACCTCGGGGGGCTCGGTGGGGTGGGCGTCTTCGGCGACCTCGACCGGGAGCCCGTCCTGCGCGGTGGTTCGGATGCCCCGCAGGACGACGCCGTCGTCGAGCGGGCCTCGTCGTCGCGACGCGACCGTCCGGGCCCATCGACCGGCTCGACCCCGGCCAGCGACGGCGGGACGCAGGCCGAGATCCTACGGACCCCGGGGACCGCCACCCGGACACCGACCCAGGCGGCGAACCCCGACCGCTACTGCGGGAACTGTCGGCACTTCGACTACGTCAATGGTGATGACGGCATCCAGCCGTACTGCGGGTTCACCGACGACCTGATGGACGACATGACGCCGTGCTCGTCCTGGTCCCCGAACGTCTCGCGCTGAGCCCGTCCGCCGCGTTCACGACCGGGGCCGTCGACCGCGGTCTCGGCCGCGCACCTGCCCGAGGAACGACAGCCACCGCTCCTGGTCGGCCCGTTCGTGGGCCGCCGCCTCGGCCTCGAGGTCCGTCGGCTCGAGCGACCCGAGCGCGGTGAGGGCCCGGTCGATGCCGAGGATCTCGTCCGCCAGCCGCTCGCCGGTCTCGACCGGGACCTCGCCGGCCTCGATGGTCGCCCGTCGGGACAGACGGGCCCGCCGGAGCGATTTGACGACCTCGGTCACCTGCTCGCGGACGTCGGCGTCGAGCTCGTCCCGGCGCTTGACCTCGAAGACGAAGTCGCGGAGGTCGAAGGTCCCGTCCTCGAGCTCGACCTGCGCCGGGATGCGCCCTCCGACCGTGGCGCCCTCCCGGTCGACCCGCTCGAGGAGCCGTTCGCGTTCGAACGCCTTCACGTTCGGCCCCTAGTCGGAGGGCCGGTATCAGTCCAGCGGTTCGCCGTATTCGCCCGACTGCGAGGCCGTGGTGGGCCGCTTTCCGTATCCAAACCCCTTTGCTAACGGGCCGCCAACCGCGCCGCAATGGCGTCGTGTGACGTGTGTGGGCGGCTCGAGGACATGCCGTATACGTGCCACTACTGTGGCGGCAGCTTCTGCGCCGAACACCGCCTCCCCGAGAACCACGCCTGCGCCGGGCTCGAGAACTGGGGGGACCCGGCCGGCGTGTTCGACAGCGGCTTCGACGCCTCCGCTCGGCACCGGGGCGGCCGAGCCGCCGAGGTCCTCGACGTCGGGGCCGGCGGGCTCCTGGGGTACTTCCGCGGCAACGCGACGTTCGTCTTCCTGGCCCTGATGTGGGGGTGGTTCTTCATCGAGATCGGGGTCTTCCCACTGCTCGTCGCCCCGACGGGCTCCGCGGCCTGGCAGTCCGTCTTCCTCCTGACCACCCAGCACCCCCTGTACGTCTGGACGTGGGTCACCGCCATCTTCTCGCACGCCGGCTTCGCCCACATCGTCATCAACAGCATCGTGCTGTACTTCTTCGGCCCCATCGTCGAGCGACGCATCGGCACCCGGGCCTTCGTAGCGCTGTTCCTGGGGGCGGGCATCGTCGCCGGCCTCGCCCAGATCGGGACGGCGATGGCGATGGGCACGCCCAGCGCCGTCCTGGGGGCCAGCGGGGCCATCATGGCCATCCTCGGCGTGCTGACCGTCCTCAACCCGCACCTCCGGGTCTACCTCTACTTCGTCCTCCCGCTGCCGCTCTGGCTCCTGACCATCGGCTTCGCCGCCTACTCGGTGTTCGTGGTGCTCGGCGGCGGCATCGGCGCCGGCCACGTGGCCAACCTGGCCCACCTGACCGGCCTCGGCATCGGGCTGCTCTACGGCGAGCATCTCAAGCGCGAGGGCACCTCGGCCCCGGAACAGCTCCAGTTCGGGGGCATGCGCGGCCCCCGACGGCGCTTCTGATGGAGCCCGTCCGGCCCGACCTCGCGCCCGACGCCGCGGGCTCGCGCGACGAGATGCGCGAGCTGCAGACCGAGGTCGCTCGGGTGGCGACTTTCGACGACGACGGGCTAGACGGGGCGGCCGTCGACGAGCTGCTCGTGGCGGGGGTGGATCAGGCGTTCATCGACGACCGGGCGGTGAGCGCCGTGGTGGTCCAGCGGGCCGGGGAGCCGGTGGAGCGCGTGTACGCCGTCGAGCCGCTGACCGAGCCGTACGTCCCGGGCTACCTCTCGTTCCGGGAGGGCGGACCCATCCTCGCCGCCCTGGCCGAGCTATCGGTGACGCCCGACGTCCTCCTCTTCGACGGGTCCGGCCGCATCCACTACCGCCAGGCGGGCCTGGCGACGCACCTCGGGGTCGTCCTCGACGTGCCGACCGTCGGCGTCGCCAAGGGGCTGCTCTGCGGTCGACCGCGGGAGTCGCTCGACGACCTCCCCGAGGGGTCGACGGTCGCCATCGAGGCCGACGGGTCCGTCGACGCGCCGGACGGGACGGTCATCGGCTACGCCGTCCAGACCCGGCAGTTCGACGGCCCGGGACGGTACGTCAACCCGGTCTACGTGAGCGCCGGCCACCGGACCAGCGCCGAGACCGCGGCGCGGCTCGCGCTGGGGCTCACGGCGAGCTACAAGCTCCCCGAGCCGGTCCGGCAGGCCGACGCCTACGCGGACGAGGTCAAGCGGTCGCGCTGATCTTCAGCCACCTCGTCCCTCGCCACGTCAGGCCCGGTCGGTGAGCTCGAGGAGGACGCGTCGCCGGACCGCCCGGAGCCGGTCGGCGAGGGCGCTCGCCTCGGCGAGGACGGGGAAGGTGGTGTCGAGCGACCCGTAGAGGTACGCGTTCAACGACGGCCGGTCGGCGTCGAGGTCGTCGAGCCCGCCGGCCTGAAGGGCCGACTGCCGGTGACGGAGGAGCCGTGACAGGCGCGACTCGAGCTCGCCGAGCCACTGCCAGTCGTCCGTCAACCTGACGAACCCCTTCCCGTCGAGCGGTTCGGCCTCGAAGTCGTCGACCGCCTTCGCCACCCGCGCGAGCTCGTCGTTCGCGGCGCCGAGCGCCTCCCGTTCGTGGTCGAGCCGGACCATCAACCGCTCCCGGTCGGCGGCGGCCTCGCGGCTCCGCGCCACGAGCGCCGCCTGCAGCGCCGGCGTCAGCTGCTCGTTCTCCTCCACGGCGATGGCCACCTCGTCGCCCAGCTCTCGCCGCATGTTCTCCAGCAGCGGCTCGTCGTACTCCTCCTCGTAGTGGCTCATGGCCAGCACCGTCGCCTCGTAGGCCGTCAGGACGCGCTCGAGCCCGGAGTGATGTGGGGTCACCGCGGCCGACACCGCGGTCGCCCCGCCGGGGGACGCGCCGAGCTGGACGGTCGGGCCCATCGCCTCGAGCTTGGCCACCTCGCGGGCGAACCGGCTGAACGCCTGCCGCTCGGTCGCCGTCCGCGACTGCTCCTCGGCGACGGCCGCCAGGCTGTGTCGGAGGTGGACGAACGTGGCGACGAGGACCACGGTGACCAGCCCCGTGACCACGAGGAGCAGGAGCTGGGCGAGGACGTCGCTCTGCCCGCAGCCGAGGTTGGCGGTGCAGAGCTGGTCCACCGCCCCGAGCTGCGGGGCGTTGACGGGGATGGTGAGGGCGTGGAGGAGCGGCAGCATGTCAGTTACTAGCACGTCAACGCGGTCCGATAAAACCGTTGTGTACCGCTTTCGAATCGTGGGAATCGACCCGTAGGGGGCCGGTACTCGACCGACGGGTGGGACACAGCGGAGCCCTCGCCCGTCGTAGCGTTCGAACGCGCCGTGGGGCGGTCGGCGTGTCGTCGGTGCCGGTTCGCCGCGCTCGCCGCCCGAGCCCCGCGTTATTTCGTCGCCCGACGCGTGTCGAACCCATGGCATCGCCCGAGGTGCTCACCGTCTCGACCCGGGTCGGCGACGCGCTCCGCGCGGCCGGCGAAACGCTCGCCGTCGCCGAGTCCTGTACCGGCGGCCTCGTCGCGTCCCGCGTCACGGACGTGGCGGGCTCGAGCGACTACTTCGAGCGCGGGTTCGTCACCTACGCCAATCGGGCCAAGCAGGCGGCCCTCGGCGTCTCCCGGGAGGCGCTGGACGCCCACGGCGCCGTCAGCGCCGAGGTCGCCGCGGAGCTGGCCGCCGGCGCCAGGGACGTGGCCGGCACGGACTGGGGGCTGGCCACGACGGGCATCGCCGGGCCGGGCGGTGGCACGCCCGAGAAACCGGTCGGCACCGCCTTCGTGGGCGTCGCCCGCGCCGCACCCTGGGGCTCGGGGGACTCCACCGTCGACGTGCGGCGCCACGGATTCGAGGGCGACCGCCTCGCGGTCAAGGCGGCCGTCGCCGAGACGGCGCTGTCGACGCTCCTCGAACACCTCGAGGCGGCCGCGGTGGACTGACGGCCCCGCTCAGGTTGACGGCCCCGCTCAGAATGACGACTCCCCTCACAGGCCCTCGACGGCGAACCGACCGCCGTAGGCCGACTGCGCGGGGTGCGTCGGCTCCGTCCCCTGGAGGACGACCCGGTCGAACTTCTTGACGCTGTTCTCGTAGCCGAGGTGCAGGAACTCGGCGGTGCACCGCCAGCGGTGCGCGGCCCCCGTCCGGTGCTCGACCGTCCGGGGGGCGCCCGTTCGGAGCGCCTCGACGACCGCCTCGGCCGTGGGCTCGACGTCCGGGAACGCCGTCCAGACCTCGCCGACCGTCGACGGGAGGTGCGCGTACGACGAGCCGAAGGCTGGCAGGTCCGTCGACCGGGCGAGGGCGAGGGCGGCGCGGTTGTGCCGCGGCCAGTGCTTCGGGTTGTACACCTCGACGGCGTGGATGGCGTCCCGATACCGGCGCACGTCGCTCGGGTCCAGGCTCACGGTGAGGAAGTCGGGGTGTGGCACGAGCACGACGGCGTCCTGTCGGGCGAACTCGTCGAAGGCGGCCTCGAGGCCGATGAAGTCGGGGACGGGGTCGGTCAGGTCGAGGGCCAGGACGTGTCGGCGCTGCCGCCACGTCCCCGTGAACACCTCCCGGGCGGGGATGACGACGAGCTCGTCGTCCGAATACCGTTCGGCGCGCTCGACGATGCGCTCGAGACGGGTGAAGTGTGGGGCGTAGACCAGCGCGTCGAGCCCCCGGGCCTTCGCCCGCTCGACGACGCCCCGGTCGAGGATCTTCACGTGCGGGTCGACCCGAACTCCGGACGTCACGCCTCCGACGTGCGCCCGTCCGACAGATAGGCGTTCCGCCCCGTTCGTTTCGGGTGGAGACCGTGGTGCAGGATGCCGATTTAACCGGTCGTTATGCCCGCCCGGGGAAAAGGTTATATACCCTTGTTGTCAATTAGGAGGCGCAACTGAGCCATGGCACCGTGGGCATGCGGGATCGTGGGGTGCGGGGGCACCTTCGACGACCCCCAGGCGCTGATCCGACACCAGGCGGGCGACCACCCGCCCTGCGAGTGTCAGGTCTGTGGGGAGACGGTCCCGGCCGGCTACCTGGCCATCCGTCACGTCTTCGCGGAGCACTCCCGGGCGGAGTACGTCCGGGCCTACGACGCCGACGCGGACGCCATCCGGGAGCGGGAGGCGCTCCTCGACCTGGTCGAGCATGAGGTCGACGTGAACCGGCTGCTCGGCCAGCTCGAACGCTCGGCGTCGGCGCCCATCGTCAGCGCCGGCGACTGAGTGCCCCGCCGATCCGGACCGTTTTCGGTCGTCCAATCGACCACCCTCGAGCGAGCCGGCTGGTCGGTCAAAGGAAGAACCGCACGGACCTCGGAGCTGCGCTACCGTTCCTCGGAGTCGAGGACCCGTATCTGGTCGCCACGGACCGTGACCGGGATGGGCACGGTCGCCTCGTAGAGCTCGACCGTCACCTGGTCCTTCGACTCGTCGATGCGCTGGACCTGCGCCTTCTCGCCCTTGAACGGGCCGGCGACCAGCTCGACGATGTCGCCCTCGGCGATGCCCTCGACGTCGGGTTTCGGCGCCAGGAAGTGCTCGACCTCGGCGATGGAGCTCTCGCCCGGGACGATGCCGCGGGCGTGGGGGATCTCCTCGAGGACGCGCTCGATGGCCGCCGTGCCGTCGGCCTCGACCATCACGTAGCTCGTCAGCGAGTCGGGGGCGAGGACGGCGTGGATGTCGGCCTCCTCCCGGCTGGCGATCATGTCGGCGACCGTCTGCTCCTGGCTGGCGGTCGTCTTCACGGCGTACATCGGCATCGTCAGCCCCCCAGCGTCTGCACGAGCGTCATCACGGCGAAGATGAGGAAGCCGACCAGGCCGACCAGGGCGATGCCCGCCGCCGCGATCTTCGAGACCTGGGAGAACTCGTCCCAGGAGGGGGTGCTGGCGAGCTTCAGGACCCGGACGTAGGCCGAGAGCTCGTAGGGAACGTCCATGGATGGCCACCGTTGGCGGCCGGTGTTTTTCTATCTATTGACTGGCGGACGGCTCGATGCCGACGCCCGTCGACGGTCCCGAACCCGACGGCCCGTGACGTGACGGGGTGGCTGGGCGCTCAAGGCACGAGGGAGACGGCCCGGCGAACGGGGAGCGGATCGGGCCGGAGGGGACGAAGGAGGTAGCGGCGGCGCAGGTCGCTCGGGTGCGACCCGCGGGTCAGTCCACGTAGTCGATGTCCTGGATGCGGCTCTCGTCCTTGGACTCGGCGGACTCGGAGCGGCCGTAGATCTGCGGGGAGTCGACGCCCGTGACGACGATCATGGTCCGCATCGTGCCCTCGAGGTCGTCGGCGACGGAGGTGCCCCAGATGATGCGGGCGTCGGGGTCGATGCGGTCGTAGATCTCCTCGACGACCCCCTCGGCCTCCTCGATGCTCATGTCGGGACCGCCGGTGACGTTGACGAGCGCCGAGTTGGCCTTCGAGATGTCCACGTCGAGCAGCGGCGACCGGAGCGCGGCCTTCACCGAGTCGGTGGCCTTCGCCTCGGAGTCGGACTCGCCGAGGCCGATCATGGCGACGCCGCCGCGCTCCATCACCGTGCGCACGTCGGCGAAGTCGAGGTTGACCAGGCCGGGCATGGTGATGAGCTCGGTGATGCCCTTGACGCTGCGCATCAGCACCTCGTCGGACACCTTGAACGCCTGCCGGACGGGGAGCTTGCCGACGGCGTCGAGGAGCCGGTCGTTGGGGACGACGATGACGGTGTCCGAGACGTCGCGGAGCCGCTCGAGGCCGGCCTCGGCGTTGGTGCGCCGGACCTCGCCCTCGGCCGTGAACGGCGTCGTGACGATGGAGATGGTCAGGGCGCCGGACTCGCGGGCGGCCTTCGCGACGACCGGGGCCGCGCCCGTGCCGGTCCCGCCGCCGAGGCCGGCGGTGACGAACACCATGTCGGCGCCCTCGATGGCCTCGGTGATCTCGATCTGGCTCTCGAGCGCCGCCTCCTCACCGACCTGAGGCAGCGAGCCGGCCCCACGGCCCTTGGTCCGCTGCTGGCCCATCAGGATCTTCGTGTCCGCGTTGATCTCGACGAGGTGCTGGACGTCGGTGTTCGCCGCGACCAGCTTGGCCCCGTGGATGCCCTCCTCGTACATCCGGTCGACCGTGTTGTTGCCCCCACCGCCGCAGCCGACCACGGTGATGTTCGTCTCGAGCTCCTCGAGGACGTCGAGGAGTTCCTCGTCGGTCATCGTCCCCGATGGGTTGACCTCGGGCGGCGCGACCTCGGCCTCGGGAGCCTCCCCGCCCTCCCCCTCGGCCTGGTCGATGGCATCTTCGACTATGGAGTCCATGAACACGGGGTCGTACCCCAGGGGTCATCATTACTGTTCCCCCGGTCGTCTGACCCATGTCTGACAGGCCCCGCCTACCGGGGGAAGCGGTGGCGTCTCGTGACGTGGACGGCCTCGGGCGCGACGGGCCGACCGTCGACGACCACCGCCGCCCCGCCGGCGAGCTTCCCGAAGGCCGGCCCCGGCTCGACCCCGAGCGCGCGGGCCCGTTCGGGGTCGAAGACCCGCTCGGTCACCTCGATGGCCTCGGCCGACACGTCGACGGTCACGTATCGTTCTCGCAACAGCTCGACCAGCGACGCCTCGAGGCGCGCCCAGGCGTCGTGGTCGGCGACCGCCACCCGGCCGGCGACGCGGTTCCCCGCCTCGGCCGTCTCGAAGGCGACCGCCTCGGCTGCGACGGCGTCGCGGACCCGTCCGGCGTCGATGGCGTTGACGGCGGCCAGCAGCGACTCGGCCGGCTCCCGGACCTCGACGGTCGACCCGTCGTCCGCGGTTCGGGCGGGCCGGCCGAACCGGAGCCCGTTGTCGACGGTCGTCAGGCGTGCTTCGAACGCCTCGACGGTCCGCAGCGGGACCCCGTCCGTCTCCCGGAGCCAGCGCTCGCCGACGACGCGATAGCCGAGCCCCTCGACCCGCTCGACGAGCTCGGGCCGGTCGCCATCGACGACGCCGAGGCGGGCACCGCTGCGGTCGAAGGCCTGCCGGAGGAGGGTTTCCCGGGCGTCGCCGGCCGCCTCGAGGCCCCAGTCGGCCGCGACGTGGCCGACCGCCCAGTCGGTCTCGCGGACGATGCGGGTGAACCGTGGCGCGTAGTGCCCGCCGCCGAGGCCGACGAACGAGCGTTCGACGAGCGGCTCGACGCCGCGGAGCGCCAGGATGGCCTCGGCCACGGCCGTGGCCGCCGCCGGGTCGCGCCACTGTTCCTCGGCGCTGCCCACCTCGACGAAGAGCGACGGGACGTCGAGGTCCGTCGGGCCGTGGTGGGTGCACTCGAACCCGACCTCGTACCCCGCCGGGGCGTGGGCCGCCAGGGCGTCGACGGCCGCGGCCATGGCCCCGGGCGCCGCCATCGCCAGCCGGTCCGGCTCGCCCCCGTACGGCGCCGGGCCGAAGTTCCCGGTGGCGTGGGCGGTCAGCAGCGGACCGGTGTCCCCCGAGTGCCGCGAGGCGAACGCGAGGTGGGTGGGCGCGTCGAACGGTTCGGCGACGCCCTCGAGCTCGATGTGCAGCCCGTCGAACGTCCGGAGCTCGGCGCCGTCCGTGCGCCAGACGGTCCCCCCACCGTCCGCCGGGGGCCGGGACCCATCCGTCGAGGCCGTCCACTCGACGAGCGCCCGCAACCGGTCGCCGACGTGGACCGACGCCTCGTCGGCCCGACTGACGACGATGCCCAGCATCGACCGCGCCGAGTCGGGCGGCCCGGTAAAGCCCATCGGAACCCCGCCGAAACCCCCTTGCTTCAAGAGCGCGTCGTGGGAGCCCTGGACCGTGATGTTCCCGACGGTCGCGGCCGCGTTGGTCCCCGAGCCCATCGGGAACGTCGTCCTCCTCGTCGGCTCCTTCCTCCTGCTGCTGCTCGGGGCGGAGATCTTCACCAACGGCATCGAGTGGTTCGGCCACCGGCTCGGCGTCTCGGAGACCGCCACGGGGAGCGTCCTTGCGGCGGTCGGGACGGCCCTCCCGGAGACGATGATCCCGGTCATCGCCATCGTCCAACAGGCCACGGCCGGCGGCTCGGCGGCCGACGAGGTCGGTGTCGGGGCCATCCTCGGGGCGCCCTTCATGCTGGCGACCATCGCGATGTTCCTCGTCGGCGTGAGCGCCCTCTACTTCCGAGGCCGTCGCCGGTCGGGGGCCACGCTCCACTACGACGCCGACTCGACGCGGCGGGACCTCTCCTTCTTCCTCGTGGGCTACACCCTGGCGTTCCTCACCGCGCTGGTCCACGACCAGGTCGTCCACGACGTCATCGGAGCCGGCCTCGTCCTGCTCTACGTCGTCTACCTCCGGCGGTCGCTGGCGGGCGGCGAGGGCATCGCCGCGGGCGGCCTCGAGGCCCTCCACTTCGGCCTCATCGCGGACGAGGTCGTCGAGCGGCTCCCCGGCCCCGACCCGGTGACGCGCCTGGGTCGGGCGCCGTCGACGGCCCTCGTCGTGGGGCAGACCGTCGTCGCCCTCGCCTGCATCGTGGGCGGGGCCCACCTGTTCGTCGGGTCGGTCGAGTGGGCGTCGACCGCGGTCTTCGGCGCGCCGGCCGCGGTGATCGCGCTCCTGCTCGCGCCGCTCGCCACGGAGCTCCCGGAGAAGTTCAACTCCGTGCTGTGGCTCTCGCGCGACAAGGACACGCTCGCGCTCGGGAACATCACCGGCGCGATGGCGTTCCAGGGGACGCTGCCGGTGACCCTCGGCATCGTCTTCACCTCCTGGAACCTCTCGCTCGCCTGGGGGACGACGGGCTTCCTCAACGGCCTCTCGGCGGTCCTCGCCATCGCGAGCGCCGGCGTGCTCTACCTCCGCACCCGCTCGACCGGCGGCCAGGCGATGCACCCGCGCCCGTTCCTCATCGGCGGGCTGTTCTACCTCCTGTTCCTCGCCATCGTCGTCTACCACCTGCTCGCGTTCGACCTGTCGGTGGCGCCCCACTGACCGGGCGGGGCCGCGAGGGCCCGCACGACGCCGAACCCGCCCGCCCGACACGCGCCGCACTTAAGCCACGCCGGGGCCGAGCCGGCGCCATGCAGGTCTACGGGCTCGTGGGCAACCCCGTCGGGCACTCGCTCTCGCCGCCCATGCACGAGGCGGCCTACGCGGCGCTCGACCTGGACGCCCGGTACGTGACCTTCGAGCCCGAGGTCGACGCCATCGAGGCGGCCGTCCGGGGCGCCGCCGACCTCGGCGTGGCCGGGCTCAACGTGACGGTGCCCTTCAAGGAGGCCGTCCGAGCGGTCGTCCAGCCCACGCCGCTGGCCGAGCGCATCGGCGCCGTCAACACCGTCGACTTCGCCACGGACCCGCCGACGGGCGACAACACCGACGCCGCCGGCGTGGTCCGGGCGCTGGCCCACCACGACGTGGCGCTCGGGGGTCAGTCGGCCGTCGTGGTCGGGGCCGGCGGGGCCGGCCGGGCCATCGCCGTCGCGCTCGCCGACGCCGGCGCGAGGGTGGCGGTCGCCAACCGCACGCTCGCCCGGGCCGAGGCCGTGGCCGAGCGCGTCGGCGGGTCGGCTCACGGCCTCGACGACCTCGGCGGCCTCCTCCCCGACGCCGACCTCCTCGTCAACGCGACGACGGTCGGCCTGGAGGACGACCGGTCGCCGGTCCCGGCCGACCTCCTCGGCCCACACCTCACCGTCATGGACGCGGTCTACCGGCCGGTCGAGACGCGGCTGCTCCGGGAGGCGGCCGCCGCCGGGGCGCGGACGGTCGACGGCGGCTGGATGCTCCTCTATCAGGGCGTCGAGGCGTTCGAGGCCTGGACGGGGCTGGCGGCCCCCGTCGAGGCGATGAACGAGGCGCTCAGGGCGCGGCTCTAGGGCCCGTCGCCGGCAGGATTGGCTTTATGTGTCAGCCGCGCTAACCGCCCGGGCAGATGAGCCTCATCTCGAAGCTGAAATCGCTCGTCCCCGGGTCGTCGAGCCAGGACGGCGGCGGGGCCATGGTCACCGTCGAGCCGGAACCGCGGACGGAGACGGAACGCGCGGTCAAGGAGACGCCGCCACCGGCCGAACCGGCCGAGGCTGACGAGCCGGCGGCCGAGCCGTCCGAGGTCGATGACGATTCGTCGGTCGCGGACGAACCGACGGCTGTGGACGAACCGACGGCCGAGGACGACTCGACGGCCGAACCGGCCGAAGACGATGCGTCGGGGTCGCCGTCGGCGGATGACGCCAGCGGCGACGAGCCGGCGGCGGCCGAGGTGAACGACGACCCCGTCGACACGATCTCGGGCATCGGGCCCGCCTACGCCAGCCGGCTCGGCGAGGCCGGCGTCGAGACGGTCGGCGACCTCCTGGCGGCCGACGTGTCGGCGCTCGCGGCGGAAACCGACCTCGGCGAGGGGCAGCTCGCGAAGTGGGTCGCCCAGGCCGAGGACGCATAGGACCCCCGCCGGAGCGCGGGTCGACCGACCCGCGATCGAGGCGGGCTCCCGTCGGACGGCCCCCGAAGAAACGAAAAAGACCTTACCGGAACGCCCGTAGTGCGTGGCATGGAGGCCGTGGTTCTCGCCGGCGGGTACGCCACCCGGCTGTGGCCGGTCACCAAGCAGCGCCCGAAGATGCTGCTGCCGGTGGGCGGGACCACGGTCATCGACCGCATCTTCGAGCAGCTCGAGGCCGACGACCGCATCGACACCGTCTACGTCAGCACCAACGAGCGGTTCGCCGACGACTTCCGAGCGCACCTGGCCGCGAGCCCGTTCGAGCTCCCCCAGCTCTCGGTCGAGGAGACCACCGAGGAGGCCGAGAAGTTCGGCGTCATCGGCGCCCTCGCCCAGCTCTTCGAGCGCGAGGGCATCGACGACGACACCCTGGTCGTCGCGGGCGACAACCTCCTCTCGTTCGAGCTCGCCGACTTCCTGGACTTCTTCGAGCGACGGGGCACCGCCGCCCTCGCGGCGTACGACGTCGGCTCGCGCGAGCGGGCCCGCTCGTACGGCGTCGTCGCCCTGGAGGACGAGCGGGTGGTGGACTTCCAGGAGAAGCCGTCCAACCCCAAGAGCACGCTCGTCTCCATCGCCTGCTACGGCTTCCCCGCCGAGACCCTCCCCGAGGTCGACGCCTACCTGGCCGACGACAACAACCCGGACGAGCCCGGCTGGTTCGTCCAGTGGCTCTACCAGCACGAGCCCGTCCACGGATTCACCTTCGACGGCGCGTGGTTCGACATCGGGACGCCCGAGTCCTACCTGGACGCCGTCGCCTGGACCCTCGACGGCGCGAACCTGGTGGCGGAGACGGCCACCCTGACCGACACCACGCTCGGCGAGAACGTCCACGTGATGGACGGGGCCACCGTCGTCGACTCCCACCTGGACCGCTCGCTCGTCTTCCCCGACGCGACCGTGGTCGACTGCGACCTCCGGGGGTCCATCATCGACGAGGACACCCGCATCGAGAGCCTCGACCTGAACGAGGCGCTCATCGGCGCCCACACGCAGATCTCGAACGGGCCGTAGCGGTCGGGAGACGGGGAGATGCCCGTCGCGGCCACAGCTCACCCGAGCCAGGCGTCCTCGATGACCAGGTCGCCGTGGCTGCCGTGCCAGTCGACGGCCGCCTCGAACTCGATGGGCCGTGCCATGTGGGGGCCGTCGACGACGAGCGTCTCGTACTCGCCGCCCTCCCCGAGGACGTGCACCCCGCGCTCGGCGTGGCGTTCGTCGAGCTCGTCGAGCGCGGCCCGGTCGAGCCGGCGGCCCAGCCAGGTCTCGTCCAGCCCGTCGGCCGCCACGCGGACGATGCGGACGTCGAACCCGGCGTCGACCATCGCCCGCCCGGCCGCCCGCGGCTCGGCGCCCCAGAGCGGCGCGTACAGCTCGCAGCCGAGCCGCCCGCAGAGCCCCTCGATGCGGCTCGTCTGGTACTCGCTGGCGACCGCACCGGCTACGACGCCGCCGAGCCCGTGGCGGTCGCGGTAGCCCTCGAGGGCCGACTCGAGCGGGGCGAGCTCCCGGTCGCCCTGCTCGCCGGCGGTCACCGGCCCGTCGGCGGGGACGGCGACCTCGACCTCGAGGAGCGGGAGGCCGATGCTCTCGGCGGCCAGACGGGCGAGGTGCGTCGCCGGCACGTGGTACATGAACGAGCCCGGCGACGGGTGGACGGTGACCAGCGACCCGACCGGCCGGTCCGACTCGAGCGCCCGATAGAGCGCCCACGAGGAGTCCTTCCCGCCGGAGAACAGGCTCACCCAGGGCGCCGTCATGGCCGGGCTTGGCCGGACGCGGCTATACGGGCAGCGGTTCGCCCTCAATCCAGCAGCTCGGGGTCGGCCAGCGAGGCCCCGCTCACGTACGAGGCGATGCGGACGCCGACCAGGCTGACGAGGACGCCGGCTACGACGAACACCGCGAGGCGCTCCTCCGGCGACAGCGGGAAGCCCGCCATCGCCAGGCGCCCGACCTGGACCTCGGGGGCGAACAGCGGGGCGATGGCGGCCGAGCGCTGCAGGAAGTAGGCCGAGAAGCCCCGGATGACGATGCCGGTCGCCACGACGCCGAACGGGAGGTTGAGGTAGGCCGAGGAGACCTGCTCGTTCCGGATGACCTCGTCGAACAGCCGGCCGGTCGAGCCGGCCAGGGCCGCGAGGGCGAGCCACGGGACGCTGTAGTAGACGAACCCCATGCTCGTGACGATGACGCCGAGCCCGCCGTCGAGCGACGAGACCCCGAGCGCCCCGGCGAACAGTCCCACGAGGGCCAGCCCGACGGCGACGACGTAGGTGACGATGGAGACCCGCCCGGAGTAGAAGGCGTCGCGGGCCTGGGTCGGCAGGTCCTCGAAGTAGTCGTCGATGCCGAGCCCCTTGTAGAGCAGGAAGCCGCCGATGGTCGCGGTGATGGCCGCGATGGCGACGCCGGTGCTGGCCAGGAAGGTGATGATGGGGAACGCCAGCAACGCCAGCCCGATGGGGACCAGCACCGTCCCCCGGAGCTCCTCGTCGGCGAGGAACTGCTTGAGCAGGTAGTAGGTCGACTCCAGGTCGTGGGCCTGCCGGACCACGACCCGGTCGACCGAGTCGACGCGGATGCGGCTCTCGATGATGGGCACCAGCCGTTCGTCCTCGGCGCTGTCGATGACGACGACGACCGAGTCGGGGTCGAACTCGGCGACCAAGTCGTCCATCTGGTGCGCCACCGCGCGGTCCGACCCCACGACCGTGTCCGCCGCGCCCGCGAGGAAGGCGACGGTCGCCCGCTCGTCCGCCGCCTCGAGGTCCCGGGTCACCCGGAGGGCCTCGAGGAGGCTGTTGACGGCGCTGTCCTCGGGGTCCGCGAGGCCGACGTCGGTGACGAGGTCGCTGACGGCGTCCCAGCCGACGACGGGGGTCTCGACGCCGGCCTTGCGTATGACGTCGCCGCCGCGGTCGACGCTCACGACGAGCGTGCTCATGTCCCGGTGGCCCCGTCGATGTCGGTGGATAAAAGTCTCGTGCCCCGGTCGCCGTCGCGAGCGGGCTCCACGGGCGGCTAGCGGCCGAGGGAGAACTCGCCCGTCCCCACCAGCGCGCTCGCTACCCCGACGCCGAAGGCGTGTGCGACGGCCAGCCCGGCCAGCCCGATGCGCTCGCGGACGCCTCGGGCCGGGGCCAGGGTCCGCACCTCGACGGGCTCGCCGAGCTGCGCCTCGAGCGCCGATTCGACGTCGTCGCGGGTGCCGAGCGCGTCGACCAGCCCGAGCTCGAGGGCCGCCCCCCCGAGGTAGACCCGCGCCTCGGTCCCGCGGACCGTCTCGGCCGCCAGCTCGCGGCCCTCGACGACCCGCTCGACGAACTGGTCGTAGTAATCGTCGGCGATGCCCTGGAGGTAGGCCCGGTCGTCGTCGGAGAGCGCGCGGAGCGGCTGTCCCGCCTCCTTGTACTTGCCGCGCGAGAAGCCCTCGTAGCCGAACCCGAGCCGGCTGGCGAGCTCCTCGGCGGTCACCACGCCGCTGCGGACCCCGATGCTCCCCACCAGGCTGCCCTCGCGGGCCCAGAGCGCGTCACAGCCCGTGGCGATCCAGTAGCCCCCGCTGGCGCACTGGTCGACCGTGTAGGCGATGGTCGGGCCGTCGAAGGCGGCGACCGCTCGCCGGACGTCGTCCGAGGGGACGATCTCGCCGCCGGGCGTGTTGAGCTTCACGAGCAGGGCCCGGGCGTGGGGGTCGCGGTCGGCGGCCTCGATGCGCTCGACGACCTCGTCGGCCGAGACCCCGCCCGGGACCACCGACACGGCCCGGTCTCCGCCGCGGGTGATAGGTCCCTCGACGGCCACCTCGACCACGTTGTAGGTCGGGAAGGCCCGGTCGGCGAGGCGACGGCCGGCGCGCACCCCCAGCAGGGCGACGCCGACGGCGAGGAGCACCCCCACGACGTCCGCGAGGGTGGTGGGGAGGACGACGAAGGCGAGCCAGCCGATGGCCCCGCCGGCGATGAGGCCGG
>Ga0102944_1000302_pt1 | contig 39662 bp, 37 predicted proteins | sample SalPonD_shore_MG_FD_78172 | JGI IMG/M metagenome (GOLD analysis project Ga0102944, IMG submission 78172) | Salt pond soil microbial communities from South San Francisco under conditions of wetland restoration - Salt Pond MetaG... | ecosystem: Environmental > Aquatic > Marine > Intertidal zone >... | reverse complement strand
TCCGTCCCCGCTCACCGACCCGGCGCGTCCGTCCCCGCTCACCGACCCGGCGCGTCCGTCCCCGCTCACCGGTCCCGCGAGACGACCTCGCCGGGTCCCGTCCGGGCGCCCGCCGACAGGGTCACCCCCGCGTTCAGGCTCGTGCCGATGCCCGTCTTCGCACCCTCGCCAAGCACGACCCCGAACTTGCGCCGGCCCGTCGAGACCCGCTCGCCGGCGACGGTCAGCTCGACCGGCGCGTCGTCGTGGCGGAGGTTCGCGACGATGGTGCCCGCGCCGAGGTTGACGTCGCGCCCCAGGATGGAGTCGCCCACGTAGCTCAGGTGGTTCGCCCTCGCGTCGGCCATGAGGAGGCTGTTCTTCACCTCGACGGCGTGGCCCACCGACGCCCCGGGGCCGATCGACGTCGCCCCCCGGACGTAGGCGTTCGGGCCCACCTCGGCCCCCGCCTGCACGAGGGCCGGCCCCTCGATGACGACCCCCGACCGGACCGTCGCGCCGGCCTCGACGACGACGTCGCCGACGAGCTCGGCGTCGTCGCTCACGGTCCCGTCGACGGCCCGCTCGAGCTCGCCGAGCTTCCACGCGTTGGCCTCGAGCAGCTCCCACGGCCGCCCGACGTCGAGCCAACGCTCGAGGGTGACGGCCCGGACGTCGGCCGCGGCCAGCTGCCGGGCGAGCACGTCCGTCAGCTCGTACTCCCCGCGTTCGGACGCCTCGACGTCGAGCCAGTCGACGGCGTCGGCGGTGAAGGCGTAGGCGCTCGCGTTGACGAGCGACGACGGCGGGTCGTCGGGCTTCTCGACCACGGAGACGACCCGGTCGCCGTCGAGCTCGAACACGCCGTAGGGCCGCGGGTCGTCGACCTCGACGGCGCCCACGGCCGGGACCGAATCAAAGAGCGTCGCCAGCGAGGGCTCGTCGTAGAGGTTGTCCCCCGCGAGGACGGCGAACGGGGCGTCCTCGAGGTGGGGCCGCGCCGTCCGGACCGCGTCGGCGGTGCCGGCCTGCGTCTCCTGGACGGCGTAGGTCACCGGGACCCCGCGGTGGTCGTCGCCGATGGCCTCGCGGACGACGTCGGCCTCGTAGCCGACCACGACGACGAGCCGCGAGGCGCCGGCCGCCACGGCGGCGTCGAGCACGTGTGACACGAGGGGTCGGCCCGCGACGGGGAGCATGGGCTTGGGCCGCGAGGCCGTCAGCGGCCGCATGCGGGTGCCCTCGCCGGCCGCCAGGACGACGGTTTGCATGGCCCGTCGAACGGGGTGGGGTCCCTTTTAACTGGCGGCCGGCACGTCGCCGGCGTACGGAACGTTTATGCGAGCGCGGGCGTTCGGTCCGGGCGTGCACGCGACGCTGCCCGTAGTACGTCCGTAAGCCCCGCTCATCGCCGACGGCAGCGTTCGCCTCCCGACCCGCCGTTCCCGTCCCGAGACCACCATGACGACCGAGGACCCCACCACCGCTGAGGACGCCCCGCCGACGCCCCTGCCCGAGGCCTACGACCCCGACGTGGTCGAGCCCCGGTGGCGCGACCGCTGGCTCGCCGACGGGACGTACGTCTACCGGGACACCGACGCCCCCGACTACGTCATCGACACCCCACCGCCCTACCCGACGGGGAACTTCCACATCGGCAACTCCCTCGGCTGGTGCTACATGGACTTCGTCGCGCGGTACAAGCGGCTGCAGGGCTTCGACGTCGACTTCCCGCAGGGCTGGGACTGCCACGGCCTCCCGACCGAGGTCAAGGTCGAGGAGACCCACGACATCCATCGCACCGAGGTCCCCCGGGAGGAGTTCCGAGAGATGTGCATCGAGCACACGGAGGCCCAGATCGACGCGATGAAGTCGGCGATGCGCGACCTCGGCTTCTCGCAGAACTGGGACCACGAGTTCCGCACGATGGACCCGAGCTACTGGGGGCTGACCCAGCGCTCGTTCGTCGAGATGTACGACGACGACCGGGTCTACCGCGAGCAGCACCCGGTCAACTGGTGCCCCCGGTGCGAGACCGCCATCGCCGACGCCGAGGTCGAGGCCGCCGACCGCGAGGGCACCCTCTACACGGTCCGCTTCCCCGGCGACGGCAACGACGACGTCGAGATCGCCACGACGCGGCCGGAGCTGCTCGCCGCGTGCGTCGCCATCGCGGTGAACCCCGACGACGAGCGGTATGCGGGGCGGACCGGCGACGCCTTCGAGGTGCCGCTGTTCGGCCAGTCCGTCGAGCTGCTCGCCGACGACGCCGTCGACCCCGAGTTCGGCACCGGGGCGGTCATGATCTGCACGTTCGGCGACAAGCAGGACGTGACCTGGTGGGCGGAGTACGACCTCGACCTCCGGCCGGTGCTCCAGCCGGACGGCACGCTCGGCCCGCTGGCGGGCGACTACGAGGGGCTGCCCGTCGGCGAGGCGAAGGGCGTCATCGCCGACGCGCTCGCGGCCGAGGGGTTCCAGACGGACGCCGAGGCCGTCGAGCAGGCCGTCGGCAGCTGCTGGCGGTGCGACACCCCCATCGAGATCCTCTCCACCGACCAGTGGTTCGTCCGGGTCGACGCCGACGAGATCCTCGACTACGCGAGCCGGGTCGAGTGGGTCCCCGAGCACATGTTCACCCGGCTCGAGGAGTGGACCGAGGGGATGGACTGGGACTGGGTCATCTCCCGCCAGCGGGTGTTCGCGACGCCCATCCCGGCGTGGTTCTGCGACGCGTGCGGGACGCCCTACGTGGCCCGCCTCGAGGAGCTCCCCGTCGACCCGACCGAGACCGACCCGGCCGTCGGCGCCTGCCCCGCGTGCGGGGCGACCGACTGGCGCGGCGAGACCGACGTCATGGACACGTGGATGGACTCGTCCATCTCCGCGCTCTACGCGGCCGGCTGGCCCGACGAGGCGTTCGAGCCCGTCCAGCTCCGGGAGCAGGGCCACGACATCATCCGGACCTGGGCGTTCTACACCATCCTCCGCGCGGCCGCGCTCGCGGGCGACATCCCGTGGGAGACGGCCCTCATCAACGGCATGGTGTTCGGCGAGGACGGCCACAAGATGTCGAAGTCCCGCGGCAACTTCGTCGAGCCGCAGGCCGTCGTCCGCGAGCACTCGGCCGACGCCTTCCGGTCGGCCATCGCCCTCGGCGGCCAGCCCGGCTCGGACATCCAGTTCCAGCCCAAGGAGGTGACCAGCGCCGCGCGGTTCATCACCAAGCTCTGGAACATCACCCGGTTCGCCCTCGGCCACCTCGAGGCCAAGACGCCGACCATCGAGGACCCGGCCTACCGCGACGCCGACCGCTGGATCCTCTCGGAGTGCTCGCGGGTCGCCGAGGCCGTGGCCGCCGACATGGACGCCTACCGGTTCGACGCCGCGCTCCGGACGCTCCGGGAGTTCGTCTGGCACGCGCTCGCCGACGACTACCTCGAGCTGGTCAAGGGCCGGCTCTACGGCGGCCGGCCGGGCGAGCGCGACGCGGCCCGCCACGCGCTCTACACGGCACTCTCGGCGTCGGTCCGGATGCTCTCGCCCTTCGTCCCCTTCGTGACCGAGGAGATCTGGTCGCACCTCCCGGGGACCGAGGGCAGCGTCCACGCCGCGAGCTGGCCGTCGCTCGACGTCGCCGACCCGGAGGCCGAGCACGCCGGGCGGCTCGTCGCCGACGTGGCGAGCCGCATCCGCGCCTGGAAGTCGGAGCAGGGCCTCGCGCTGAACGCCGAGCTCGACCGGGTCGAGCTCTACCTCGACGACGAGACGCGCCACCCCGACACCTACGACCTCTCGGAGACCATCAACGCCCCCGTGCTCCTGCGCGACGGCTCGCCGTCCGTCGAGCTGACGCCCATCGGCGTCGACGTCCACCACCAGGTCGTCGGGCCGACCTTCCGGGAGCGGGCCGGCGCGGTCGTCGCCGCCCTCGAGGCGGCCGACCCGGCGGCCCTGGCCGCCCAGTCGGTCTCGAACGGCGGCATCGACCTCGAGGTCGACGGCGAGACGGTCACCGTGGACGCCGAGGCCTTCTCGGTGGTCGAGGCCTACCGCGGCGAGGGCGGCGAGGCGGTCGCCGTCCTGGAGACCGACGACGCGACGGTCATCGTCTACCCGGAGCCCGCGGCCGAGGACGAGGCGTAGCGGGGGCGCGACGGAAGCCCCGTCTCGCGGTCGCTAGGCCGTTCGAGCAGCGCGAGCGGACGCCCTACGGCGCCAGCTCCGCGGGGTCCTCGACCGCGTGCTGGACGGTGAAGTCGGTCCCCCGGTCCGCGAACCGGTCGAGCCGGAGCGGGTCGAACCCGAACGGGGCCGACTCGCCGGTCACGAGCGAGCGGACGGCCCGGCCGACCACCGGGGAGGCCATGATGCCGAAGCCCGTGAGCCCGGTGGCGACGACGAGGCCGTCGGGCCCCTCGGCTGGCGAATCGATGATGGGGTAGGCGTCCGGCGTGGCGGCGTCGCCGGTCGGGCAGCAGCCCTCCCCGACGATGCGCGCCTCGCCGAGCCCGTTGAGGACGCCCGGGAGCGCCGCCGCGACGAGGTCCCGGAACGACGCCGTGACGGCCGTTCGCCGCTCGCGGCCGTCCGTCGTGTACGTGCCGCCGCCGACGTGGAGCTCGCCGTTGGGCTCCGCCCGCCAGTAGAGCCGGGTCGCGTGCTCCCAGGCGATGGGGTAGTCCGGGCCGAGGTCGCGCTCGACGGCGAGGTTGACCGTCTGGTACCGGAAGGGCCGGAGCGGGAGCGCCACCGCCGGGCCGACGAGGTCGCGCGTGCGCCAGCCGGCCGCGACGACCACCGAGTCGGCGGTCACCGGGCCGCCGTCGGTCCGGACGCCGACCACGGCGTCGCCGTCGGTTCGGAGCCCCTCGACGGTCACGTTCGTCCCGATGCGGGCGCCGTTCGCCTGGGCCTCCTCGAGGTAGGACTGGCACAGGGTGTAGGGGTCGACCCAGCCGCCGGGGTAGACGATGCCGCCGGCGAACCCGTCCAGGCGGAAGACGCCGGGGAACCGGTCCTCGAGGGCCGGCGCCGCTACGTAGGCCACGTCGAGCCCGGCGGCCCGCAGGCGGTCGGCGCGGTCCCGGTTCCGCGATTCGCCCTCGGGCGCCACGAGGCCCACGTTCGGCCGCCGGTGGTAGGCGAACGCCTCGGACCCATCGTACGACCCGAAGAAGTCCAGGGCGAAGCCGGCGAACGCCGGCTGCGCCTCGTAGTCGGCGGCGATGGACACCAGCCCGGAGGCGTGGCCCGTGGCCCCGCCCGCGACGGGTCCCCGGTCGAGCACGAGGACGTCGTGGTCCGGCGACAGCCAGCGGGCGGCCGCGGCGCCCGCGATGCCCGCCCCGACGACGACCACGTCGGCGGTGGTCTCGGCCATGGCTCGGGCTGGGTGAGGGGTGGCCATAAGGGTTGGGCGGTCGGGCCGGTGCCGTCGTGGCCCCCGTCGGCCGGGTGGCTGGGGCTTGTGAGCCCGCCGGCTCGACCGGGTGGCCGGGGTCCGTCAGCCCGCCGGCTCGACCGGGCGACCGTGGTCGTGGCCCCCGTGGTCGTGGTCCGCGTGGTCGTCGTGCTCGCCGGCGCCGCCGGTCGGGGCCTCCGGCCGGACGCCGGCCAGCCGCATCGCGTTCCCCGTCACGCCGAGGCTCATCCCCATGTCACCGACGAGGATGGCCCCGACGATGCCGACGAGGCCGAAGGGCACGCCGACGGCGAGGAGGGCCTTGACGCCGAGGCTCCCGCCGATGTTCTGGCGGATGACTCCCGTGGCCCGCCGGGCGAGGCGGACGAGGTACGGCAGCTTCAGCAGGTCGTCGCCGAGGAGGGCGACGTCGGCCGTCTCGATGGCGGCGTCCGAGCCGGCAGCCCCCATGGCGATGCCCACGTCGGCGGCGGCCAGCGCCGGCGCGTCGTTGACGCCGTCGCCGACCATGGCGACGCCGTCGAACGCCTCGGTCAGGGCCGCCACCGCCTCGACCTTCTCCTCCGGCAGCAGCCCGGCGTGGACCCGGTCGATGCCGACCCGGCGGGCAACGGCGGCGGCCGTCCGCTCGTTGTCGCCCGTCAGCATCACGACCGTCAGGCCGAGCGCCTGGAGCCGGGCGACCGCGCGGGTCGCCGACGGCCGGACCGTGTCGGCCACGGCGATGACGCCCTCGATGGCCGTCTCGGTGCCCACGACGACGACCGTGTTGCCCGCGGCCTCGAGCCGGGCGATGGTCTCGCCCAGGTCGACGCAGTTGCCCGTTCCGCAGGGTTCGGCGGCTGGGGCCGCGACGGCGCGCCCGCCGCCGTCGGCTTCGCGACGCTCGCCCCCGTCCGTCAGGAGGTCGCCCCGGCTGGGCGAGAGGTGGGCGTGCCCGAGGTCGAAGCCGAGGTCGGCGAACAGGTCCGGCTTGCCCGCGTAGTGGGTCGTCCCGTCGAGGTCGGCCCGAACGCCTTCCCCTGCGAGGGCCTCGAAGCCCGTCACCGCCGCGGCCTCGACGTCGCGCCGGGCGGCCGCGTGGACGATGGCCGCGGCGAGCGGGTGCTCGCTCCGGGCCTCCAGCCCGCGGGCGCAGGCGAGGACGTCGGCCTCGGTGCGGTCGCCCAGCGGGACGATCTCGGTCGTCGACAGCTCGCCGGTCGTCAGCGTCCCGGTCTTGTCCATGGCGACGGCCTCGACCTCGCCAAGCGCCTCGAGGAAGCGCCCGCCCTTCACCAGCACGCCGTTCCGGGCCGCGGCGGTCACGCCGGAGACCACCGCGACGGGCGTGGCGATGACGAAGGCGCACGGGCAGGCGAGGACCAGTAGCGTCAGCCCACGGACGAACCAGGGCCGCCACGGCAGCCCGAAGACGAGCGAGGGGACGGCCACCACAAGCACGGCCGCGACGACGACGAGCGGCGTGTAGTACCGGGCGAACCGGTCCACGAAGCGCTCGTGGCGGGTCCGTTTCCGCTCGGCGTCCGCGACGAGCTCGGCGATGCGCGCGATGGTGCTCTCGGCCGCGGTCGCGGCGGCCTCGACCTCGAGGTAGCCGCCCTCGACGATGGTCCCCGCGAACACCTCGTCGCCCGGCGCCTTCGGCACGGGCAGGCTCTCGCCGGTGACGGGCGACTCGTCCACCGCGCTCTCGCCCGTCCGGACGACGCCGTCGACGGGGAGCCGGTCGCCCGGCCTTACGACGACCAGGTCGCCCTCGCGAACGTCCTCGGCGGGCAGCGTCACCGACTCGCCGTCCCGTCGGACGGTCGCCGTCTCAGGCGCCAGCTCGGTCAGCTCGCGGACGGCGTTGCGGGCGCGGTCCATGGCGACGTGCTCGAGCAGCTCGGCCGCGTTGAACAGGACGGCGATCATCGCCGCCTCGAGGAGGAACCCGACGGCGAGGGCGCCGGCGATGCCGATGGACATGAGGAGGTCGATGTCGAGCTGGCGGAGGCGCAGCGACGCGACGCCGGCGCGGACGATGGGCACGCCGGCCACGACCACGGCCAGGAGGTAGCCGAGGTCGGCGACGGTGAGGGGCCGTCCGAGCACGCCCGCCACGACGGGGTTCGCCGCCCCGCCGAGGACCGCGAGGCTGAACGAGCCGAGGAGGGCGATGGCACCGACGATGGTGCGGTGACCGCGGGCCGTATCGAGCGTCGCCACGACCGACGGTAGGACGCTCGTCCCGGTCGTGCGCGGACCGCGCTCGCTCGTTCCCGGGCCCGCCCCCTCGGGCCCGTCGACGGCGTAGCCGGCGCGCTCGACGGCCGAGACGATAGCCGACCGGTTCGGCTCCCCGTGGACGGTGACCGTCACCCGGCCGGTGGTCGCGCGCGCGTCGACCGCGTCGACCCCCGGAACCGACTCGACGGCGGCGGTGACCTTGCCCACGCAGGACTGGCAGTCCATCTCGGGGACCGAGAGCCGCACGGTGCGGTCGCCGGCGCCCGATTCGTCCGTCATCACGTCGAACTACCGGCCCAGCGGTTATTAACACCGCTGCCATCGACCGGGGTGATGTTACCCAAACCGTGTGAACGGGGCAGCGCCGAGTTAACAACAGATAGCTGAAGGAATGGGTGAGGTGTGGCTGGGGGGAGTAAGCCCCCTTCTGTTCGGCCCGGCATTCGGCTGAGCACCCGCGCCCATCGCCGCGGCGGACCGCGGCGAGTGGCCGCGCTACCGTCGGCGCGGGCTTGCACCGGTGAGGGTTCGCCGTTCCATCGGTCCCGTCCCGTCAGCCCTCGGTGGGTTAACTCCCCGTCGCTTTCTCCGGCGTCGCCGGGGCGCCGCCGTTCTTCGCGCCGGGTTCGCGCACCGCATCGGTCGGGGACGGACGTGTCGTTGCTGTTCCAGTTCGGCCGACGGTCTCCCGCCCCGGGTTTGCACCCGGTCACCTGCGCGGCCGGTGGGGGGACTTTCCTCGCGCGTTCCGCGGGAGCCGGGCTCCCCCTGCCACCTCGGACGATAGGCCGTCCCCGGTCATAAACGACGCGTCACGCGCGTCGACGGTCCCGGGCCGGCATCCCCTTGGGCCCGTCCGGTCGGCTTTGCCTCGGGCCCGTCCGGCCGGGTTCGGCGCGGGCTTCCTGGCCCGCAGACCCGTGAACCGCGCCGTTCACCCGGTCCGTCGGGGTCGAATCGGGCGACCTGACAGTTCGGTCGACCACCCCTCCTGGGGCCCGCCCACGGTCCGAAGGATTCGGCTAACCGCCGTCACGTCTATCGGATGTCCACCCGACCGACCCGAACGATGGGCCCATCGTTAGCGACCCTTTACCGGCGTGACCTGCCGGAATTCTCGGAGGTAGAGATACCTTAATGAACGTCTACTGCCTATGCGTGCCATGGCAGAGGCCCGGGGTGTCGACCTCACCTACGAGGATGGGGCGCGGGCGGTAGAACTGGCACGAGAGGCGATCCGTTCGTACGTCCTGCACGGACAGCGCGAACACCCGGGCAGCATGCGAGAAGCCTTCTACAACCGGACGGGGGCCATCGTCCGGCTCGAATCGACGTTCGGCCGCGGCGGGCTGCGAGGCTGCGCCGGCGAGTGGGACGGGACCGGCCAGCTGGGGCACACCATCGTCGACGCCGCCATCGGCGCCGCCTGCGCCGACTCGTGCGGCTCGGAGGTGGGCCCGGCGGAGCTCCAGAACCTCACCGTCTCCGTCTGCATCGTCCGGGGGCGGACCCTGACCGACGACCCCGAGGCTGACCTCGAGCTCGGCCGCCACGGGCTGGTCATCCGCCACGGCGGCGAGGCCACGTGGATGTATCCCACGCTCCCCGTCGAGCACGGCTGGACGGCGCAGGAGTACCTCGAGCGGACCTGTCGGAAGGCCGGCTTGCCCCCCGACGCCTGGACGGACGACGACGTCGAGGTCGAGCTGTTCGAGGGCATCGTCTTCCGCGAGCGCGAGCCCGAGGGGAGCATCGAGATCTTCTGAGGCCCGGGCCTGACGGGTTTATCCGACCGGGGAGCCTACGCGTCGGTCGAGCGGGAGACCCCACCACATGGACGACGCCGACCTCCTCGCGCTGTTCGCCGCGCCGGAGACCCCCGAACTCACGACGCCGGAGGCGGCCAGCCGCCTCGGCATCTCCAAGCCGGCGACCTGGAAGCGGCTGTCCGACCTGTACGAGCGGGGGCTACTCGAGCGCCAGCCGTCGCACGGGCTGCGCTCGGAGACCTGGTCGCTGAGCGACGACGGCCGGGCGGCGCTGGCCGACGCGGGCGAGGGCGACGAGCCGTAGCGGCGAGCGACGTTACCGGTCAGTTCCAGCGCCGCCAGGCGACCGCACCGACGAGCAGGCAGACCAGCGCGGCGAGCGCGCCGAAGCCGGGCTGGCCCGACGTCGTGGTCGTGGCGACGGTGGTGGCGGCCGTCGGGTCGTCGCCGGTCGTCGTGGCGACCGCCGTGGCCGTCGGCGAGGGCGTGGCGGTCGGCGTGGTGGCGGCGCCCGCGCGGACGTCGGGCAGGTCCGCGACGGTCGGCGCGTTGACGATGGTCACCGCGTTCCCGTCGACCCGGATGGCGAAGGCGTCGGCGAACTTGCCGTTCTGGATGACCCAGACGCCCGGGCGGACCTGGTGGCCGCCCCAGTACTGGAGCACCTGCCGGTAGCCGTCGAGGAACTGCTGGGCGTCCGTCGGCGTGTCCCAGACCAGCTTCCAGACGTAGGCCGTCTGGTTCGCGTCGTTCCGGTAGACGTGGAGCGAATCGCCCTTCCAGCCGTCCACGTACTTGTTGCTGTAGTTGAGCGGGTCGAAGGTCGACAGCGAGCCGTCGGCCGTCGTGTTCAGCCAGTGGCTCGGGCTGATGATCTGGGCCTGGCCGCTCGAGTCGTAGAGCGGGTAGACGAGCATCGCCGTGAGCGCCGACTCGCCGAGCGTGGCGTAGTCGGGCCGGTTGGGGGGCCTGACGCGGGTCCAGCCGCTGCGCTGGGTGTCCGCGAACGTGACGTTCACCGGCTGGTCGCCGGGGTACCGCTGGGGGTCCATGACCTGCTCGGCGCTGTCCGGCGGGTTCGCGTACGCGGCGTCGACCGCCGCCCACCCGCCCCGCCGATAGAGCGCGGTGACGAAGGCCGGGCCGTCGCTGTACGGCTGGTACTTCATGATGTAGACGCCGATGTTGGCCAGGCTACCCCCGCCCCCGCCTCCACCGCCGAACGAGGCGCTCGGGACGAGGCAGGTCCCGTTCCAGGCCCCGCCAGCGTCGCACCGCTCTCGGTAGCGGCCCTCGATGAGGTGGGCGTCGCCCTCGATGAGCCCGTTCTGGCCGTTGACCTGGTCGCGGGTGCGGGCGTCGTACCGCGAGAGGTTGAAGTGCTGGTCCTGGAGCGCGTGGGTCAGCTCGTGGGCCAGGGTGACCTCGTTGAGCTGGAGGGTCGAGGGGTTGTCGGAGATGATGACGATGGCCTGCTCCGAGGGGCTGTAGTAGCCGAGGACGTCGGAGCCGGAGTTCTGGTTCTGGACCGTGATGGAGTTCTGGTCCTCGCCGACGAGGAACAGCGCCTCGAACTTCGCGTTGTCGAAGGTCCGGAGCGTGGCCGACACCGTGTGGTTCGCCGTCTGCTCCTGGTACCACTGCCGGGACTTGATCTCGACCGGGACCGTGTGGTTGAACTCGAGGTGGCGGAGGTACTCGACCCGGGCCTCCGTCCGGGCGACCGTCGCGTTCAGTTCGGCCGGGGTGAGGCCGCCGGACTGGTTGAAGCCCAGCGTCTCGTTGTACCAGTAGCCGTTCTCCCACCCGATCACGTCGTGGGGTGGGTCGGGCGGGTGGTTCCCGGCGGTCGCGTTGGACGCGTTCTCGGCGGCCGGCTGCTGGCCGACGAGCGGGGCGTCGCCCGTCGTCGGGTTCGCGGCGTCCATGGTGGGTCTCGCGACGGCCGCCGGGGACGGCGCGGTCGAGGGGGCGGCCATCGCCGGCCCGACGACGCCCCCGAGCCCGAGGAGGACGAGCGCGACCAGCACCGCGCCACGGGACCCGTGCATGGGGTGGCTTTCGACTCGACCGGGAAAAGGCTACCTCCCGCCCGTTGTCGGGTCCTGGACCGGCGCACCGGCCGCTCGGTGGCGGGTCCCCGACCGACGCCCGCCCGCCGCAAGGGCTTTCGGCCGCATCCGCCAACCCCCGGCATGCGACTGGACCCCGAACGGACGGCGGTCACGGTGGTGGACATGCAGCACGGCTTCTGCCACCCGGACGGGAGCCTCTACGCGCCGGCGAGCGAGGCGGCCATCGAGCGGGTGAACGAGGTCGTGGCGGGCGCTCGGGCGGCGGGCGCCCCCGTCATCTGGACCCGCGACGTCCACCCGTCCGTGCAGTTCGAGGACGCCCACTACTACGACGAGTTCGAGCGCTGGGGCGAACACGTCGTCGAGGGGACCTGGGACGCCGCGTTCGTCGAGGGGCTCGACGTCCGCGACGAGGACCACCTGGTCGAGAAGCACACCTACGACGCGTTCTACCGGACCGACCTCGAGGGCTACCTCGACGCGCACGGCCTCGACACCCTCGTCATCTGCGGGACGCTCGCCAACGTCTGCGTCCTGCACACCGCGGGCAGCGCCGGGCTGCGCGACATCCGGCCGGTGGTTGTCTCGGACGCGCTCGGCTACATCGAGGCGGCCCACCGCGACTACACCGTCGCCCACGTCGAGTGGCTGTTCGGCGAGACCGCGACCGTCGACGAGCTCGCCTGGGGCCGAATCGAGACGACGGCCGGCGCGGACGGCCAACACTGAGGGCCGGCACGGACGGCCAACACTGAGGGCCGGCACGGACGGCCAACGCTGTGGGCCGGTGCAGCGGGCGACGCCGGTCGGGCCCCCGTCGCTCGGTCCGGAGGCGGTCCGACCGGCCACCCCGCGTCCCGACGGCCCGCCCCCGACGTGCCGGCAGAGAAACGTTATTAGGCCGTCGGACTGGCGGGAGCGTATGAAGCGGCTGACCTCGCTGGAGGGGTTCGAGTCCACGGTGCGTCGGTATCCGGAGCGGGTGGCGGTCGTCGCCGAGGACGGTCGCGAGGTATCCTACCGTGACCTCGCCGACCGGTCGGCGGCCCTCGCGGCCGCCCTCGAGGCGCGCATCCCGGGCGAGCGCTGCGCCGTCCTGGCCCAGAACCACCTCGAGGTGGTCGAGGCCATGCTGGCGGCGATGCGCCGGGGTCGGGCGAACGTCCAGCTGTCGAACCGCGGCGCGGTCGACGAGCTGGCCGCGGCCGTCGAGACCACCGGGGCCGCCGGACTCATCTACGACTCGGCGCTCGCGGAGACGGCCGCCGCCCTCGCCGAGCGCTGCGGCCTCGAGACGACGCTGGGCATCGGCGGCGCCGGCGACGGCGAGCCCTACGACGACGCCCTCGCGGCTGCCGACCCGACGGCCGCGCCGTCGACCCCGGCGACGGACCCGCCGGAGTCGGCCACCTTCTTCACCAGCGGGACGACGAGCGCCCCGAAGGGCATCCTCGTCAACCAGGACCAGGCGTGGCTCGCGGCGGTCCAGCCCGCCCTGGAGATGTCGCTCGCCGCCCGCGACCGCGCGCTGGTCTGCACGCCGTGGTACCACATGGTCACGAGCGAGGCCTGGATCGTCCCCCACCTGCTCGTCGGCGCGACCCTCGTGATGCAGCCCGCGTTCGACCCCGTCGAGACGCTCGAGGCCATCGAGGCGCACGGCATCACCGGCCTCCTCGCGGTCCCGACCCAGCTCGAGGCACTCCTCGGGGCCCAGGCCGACGTGTCGGCGGACCTGGACAGCCTGCGCTTCATCCGGACCGGGGGCGCCATCGTCTCGGAGGACCTCATCGAGCGGTGTCGGGCGACGTTCGACTCGGCGGAGCTGTTCAACACCTACGGCCTCACGGAGGGCGTCGGGAACCTGACCTTCGCCTACCCCGAGGAGCAGGACGACCACCCCGGCACCATCGGGAAGGAGTCGTTCCTCTGGGAAGTCCGGGTCGTCGAGTCGGCGGACCCGCCCGAGAAGCCCGACCCCGAGGCGCTGGTCGAGCCGGGGCACCTCGGCGAGCTCATCGGCCGGAGCCTCCAGATGACGACCGGCTACCTCGACCGGCCCGAGGCGACCGAGGCGCTGTTCATCGACGACCCGACCGGGACGGGCGAGGCCGCCGTCGAGGGCGTCGGCGACTCGCTGGTCGCCCCCGGCCACTGGCTCCGGACCGGCGACGTGGCCCGGGTCGACGAGGACCGCTACCCCATCATCGTCGACCGCGTCGACAACATGATCGTCTCCGGCGGGGAGAACATCTACCCCGAGGAGGTCCAGCGGGCCCTCGAGGCCCACCCGGGCGTGCGGGCGGCCGGCGTCGTCGGCATCCCGGACGAGACCTGGGGCCGCCTGGTCGTGGCCGCCGTGGTCGCGGACGACGGCGTCACCGAGGCCGACCTCGAGGCGCACTGCAAGGCCGGCGACCGTCTGGCCAAGTTCAAACGACCCCGGCGGTACGTCTTCGTGGACGAGCTCCCCCGCTCGGCGACGGGCACCCTGGTGCGCGGCGAGGTCGTCGCGCTGTTCGGGGAGTAGCTGGCCGTCTGAGGGGTCGATTGTAACACCACCACTTAATAGACCGAGGTTCCTGTCATGCAGACATGGGCCATTCTGTGACAACGGTCAATTTCTCGGTCAACGGTGAGGAGCGCCACGTGACCGTCCCGCTGAACAAGACCCTGCTGGAGGTGCTCCGCGAGGACCTGGACCTCACGGGCACCACGCACGGCTGCGAGGTCGGCGAGTGTAGCGCCTGCACGGTCATCGTCGACGGCCGACCGGAGCTGTCGTGCCTGAAGCTCGGCGTCGAGGCCGAGGGCTGCGAGGTCGAGACGGTCGAGGGGCTCGCCGAGCCGGGCGACCTCCACCCGCTCCAGCGGGCCTTCGCCGAGCACGGCGCCGCCCAGTGCGGCTACTGCACGCCGGGGATGCTGATGGAGGCCAAGCACCTCCTCGACACCAACCCCTATCCGGCCCCCGACGAGATCGAGGACGCCATCGTCGGGAACATCTGCCGGTGCACCGGCTACACCCGCATCCTGAGCGCCATCGACGACGCGGCGGGGCGGGTGAGCCCATGAGCGAGAGCGTCCAGCGGGCCGAGCCCGAGGCGGCCGAGGCGTTCGACGTCGTCGGCAAGTCGCTGACGCGGGTCGACGCCTGGGACAAGGTCTCGGGCCGGGTCGAGTACGCCGACGACGTCGACCTCGCCCGGATGGCCTACGGCAAGCTCAAGCGGGCGACCCGGGCCCACGCGCGCATCACGAAGCTCGACGTCTCGGCGGCCGTCGCCATGGACGGCGTCTACGAGGTCATCACGGGCGAGGACGTCCCCGTCGTGTTCGGCATCATGCCGGCCGCCGAGGACGAGACGGCCCTCGCCCAGGAGAAGGTGCGTTACGTCGGCGAGCCGGTCGCCGCGGTGGCGGCCGTCGACGAGACGACGGCGGAGGCCGCGTGCGAGGCCATCGTGGTCGAGTACGAGGACCTCGAGCCGGTCACGACCATCGAGCAGGGCCTCGCCGACCCGGTCGACGAGGCCATCCACCCCGACCACGGCCAGGGCGAGGGCAACGTCGACCGGCTCGGCTCGCTCGAGTTCGGCGACGTCGACGGCGCCATGGCGACGGCGGCCCACGTCCGCGAGGACGTCTACTTCTACGAGGGCAACACCCACCTGCCCCTCGAGCAGCACTCGGCGGTGGCGTCGTGGGACCCCGGTCTCGAGAAGCTCACGCTGTGGGCCTCGACGCAGGTCCCCCACTACGTCCACCGCCAGCTGGCGAAGGCCCTCGAGCTGCCGCCGCGGCGGGTCCGCGTCCACGCCAACTCCGTCGGCGGGGGCTTCGGCGGGAAGACCGACCCGTTCCCCCACCAGATCTGCGCCGGCAAGCTGAGCATGCTGACCGGCCGGCCGGTCAAGATCACCCTCAACCGCGACGAGGTGTTCTACGCCCACCGCGGGCGCCACCCGGTGCTCATGTGGGTCAAGACCGGGGTCGACGAGGACGGCCGCATCCTGGCCCTGGACTGGAAGTCGTTCCTCGACGGCGGCGCCTACGGCTCCTACGGCCCGGCGACGACCTACTACACCGGGGCGCTCCAGACCGTCACCTACCGCATCCCCAACTACCGGTTCCGGGGCACGCGCGTGAACACGAACAAGCCGCCGTGCGGCCCCAAGCGCGGCCACGGGACGCCGCAGCCGCGCTACGCCCTCGAGCTCCACCTCACCCGGGTCGCCGAGGAGCTGGGGATGGACCCCATCGAGCTCCGGCGGAAGAACTTCACCGGGTCACACGAGCTGACCGCCAACTGGCTGGAGGTCACCACCAACGGCGTCGCCGAGTGCACCGACCGCGTCCTCGAGGCGTCGGACTGGTACGAGAAGCGCGGGAAGCTCCCCGAGGGCAAGGGCGTGGGCTTCGCCGTGGGCTCGTACATCACCGGGGCCGGGCTGCCCATCTACTGGAACAACATGCCCCACTCGGAGGTCCAGATCAAGGTGGACCGCTCGGGCGGCGTGACGGCCTTCTGCGGGGAGGCCGAGATCGGCCAGGGTTCGGACATGATGCTGGCCACGCTCGTCGCCGAGGTGTTCGGCCTCGCGCCCGAGGACGTCGCCCTCGAGACCGCCGACACGGACACCACGCCGGTGGACCTCGGGAGCTACTCGAGCCGCGTCACCCTGATGATGGGCAACGCCGCCGTCGAGGCCGCCCAGAAGGCGGTCCAGCCGGTGCTCGAGGCGGTGGCGGCCGAGCGCGACATCCCGATGGAGCGGGTCGTGGCTCGGAACAACCGCGTCTACGACCGGCAGGACCCCGACAACGGCGTCGAGTTCGCCGAAGCGGTCAAGATCGCCGAGGCGGAGTACGGCATGATCGGCGCGGTGGGGAGCTACACGCCGCCCGACCACAAGGGCCACTACAAGGGCGCGGGCGTCGGCCCGACGCCGGCCTACAGCTACTCGGCCTGCGTGGCGCAGGTCGACGTCGACCCCGAGACCGGCCACGTCGACGTCGAGAAGGTCTGGATGGCCCACGACGTCGGCCGCGCCATCAACCCCGGGCTGGTCGAGGGCCAGGTCGAGGGCAGCGTCTACATGGGGCTCGGCGAGGTGCTCATGGAGGCCTGGGAGTTCTCGAAGACGGGCCAGCACTACGGCCCCTCGATGCTCGACTACAAGTCGCCGACCGTCGGCGAGATGCCCGAGGTCGAGTCCATCGTCGTCGAGACCGTCGACGACCGCGGGCCCTTCGGCGCGAAGGAGGCCGGCCAGGGGCCGCTCCTGCCCGTGCCGCCGGCCGTGACGGACGCCGTCTGGGACGCCGTCGGCGCCGAGCTCTACGAGACGCCCATCACGCCGCGGAAGGTGCTCGCGGCGCTGGCGGGTCGGCACGTCGGCCCCACGGAGGTGCCCGACTACGCGTTCCCCGAACCGGACCACGTGGACGTCCCCGAGAACGTGGAGGGGTGGTAACGATGCTCCGCCTCCCCGAGTTCGAGTACCACCGGCCGGAGACGGTCGACGAGGCCGTAGGGCTCCTCGCCGGGCAGGGTCTGGGGGCCGCGATGGCCGTCGCCGGCGGCACCGACGTCTACCCCAAGATGAAGCGCAAGCAGTTCCGGCCCCAGGCCGTCGTGAGCCTGGCCGGCATCGACGGGATGGACGAGATCCGCGACGAGGGCGCCGACGGCCTGGTCGTGGGCGCGGGGACCACGCTCGACACCATCGCCAACGACGCGACCGTCGCCGAGCGGTACCCCGCCATCGCCGAGGCGGTCGGCTCGGTGGCGACGCCCGCCATCCGCCGGATGGGCACCATCGCCGGCAACCTCTGCCAGGACCCGCGCTGCGACAAGTACGACCAGCCCCTCGAGTGGCGCGAGTCCGAGGACTGGTGCTGGAAGGCGCCGAGCCGGGAGGGCTTCCCGCCCGAGGACGTCACCGAGGCGGACCTGCCCTGCCGGGTCGCCCCGGGGGCGGGCCGGTGCTGGGCGAACTTCTCGTCTGACGGCGCGCCGGCGTTCATCGCCCACGACGCCGAGGTCACGCTCGTGGGCGGCGACGGCGAGCGGACCATCCCGCTCGAGGACCTCTACGTCGACGACGGCATCAACCCGCTCGACAAGGCGCCCGAGGAGCTCATCACCCAGCTGCGGCTGCCGGCGGCCGACGGGACGCGGAGCACCTACCGCAAGCTCCGGCCCCGGGCGGCGTTCGACTTCCCGGAGATGGGGGTCGCGGTCGCCGTCCGCCAGGCCGACGACGGGACGGTCGAGCACGCCCGCATCGTCTACACCGGCGTCGGGAGCTGTCCGAAGGTCGCCGACGAGGCCGTGGAGGGGCTGGTCGGCGAGGTGCCGACGGCCGACCTCGTCGAGGAGGTCGCCGCCGTCGCGAGCCGGGGGACCCGGCCGATGGACAACACCGCCTACCACCCGACCTACCGCAAGCAGATGGCCGGCGTCTACGCGAAGCGGGCCCTGACCGACCTGCTCGAGCTGGCCTGAGCCGGTCGCCGACGGGCGAAGCTTTTCGACCCCCGCCACGACGGTCGGGCCATGGACGTCCACGTCTTCCACCTGATGCCCTGGCCCTACGTCGAGGACGAGGTGGCCTGGCCCTTCTCCTCGGACCGGTTCGACCCGGCCCGGGGGCGCGCGCTCTACGAGACCTACCTCGACCAGCTGGTCTACGCGGCGGAGCTGGGCTTCGACGCGGTGGCGATGAACGAGCACCACTACACCGCCTACGGCCTCATGCCGAGCCCGAACCTGATGGCCGCGCAGCTCGCGACCCGGACGGAGGGCGTCAAGATCGCCGTCTACGGCAACGTCCTGCCCATCCGCGGCCACCCCGTCCGGGTGGCCGAGGAGCTGGCGATGCTCGACAACCTGACCGACGGCCGGCTCATCGCCGGGTTCGTCCGGGGCATCCCGAGCGAGTACGCCGCGTACGGCGTCGACCTGGACGAGTCCCGGGGGCGGTTCGCGGAGGCCTGGGACCTCGTCGTCCGGGCCTGGACGGAGCCGGAGCCGTTCGACTTCCACGGCGAGTACTACCGGTACGAGGACGTCTACATCTGGCCGCGCCCCGTCCAGGAGCCCCACCCGCCGCTCTGGATGCCGGCCGAGAGCGAGCGGTCCATCCAGTTCGCCGTCGACCGCCGGGTCCCCATCGGTCGCATCTACGTGGGCGTCGAGGGGATGGCGAACACCTTCGGCCGGTACCGCGAGCTGGCGAACGAGGCGGGCTGGGAACCGACGCCCGACCACTTCACCCCCGGACACTTCGTCTACGTCGCCGACGACATGGACACCGCCCGGGAGGAGGCCGAACCCCACCTCCGGTACTTCTACAACAACCTCTGGGGGGCGTCGTACCGGGCGGCCGGGGTCCGGGCCGTCGGGGACACCGAGTACCGGGAGGCCAACGCCTTCGAGTACGAGCGGCGGGCGCCGGACAAGGGCCACAAGGCCCTGCACTTCGACTTCGAGGCGCTCCAGGCCGCGGGCGACGTCATCGTGGGGGACCCGAGCTACGTGACCGAGCGGCTGGCGCACGAGCACGAGGCTACCGGTGGGTTCGGGACCCTCATCGGTCTGTTCCAGTTCGGGTCGCTCCCCGACGACCTCGTGCGGCAGAACCTCGAGCGGTTCGCCGACGAGGTCCTGCCCGAGGTTCGTCGGCTCTGAGGCTCGTCCGGGAACCCGAAGGTTCGCCCAGTACGACCCCGGCCGACCGGAGGTTCATATCGGCGGCGGTCGGACCCGTTGCCGATGGCCGACGAACCCGCCCCCGAGGCCCGGGCGTTCATCGAGCTGGCCGCCCAGGGGCCGGCCCTGCACACGCTCCCACCCGCGGCGGCTCGCGAACGACACCGCGAGCGCGCGGTGCCGTCCGGCGACCGCGAGCCGGTCGGGACGGTCGAGGACGTCGTGGTCCGCGGGGACGGTCACGGCGTCCCGGTCCGCGTCTACACGCCCGCCGGCGACGGGCCCTTCCCGACGCTGGTGTGGGCCCACGGCGGCGGCTGGGTCCTCGGCGACGTCGACACGGAGGACGCGACGGCTCGGGCGCTGACGAACGCCGGCGGGTGCGTCGTGGTCTCGGTCGACTACCGGCTGGCCCCCGAGCACCCGTTCCCGGCGGCGCTGCGCGACGTCGTGGCGGTCCTCCGGTGGGCCGCCGCGGGCGCCGAGCCGCTCGGGACCGAACCGGTGAGCGGCTCGCGGGCCGGGCTTGCCGTCGGCGGGGCGAGCGCCGGCGCCACGCTCGCCGCCGGCGCGACGCTGCTCGCCCGCGACGACGGGGGCCCGTCCATCGACTACCAGGTCCTCGTCTACCCGGCAACGAGCTACACGCAGGCGTTCCCGAGCCGTGACGCCTACGACGGCTACTTCCTCTCGCAGGGGCTGCTCGAGTCGAACCTCGCGCAGTACCTCGCCGACCCCCTCCACGGCTACAACCCCCTCGCGTTCCCGCTCGAGGCCCGGCGGCTCGACGGCCTCCCGCCGGCGACCGTCGTCACGGCCGGTTTCGACATGCTCCACGACGAGGGCGTGGCGTACGCCGACGCGCTCGCCGACGCGGGCGTGTCAGTTCGTCACCGGGACTACGACGACATGGTCCACACCTTCTTCGGCAAGCTGGGCGACGGCGAGTGGGCACGGGCCCGCGAGGCCGTCGACGACGTCGGCGACGACCTGCGGGATGCGCTCGGCCGCTGAGGACGGGCCGGCCCGCCGGCCGTCTTGCCCGTTCGGCGGCCGTCGGGACCGATAGACGTTTCGGCGGCCCCGGAGAACGCCGGCGCGATGGGGGCCGACGCGTGGTAGTCGTGCTCAAGCTCGGGGGCAGCGTGCTCACCGAGAAGGACCGACCGGAGACGCTCGACCGGGCGTCGCTCGACGCCTGCGCCGGCGCCATCGGGGACCGGGACCGGGGGCTGGTCCCCGACGGGGACCTGCTCCTGGTCCACGGCGGCGGCAGCTTCGGCCACTACCGGGCCGAGGAGCACGGCGTCTCCGTGGTCGACGGGACCGACGACCCGGCCGCGGTCCTCGCGGTCCACGACTCGATGCGGCGGTTGAACGACGCCGTCGTGGCCGCGCTCCACGAGCACGGGGTCCCCGCGGTCGGCGTCGAGCCGCTCTCGCTGGCGTCCCGGGACGCGACGGGGGGGCTGGACCTGCCCACTCGGTCGATCGCGGCCATGCTGGCCGGGGGCTTCGTTCCGGTGGTCTTCGGCGACGTCGTGGCGACGGCCGGCGACGGGTTCACCGTCCTGAGCGGCGACGAGCTGGCCGTGGCGCTCGCCGCGGCCTTCGACGCCGACCGGGTCGGGATGTGCTCGGGGGTGCCGGGCGTGTTCGGCGCTGACGGCGAGGTCCTCGACCACATCGACTCGCTCGACGACGTGGCCGAGGCCTTCGGCGACGTCGACGGCTGGGACGTGACCGGCGGCATGGCCGCGAAGGTCGGCGCCCTGCTCGACCTCCCGGCGCCCGCCGCGGTCTTCGGCCGCGACGCGCTGCCGGCGTTCCTGGCCGGCGAGCCCGCGGGGACCCGCATCGGTCGAGTCGACGGGGCGTGACGGCCGGCTACCGACCCTCGGCCAGCCGCTCGCCGAGCTCGGCTGGCAGGCCGGCGCCCTCGATGGCCCGCTGCACGCGGGCCACGTCGTACTCGACCCGGCGCTCCTCGACCGTCATCGCGTCGAGGTCGAGGACCGCGAAGGCGGCTCGCGGGTCGCCGTCGCGCGGCTGGCCGACGCTGCCGGGGTTCAGGACGAGGCCGGCCTCGAACCGGACGGCGAACTGGACGTGGGTGTGGCCGAGCACCAGGACGTCGGCGTCGCCCAGGAGCTCGGGCCCGACCTCGCCGCGGTAGGTGTAGCGGTCCGGGTCGTCGGGGTGGCCGTGGACCACCCGGACCCGGCCGTCGCCCACGGTTCGGGCGTCCGGGAGCGACGCGAGCCAGTCGAGGCCGTCCGCCGAGAGCTCGCGCCGGGCGAACTCGACGCCGGCGACGGCCATCGCGGTCATCCCGGCCGTGTCGCCCGAGACGACGGCCCGGTCGTGGTTCCCCCGGATGGCGAGGACGTCGCGGTCGCGGAGGGTCTCGACGCACTCGTCCGGCCAGGGGTTGTAGCCCACGAGGTCGCCGGCGCACACCAGCCCGTCCACCGGCGGCATCGCGGCCAGCACGGCGTCGAGCGCGACGCGGTTCGCGTGGACGTCGGAGATGACGCCGAGCCGGGTCACGGCCGGACCGACAGCCGCCGTCGCCATAAGGTCGAGGGTGGCCCGGGTCTGCGGGCTGGGGGCGCCGCCCGACGGCGGCGCAAGCCCTTTGCCGGCCGTCCACGAGCGGGGACCACGATGACCGCGACCCTCCACCAGGTCTACCTGATGACCGCCGACCTCGAGGCGTCCACCCGGTTCTTCGAGACCGCGCTCGGCCTCGAGCGGACCGAGACGGGCGACCGGAGCGTCGCCTTCGAGACCGGCTCGTGCGCCCTCAAGCTCGAGGCGGACTTCGACGCGTCGACCCTCGCCGAGTTCGGGCTCGAGCCCCCGGGAGCGAACCGGGGCGACGGGGCCGTCGTCGTCCTCGAGGTCGACGATGTCCGGGCGACGCACGACCGCGCCGTCGAGGCCGGCGCCGACGTCCTGGTCCCGCCCCGCGAGGTCCCCTGGGGCCGCGAGCTGTTCCTGGTGCGGAGCCCGGCGGGCTACGTGATCGAGGTCTCGCGGCCGACCTAATCGAGCCGCGCCAGTACCGCCTCCACGAACGCGTCGACGCCCGACGCGTAGTCGGGCCCGCCGATGCGGTCCCGCTTGACGAGCAGCGCCGCCGGGACCGACGCGCCGGCCGCCCGGAGCCGCGCCTCGAACCGGCGGGCGTACCGGTCCTCGTCGAAGCCGCCGAAGGTCAGGAAGAGGCCGACGACGGCCCCCTCGAGGTCGACCCGCCGGAGGTACGCGTTCACCGGCGGGCAGGACAGGGTCCACTTGGGCGTGCCGAGGAAGACGACGTCGAACGCCCGCGGGTCGTGCTCGGGCGGGTGGATGGGGACTCGCGACCCCGGGACGAACGACCGCGCCAGCCAGTTGCGGTATCCGCGGTCGCGCGTGGGCTGGATGTGCTCGGCGACGGGGTCGTCGAGGCGGTCGGCCACCGACCGGGCGACGGCGGCGGTGTTGCCCGTCCGGGAGAAGGAGACGACGAGGGTGGACGGGCCGGTCGACATCGTGGTGGGTGGGAGTGCTACGCCTCGTCCAGCTCCGGCGGGAGGTTCCGATCGAGCTGCTCGATGACCCCCTCGAGCCGGGCGGCGTTGCGCTCGACGGCCGGGAGGTCCGCCCGGTCCCCGAGGTCGCGCAGGGTCGCGGTCGTCTCGGCCAGCTCGGTCACCAGCCTCCGCATCGTCGCGACGTCGTCCTCAGACATGGCGGTCCCTCGTGTCGGTGAGCCGCCTGGCCTTCAGCTCCGGCCGGTCGAGCGTCCCGTAGGGGACCAGCTCGAGGTCGACGGTCAGGTTCGTGGCCTGCTTGAGCTCCTCGGTGAGCTCGGACAGGACCGTGCGGGCCGACTTCTCGGTCCCCTCGGCCCGCTCGGCGGTCAGGCGGACCACGTCGATGTCCTTCGACCCGTGGTGCTCGATGACGACCTGGTACTCGTCGCCGACGTCCGGGTACGAGCGGACGGCGTCCTCGATGGCGATGGGCGACAGCAGGACGCCGTTGACCTTCGTGAGGTCGTCGCTCCGGCCGAGGACGCCGCCCGTCGCCAGGCGGAACGTGCGCCCGCAGTCGCAGGCCTCGGGGCCCGCCAGCTCGACCTCGTCGCGGAGGGCGAACCGGAGGTACGGCTGGGCGCGCCGGTCGAGCGGCGTCACCACGAGCTCGCCGCGCTCGCCGGGGTCGACGGGCTCGCCGTCGTCGTCCAGCACCTCGACGAGGAAGCGCCCCTCGTTGAAGTGGAGCCCGAGGCTCGACCCCCGGCAGGTGAAGCCCCAGGCGCCGGTCTCCGTGGCGCCGGCGTGGTCGAACACCTCGGCCCCCCACTCCGACTCGATGCGGGCCTTCGTGCCGGGGACGCTGGCGCCGGGCTCGCCGGCGCAGACGATGCGCTCGACGCTCGTCCCGGCCGGGTCGAGGCCCTCCTCGTGGGCGACCTCGGCGAGCCGGAGCGCGTAGGTGGGCGTGCTCATGAACGCCGTCACGTCGAGCTCGACCATCTTGCGCACCCGCTGGACCGACGAGAGGTTCCCGCCGGGGACGACCTCGGCGCCGATGCGTTCGCAGGCGTAGTGCGCCGCCCAGAAGGCGACGAAGACGTTGTACGAGAACGGGAAGAAGACCCGGTCGTCGGGGCGGATGCCCTGGGCCCAGAGCACGGTGGCCCAGCAGTCGCTCCACCACTCCCAGTCGGGCCAGGTGTCGGCCTGCCGGACGGGCTCGCCGGTCGTCCCCGACGTCTGGTGGTACTCCGTCACCTCGACGGGGTCGACGGCCAGGAGGTCGCCGTACGGGAACGGCTCGCGGCCCGTCGCGTGGCGGAGCTCGTCCTTGGTCGTGACGGGCACGCGGCGGACGTCCGCGAGGGTCTCGATGTCGTCGGGGTCGACGCCCGCGTCGTCGAGCTTCTCGCGGTAGAACGGCGAGCCGTCGTAGACGTGGCGGGCCAGCTCGCGGAACCGCCGCACCTGGAGCCGCTCGAGCCGGTCAGGGGGCAGCGTCTCGAGCCGCGGGTTCCACATCTCGCTCATGGAGCCGCGGGCCGCGGCCCGGTCATGGGGTCACGCCCGTCGTCGCCGTTCGAGGTGTCATGCTTGGCCGACCCTCGTGTCGGCCCCACATAACGTTGCCTCGGTGGCCCTCCGCGACCACGTCGCCGACTCCGCCAGATTCCGCCGCCACGGCTGCCCGCACGACCGCCATTTATCGTCCCCGCCGGTCAGGCCCAGGACATGTCGCTGCTCCTCGGGACGCGCGAGGGCGTCTACCACGTGGCCGACCTCGCCACCGCCGACCCGTCGGTCGACCGGGTGCTCGACGCCGGCGCCAAGGTCTACGGGCTGGCGGCCGTGGGCGACGCCACGCTCGCCGCCACGGCGGCCGGCCTCTTCCGCTCGACGACCCTCGACGACTGGCGCCGCCTCGACCTCCCCGGCGACCGCGAGTTCGTGACGGCCGTCGCCGGCAGCCCCGATGGCGAGCGGTGCTACGCGGGGACGCTCCCCGCGGCGTGCTACTGGTCGGACGACGCCGGCCAGACCTGGCGGGAGTCGGACGGCTTCGGGGCCATCGCGTCGCGGGACCGGTGGTGGAACCCGGACGTCACGCCCCACCTCCGGACGTTCGCCACCCACCCGGCCGCCCCGGACCGGCTCGTGGCCGGCGTCGACGGCGGCGGCGTCCACGTCAGCGACGACCGGGGTGCGACGTGGTCCGAGCGCCGCGGCGGCATCGTCTCCTTCGTCCACGACCTGGTCGCCCTGGGTCCCGAGGAGTACGTCGCGGCGACGGACGCCGGCGTGTTCTGGACGCTCGACGGCGGCCGCTGGTGGGACTACTGCTACGGCGACCTGACGCGACACCGCTACTTCCGCGGCGTGTTCGTCGACGGGCACACGGTCTACTCGGGCGGCGCACGCTCGCACCCGGGCGACTGGGGCGGCGACCGGGGGGCCGACGCGGCCCTCTACCGGCTCGAGCTGGGGCCGCCCCCGACCGACGAGCCCGGGGCGCGCACCCTCGCGGTCGACGTCGAGCCCTACCCGGGCGAACCCCGGGAGGTCGTGCTCTCGGGGGCGACGGTCGACGGCGGGCTGGTCGCCGGGACGAACGAGGGCCGGCTGCTGCGCCGGACGGCGGACGGCTGGACGACGGCGGCGACGCTCGACTCGGGCAGCCAGGTCCGGTGCCTGCTGGCGGTGGGCGCCCCGTGACGACGCTCGCCGACCCCGTCGCCGTCCTCGTCGACCTCCAGGCCCGGTTCTGCTCGACGGCCTTCGACTACCTCGACGCCGCGGGCGAGGCCGAGGTGACCGCCGCCGTCGAGGCGACGAACGCCTTCCTGGCGCGCTACCGGGCCTCGGGTCGGACGCCCATCTTCGTCCGGACCCACCACGACGAGTCGACGAACTCGCCCGTCTGGGCGCGGAAGTACACGGGTGGCCCGATTCCGTGCCGGCCGGGCAGCGCGGGCGCGGCCTTCGTCGACGGGCTCGACGTCCGGCCGTCGGACGTGGTGGTCACGAAGCACCGGTACGACGCGTTCCACGGGACGCCCCTCGACGGCTACCTCTCGGCCAACGGCGTCACCCGGCTGCTCGTGGGCGGCGTCGCGACGCACGTCTGCGTCGAGTCGACGGTCCGGAGCGCCTTCGACCGCGACTACGACCCCACCGTCCTCGCGGACTGCACGGCGTCGGCGGACCCGGCGCTGAAGGCCGACGCGCTGGCGCGCATCGACGGCCAGTTCGGCGCCGTGGCCGGGAGCGCCGACGTGGCGCTCGAGCCGGTCGACTAACGGTCGACGACGGCACCAGCGGTCATCGGCTTGGCCACCCCGACCAGGTCCGCCCGCCCCGTCGCGACGAGCGTGTTCACCTCGTCGGCGGTGGTGGCCCCGACGGCCGCGAGCGTGGGGACGCCGAGCGCGTTCCGGAGGTGGTCCGCGACGTTCGCGACCCCGTAGACCGGGGCACCCCACCCGCCGTCGTCGACCGCTGTGAGGGTCGGCGCGAGGAGGTCGACCCCCCGGTCGACCAGCGCCGCCCCCGCGTCGATGGCCGCCTCGAGCCCGAGCGCGTCGGGGCGCTCGTCGCACCCGTGGTCGGCCCCATCGCCGTCCGCCCCGACGGCCACCTGGAGGGTCACCCCGAGGGGCTTTCGGCTCGGCCACGCGTCGCGGACGGACTCGACGACGCCGAGGGCGAACCGGGCTCGATCGTCGAAGGACCCATCGTCGTCCGGACCGGGGGTCGTGGCCGCGGCGAGGCGGACGCCGAGGAGGGTGTCGCTCCCGAGGTCGAGCTGGAGGAGGTCGAAGCCGGCCGCGTCCGCGCGCTCGGTCGCCCGCACGAACGCCGCCTCGACGCGTCGACGGTCCGCGTCGTCCAGCGCGCCGCGTTCGAAGGCCCCCCGCGGGCGGAACCCCTCGACGAGGTCCGGCGCCCAGGCCTCGTTCCGGGGGAGCGGCCGGTCGAAGGCGAGGGGCTGTGGGCGGCCCGCACTGTGGCGGCCGGCGTGGGTCAGGTGGACGCCGGCCGCCCCGGCCGTTCCCGGTCGTCCCTCGAGCCGCCGGCGCCAGGCCGCCTCGTGGTCATGATCGTAGAGTCCCGGGCTCGCCGGCGTGCGACGGCCGGCCGCCGACACGGCGAGGGGCTCGGTGAGGGTCAGGCCGACGCCGCTCGTGGACGGGTTCGACTCGCCGACGGCCGCAGCCGCCGGGTGAACCCGCGGCCAGGTCCACGAGGGCGTCCCGTCGACCGCCGAGGCCGTGGGCTCGATGACTCGGACCGTCCGGTTCGGGAGCCGGAGGCCCCGGAGTGCGAGGGGTTGGGCGAGCGGGGGCCACGGGTCCTCGACGGCGTCGGGGTCGTCCGGGCCACCCGGGGCCTGGGTGGCGAACCACCGGTCGAAGGCGGCCACCAGGTCGGGGTCCCGCCGGGCCAGGCTCGCGTAGGTCAGCCGGCCGGTCCGGGTGAGGTGGTGCAGGACGAACTGGTCGCCCTCGAGGCCGATGAACCGGCGGACGTTGGCGAAGTGTCGGCGGCTGCGCTCGCCGGCCCGCTGCAGCGACGCCACGGCCGGCCGTCGCTCGGCCTCGTAGGCCGCGAGCGCCACCTCGAGGTCGGGCTCGTCGTCCCCGAGGGCGCCGGCCAGGGCGATGGCGTCCTCCAGGGCCATCGTGGTGCCGGAGCCGATGGAGTAGTGGGCGGTGTGCGCCGCGTCGCCGACGAGGACGACGCCGTCGTGGTGCCACGAGCGGGTCCGGACGGTGGTGAACGGCCGCCAGACGTTCCGCTGCGACCGGAGCCCGTGGCCATCGAGGGCGTCGGCGAAGGTCCGCTCGAGCGCGTCGACGATGGCGGCCTCGCTCGCGTCGGCGAAGCCCGACGCCCGCCAGGTCGCCGCGTCGCCGTCCACGATGAACGTGCTGACGGGGCCGGGGTAGACGTGGGCGCACCAGACGCCGTCGTCGGTCCCGACGAAGACGTGGCCGAGCGCGTCGAATTCGGCGTCGGTGCCGAACCACGAGAACCACGGGGGGCCCCCGTCGAGCCGCGGGTCGAACGCCTCGGCGTACGCGTCCCGGACGCCGCTCGCGATGCCGTCCGCCCCCACGAGGAGGTCGGCCTCGGCGGCGAGCCCGCGGGGGTCGTCGACGGCGCGCTCGAAGGCGAGGTCCACGCCGACCTCGGCGCACCGGTCCTGGAGGAGGTCGAGCAGGTCGGTCCGGAGCAGGCTGGCGAAGCCGTGGCCGCGCGAGCGGTGCCGGCGGCCGTCGACGACGAGGTCGAACGGCTCCCACCGCTCGGCGGCGTCGACGATGGCCGCGTGGGTGGGCGCGTCGGCGGCCTCGAGGGTCCCGAGCGTGCGCGCCGGCAGGACGATGCCCCACCCCTCGGCGGTGCCCGGCGGGTTGCGCTCGTGGACCGTCACGGTCCAGTCCGGGTGGTCGCGCCCCAGCAGCAGGCCCGTGTAGAGCCCGGCCGGCCCGCCACCGACGATGGCCACCTCCACGGCTACGGCTCCACGCTCACCGGTCGAGCAGCCGCTTCACGTTGCCCGAGAGGATGCGCCGCTTGTCCGCCTCGGGGACGTCCATCGACTCGATGGCCGGGATGATGACCTCGGCCCAGTGCTCGCCCCGGTCGGGGCCGAAGGGGTAGTCCGCGCTGTAGACGACGTTGTCGGCCCCGAAGAACTCGTACCCGCACTGGAGCGGGAAGGTCTCCCCCTCGCCGCTGACGGCCGTGTCGCCGTAGAGGCGCTCGTAGTAGGAATCGAGGGGCAAGCTCAGGTCGGCCATGCGCGGGTTGTCGTAGAGCTCGGGCTCCTCCTGGCGGCTCCGGTACCACGAGGTGAAGCGACCCACGATGAACGGCAGCGTCCCGCCCAGGTGGTGGGTCACGAGGCGGACGTTCCGGTGGCGCTCGAGGGTGCCGAAGAAGAGCAGCCGGGCCACGGCGATGGTCGTGTCGAACGGCCAGCCGGCCATCTTGTAGATCCAGGTCTCCCCCTCGCCCCAGTCGTGCCACCGGTGCAGCTGGGGGTGGATCCAGACGGGCACGCCGAGGTCGTCGACGGTCTCCCAGAAGGGCTCGAAGTCCGGGTGGTCGAGCAGCTGGCCGTCGACGTTCGACCAGATCTGGAGGCCGCGGAAGCCGAGGTCCTCGACGCACCGGCGGGCCTCGTCGACGTACTCGCCGGTGAGGAACGGCAGGGTCCCGACCGGGATGAACCGGTCGGGGTGCTCGTCGGCGACCCGCCGCACCTCGTCGTTCGCCAGCCGGGCGACGTCGACGACGGCCGTCGGGTCCGCCCCGATCCACGCCATCGGCGGCGTGAGGTTGATGACCTGGCGGTCGATGCCGTGGCGGTCGAGGTAGTCGACCCGCCCGTCGACGGCCGTCATGCGCGGGGCGTGGCGGAGGCTCGCGGCCTCCTCGGTCGGGTGGACCTCGTCGAGGGCGTCGAGCACCGGCTCCGTGACGAGGTGCGAGTTGGCGTCGATGACTTCCATCGTCGTGGATGCGGGCCCCCGGCACCAAGAATGGTCCCCCGGTCGCTCGGCGTCTGTGAGCCGCCGACGTCGGGCGGTGGGGGGAGGGACGGCTCCCCGACGGGGGTCCCCTTTTTGGCGGGCCCACGCCACGGAACGTCCATGCAGGTCATCCACCACGCGGTCTGGGTCGCGGACATCGACCGGACGATCGGGTTCTACGTCGACGGGCTCGGCCTCCACGAGACGCGCCGCTTCGAGAGCGGCGACGGCGCCACGAACGTCTTCGTCGCCGGCGACGACGCCGTCGAGATCCAGTTCAAGTACCACGCCGACGGGGACGACGCGCCCGTCGAGCCCTCGGGCTTCGACCACGTGGCGGTCGCAGTCGACGACACCGACGCCGAGGTCGAGCGGCTGGTCGCGGAGACCGGCTGCCGGCTGGTGCGCGGGCCGCTCGACTCCGACGGCGCCAACGCCCGGGTGGCGTTCCTCGAGGACCCCGACGGCTACGGCGTGGAGCTGGTGCAGGAGTTCGACTGAGGCGGGGTGGGGCTCCCGGACCGAGCCCGATCCTCGACTGGCCGAGCGGTGGCCGTCCGTCCGACCGTACGATAGGGTGATGCGGGCGTGTCTCCGCGTCACGGCATCCCCGCCCGTCTCCGGGGCCAAGTCTAACCGTCCAGCCCCCCTCTACTGATGGCGCCACCCATGGATATCGCCGACATCCTCTCCACGGAGTTCACCGAATTCGACATCGGGACGCCGCTGTCGACGATCGCCGGCGCCTTCGAAAATCACGCACTCGACGTCGTCGTGGTGACGGACGGGGCAGCGTATCGCGGGGTCGTCAGCCGCCGCCAGCTGGCCGCCTCGTCAAACCAGCCCTCGGCGACCGTCGGCTCGCAGGTCCAGCACGTCCCGACCGTCGAACGCACCGAAGACGTGCGGGAGGTCGCGCGACTCATGATCGGGAGCGACGCCAAGACGCTTCCAGTGGTCGACGACGACCGGCTCGTCGGCGTGGTGACGGCCGATGCGGTCCTCCAAGCTGTCCGCCCCTTCCTCGATGCGGTGACCGTCGGAGACGCGTATTCGTCGACGCTCGTCAGCGCGACCCCCGAGACGACGATCGGAGCGGCCCTCAACACGCTTCGTGAGGCCGGTATCGCCCACCTCCCGGTCATCGACGGCGCCGATCTCGTGGGGATGCTCAGCCTGTACGACGTCATCGAGTTCACCACGCGAGGCGGGAGCAAGCGCCAGGGTGGCTCGTCGGGGGACTTCGGTGGCCGCGGACGCTCGGGGGGTCGCCACGGCGGCTTCGGTGCCCGCGAGGGCGACACCGACCGGATGCTCGATCTGCCGGTGGGGAACCTGATGTCCGATGCCGTGGTGACCGTCCGGCGAAGCGCCCCGCTCGACGAGGTCGTCGAGACGATGTTCGACCGCGAGATCTCCTCGCTCGTCGTGACCGACGACGGCACGGGCGTCCCGGTCGGCATCGTCACCAAGACGGACGTCATCGAGGCGCTCACCTGGGGGCGCGAGGACCGGAACGCCGTGCAGGTGTTCGGCCTCGACCTGCTCGAGGGCATGGACTACGACGACGTCTCCGCGCTCATCGAGGGCGTGACCTCGAAGTACGGCGAGATGAGCGTCGTCAAGGCCAGCATCGAACTGCACGAGCACAAGGAGCAAACGCGGGGAGTCCCGCTGGTGCTGGCCCGGATCCGACTCGTCACCGACCGCGGCTACTTCACGGCCGACGGGGAGGGCTACGGCGCCACGCACGCCCTCCGGCTCGCCGCGAACGCGATCGAGCGCCAGCTCCTCAAGGGGAAGACCTACGATCGAGGGAAGACGGGACCCGACCCCGAGGAACGAGAGCGGCTCTACGGTTGGTGGCTCGGGGGGTGACGGCGTCGGGGAGGGGGGGGGGCTGGGTGGTGACGGCGTCGGGGTGGGGGGGATGGGAGGTGGAGACGCCGGGCCGGTCGCCAGCGATGGTCCGACGACGGGAGCGGGCGGGCGTTCGCGCCACCGGTCGTCACCCACATAATGAAAACGCTCGTGGCTGTGAAAATCTCGACGCTTCAATGCCTCGGGGGAGTATACCTCTACCATGTTGCAACTGACCGTGCTTCAGCTCGGCGTCCCGGCGTACCTCCAGGAGACGGTCACGGGACTCGTGGCATTCCTCCCGCGTCTGATCGGCGCGCTCGTGATCCTCCTGATCGGCTGGGTAGTCGGCGTCGCCGCGGCCCGGGTCGTTGGGACGGTGGCGGATCGGGTCGAGGTCGACCGGATGGTGCTCGAGACGCCGCTCGGACGCATCCTCGGCGGGACCGAATCCGCCGTCTCGAACGCGTTCGGGACGCTCGCGAAGTGGTTCGTCTACGCCATCGCCATCCTCGCCGCGGCGAACGTCCTCGCGATCCCGCTCCTGTCGGAGTGGATCTCGACGGCCGTCTCCTACCTGCCGGCGTTCGTCGCCGGGTTGCTGGTGGTCGTCTTCGGCTTCGTGGTCGCGGACTTCGTCGGCGATGCGATCATGCGGACCCGAGCAGCCACCCAGACGGCGTACACCTCGTGGTTCGCCGCGGGAACGCGGATGTTCCTCTACTTCACGGCGATCGTCATCGGCCTCGGCACGATGGGTGTCGACGTCGGCATCCTGTTCGTGTTCGCCGAGGCGGTGGCCTGGGGGCTCGCAGCGGCCGTCGCCATCGGGGTCGGTGGGGCCGTGGCCTGGGGCGGCCACACCTACGTCCAGGAGAACATCGACCGATGGATGGGTCGCGCATCGGCCGGGACGCCACCGCCTCGCGGCGCGCCGCAGGCCGACGGTGGGGCGAACGACGCCCCCGACGGGGCGTGAGGCGCCGGTATCGAATGACCGGCACTACCGGATCCAGAACGGCCGGTACGGTCGTCGCACGCCGAGAGCAGTCCGGGCGCCGCGGCGGGACGGACCGTTAGCTCCGAGCTCGACGGACGAACTCGTCGAGCGCTTCCTCGATGAGTGTCGAGACCCGTTCGCTATACTGCCAGAGCGCGGCATTGAGTCGCTCTTCGGTCTCGTCATCGAGCTCGTCCGCCCCACGCAGGACGGAGTCTTTGGTTATCTGGGGGTGGTACACACAGACCACGCCGAGTGAGGTCGTCGAACTCGCGGTCCCGGCCGTATGTATCCCATATCGATCCGTTCCCCAGACCCCCTCGCCGCCTCGTCGCTCCAGTTCGGAATCGAGCGCGTCGAGGAGCTGGATCTCCGCTTCGGTGAGGAGCGGGTCGTCCCCTTCGAACAGTTCCACGTATGCCTGTGTCCGAGCCGCATTGGTCCAGTCCGCCAACCGGGACCGAGCTCGGAGGACGAGTTGCCGCTCAGCTGGAAACTCAGCCATCCCCCAATAATGGTTGCACCGACGAATGAGTGTTCGTACGACTCAACGGATACGCCCGGATACGGCCGTCATCGGCTGCCGCGGTGGGCGTGACGACGGTCGCCCGACGTCGAGGGGGACGACGGTCGCCCGAGGCTCGAGGGCACGGGTGTCACTCACGTCATCAAAAAGAAATCGGCCGTGAAAAGGTCGTCCCTTGATGCTGGTCGGACGGCTACGCGTACGTCATGGCCCCCATCGACCTCGATGCGCTCCTCCGACTGATCGCGGACCGCCGTCGACGGAGGCTCGTCGAGCTGCTCCGCCGTCGTGGCGACGAACAGACGACGGTCGACGAGCTCGTCGACCGATTGGACCGAGGGGGGCGACCGGCCGCAACCGAACCGCCTCGAAACCGGGTGGAGCTCGGCATCTGGGTGTACCACACGCAGCTCCCCAAGCTCGCGGACGCCGGACTCGTCGAATACGACCACGACCGTGGAACCGTCCAGTACCTGTCCGACGAGCGGCTCGAGGCCCTCATGGACTCGCTCCCCGAGGACGCGCCCGTACTGGACCCGTAGTCTTCGGCCCGCCAACCACGCCGCGTCGGTCGCAGCCAACCCGCTCCCGTCGGCGGATCCGAGTTAATCCCCGTCGCGTTGTCTACGCCGAACGTGGCTCCACTGGTCGAACGACGACCGTCCCAGTGCGGCGGACCGTCACGTCGTGCCCCGCGTGGGTGAACTGGACGGAGAGTCCTCCCGCGGACGGACGCCTTCGGTCCGGTCGAACGATCGCGTCCAGCGCGTCCGGGTCGACGGATTCGTACAGGGGTTCGAAGGCCGTCGACTCACGTCCGAGCGCGACGGCGAGGGTCTCGACGACCGCCATGCAGGGGGTCACCATCGACCAGTCGAACTCGGCTCGAATCGTCCCGTCCGGGCCCATCGAAGGGCCGCCTTCCGGTCGCGTCGACTCAGTCATACGCGCTCCCGACTGTGGGATCGGTCGGATGGTTCGTCGGTGTCATGTGAATGTCCCTTAGTGGGCAGTGAATTGGTGACATGGTGGTGACCGGGCCGCCGCCGTACGCCGCTACTCGGGGTCCGTCGGATCGAGTCGCCAGGTGAAGATCGCCCGCAGGACCACGACCAGGCTGTTCGTCTCGCCCTCGCCCCAGATGCCGGTCTCCAACCGCGGCGCCGCCGGGTCCGCATCCCCGTCGACGAGTGCGCTCACGAGCGTTTTCTTCCCGTCGACCATCATGAGTCGGCCGGCCGGCGTGTCCGACCAGACCCAGAGCGACTCGAACATCGTCGCCCCGGGGATGTCGTCCTGGATGCGGTCCTGGACCGTGCTCGAGACCCCCGCGAGCTTGATCGAGACACCCCGCTCCGCGGCCGCGTGTAACCCATCGATGAGCTCCGTCGAGAGGAGGTCCTCGACGGACATGTAGACGATCTCCTCCTCAGCGGTGGCGAGGAACTCCACGACGCGGTTCGTGATCGCGGTCGCTCCATGCACCGTCCAGACGCCGCGCTGCTCCGATCGACGTTGGACGGGTTCGAGTTCCCCGATGGCCGTCCGAAGGAGCTCCGCGCGGTGCGCCAGGTCGTGTTCGAACGTTCGACTCGCCGTCTCGGCGGAGCTGGCCCAGAACTGCTTGGGCGACGACTGGAGGACGTCAACGAGCCCGCGGTCGTGAAGCTCCTCGACGGCGTCGTAGACCCGCGTCCGGGGGACCTCGGACACCTGGCTCACCTCCCTGGCCGTTCCCGTTCCGAGGCTGGCGAGTGCCACGAACGTCCGGGCCGCGTAGGCACTCAGCCCGAAGTGTTCGAGCTGTTCGATCGCCACGGACGCCGGGTGGTCGGTTGGATGGCTGCTCATCGGTCTGGTGCGTCTCGGCCCATCTCGACCTCGCTGGCCCGGGTACGGGTCGGTTACCGGGCCTGATGGTGGTTGGGACACGCCACGACGTTGCGTGTCAGCGGTCCCGTAGGGAGTCAGCCCGTAAACCTCTGTTGTGATTAAACGGGTTACAAAGCATGGCCGGGATACCCCCGCGCTCCATGGTCTTCGGTACGTTGTCACCGAAAGCTGTACAACCGGATTCACGACGACCAGCCTCCCCCCCGATGACGCTCACGGATCGGAAGCGAGGCGGCCGATCGTCTCGCCGAGTCATGGCGCCAGTGACAATACCTATCTGTCCCGGCACCGTCGTTCACACGTACGGCAAGGTTTGGACCCGTGACCGACACCACCGCAAACCTGGAGGAGGCCATCGAGGTCCTCCAGCAACTCGGCCTGAAGGAGTACGAGGCGAGATGCTTCGTGGGGCTGTCCCGCCTGCACTCCGGGACGGCCAAGCAGCTCAGCGAGATGACGGAGGTTCCCCGGACGCGGGTCTACGATGCGATCCGGGTGCTGGAGGCCCAGGGGCTGGTCGAGATCCAGCACTCGAGCCCACAGCAGTATCGGGCCGTCCCGCTCGCGGAGGCGACCGAGACGCTCCGAGGCCAGTACGAGGCCCGCGTCGGTCGACTTCGAGACGCCCTGGACGAGGTCGAGATCGTCGAGGCGGCCGACGAGTCCCCCGTCCAACAGGTGTGGGCGTTGGCCGGGCGGGACGCCATCGAACATCGAACGAACAAACTGATCGGGACGGCGATGGGTGAAGTCGTGCTCGTCATCGGTGACGAATCGCTCCTCACGCCGGGGCTCGTGGCGACGTTGAACGAGGTGGGCAACGGGGTCGACCTGCTCGTCGGGGCGCTGACGCCTTCGCTCCACGACCGCATACAAGACTCGGTTCCGGACGCGACGACGTTCGTCTCGGGCCTGGAGTGGCTCCGCGGCGGGGACGGGGGGGAGGACGACACGGCGATCGGTCGGCTCCTGCTCGTCGATCGGTCGACGATCCTCGTGAGTTCGATCACGCCGGGGGCCGGGGAGGAGCGGGCGATCTTCGGGGAGGGATTCGGAAACGGGCTCGTCGTGATCGCTCGCCGGTTGATGGCCCAGGGGCTGTTGACCGCCAGGGACCCGCGGGGCTGACCGAACCCAGACGAGGCTGACCGAACCCAGCACCCCACGGAGCCGCTACCGACGCCCGTCGGTGCCCTGCCGACCGGCGATGGCGGGTACCTGTGATTCGAGCGGGTGGAGCGTGAGGTACTCGCCGTTGTCGACCGTCACGCGACAGGTGCTGTACACGAACGAGAGTCGACCGCCCGTCCGGGCCCCGCCGCCGAACCGGGGGGCGAAGAGCCCGTCCAACGCCACCGGATCGAGCACGGTCGCCAACGGTGGGAGCGAGTCGGGGGCCCGGCCCTCGACGGCACTCACGGCCCGGACCACGGCCGTACTCACCGATTCGTTCGGTCCGATCTCGTACTCCACCGCTCTAGTACGACGCTGGCGACGAAACGCGTGTCGTTTTTCACCCGTTTAATCAAAAACCGGCTGCTGGTCACGCGCTCGGATTCACCCGGTTAATCACTACGGGCCAGGCCGTGAAAAACTCGGTGCCTTATCCCGGTAGGGACACTCTACGCAACCCCCCGACGTGACTGCGCACCGGCGACGAGTGGGGGTGATTACCGACGATGACCTCGCACATCAAACTCCACGGGGGCAAGGGCGAACGATTCGAGGCCATCAAGGCGGACCTCTCGAACGAGCTCGGCTACGTGCCGTCGAATCCGGAGGTCGTCGGGCTCCTGATGGCGCAGTATGCAGGCAATCGACGCGACTGACGTGCCGAGACGGGCGGTTCTGACCGCGGCGCGGTCCCGATCCGGCGTCCTGGCGCGGGTCGCCGCGACGTCACTGGCCCGAGTCCTCGCTGTCGCTTGCGGTCGCGTCCTCAGTCGTCCGCCTCGGCCGGCCGGCCGCCCGCCCGCTCGGCCATGTGGGCCGCCACGTCGGTGATCATGTCCTCCTGGCCGCCGACGACGCCCATCTCGCCGAGCTCGACGAGGATGTCGCGCGGGTCGAGGTCGAAGCGCTTCGCGACCCGGCGGGTGTGGCGCAGGAACGAGGAGTAGACGCCGGCGTAGCCCAGCAGCAGCGTGTCGTTGTCGACCTCGGGCATCGTCTCGGGGGTGAGCATCGGCAGCAGGATGTCCTCGGCGGCGTCCATGACGCCGAAGAAGTCCGGGCTCACCTCGTAGCCGGCCTTCTGCAGCACGCCGACGAGCACCTCCATCTGGGCGTTGCCGGCCCCGGCACCGAGGCCCCGAAGGCAGCCGTCGACGGTCTCGGCCCCCGCCTCGATGCCCGCCAGCGTGTTGCCGATGCCGAGCCCGAGGTTGTTGTGGGCGTGGAAGCCGACGCCGCAGTCGAGCTCCTCGGCGAGGAGCTCGACCCGGTCGCGGACGTCCTGGGGCAGCATCGCCCCCGCGGAGTCCATGACGTAGACGTAGTCGGCGCCGTAGGACTCCATGAGCTTCGCCTGCTCGAGCACCGTCTCCGGGGGCGCCATGTGCGAGAGCATGAGGAGCCCCGTCGCCTCGAGGCCGAGCGCCTCGAGGTACTCGAAGTGCTCCTGGGAGACGTCGGCCTCGGTGACGTGGGTGGCGATGCGGCAGACGTCGGCGCCCTGCTCGACGGCGAGCTCCAGCTGCTCGACGGTGCCGATGCCGGGCAGCAGCAGCACCGAGAGCTTCGCGTTCGAGATGACGTCCGTCACCGCCTCGAGGTAGTCGGCGGTCGAGGCCGCGGCGAAGCCGTAGTTGATGGACGAGCCGCCCATGCCGTCGCCGTGGGACATCTCGATGACGTCCATCCCGGCCTCGTCGAGGGCGCCGGCGACCTCGCGCATCTGGTCCGGCGTGAACTGGTGGTCGACGGCGTGCATGCCGTCGCGGAGCGTCATGTCCACGAGGCGGACGTCGCTAGTCATCGGACGCGCCTCCGGCCGGAACGCCCGCGGCCAGCCCCTCGGCGACCCGCTCGCCGGCGGCCAGGGCGGCGCTGGTCATGATGTCCAGGTTACCGGCGTATGGCTCGAGGTACTGGCCCTCGCCCTCGACCTCGATCATCGTGGTGACGATGACCGTGTCGCCGAGGTCGAAGCCGACGTCAGACTGGTCCTTCACGATGGGGTCGAGGGTCACCCGATAGCCCGGGACGTAGGCCTGGACCTGGGCCTCGACGTCGGCCACCGAGTCCCGGACGGCGTCGATGTCCGCCGTGTCCGGGACCTGCGTGTAGATGGTGTTCCGCATCATGATGGGCGGCTCCGCGGGGTTGAGCACGATGATGGCCTTGCTGCGGTCGGCGCCGCCGACCTCCCGGAGCCCGGCGGCCGTCGTCTGGGTGAACTCGTCGATGTTCTGGCGGGTGCCCGGCCCCGCGCTCTTCGAGGCGATGGTCGCCACGATCTCGGCGTACTCCACGGGCGCGATGCGGTCGACCGCGTGGACGATGGGGATGGTCGCCTGGCCGCCGCAGGTGACCATGTTGACGTTGTCCGCCGCGTCGAGGACGGCGTCGCCGTTGACGACCGGGACGCAGTACGGCCCCACGGCGGCCGGCGTGAGGTCGATGGCGAACAGGCCCAGCTCCTCGTAGACGGGCGCGTTGGCCAGGTGGACCTTCGCGCTCGTGGCCTCGAAGACGATGTCGAACTCGTCGGCGTACTTCCGGACGCTGTCGAGGCCCTCGGTGCCGACGTCGACCCCCGCCTCGACGGCAGCCTGCAGGCCCGGCGACTCCTCGACGGGGAAGATGCCGATCATCCGCTTGAGGTCGATCTGCTCGCCCCGGTCGAGTATCTTGTACATCAGGTCGGTCCCGATGTTCCCGGGGCCGACGATGGCGGCGTCGAGTGGCATGGACCGGGGTTAGGGGTTGTGGGTGTTAACGCTACTGGTGGGGTGGAGTGCCCGTTCGTGCGGGCGGTCGGTGATTCGACCAGCGGAACGCGCGTCGCGTCAGCCCTTGAGCCACGCGTGGGTCCGTAAACACGCCCGTCAGGTATCCACGCGAGACCGCCATTCATCCATGGGCACGTCCACGCGCCGATCCAATCCGCCCTCCCTCACGAGGCTCTCCGGAACGAAGCACCGGTGCGGTTCGATCCGGTAGGCCGCGTATCCGGGATCGATGTCGGAGAGTCGCTCGGGCAGATCCGACCGATCGCCGAACGTGGTGAAGGGGTTCTGCTCGTCGTGAAACTTCCTCGCCTCGCCCTCGATCTGGATCCCCCTCGCCGTCATCGTCGGTTGCGTCGAATCGTAGATGGACACCCCGACAGCTGGGTGCTGCTGGATGTGTTGGGCGTGTCGCGACGTTTCGAGGGAGATGAAGTAGAAGTGCAACGCCTCGTCGACCACGTATTCGACGGTCGCCACCCACGGCGCGTGGCCATCCGTGGTGGCGAGGTTCAGGTATCGGTTCGCCTCGACGATGTCGCGCACCAACGCCTGCCTGCCGTCCACGTTCGGTTCTCCCATGTCACACTCGACCGCGAGTCGCGGCAGCTCCTGATAACTATTGTGGCGATGCGTGGTTGCGGGGGTGGGGGGTGGGGGGTGCGCCACGGCCGTTCTCGATGGCCGCTCAGACGGTCGGCCTGACGTTCTGGTTCATCCGGAAGCGGTTGTCCGGGTCCCACTCGTCCTTGAGCGCCACGAGCCGGTCGTAGTTGTCCAGGTAGGCCATCGACTGCTCGCCCTCGCGCTCGGTCGTGAAGTTCACGTACGTGCCCCCGGTCGCGTGGGGCGCCAGCGCGTCGAAGTATGCCCGGGTCCACCCGATGCATCGGTCGTCGTCGGCGGGGTCCCCCCATCGCGTCGTGATGTTCACCAGGAAGTCGGCGTCGCGGTGTGGATACGCGGTCGCGTCCGCGGGGACCCGATTCACCGCTCCCCCGAGGTGCGTCACGGAGACCCGCGTCTCGGGCGTCGGCGGGGAACAGGCGTACTCGACGATGCAGTCGAGGGCTTCCTCGCTGGGGGACGCGAAGTTGTGGGACTTCCAGTAGTATCGCTCGCCGGCAGGGTACGCGTCCTCGAAGATGCGCTGCCAGTCCACGAACC
>Ga0102944_1000300_pt1 | contig 39755 bp, 33 predicted proteins | sample SalPonD_shore_MG_FD_78172 | JGI IMG/M metagenome (GOLD analysis project Ga0102944, IMG submission 78172) | Salt pond soil microbial communities from South San Francisco under conditions of wetland restoration - Salt Pond MetaG... | ecosystem: Environmental > Aquatic > Marine > Intertidal zone >... | reverse complement strand
CATTTTCAGCTTGTCTCGCGCTACGTAAACGTGCAGGCGGAGGAGGGCTGGTGGCGGATGGAAATCTCTCACGTCACCACGGAAGGACACTCTCCCTTCATTTTTGGCGTAGTTGAGGACGTAACCGCGCAGAAGAGTGACGAGGACCGGCTGAAGAAGGCCAAAGAAACCGCGGAAAGAGCCACCCGGACCAAGTCAGCTTTTCTGGCCAACATGAGTCACGAAATCAGAACACCGCTTCACACCATAAGCGGTATGACGGAATTGCTTGGAGAGACTCACCTCGATGAAGAGCAGAAAGAATACGTGCAACAGGTCGGTTTTTCCGCAGAGGTGCTTCTTGGGCTCATCAACGACATACTTGATTTTTCCAAAATAGAGGCCGGCAAGCTCTCCCTTGAGGTTATTGAGTTTGATCTCTGGGGCTCCGTGGAGGAAGCGGTAGACATGGTGAGTCTTGAAGCTCACAAAAAGGGACTTGACGTGGTGGTACATCTTGACCCGGAGCTTCCCAGAATGGTTATTGGAGACCCTGTGCGTATCCGGCAAATTATCCTGAACCTCTTTAACAATGCGGTCAAATTCACCTCAAAGGGGGAAGTGGTAATCAGCGCGCGCCCCGTTCAAAAAGCGGATGGAGAAACCACTATAGGATTTTCCGTGGCGGATTCAGGAATAGGTATTCCCAAAGAGAAGCTGGCAAGACTCTTCACGGCATTCACGCAGGCTGATTCTTCCACCACCCGCAAGTTCGGCGGCACGGGATTGGGCCTCTCGATTTCAAGAAGCCTGGTAAAGATGATGGGCGGGAGTATCGGCGTGAAAACCCGTCAGGAACACGGCTCCATTTTCTGGTTCAACATCCCGTTCAAACATGCTGGAGAGGAGTCCGCGCATACGGCAAGCAAAGTCTTGGAAGGCCGCAAGGTTCTGGTGGTGGATGACAACGCAAGTTCTCAGAATGCGTTGCAGGATTATATTGCCTACTGGGGTGCCCGGGTACGAGTGGCGGACAGCGGGGAGACAGCTCTCTCTGTGCTCAGAGAACATGCAGAGATGGGAGCTCCTTTCGATTTGGCCCTTGTGGACCTGTTCATGCACGGAATGGACGGCTGGCAGCTTGCCAGCGAAATTAACTCGGACAAAAGTATAAACTCCACGCGCCTTATCCTCATGAGCCCGACGGGACAAATGGCCGGCGAGGCAAAGATGAAACTTCTCCGCTGGTTTAACGCCTATGTGAACAAACCCGTGAAGTGGCGGGATCTGGAGGAAGCTATCCTCACCGCCACAACCGCGGATCTGGATCTTGCAGCCGCGGAGGAAGACCAGGTAGGTTCTCTTGAACCGGTGGAAGAAGAGGAGCCGGAACCGCAGGCGGCGCGCGGACATACTATTGTGGTGGCAGAAGATCATTTTGTGAATCAACAACTTTTTAAGACAATACTCGAGAAGCGCGGGTACGAGGTGATTCTGGCCTTCAACGGCAAGGAAGCGTTTGATGCGGTTCGAAATCATCCCGTTGACCTGGTTTTTATGGACGTTCACATGCCGGAGGTGAACGGGTATGAAGCTACCGAGCTCATCCGTCAACACCGCATTAACGTTCCCATTGTGGCGGTGACGGCAAACGCAATGAAAGGGGAGGCAGAAAAGTGCCTTGAAATTGGCATGAACGGTTATCTGACAAAGCCGTTCAAGGCTGCTGATCTGGACCCTATCCTGAAACAGTGGATTCTTGACCGAAGGATAGGTGCCGGGGTAGAACCGCCGGCCGGTGGGAACGGGCAGCACAAGACAGGGAATCGCAGTGATACGGCAGAGGGCGCCGCGCCGGCTTCCCCGCCGGCCGGTGGCACAACGGACACTGTTGCCGGCAGCGGGCAGCTAAACGCGCGAGTCTTTGACTTTGCTGCAGCAGTTGAATCTTTCATGGGCAAGGAAGATGTTGTAATTCGAGTGTTGCGCAGCTTTATTGAACGGGTGGAAGCCCAGCTGGTTTTGATTGAGGACAGCCTTGCCGCCGGAAGGTTTGATACTGCCCGGAATGAAGCGCATGCAATTAAGGGCGGCTCCTGGAATCTCTCCGCCATGGAATTGGGAGACCAGGCCGCCATGCTGGAAGCGGCTGCAAAGAACGGCGACGTAAATACCGCAAGAGAGCATCTGGCAGGAGTCCGGGAGAGCTTTCTCCGGTTTCGCACGTTATGTGAACGTGAAGTGTTGGCGGGAGCATTATGAGGCAGTTTGTACAGAGAGTTGGCTACTGGTTTCGCCATTCCCAGTATGCAAAACCGACCATCTACCTTATTGTCTTCTTCCTGCTCTCCGCGATGCTCGTGATTTTTTTTGAGGTGGGGCAAAATGATGAGTTTGGCTCCATCCTGGACGGATTTTGGTGGAGCATTATCACGTTCAGTACAACCGGCTATGGAGACAAAGTCCCGGTCACCCTCGGGGGGCGCATCGTGGCAGTCTTTACTATCTTCATTGGCGTCGGTGCCATGAGCCTCCTTTCAGGTGGATTGGCTTCATGGCTGGTGGACCGCAACACCAAGACAAGGAGAGGTCTCATGGACTACAAGAGAGTGAAAAATCACCTGATCATCTGCGGCTGGAAGCAGGACATGAAAGACATCCTGACAGATATCCTCCGTGTTTCGGAGGACCTTCGCTCTGAAGACATTGTGATTATTTCAAATGTAAATGCGGAGAAGGTGGAAGAACTCAAGGAAGATGATCGACTGAAAGGGGTCCGCTTTGTCCGCGGTGACTATTTCTCTGAACTTGCTCTGCAGCGTGCCAATCTGAAGAGCGCCAAGAAAGTGCTTATCCTTGCTGATACGCTTGAGAGCGGCGCCGTGTCGGAAGTTGACTCAAAGACTGTCATGACAGTTCTCACGGTGAAAGCCATGGCGCGTGATGTCTACGTGACTGCTGAGGTGCTCGATCGCAAGTTTGAGAACTATCTAAAGCACGCCATGTGTGACGAGGTGCTTTACAGCAGAGATTTTTCCAGGCGAATGATAGCAAACACCTCGGCAACAAACGGCATGAGTCATATCATCTTCGAACTGCTATCCCAGGAACAGAACGATTCGCGCCTGCTTACGGTTGAAATAGGCGAGAAGTTTGTAGGGAAGACCTTTGCGGAGTTTCGTACGGCCTTTGGGGAATCAGAAGCAAAGAAGGTGCTCGGGCTTCTGGAAAACACTGGATCTCCAGGCCGGATGAAGATGGAATCCCTTCGTGAAGCGCAGAAAACCAGTGATGTGTCACAGCTCATTTCCAACCTCCAAAAGGTGAAGGGGCTGGAGGCAAACAAGCCTGTGTTTCTGCCGCCTAACGAATACGTGATACAGAGCTACTCGCTCGCAATTGTGCTTGAGCGGTTTGAATCCGCACGGAGTGATGACGATGAAGGAAGACATTCGGGAAAAACTGCGGCAGATTCCGCTGTTTGAGCAGATCAGCCAGGATGAAGAGAGCCTCACTCGCCTTGAAGAGATCACTCGCGTCATTCGAGTTCCGGCCGGCCGTATTATCATTGAAGAAGGCGATGTTGGCTCCGAGATGTATATTGCACGCACCGGCAGTGTAGAAATCAGAAAGAGAACGCGTGCCGGTGATGACTATACGGTGGTAAAGCTGAACGCCCATCAAAACGTCTTTTTTGGTGAACTGGCGCTGGTGGACGATGACAGGCGTTCGGCAACCGTTATTGCAACTGAAGACTCGGAACTTATTGTCATCACGAAGGAAGATTTTCTGCGGCTCGGTGACAGCCATCCGTATATCGGACTTCCCATTACGCGGGTCATCGCAAAAATACTTGCCGGAAGGCTTCGTAAGACTACCGGGGATATGCTCACCATCTTTGACGCGCTGGTAAACGAGTTGCAGCCGTAGCCTGTTAATCTGCGTCCGCGTGCATGGCGGTCACCGCGCGGAGAAAGTGACCTGCAGTTTCACTCCAGCGAGGCAGGGCTACAGCGCGTTCGCGCGCCGCTTGAGAAGCACGTATCCTGAAGGTGGTATCCCGGCCGAACCGTGTTACTGCCTGCATCCATTCCTGACGGCTGTTTACCTGGCACAGGACGGCAGCGGCCCCCTCTCCGGTCACTTCAACCACGCCGCCGGTCCTATTGGCAACAACCGGCACTCCGTAGGACAGCGCCTCCGCAATGGCCATGCCGTATGACTCAAAGAGGGACGGGAAGAGCAAAAGATCCGCGCTGCGATACTCGCGTGCCAGCTCTTCTTCGGTCAGAGTGCCGAGTAAGGTAATTCTGTCGGAACAGGCGGAGCGGGACAGCACGCGGCTAAATTGCTTTCCATACTCGGAGTGGCTATGCGGGTTGCCCGCAATGCGCCACTCCCACGCTGGTTCGTGCAATTCCGAGAGAAGCTCCAGCAACCAGAGCAGGTTTTTGAGTGCGGTGACCGGCGCCACCGTAAGAAAGCGCAGGTGCCCGGATAGGGCGCGGCCGGTCTGTTCCGGAGGCGCGTCCGTCTGATCCGGAAGATCCACACCCGGCCGGCAGACCTCAGTTGGAACGCGAGGGGTCATCGCCCAAACCAATTTCCGGGTATACGTACTCGTGCAAATGATGCCGCGTGACTGAAGGAGCGCTTCTTCAGCCCGGCGGAGTTCTTTCACTGCATCTCCCGCCCCGCCGCCGGCTTCAAGCTCAACATGTGGAAGTAAGTGTATGAGCCAGACTGCACGTTTCACGCCACTTTCCGGCCGCAACAGCTGACACCGGGTTTTCGGATCAAAGAGGTAGAGGCTGTCAAGCACCACGTCCTCTGTGGCTTTTCGCGGGACAAGCGCACCGTGAAGGCGGCCGGACTCAAGGAGACGGTAGCTTACAGGCTCCTGTGAGAGTTCACCGAAAATTCTCTGGTTATAGCGGTACCCACCGGAAATGGTGCCGGGAGACGGCGGGGCATAAAGGGTTATCATGGAGCGTTACGCCACGTATGATGCCCATGCCGTGTCAGACTCCCAGATGAGTATTTCCATTTTTTGCCTTGCCCGCACCCGTCCCTTCATACGGTCACGCAACTGCGCGTGAAGGTAGGATGCCAGGTTCTCCAGGCTGGGCTGCCTGTCACGGAAATAGTCGAGGTCATTCAGAAGCACGTCTTCAATGGTGCCGACCACCTCTTCAAGCACTGACTCCATTTGAGAGATGTCTGTGGCAAAGCCGTTTTCGTCAAGTTTGTCAGTCTCTATGATCCACTCCACAACGTAGGGATGAGAGTGAGGGACCGACTCTGCGCCAAAGTCACCGCGCAGGGCGTGACGTGCTGTGAGCTTTTGCCGTACGCCTGTTCTGTACATCTTTATACTCCTTGCGGACTCTTTCGAGTGATGAGAGGCTATGGTTCAAGTGCTATCTGAAGCACCTCGTTGCGTTTTTCCTGCAGCAGGCGGAATGCATCCGCGCCGCGGTCCAGCGGTACGCGGTGCGTGATATATTTTCCAGGTTTGATTTCCCGGAGAAGATCTATGGTGAAAGCCATACGGCGTTCTTTTGTCCAGCGCGGAGAAAGGGCGGCGGCAATGTGAGAAACCTGGCTGCTTTTGATGGTGAGACGCCGCCGGTGAAACGCGCGTCCCAGGGAGACGGTGGTATCTTTGCTGCCATACCATGATGCCTCTATCACCGTTCCTTCAAACGCGGTTGCATCAACGCAAAGCTGAAGGCCGGTCTCAGATGCAGAGACGTTTATGGCGATGTCTACTCCGCGGCCGCCGGTATTGTGTTTGAGGTAATCTGCCACATCCACCGTTTCGGGATCCAGCGCGGTGCAACCCAGTTTCTCTGACCATTCTCGCCGCATGGAAGAAAGGTCAGCCGTGAATACACGCGAGTGACCGCTTCTTTGTAGTAACTCAGCCACCAAAAGCCCCACCACCCCCTGTCCTGCAACAAAGAGCACATCTCCTACCAGAGGCCGCGCATCGTGCACAATACCAAGCGCGGTTTCCATATTTGCCAGAAAAATTGCATCCTCATTGCTCACATCATCGGGCAAAAACACACACTCCTCAGGCGGAATAGAGAAGAAATCCTGATGAGGATAGAAGGCAAAGAGCCGGCTGCCGTCCGCCGTTTTTCCCACGTTGACATACCCGTACTTAACCGGATAGGCGGAGGCATCCTGTAAAGAAGAGAGTGTTTCCCCGTGATTGCCCTGCGGAAGCGCGCCGTTGTAGGCAAGCATTTCAGACCCGGCGCTAATTCCCATGAGAGTGGAGGTCACCTCTATTTCATCCTCACCGCAGTGCACGGTTATCGGAAGCACCTCAACGCTCCGCGGTGCGGTAATGTAAAGCGCGCGCGCGGCCGCCTTGCGCGGGCTACTCATGCGCTTCAAGCTCCCACACCAGATCATCTCCCATTTGTTGGCACCGCACCGGCTTGAACCTGCGTGCGTGCTCCAGCGAGGTGGTGCCAAGCGGCCCCACGGCGTGAATGCCTCCCCCAATGACCAGCGGCGCCGTCACGGTGACAATCCTGTCCACGCAGCCTTCACGCAGAAAGCTGGTGATCACGCCACTTCCCCCTTCCACAAATAGTGACCGGATTCCGTGCTGCGCCAGCTCCTCCAAGACCCAGTGGATATCAAGCCCGTGCTCTGTGTGCCGGACGCGACACACTTCTATTGCGTGGGATTCAAGCGCCGTGCAAATCTCATCGCCATGGCCGTTCAAATCGTCAGCCGCAAAGACCAGTGTCCGGTACGTGCCGGCCGTGCGCACAATGGTAGATGTACGGGGGAGCCGAAGTTGAGAATCCAGTACTACCCGCAAGGGTGAGTCGCACTCCGGGAGGCGGCATGAGAGCTCAGGATCATCCCGCAGCACCGTATTAATACCGACCAGGATTGCATCATTGTCTCTGCGTAACTGGTGGGCCAGCGTCAAGGTTTCCGATCCGGAAATCCAGCGCGACTGTCCGTCTGAAAGCGCGATACAGCCGTCGAGGCTCTGTGCGTAGCTGATGGTGACCGTAGGTCTCTCACTCATGCGCGTACTCCCGATTATACGCGTGCGCGGTGCCGCAAGGCAAGGAATTACATGGGAATTATCACTCTTGACGTATTTGACTTCCCCTCTGAGAAAGACTAAATTTTCCGATGCAGATAGCGGAGGGATAGATGTCAGAGCAGCAACTCGAGTCCTCGTCAGTCAACGGGAGCGTGGACGGTAATGACGTGGAAAAACGTCGGCGGGAGCTGGAGAAAAAACTGCGCGGCCGGCCTGATTTTTCATCAAACGGCGGTTCAAACAATGGCAACGGATCTGTTAACGGGAAAGCGTCCGAGCCCCGGGTACATCTTGTAACCTCCGTAGATTTTCCCACCCGCTTTGGCCACTTTCGGCTTTACGGGTTTAATGACACGTACTCCGGCAAGGAACATACGGCCATTGTGCGGGGCGATGTTTCCGGGAGGGAGCACTGTCCGGTGCGGGTACATTCAGAGTGTCACACCGGCGACGTCTGGGGTTCTTTGCGTTGCGACTGCAGGGATCAGCTTGAAGCAGCCATAGCGTTTGTAGCAGAACGGGAATACGGTGCCGTCATTTACCTGCGCCAGGAAGGTCGTGGGATTGGCCTGTTGAATAAGATAAAGGCGTACAAGTTACAGGATCTGGGGCTTGATACGGTTGAAGCAAATCACTTCCTCGGCTTCCCCGCGGAAGCACGGGACTACACGGTTGCGGCCCGGATCATTGAGCTTCTGGAAATCCGTTCAATTTCTCTGCTCAGTAACAACCCGGACAAGATAGAACAGCTGCGCGCGCACGGTATTAACGTGGCAGACCGAATCCCAATTGTCATAAAGCCAAACCAGCACAATGCGCGCTACCTTGAAACCAAGAAGGAGAAGATGGGTCACCTGTTTTAAGGATTTTCCGCTTACGTACCGGAAAGCGCGGCGCTTATGCGCTGCATTGCCTCTTCTACGTTCTCTCTGCTGTTAAACGCGCTGATGCGAATATATCCCTGTCCGCACTTGCCAAAACCGGTTCCCGGCGTGGTCACAACGCCCGCCTCACGCAGCAGCATTTCAAAGAATTCCCAGGAATCTTTTCCGGCCGTGTGCACCCATACGTATGGAGAGTGCACCCCGCCAGATACCAGATAACCAAGGCCGGTCATGTGTTCCCTGATCACTGCAGCGTTTTCCAGGTAGAAATCCGAAAGTTTGCGGATCTCTTTCTGGCCCTGCTCGCTATACACCGCCGCTGCCGCACGCTGTACGGGGTAGGAAACGCCGTTAAATTTTGTGGTGTGGCGGCGATTCCAAAGTTTGTGCAGTGAATGCGGTTTGCCGTCCTTGTCCCACGCCGTGCATTCATGCGGAATGACGGTGAATGCACAGCGTGTGCCGGTGAACCCGGCATTCTTGGAGAAACTCCGGAACTCTATGGCAACCTCACGCGCCCCCTCTATTTCAAAGATTGAGTGTGGGATGTCCGGATTCCGAATAAACTCCACATACGCCGCGTCAAAGAGCAGGATGGCGTGGTGTTCCTTTGCGTAGGAGATCCACTCTGAGAGTTGCTCTTTGGTTGCCACTGCGCCGGTGGGATTGTTCGGAAAGCACAGATAAATCAGATCCACCTGCCGTGATGGAGGCGAAGGCACAAAGCCGTTTTCCCGTGTTGATTCAAGATAGACAAGACCCTGGTATCTGCCGTCAGAAAATGTTCCGGTCCGTCCTGCCATGACGTTTGTGTCAACGTACACGGGATAGACGGGATCCGTTACGGCCACGGTGATATCTGTATCGAAGAGCTCCTGGATGTTTCCCGTGTCACACTTGGCTCCGTCACTAATGAAGATTTCTTCCGGAGAGATTTCCACTCCGCGTGAGGCGTAATCCCCTTTTGCTATTGCCTCTCTCAAGAACGCGTATCCCTGTTCCGGACCGTAACCGCGAAAGGTATCGTCTTCTGCCATCTCATCCACGGCTGCATGAAAGGCGCCAATGGAGCTGGGCGGGAGTGCCCGCGTTACGTCACCAATCCCAAGTTTGATGATCTTTACCTCGGGAGAATCCTTTCCGAACGCCTCGATACGGCGCGCAATATCACTAAAAAGATAGCTTGACTGCAGTTTGGCATAGTTTTGGTTAATTCGAATCACATTGCTTCCTTTGTAAGATCCCCTTTGGCCAATCTTAGAAACAATATTATATTGCTGCAAGGGGTTGCTTTTCAAACCCTTCAAGGAGGCCCTTTGTGAAAGAGAGCGACAGAATGTACACGGGAGTTGTCTTAGTATCGCTTGCCTTCCTTCTGATATTTTCAGGCTGTTCACAGAGTAGTGACAAAACGGTAGCCGGATCCGCTCCAGGTACTGCAGTGGAAAAGGCACCTGCCGCAATTGATTCTGTCACGACAGACCTGTCCGTGGCACAGTCTGTGACCCCCGCGGCAAGCGGGTTCAAGAAGCGTGAAGTGAACGGGTTTACATTTCAGTGGAATGTTGACGGAAAGAATCTGAACGTCATTCTCAGCTATCAAACCACCGGCTGGGTAGCTGTTGGATTTGATCCAGGCAGAATGATGAAGGACGCAAACATCATTATTGGATACGTGAAGGAAGGGACCGCCGTGGTGAGCGATCAGTACGGCTCGACGGCAACGTCACACAGACCTGATACTTCTGCCGGCGGGAGTGACAATGTGAGCAATGTATCGGGAAGTGAGACCGGCGGTGTGACGGAACTCAGGTTTACCATACCTCTCGATTCCGGAGAATCCACTGATCGTGCTATAGTGCCGGGGCAAAGCTATCGCGTCATATTTGCTCACGGTCCAAACGGGGCGGATGACGAAAGAACGTATCATGCCGGAAGAACCGGAACAAACATCACTCTTTGAAACTCATATGGGGGCATGACCGCAATGGGACAGCACATGGAAAAGCAGCGTAACGAGAGCAATAGGATCATGTCTCAACAGATATCGGCCGGGACCCGCCTGCAGCAGCTCTGTGACTACCTGCGGCAGACGGTCTCCCACTTTAACTGGTTTGGGTTCTACCTGGCGGTACCCGGTAAGAAGGAACTGGTGCTTGGGCCGTTTTCAGGGGCACCCACCGAACATCTGCGCATACCCTTTGGGCGCGGAATATGCGGGCAGGCCGCCGACAGGGAAGAAACGTTTGTGGTGCAGGATGTGAATAGTCAGAGCAACTACCTTTCCTGCAGCATCCATGTGAAGGCTGAGATAGTGGTGCCGGTATTTCACCAGGGTGAAATTGTTGGAGAGATCGATATTGACTCTCACGTGAGTGCTCCGTTCACCGATGAGGACCGTGCGTTTCTGGAGGAGCTGGCAGAGCTGGTGTCAGAACCGGTAGCCTCTATCCTCGGAGATGAGTAGCTTCCAACGCCGCCTACTCACGCTTTTTCCGATCCTTTCCCAGAAGCCGCGCTTTGGTGATTCTGGTTCCTTTCAGTTTCCGTGTGATTCCAAGCACCGCCTGTTCTACGCGCTGCTGGCGGTCCGCGGCGCTTTCAAAAAGTTCCTCCTGCGCGCTCTCTTTCCTATCAACTCCTGCAATGCCAACGCCTACAAGCCGCACTGCTTCCTTCCCGTCCCACCTGCTGTGAAGCAACTGGCGTGCGAGTTCATAAAGCTCATCTCCGGAGACAATCTGCCGGCTCAGGCTGCGCTGTGCGTGGAGCGTGCGAAAGTCCGAAAGGCGCAGCTTCAACGTCACGGTTTTTCCACTCATCTCCCGTGAAAGGAGACGGAACATGACCTCGTGTGAAATTTCCAGGAGAGCACCTTCAATCACATACGCATCTTCCACGTCCCGCGGAAACGTGGTTTCACTACTGGCAGAATGGGAGCGTGGTGCATCACTATAGATGCCCGGATCCTGTCCCCGGGAGACACGTTCCAGGTAAGCTGCCCCGGCCGGCCCAACTATGCCTCGCAAGCGGGCGGAAGGCGTACGGCGCAATTCCAGGACAGTTGTAATGCCAAACGCTTCCAGCCGGGACCGCGTCTTCTGCCCAATTCCCCACATCTTGTCCATCGGCAGTGCCGCCACAAAATCCTCTCTCTCCTCCGGCAGTATGCGGTGGAGCCCGTCCGGTTTGCTAAACGCGGAGGCAAGCTTTGCAAGGTAACGGCTTGGCGCGATGCCAATAGAAATGTTCAGTCCCGTCTCCGATTTCACCTCACGTTTTAACCGACGTGCAGTCTCCACGGCGTCTCCAAAGAGACGTCTGGTGCCACTCATATCCAGAAACGCCTCATCCACGGAAATCTGCTGTAAGGCCGGAGTGAACCTGCCGAGGATTGCCATCACCCGGGAGGAAAGCTCCTGGTAGCGTGCCATTCGCACCGGAAGATAGATCCCGTTCGGACAGCGCCGGATGGCTTCAGATACAGGCATTGCAGAGTGCACGCCAAACGCGCGTGCCTCATAGGAGCACGCGGAGACCACTCCCCGATGACCGGGGGTGGCGCCAACAATGACCGGTTTGCCTGCAAGGGTAGGATTGTCGACCTGCTCAACACTGGCGTAGAACGCGTCCAGATCAACGTGAAAATAGACCGGACTGCCGTCGCCGCTCCTGCTCATTGGCCAATCCTTGCCAGAGTGCCCTGGTAGACGGTTCTTCCGCTCACGCGCATGTCGGGACGGTCAATTGAGACCGGTTCTGAGGTGCCCAGAAGGGCGGCGGAAACGGTCAGGTTTCCGGCGAAGGTTGCCGGCACGGTGAAGTCCAGCGTGAACGGGTTGGGAGGAAAGAGCCCAATTTCAAACATTGCCCGCTGATCGGACGGAGAGAGGCGATAGGGGAAGAGCGAGTCAAATATGAGAATCGGGGAGTCAGATTCGAGGGAAAGATCCAGGCGGTAGAGACGCCGCGGGGAGGAGACCACCACGGTCTGCTTGCTCCTCGCAAGGAATTGATCCTTTTCCGTTTTTGCGGAAAGTTCAGGGGCAAGATAGCTGAGTGTTACGCTGTGATCCCGATCCCGGGTGGAGATGGAGTAGGAACTGTTGCCAAAGCGAACGGTCAGCGCGCCCAACGGGGCGGGACTTGATAGCAGTAATTCCTTCCGGCCGGTATCAACGCTTATAGACTCAGTTGCACGGACCGGTTGAGGGTGAGCAGGGTCAAAGGGCGTAAATACAATTACAAATATGACAAACGCTACGGTGACCATACCGGAGCCGGCTGTTAGAAGCTTTATGGCAAAGCTGCGTCTGCCCACAATGGGATGGCGCACCAGAAAATCCAGCCTGATTGTCATGAGGAGGAAGGGCAAAAGCACCAGTGCCACAACCACGTTACCGATGAGCGGAGAAAGCAGGAGGATGCGGCCCGCCCGCAGTTCAGGTATTTGAAAGATGTTGACGGCGGCAATTACCAGCCAGAGGGGAGACAGGAGAAGGGCAAAGAATTTGAGAAGACGGTAGCGGAAGGTTGAAAAGAAAAAGGCGCAGATAAACGCCCACATGAAATAGAAGCTGTACGCTATGTTAAACAGCCCAAGCGCAAATACATCGATCAACAGGATAATGAGTGTTGCTGCTGAATAGAAACTTCCGTTTCTTGAAATGGGGAGCTTCCGCAGCCATTGAAACGCCAGGGCAAATAGAAAAGTTGTCAGAGAGAGCTTCATGAAGAAGTACGAGAGCGGTGTGAATTGCCACAGAGAGGGGAAATTGCGCAGCCGCAAAAAGCCGGTCACCAGAAGAGTTGCGGCAAGAAAGAGCACAAACATGACAAGTACCAGCAGAGGGATATTCCAGATATTTCGAAAGACTGTTCGCACATAGCGTTCCACACGGTGGCGGAATGCCAGTGCATACGCAAGCGTAACGGCAAGAATTACCAGAAGTAATACTACATACGGCTGTTCCCCAATAATCAGAAAGAGCGGGCCGTTCTGAAAGAAGAGGTAGTGACTGTCCCACGTTGTTTTGACTCCGTCACCAAGCTGGTCTGTAAACGCCGTCAATAACGAAAGCATGTTTCCAAACCAGGCAGACGGTTCTAATTGCGGGGTGCTGCCGGTCACATCCGACAGTCCGACCGCCGGAATGTCATCTGCAAGATAGACCGATATTGCAGGCGGTGCGTCCGCCAGACCGGCGCGAAAGACCTGATTTCTGGTTTGGGAAGCGCGTGCATCCACCCCGGCAATTCGTGACGCGTGGGCGAGTGATTTGAGCATCCACGCCGGAGTGACCCGTCCCCGGCCGCCGGTTTCTATCCTCGGTGCGGCGGAAAATCCATGAAGATCCAGGTAGAGAACCGCAGAGGGAGATTCTGCAAAGAAGTGTGAGAGGAACAACCGGCTCCCCAGGGCATAAGGGGTGGAAGGACCACGTTCCGCGCCGAGGAAGAGGAAATGGACGGTGACGGGGGGACGCTGCTTTGCCAGTCGCTGCATGAAGGAAAGTGCAACTGCCACCGCGGAACTCCCGTCCCTTGAAAGGGGAGCCGCAACTTCATGGTTTGCCGGTACGGCTATTATGAGCGTATCGGGACGCTCTCCCGGCACGGTGACGTCAACAATGTGTGAAAAAGAGTGGCCGTCCTCAAAGCCTTCAAAACTACGGGTTCTGGCAGTCAGGCCCGCGTCTTGTGCAACCGCGGCCGCATAGTCCAGGGCCGCCGCCTCTCCCTGGGTTGCTTCAAGGCGGGGATACATAGCCTGGATTTTAGATAGATGGTCCGCCGCGCTGGCTCTGTCAATCTCTGAAATCGCATCGACAGATTGTGAAAAACCATTGGAACTTGATAGAATAGTCAATACAATCAGAAAAAGTAATCTCATGGAGCGTTCAGGATAGGGTGAAGATTTCTGCTTAGTCAATAAGCGCACACATAAGGGGGTTGTTCAATGGAGGTGCTACCGGAAATTGCACGCCGGGCAAGCGTCCGGGAGTTTACGGATCAACCGGTGGCGGAAGATCAACTGGATCGGATTCTTGAAGCCGGCCGGCTGGCACCGTCAGCAAAGAACCGCCAGGCCTGGCGGTTCATTGTCATGAGGGATCCCGGGCTGCGCAGCAAGATCCAGGACGCCTGCTTTGGGCAGGAGTACGTTGGGCAGGCACCGGTGAGTATTGCACTTTGCACGACCAACGTTGAATACAAGATGCCAAACGGGCAACTTTCCTATCCCATAGACCTTGGGATTGCCGCTTCATTCATGACGCTTCAAGCGGTTCACGAAGAACTGGGAACGTGCATGATCACCACGTTCCGAGAAGCGGACGTAAAGGCTATCCTGACCGTTCCTTACTCCATGCGGGTTGTCATGATACTTTTGATTGGGCACTCCGCTCACAACGTTGAACGGGTGCGCCGTTTCTCCATGAAGAGAATCGCAAGTTATGACCACTGGTAGTCGTATGAAAGCTGACTGCGCGAGCGGTGGCGCTCCAGACCAAGATCAATCAGGCGGGTAAGCAATTCTCCATACGGCAGGCCCCCATTTTCGCACATCCTGGGAAACATGCTGATTTTCGTGAAACCAGGGATGGTATTAATCTCGTTCACATAGATGCTTTTCTCATCAGCCGAAATAAAGAAATCAACCCGCGCAAGCCCCTGCGTATCGGCTGTCCGGTACGCAAGCTCCGCTAATTCGCGCACCCGCGCCTGCGCTTCTTCAGTGATGCGTGCCGGGATGAGAAGCTCGGCGCCGGCAGGATCAAGGTACTTGGCTTTGTAGTCGTAGAACTCATGGGCCGGCACAACTTCGCCGGGAGGAAAACTCCAAAGGCGCTCATTTCCGATCACGGAGCACTCTATTTCCTTACCCGTGATTGCCGGCTCAATTAGCACTTTGGTGTCAAAAGAAAAAGCGAGCTCCAGAGCGCGGGTAAACTCCTGTTGCGTGGTTGCGCGGCTTATTCCCACGGAAGATCCTACCCGGGCGGGTTTGACAAAGAGTGTGGTACCGTAGCGGCGGGAAAGCCGTTTCCACTGTGCCGCCGCGCTTTCCGTTTTGCCTGCGTCTTTTTCCTTGCGTCCGGCCTCGTTACCCGTGGCGATATCATGCCTGTGAATGACAGTGAACGGAACCACCGGCACGCCCGCCTCCTGCCACACCCGTTTGACCGTATCTTTGTCCATGCCAAGAGAGCTGCCAAGCACACCGGCACCGACGTATGGCACCCCGCACACTTCCAGGAGTCCCTGAACAGTTCCGTCCTCCCCAAAGGGACCGTGCAATACCGGGAACGCTACATCCACCGCAATAGGCCTTCCCGAGCATTCCAGTCCGCGGCCCGGTACTGCGTGCACAACGGACTCTTCCCGGCAGACCATGGAAAGCGTCCGGTTCTCATCATCTGCAATGCGTGCCGGATCTGATTGAAGAAACCACGTTCCTTTCTTGTCCAGTCCAATCAAGAGTGGTTGAAATCGATCCTTCGGGAGGTTTTTCACCACTGAATACGCTGACTGAAGGGAAACCTCATGTTCACCTGATTTCCCGCCGTACAGTATTGCTACTCTCTTCTTCATTGGGCACTACTCCTTGATGATCACGTTCTCCGGCTCCTCGCAGTTTCACCGGGCAGGTAGCCCGCCTCCTTCAGGGCGTCCCTTACCGCCTCCGCCTCATCCCAGGGGTGCGGTCCATCTGCGTAAATAATACTTGTCTCATGCCCCTTGCCTAAAAAGAGAAGCGTGTCCCCCTCCCGTGCCAGGCTAATTGCCTTCCGGATTGCCTGAGAACGATTCTCTATGATGAAAACCGATTCCCCCTCAACTTTTCCGGCTCCCGCGTTTCTTACACCTGCGGCAACGTCCTGCAGAATCTTTTGCGGCAACTCCCCGCGCGGGTCCTCGTCCGCAAGGACGATGATATCTGTGAGCCGCGCCGCAATCTCTCCAAGCATGGGACGCTTTTCCACATCCCGCTCTCCGGCTGATCCAAAAAGGACGATGAGCCGGCCAGGTGTGAATTGCCGCACAAGCGGCAGGAGCTTTTCAAACGAGCCGGGGGTATGTGCGTAGTCCACAATACATGCAAAAGACAGATCCTCTCCCACCGGAACCATTCTTCCAGGAACACTCTCTAATTGCGGCAGGAAGGGAACGAGCTCTTGCGGAGAAACGGAGGCCGCACCGGATACCGCCAGGACGGCTGCAAGCGCATTTTCTACGTTCACCGCTCCGGGAAGGTTAATCCGCGCCGGTACGGACGCACCCGCTGTGTGAAGCGTAAACGTGTTGCCGGCGCTGTCCGGGACAATGTCTCCGGCAAAGAGATCGGCGTCCGCAGAAGTGACGCTGTAGCGGAGCAGCGGGCGGGACGTGAGCGTAGTGAAGTAGGAAGAGGCGGGATCATCCGCGTTCAAAACGCCAAAGGTGTGCTCCACGCGCGTCGAGCGGGCAAGAAAACGGAAAAGGTTTCCCTTGTCCCAGCGATATTGCTCCACTGAACCGTGGAACTCCAAATGCTCGTGCGAGAGGTTTGTAAACACGGCAGCATCAAAATCAATGTCCGCCAGACGCGAGGTCTTTTCCGAGAGCCCGTGGGACGTGGCCTCAATGACCGCAAACTCCTTGCCGTTTTCCACCATTTGATTGAGTAGCATGTTAATTTCTACGGATTCCGGGGTGGACTGACGATAGTGGTTTTTCACAATCTGGCGGTCGGTAAGCATGGAGACCGTGGAAAGAAAACCAGCGTTCCTCCCTATCATGGAAAGTAACTGATAAATGAGAAACACTGTGGTGCTCTTCCCGTCAGTTCCGGTCACCCCTATCACGCGCAACTTTTGGGAAGGATTGCCGTAGTACGCCGCGGCTGCGGCTGAGAGGGCCTTGCGCACATCTGTTGCCTGAAAAAAGAAAACATCGCGGGCAGCAGAAGTCACTTCCGGGGAGAGGTCATCGCTATGAACCACCGCGCGGGCACCACGCTTGATTGCAGCCGATATAAAACGATGGCCGTCCGTATGAACACCTGGTGTAGCAAAAAACGCGTTTCCCGGAACAACGTTGCGGGAATCATAGGTAATGCCGGTGATCTTGATGTCGGGCGCGGCAGAAGGCGGCACCGTATTGATGGCGGCGCACAAAGCTGATAGTGTAAACGTCGACATGCGGGAATAGTACCATCGGCATGATGCTTCCACAAGTGACGACCCGGGAAAAGCGCGTAGAGGACCCCTTCCTCACTTCTCAGCTCATTGCCTACATAGGTAACAAACGCGCCCTTCTTGGATTCCTGCACGGTGTGTTTTCCCGGCTCGCCTCACGGCATCACCTGCAGACCTTTTCGGATCCGTTTGCCGGAAGTGGCGCAGTATCCCGGTTGGCAAAACACATGGGTCTGAGCGTCTTTTCCAATGACTGGGAACCGTATGCCTACACACTGAACCGGGCGCATATCGCAATTGACAAACAGCGCGCAGCGGAGCTCTTTGGGGGACCAAAGGGACTGGAAAACGCCGTGCGTGAACTCTCCTCACGGCCGGCCTCATTTACGCCCCATATCTCACGCCACTATGCGCCGCGGAATACGTTGCAGGCGGATTACCGCACGGAACGTCTTTTTTACAGCCGTGAAAATGCGGAGTTCATTGATCGAGTAAGAAGCGCCATTGAATCCGATTATCCGGGTTGGAACCTTTCGGCCGATGACCTTGATCGGAAGCACCTCCTGCTATCCTCCCTGCTTTACCAGGCGGCCACTCATGCCAATACGTCCGGCGTGTTCAAGGCGTATCACAAAGGATTTGGAGGACATGGGAAAGACGCGCTTGGACGTATTCTGGCGCCTATGCAGTTGCAGGTTCCCGTACTCATTGACGGACAACATCCGTGCGAGGTGTTCCAGATGGATGCGGCGCAGTTTGCCTCAGGCCGGACGGTAGATCTAACCTATCTTGATCCGCCGTACAACTCACACCAATACGGAAGCAACTACTTCATGCTCAACACGGTTTTGCTCTGGGATCGTCTTCCGGTTGATAACGAGAGAGATGAAAACGGACGGTTGAGACGTAAGGCAGGAATCCGGCCGGACTGGACACGGACGCGTTCTGCCTACTGTTACCGGGACAGCGCGCCGGGCGCCTTCCGGGAGCTTTTGGAGCGCATTGACAGCAGGCTCATAGCCGTAAGTTACAGCACTGACGGGATCATCCCGCTGGAGGAGCTGGCGGACATCATGAGTGAACACGGCGAGCTGACGTTGCACGCCCGGGATTACGTGAAATATAGGGGCGGTAAGCAGAGTATTAAGCGGAAGATTGGAAACGTGGAGTTTCTTCTGGTAACAAACCGCCGGCGGCGCGGCTCCCGTGCGGACCGGAAAGCGCTGGATGAGTTTCTGCTGCGCCGCGAGCTTGCAGATCTGCTCACGCGTTCTTACCGTCCCGAATTGATAAGGGCATGCTTTACCGCGGATGAAGAAAACGTGATTATTCCCGGCGTCGGGGATGAAGAGTGGAGCCTTCCTATGAACCACTTGTTCAGATTTACCCAACCGTTTCCGGATCTCACATCGCTGGCTATTGAACGGGTAAAAGCGCTCACCCATACCCTTTCCAAATGCGTATGTCACACTTACGTGGAAGAAGTGGAGGCCATTATGGGAATTATTGAGAGCAATTCACTGGCCAGGGGAGAGCGCACAATGTATTCGCGGCGCCTGATATGGTGTCTGCGGAAGTTTGCGTTCAAAAAATACCGGGATGAGTTTACCGCCGCGTATGACGCCGCGTGCGTGATTGCGCGGAAGAGACGCGAGGCGTATCCGGAACTCTTAGAACAGCTTGAAGAAGTGAGAAAACGCGCGCATCTCAGATTTGACGGCTGAAAAAATCGGCCACCCGACAGGGTGGCCGCGATAGTGAAAATGGATCAGGGAAGCTATCTTCCTGACTCACTGTACAGGAAACGGAAATAGTCCATATCCGTAGTCAGCACCTTCTTGAATTGCGGTATTGTCTTGCGATAGGACTCGATTGCGCGCCAGAACTGGAAGAAGGTGGGGCTTTTGCTGTAAGCAGCTGAGTAGATCTGGGCTGCCTGGGCATCAGCTTTACCACGAATTGTTTCAGCTTCCTGGTACGCTTCAGAAAGAATCTTCTTCTTTTCGTTTTCCAGTTCACCAAGAATGTTCTGCTTCCGGCCCTCTCCAAAGGAACGGTACGCCTGTGCAATCCGTTGCCGTTCCGAGACCATCCGGTCATAGACACTTTCGGTCAGATCATCCGAGTAGCGAATTTGACGAATGACAATGTCTATGAGCTTAATCCCGTAGTCAGGGGTTACCGACGCGGCAGATTGCAGCATCTCGTCAGAGAGCTGTCGTCTGCCTTTGGTGACCTCTTCCTGCTTCTGGTCCGTGGTTATCAGACTTGCCAGCTCCTGAAGGCCCTGCTGATCTATTTGCTGCGCATCCGCTGCTTCAATCTTTGGCGCCGCCGCGCGCTGGTTAATGATATTTGAGTTGCGTACAGCTTCATCAAGCGGGTTACGGGAGATGACGCTGCGGACCGAGCTTTCTATCACATCATCAAGACGGCCGTACGCGGCTTGAAGCGAGGTCACCGATGCGTAGAACTTTTCCGGGTCGGTGATGCGCCAGCGGGCGGTGGTATCAACCCAGATAAACTGGTTTTCTGCCGTGGGAATTCTCCGCGGATCTCCGTCCCAGGAGAGAATTCTCTTTGGGTACTTTACCACGTTGTCCACCATCGGTGTCTTTATGTGCAGTCCCGCGTCCTGGGTTGTGGCGACAATCTCTCCAAAGCGGATGACTACTGCCTGTTCCCCTTCCTCCACAATGTAGAACGGTCCAAGCATCAAGAAGATGATCACCAGGACGGCAATAACAACAAGTACTGTTACTGTTTTTTTCACTGGTTGCCTCCTGTTGATGCCGGTGCCGGTGCCGGTGCCGGTGATTGCCCATTTGAGCTCTGCAGGTTCAAGAGCGGCAGGAAATTGCCCAGATTGCGATCAATGAGATCCGTGTCTTTGGTGCTCTTGAATACGTCCTCTACCATTTCATAGTAGAGACGCGTCCTGGTAGTTTGCGGGTCCTGGTTGTACTCGGTGAGAACCGAATTAAACCGCGCCACATCACCCTGGGCGTTATTCACGCGTTCCGACGCGTATCCTTTGGCAACCTGTACCACGCGCTCCGCTTCACCTCTGGCCTTGGGAATTTCCGTGTTGTACTGTTCCCGGCCCTCATTGATGAGGCGGTTCATGTCCTGTACCGCGCGGTTTACGTCTTCAAAGGCATCCTGTACGCGCCCCGCCGGCGGTACGATGTTTTGAAGCCGCACCTGTGTCACGTTGATGCCAAGCCCGTAACTTTGCAGCAACTGGTTTATTTGATCGCGGCCCTGGTTTTCTATTTCCGGCCGCGCGTCGCCAATGACTTCCAAAATAGCGCGGTCGCCCACCAGCAGGTTTATGACCGACTGGGAAATATCCCGGATTGTCTTCTCACGGTTTTGAACGTTGAAGAGCCACGCACGCGGGTCAACTATCCGGTACTGGATAATCCACTCAACATCAATGATGTTAAGATCTCCGGTGAGCATGATTGACTCTTCCGGGTAATCCACGTCAGAGCGGACCGTGTTTACCCCCGGCCGGTCTACTCTGAACCCGAATGTCATGTTATGAACTCTTTGCGTTGCCACGTTGTAGTTCTTCTCAATGTTAAAGGGAAGCTTGAAATGCAACCCTGGTTGTACCGTACGGTTGTACTTACCCAAGAGCAGTACTACCGCTTCCTCGGTCTGGTCCACCACGAAAAAGCTGCTCATTCCTATGCCGACGACCACGATGACAATGACTATGATGACGATCGTTTTTGGCTTCAAAGTGAACGGCAATTTCGGTGGCGTGACGTTTCTTTCCGACATAACGCCTCCTTAATTGGCTGTGAAGAAAAATCGACTTTCAGCCTAACCCTTTCAGTCTAGGACGTCAAGGTGACGGAAGTGCTACGAAGAGTGTTGGTTGACAAGCATCAAGGTCGTTTCTATAGTCGTAGCTTATGAAACGGCGTTTGATTACCTCTGCACTGCCTTACGTGAACAACATTCCCCACCTTGGTAACCTTATCCAGGTGCTTTCTGCCGACGTGTTTGCCCGCTTTTGCCGGCTGCGCGGTTACGAGACACTTTACGTGTGTGGAACCGATGAATACGGCACCGCGACGGAGACGCGCGCGCGTGAAGAAGGGGTTACTCCCAAAGAATTGTGCACACGCTACTTCACCGTGCACGATGATATTTACAGATGGTTTAACATTGCGTTTGACCGGTTTGGACGAACTTCAACGCCAAACCACACAAAGATCACGCAGCACATTTTTACCAGGCTGCATGAAAACGATTATATTCGCGAGCGTACCATTTCTCAACTCTACTCGGAAGAGAGCGATATGTTCCTGGCTGACCGCTATGTGCGCGGCACGTGCCCCCACTGCGGTTATGATGACGCGCGCGGGGACCAGTGTGAGAACTGCGGAAAGCTGCTGGACCCCTCCGAGCTCATAAAACCGCGCAGCGTTGTTGATAACTCACGGCCTGTCATGAGAGAGACAAAGCATCTTTACATCGATCTTCCTAAAATTCTGCCCCGGCTGCAGGAGTGGCTGGACGAGGCATCCGTAACCGGCAAATGGACGCGCAACGCCATTCAGATGACCCAGGCGTGGATCCGTGACGGCCTGAAAGAGCGTGCGATCACCCGTGACCTTAAGTGGGGCATCCCTGTACCGCTTGACGGGTACCGTGACAAGGTATTTTACGTCTGGTTTGACGCGCCCATCGGGTACATCTCCATTACGGCAAATCACACGGACCAGTGGGAAAGCTGGTGGAAAAATCCGGAGAACGTGGAACTCTTTCAGTTCATTGGCAAAGACAACATTCCATTTCACACAGTTATCTTTCCCTCTTCGCTTCTAGGCACCGGAGAAAACTGGACGCTTCTGCACCACATGTCCTCATCGGAATATCTTAACTATGAGGGCGGTCAGTTCTCGAAAAGCAGGGGAGTGGGCGTATTTGGCACGGACGTCATGGAGACCGGCATTCCGGCGGACGTGTGGCGCTTTTACATCTTCTACAACCGTCCGGAAACATCAGACTTCACGTTCACATGGGACGACTTCCGGGAAAAGACCAACGGCGAGCTCATCGGCAACCTCTCCAATCTGGTGAACCGGACGCTGACCTTCCTGAGCAAGTACTTTGAAAGCACGGTAGAATCAGCAGACACCGGCGATGAGGCACCTGAATGGAAGTCGTTCTGGGAAGAGGTGCGCTCGCAGGAGCAGGAGATAACAGATCTTCTGGAAAACGCTTCTCTCAGGGATGCGTTCCGAAAGACCTTCATGCTGTCTTCCTACGGCAATAAGGTGTTTCAGGAGGCGGAGCCGTGGAAGAGCCGCAAGAGCGATCCAGCCGCGGCAAGATCGCTCTTAAGCAACCTGGTCTACCTGGTGCGTGACCTGGCAATACTTGTATCCCCGTTTATCCCTGATACGTCGCGCCGTATTGCAGAGTTTCTTGGCGTCACGGAAATGAGCTGGCAAAACCTTGGTGAACGCTCCGGCATTACAAAAATAGGAGCGCCGGAAATCCTTTTTCAACAGCTTGATAGCGAGCACATTCAGGAACTCCGGGAACGTTTCTCCGGTACACAGGCTGAACGGAAAGAACGCGAATCTGCGCAGGCAAAACCGGTCAGCCGGGAGGAGGCGTTTCGCAACAGTGTTGAGTTGCGAGCAGCGCGCATTACACGGGTGGAACGTCATCCAAAAGCAGACAAGCTCTATGTTGAAACCCTGGATGACGGCTCTGGAGAGGAGCGCACCATAGTTTCCGGACTCGTTCCGTACTACAATGAGGAAGAGCTTGAAGGACGGACCATTGTGCTCGTGGCAAACCTCAAACCGGCAAAACTGCGCGGCGTGCAAAGTAACGGCATGCTCCTCGCCGCAGATACGGAAGATGAGGATGGAAACAAGATTGTGGAAGTGCTCTTTGCAGACCACGCGGAACCCGGGACGCGCATCACAACTGCCGGAGGGACGCAGACAGAATCGGAAAGCGGCCCGTTGGCCCAAATCGATATTGACTCTTTCTTTGCAATTCCGCTTGAGGTCAAGGACGGGACGGTGCACGTGGGCAGCGCCGTGCTTGAGTGCGCTGGAAAACCGCTTGTTGCAGAGCGCGTGAAGACCGGAAACGTTGGTTAGTGCCGGAGGGAATCCCCGGACTCCGGCGCGCATCACCGTAGAGCGCGTTGATGAAAAAGAATTTCGGGGTGGCTCCTCATTTCTTCAAAGTAAGTTCTGGGGGCGATTTAAACAGGCATTTGGCTGGACGCCGGTCTACCTGCGTGTTGAAAACGCGGCAGGAGCTACTGGGAGCAGCGACCTGTTGCTGCTTCACCGCCGGGTGGCCCGAAGCTTGTGCATGGCATACGTCCCGCACGGGCCGTCGGAAATGAGCTTTGGTGCTGACCCCGGCGTTCTGCCGGTTATCACCGGCAAGATGAGACCCTGGCTTCCGCCGGAGACCGCTTTTGTTCGCTATGATCTGGCGTGGCGGGCCTTCGTGCCGGACGGCACGGATCCGGATACCTCGCAAAGCAGTCCGGAAATTTTTGCCGAAAGCAGCACGGCGCGCGGTGCGAGGAAGGCAGTTTCTGATACCCAGCCGCCTGATACCGTAATTGTCGGGCTGGAAGGCTCAGAAGAAGAGCTTCTTTCCCGTATGAAATCAAAGACGCGTTACAATGTGCGGCTTGCCCTGCGGAAAGGGGTGAGGGTAAGCCGGGCAGGCAGAGACCAACTTCCCGCATGGTACGCCGTGTATGAAGAGACCGCCCGCCGTGACCGCATTGCACTTCACAGCTTTGACTACTATGTAAAGCTCTGGGATATCGCCGCGGAGAACGTTGGAGACGGTGTAAAACTTGACCTGTTGATGGCGCACTACAATGAAGAACTTCTTGGCGGGATCATTACTGCCACCTACGCGAACACGGCCACCTATCTCTACGGTGCCAGCACAAACAGGCAGCGTAACCTGATGGCGCCCTACGCGCTCCAGTGGGAAGCTATGAAACGTGCCCGTGCCGCAGGCTGCGGGAGTTATGACTTGTTTGGCATCCCTCCCACGGACAATCCCAATCATCCCATGCATGGGCTCTACAGATTCAAGACCGGCTTTGGCGGCCGCATAGAACACCGTCCCGGTGCGTGGGACGTCCCGCTCCGTCCGCTTATTTACGCCGGTTACCGGCTGGCCGAACGCGCCCGGGAGTTTTACTTTAAGAAGTGGAAGAAATTCCGGCGCGGGAGGTGAAATTGGCTACGAGAGTGCGAACTCCGATTCAAGTTTTTCGTAGTAATTGATGATCTGTCTGACGTACTTCCTTTTTTCCGTGTAGGGGCGGTAAAAGAATGAGCGCTTGAACCCGTAAATGATAATGTTCTTTAGCTGTTTGGGCGGAATGTCAAAATTAGCGAGCGCAAGGTTGATCTCATTTGTTACTGTGGTGTGCGAGACTAACCGGTTGTCCGTGCAGAATGTGACAGAAAGATTCTGTTCCAGCATTTTCCCGAGGGAGTGATTTTTCACCTCTTTAAGATCCGGAGAAGTCTGCATGTTACTGGTGAGACACACTTCTATGGTAGTTCTGTTGTCCGCAATGAAGTTGGACAGGTTGCGAATATACTCTTCTTTGTCATCCGTGTCTGCAGAGAGGATAAAGTCTGTGTCAAAAAGGCGGAGCCCGTGGCCAATGCGGTCTGCGTGCAGTTTGGTGATTGCCTGGAAGATTGATTCCGGACCGTACGCTTCTCCGGCATGAACGGTTTTCTTAAGAAAGTGCTTGTGCACGTATTCAAATGATTCCTGGTGCGCGCTTGCAGGGTAGCCGTGCTCACTGCCGGCAAGGTCAAACGCAACAACTTGAACGTCGCTCTCATCTCTGAGCCGAATAGTAGCCTTTGCCAGTTCGAGGGAGGCCATTTGTATAATGTCTCGTTCCGATGAGTACTGGTGCAGGCGGATCAGATCTCGGTAGTAATCTGAAAAATGTTCATTGAAGTAACGCATGGCGCATACGATGATACCGTATTCAAAACGTGGTTCGTCATCTGCCATTTTCCCATTGATCTCCGCACGCGCTCTTTTTAATCCCCTGTCCACCGCCTGCATGACCGTTTCAAAGGTCATAGAGGCAGAAATATGCAACTGGGGCGCAAATCTCACTTCCAGGTATCGAACGCCTTCATTGAAGTTGTCCCACGCAAGCTCGTACGCGATACGGTCAAGATTTTCCGGAGTTTGCATTACCCGCCCTGTCCAGGCAAAACCGGTCAGGTATTCATTCAGGTCCTTATATGTCGATTTAAACACAAGCTCACGCATACCTTCTTCAGTAAAGGAGGGAAGCGGCACATCCTGTTCTTTTGCCAGCTCAATGAGCGTAGAGAGTCTCAGGCTTCCGTCCAGGTGGACGTGAACGTCTGTCTTGGGAATTTTCCGTATGAATTCAGCGTCGAACTTTGCCACGATGCGCCTCCATGTTTCCCAACACATTACTGCAGAAGTTACGCGCGCGTCAAATAAAGAGCGCCGGCCACCAACGGCTACCGCCCTCGACCGACGCCACGGGAGAGCACGAGTTGCTTATATTGCAGCCCGCGGTCGAACTCGTTATTGAACATGCCAAATGACGCGCACCCGGGAGAAAAAAGTACAATCTCGCCTCGCTTCGTACGTGCTGATGCGGCATCAATGCAGCGGGAAAGAGAGTCGTAGGGGCCGTCGTAGGAGACGCCGGCGGCATCGAGATGCACCCTGATCTTGTCGGTGGCACTTCCTGCGAGCAGGGATACAGAAGCGGCGTAGGAACCTATCTCTCCAAACGGCGCAAAGTCAATGTTCTTGTCCGTGCCGCCTGCAATGAGGTGTACAGGTCTGTCAAAACTTGACACGGCCTTTACTGCGGCTTCCGGGATAGTGGCGGCCGAATCGTTGTAATAACGGACGCCTTCAATTTCTGCCACCAGTTCAAGCCGGTGCTCAATTCCCCGGAACGTGCGCGCCCCCTCTTCAACGGTGGCCCGCTCCAGCCCGTACAGCCGGGCCGCCACCGCCGCAAAAAGAAGATTCCGGCGCATGTGCGAGCCGGGAAGCAGAACCTCATCCGGAAGAATGAGCTCCGTGGCATTGCGCATGCGCAAGTAGCCCTGGTTTTCCTCCATCCATGCACGGGGCACCTCCGGCAGATCTGCGCCAATTCCCGGATTTGCGCTCACCAGCACCGGCACGCCCGGCGTTTTCCGAGCGAACTCTCTGCCGTACTCATCGTCCGCGTTACACACGGTGAAGCAGTCGCGTTTCTGGTGCTCAAAGATAACCCGTTTGTCCGCCACGTAGCTATCCATGGAGCCGTAGTAGTCTTGATGATCCGGCAGTATGTTGGTGACAAGTGCAATGCGCGGAGAAAAGGGGAGTGAGTTCTGGTTCCCGGCTCGCTCTGCCACATAGGCTAGATCACCGAGCTGAAAGGACGAAGTCTCAAGCACAACCGGATCATCCGGCGTCAGCTCGTCTATAAACTCAAGCGGGGAGACTGTGATGTTACCGCCAAGCCGGGTACCGGGATAACGCATTTTGAGGATGTGGCTGATAGCGCTCGCGCTCGTCGATTTCCCTTTTGTTCCGGTTACGCCGATGACGGGATTGCCGCATTGCCGAAAGAATACGGATAGATCGGTCTCAACCCGGCGTGCATGCGCCAGGTAGGGCGAGGATCGTTTGACTGCGGGATTTTTAATAACGATGTCTGCCTTACGGAAGTCTTCTTCATCATGACGAGAGAGTACAAAGCGTATGTCGAACCCGGAGAGTCGGGCAAGGGCAGGCGCGAGCACTTCCTGTGAACGGAGGTCTGTAACGGTGACGTGGGCGCCGCGGCTGGCAAAGAAGCGGGCCGAGGCAAGCCCGCCTCCATGCAGCCCAAGCCCCATTACGAGCACATTCACGTTGCGGTACGTCTCACGTTTCTTCAAGAATCCACTCCTTCATATCTTTGTCATTGAGGTAGGCCGTGGGCCGCAGCGAGGACCAGACAGCGTTCCACGATTCAGGTACGGCAGCTTTCAGTTCCTGGAACGTTTCAAGCTCCGGCGAAAAGATGCCCTGGGAGAGCGAGTTCTGTATGCGTTCCATGTGGGGAAGCAAAAAGTCCCGGGCGCTTACTAAAAGCGGGATGCTCTGCTTCCGGCCGGCGGGATCGAGGTTGATCACGTTATGGGATATTGCACGATATTTGCAGCTAAACGGGTAATAGGGATAAATTTTTTTTCCGGGCGGGACAAATAGCTTGGTAAAAAAACGGGTAAGCTCACGGTCAATCCAGATTCCCTGAACAAAATATCCGCGGCCGGTTTCTCCAATCCATGTTTGCGACACAGACTGCTCAACCCGAAACCCTCTGATTTTCCCGTTTTCATGACGCACTTCACTGAGCGGAAGGAGATCCGCTTCTATCATCAGGTTCTGGCTTTGATAGCTAGCCGTAATATCATTTGTTCCACGTTCTATAACTTCGTGTTCATTTGGTCGGTATGCCAGATTCACGCGCAGCAGGTAAAGATAGTACATCTCCCGGACGGAAAAGAGCTGATAAAAGAGGGGGCGGAGCACCTCAGTGGGATCAAATACGTAGGTCAGATCTGCAAATACATCAGGTGCGAGAAGAATGATCTGGTCAAAAAGACGGCGCAGCTTTGCGAGGTAATCTGCAGAAGGCCGTGGATCGTGCACATCGTGATGAAACGGAAGGTGCGGGACGGAGACGGCGCGCCGCAGGGTGATGAAAAACTCCTCACTTTGATTAAAGTGGCGGAGATAATTGCCGCTCTCTTTCCCGTGTTCCGCGCATCGCTTATTGATAGCGGCATCGGTGAATCCCACCGGAATTTCGCCGAGGATCTCTTGCATCTGGAGCTAACTATAAATTGATACCCTTGCAAATGCAATTGTCGGAAAACTGGCAGGTTACCGGTCGATGGGTTAGAATCAGTACTATGGGTGACAATCGTTGTTGCAGAGCCGGCATCAGAGTGGCGGCCTATCTGCTGTTGTTGCTTCTTCCCCATTTCTCATTTGCGCAGTCACAGGAACGGCCGTTTGCGGTAATCGTATACGCGGAAGGTGACCGGATTACGCTCTACAGGGACGGCGCGCTCAATCAGTACGATGTATTGCTGGACAGTGTAGTGGGTCTTCCGCTGTTTGAAGGAGATCTGGTTCAAACAGATCCAGGGACCTACCTTGAGCTCCAAACGGTGCCGGCCGGCACACTGCTTAAAGTGGCTGAGAACACCACGTTTCAATTGAGCACACTTGGGGAGGAAAGCGGACAGGGGCGCGTTCAGCTCACCTACGGTCGTATTCGTGCCAAAGTGCAAAAAGTCACCGGAACAGCCCCATTTGCGATCTACGGCCGCGGTGTCGTGGCGGGAGTTCGCGGAACAGATTTTGGCTACGATTTCGTTGCGGAGCGCAGCGGCGCCACGGTGCCGGTCACGCAGGTGTATTGCTTTGAGGGAGCGGTAGAGGTGAGTGCCGCCCCTTCTCCCGCTTCCGCAGGCGAGACGGGAGGAACGGAAAAAACCACCGCTTCATCCATAGTGATTCATGCAGATCAAATGGTAAGCGTGGCGCACCTGCCGTGGACTGCGGAAACTACGGACGGAGGGGGGGACAGCACAGAACCGCAGCCGCCATTTAAAACAGACACCCTTGCGCCTGAAATACGCTCATACTGGAGCACGAATGATTTTCAGCTTGAACGGCTATCCCCGGAGGAGTTGAAGACGCGCTTTCCCGCGCTGCCGGAAGCTGCGGGTGGTGTGGGCATGAAAAGCGGCGGATCTGAGGTGGAACCTCAGGCGGAGGGGGCCGGGCAATCAGAGAGGGACACGCCGAAAGCCCAGGGCCAGGGAGACGTGGCAGCGCCGGAAATGCCGCTGCAACCCGGCGAATTAAGTCCTTCCACGCAGTACGAGCCCGAAATATTTGCCAGACGGACAGCGCTTCGTTCGGCAGGCATTGTCACCACTGTGCTGGGCGGAATTGTTGAGCTGGCGGGCGTAGGCGTAAGACTTGCAGGTGAGAATTTTGTGCCTGCCGCATCTCAGGGGACAGCGGAAGTGGTGGCTGACGCGTTGATGGGCGGTGGCGGACTCTTGCTCACCGGCGGGATCACCACCTATATTGTGAGCCTCTTTGTGAACAAGTAGGAAAAGTTTTTCCCTAGTTAACCGGGTGCGGACGCGTGAACCGGCGGAAGGGCCCTCTCGGATATCCGTTCAATTCGGGTTATGACCCACGCGTGGCGTTTCTGTGTAAGGAAAAGCCGTTCCGAGTAGTGTGTGCCTTGAGGTTCCGGTCCCGGCGGTCCCTCGCTGGTAAACTGCGGGATCCACTTGTTGTAATTGACCAGGAAGACGCGCGCATCACCGCTGTCACGCTGTGCCTCCACTTTAAGGTCAGTGACGCCGTAGACAATGGTGTCATTGGTCACTTCCGGTTTGCCGGCTTCTACCCACCGTTGTGCGGACATGAAACCTGATCTGAACTCCATGGCAAGGCGCATTCTGTCCATGATAAAGAGATTGGTGACTTCACGTATCTGTTGTTTGCCGGCGTTCCCGGTAACGCAATCCTGCATGGTTGCGTGATCCAGGTTGTTCATACTTTGATAGAACATGCTTACCACTTGCGCCGGCTTCATTCCCGCAGTTACTCGCGGCTGGAGCGCTCTCACGAGCATGGTGATTGGCACCGCTCCCGCCAGAATGGAAATAAGCGCTATGGCCGTAATCTTCTTCCAGTTCTTCCGCAGATATTCCTGCCGCCGGAATACTCGTTCCATGGCATTGTGTGCCGTCCTCGCGCGGGCCAGAATTTCTTCCCGTTGTGGTTCCGACAGCTCCCGGTGCGTTCCCTTCATGATCCACTGCTGCAACTCTTCGTGCCATGCGGCCATGGAGATATCCGCCGATTCCGGGGAGTTCAAAACGGTAACCAGAAAGTCGTTTACTTCCGGACGGATTTCCGGGACCTGAGCAATCGGCTGCCGTGAGAGTTTGTGGCGCATGAGGTCGCGGATCTCTTCCTCACTCGCGCCGGGAAATGGATAATTTCCGGTTAGCGCACGATAAAGTATTGCGGCCAGCGAAAATCCAAGCGCAGCGCGGCCGGAAAGATCAGGATGGTTGAAGTGATCAAAGAAATCTTTCCTGTCATCCTCCGTTTGATGGGAATGAATAGCGTTCATTATTTCCGGTGGAAGGAACAGTACGCCGCCTGACTCCAGAAAGATTATTCCGCGCGTATGGACCACCGGTTGGCGGAGCCCCTGGGTCTCAATGACTTCAAGCGCGCCGGCCAGCCTGCTTAAAAACGGGAGGATGTCTTCCGGACGGTCTCTCTCAATCTCCGCAAGGGTTTTGCCCTCAACGTAGGGTCCGTAAAGCAGCACACGGCCGGCATGTTCCACAAAGCCGGCAGGTTTCCACGGTGTGACTGCGCCTTCCTCCACAAGATAGCCTTCCGTGCGTGCGGTGCGTGTGAGCCGGGTCACCGCAAAACTCTGGCTCGGCACATAGGTCACAATACCCAGATAGTCAACGCCTCCGCGGGAAAGACGGACCAGGCCCTCAGCGAGATGTTCTATTTCCATAGCGCATTAATCCACATTCTGACAAGCATAGTATCACATGCCGGGAATTGATTCGTCAAATACGGTAGCCGTGAATACTGATATCTCCACGTCGGCATCATCAATACAGCCCGGTTCAAATCCGGCCTTTATGCACGTGTGATAAAGAAAGGTATCGCGGTCCCACTTCTGTTCCGTGGCCACCTGCGGAAGAAGGAGCCCGCTTTTCCAGCCCTTTCTCACCAGTACGCCGTGGGTACCCGGAATAACCTCGCGGCGGTCTTCCACAACATGAAGCGGAGATAGGACGGAAATCTCAAACTCAACTTCGTTGTATTCAGCCGGCGTGAGCGGAGGGAAGCGTGGGTCATGAAAGGCTGCGGAGAGCGCCGAGTCCCGAACGGTTTCTATGAGTGAGCCGCTTGAGACTATGTGGCCAATGCAGCCACGAAGCTGATGCGCTCTATGAACACCAGATTTGCGCCGTATAGTCACAAACGCGCCCATGCGTTCATGGAGCATTGCTTCAGGTGGCCCGTGGTCTTGCTCCTCCTGGAACTGCAGCCGGGCGGCAACCACGCCGCGCGCCTGGCGCAACAGATAACGCTTCTCTGCAAGGGAGAGCTCCAAACCAATGGGTGCGGCGCTCACGATGCGCCCCCAAACGTGACTGCCGCATAGGAGACAACATTTGCGCGGTCTGAGTTCATTTCCAGAGAGTTTGACTGCATAAGGACTTCCGCCTTTCCCCGTTTGTCCGCAAATGCCAAGAGCGTGGCCATGCAGCCGGCGCACGGAGTGCTTAGCTCCCCGGCGGAAGCAAGCTCAAGGAGACGGCGCCATTCGCCTGAAAGGATAATATCCACTACTTTCCCGGTTTCCCGTTTTGACCGTGATTCCTCTACGTAATCCGTAATATTGGCGGAAACAACAAAGAGAGTGCTTTCAAGACGGTCCGCAAACTCTATTTCAAAAGCGTTCCGTAGAACTTCCACCATCCGTCCCGAACGGGTACCCATCAGAATAGGGACTATGCGGGCGTTGGGGAAGAGATATTGAATGAACGGCAGCTGGACTTCAATGCAGTGTTCATCAAGGTGCGGAATATCGTCTTTAAATATCGCGGTACTTGTGCCAAGCAGCGCATCAACAGTTTGGGTGTCAACCTCAGCCAGACCAAGGGGGGTTCGAAAGGCGCTGGATTCCGGGAGAATAATCCGCTCCTGATGATCTCTATGTACCGTTCCAATGACGACAACGCGCCGGGCGGCCCTTCCCGCCACTGATTTGAACGCGGCGGCACTGCAGTGGCCCGAATAACTGAAACTCGCGTGGGGGCTGATGATAGCAAATCCGCTACCCGTGATGGTAGCAGAGCGGGAGAGCAGCGTGGCCAGATTTTGACGCAGCTCCCCGGCATCTGAGGGGTAGAAAAGTCCCTCAACTACCGGTTCCCGGATCATTCTGTGCTGTTCAAACGCTCCCGCCATATTTCGAATTATCACCTCTTCACTGGTTGAAATCAATAGACCCGGCCGGGCCGCTTTGTCACGCCTCTTCGCGGCTTTCGTGCAGCCGTTTCACGCGGGCAGGGTCCAGTCTGACCGAAAGATTTTTCTCCTGCGTTGGAATCACCAGTCCCAGCTTTCCGTGCTTTGCCCGGCGCAAATACTTCACCTGCGTATAGTAGAGCTCTCCGTGGCCGGAACTGCGTTCCTTGCTGTAGTGAAGGGCAAGATTTCCTGCGTCCAGGAGTACCTCAAGCGGCACGGATTTTCCCGGCTTATTCTTGACAAATACGTAGCCTCCCGGATAGTCGCGGACGTGAAGCCACCAGTCGTTGCCCCGCACGTGCCGGCGCAGCAGCTCATCATTCTCCCGGGCGGTTCGTCCTACCAGTATCCGGAAGCCGTGGCTCTCAAATACCAGACCCGGGGAAGTCCGATCACCCTCTTTCGGCCGGCTCCTTTGAAGCTCTTTGAGCCTGGACTCAAGCTCTCCGGGCTTCTCAATCTCTTCAAGGTGTTCACGCTCGTTGCGAACCCTTGCGAGCTCACCCATAACTGAGGCAATCTCATCCTCAAGCTGATCCAGGCCGTTCTTGGCCTTCTTATATCGCTCAAAATATCGCTGAGCGTTTTCCTGCGGTGAGAGACGCGGGTCGAGCTCAATTTCCGTCCGGGCGCCGTCACGCTCATAATTTGCAAGGCTTACCCAACGCTCTCCTGGAGAAATAGCGTGAAGATTGGCCAGAATAAGGTCCCCTTGTTCCTTGAACGCATTGTAGTTGCTAAACTCTTCCCGCCGCTGTTTCAGATTGCGAAGCCGTACCTCAAGCCATCCCTCGCGTTCGGAGAGAATTCGCTCCAGCTTCTCGGATAGCGATTGGAGCCGCGATTCACGCAAGCTTTCGCGGTAGTAGTTGTCCAACCGCTCGTTGAAAGAGCCGGTACCGGGCAGTTCACGCACCGTGTATTTGTCCTGGCGGGCGGAAGCCGTGCTTCCACTCGTATCGCCAATATCTGACAAAGGGTCATAGTGAGCACCGGATACCTCATTTCTGCGCGGCCTGCGAAAAAACGCGTCCAGAATGGTCCCGGTCTGGTCTGTGGCAATGATGTTGCCCGCGCCGCCCCAGAGTCTAATCCAAAGATTGGTCAGCTCCTCCTGATGTTTCACGGAGAGACGGACGATGCGTTCTCTGTGCACGTGTTCGGCGCTTTCTATCACCCCGCCCACGAGGCGAGAGCGCAGCAGCTCCATGAAACGCGGAGCGGGGCGAGGAGTACGCGGCCGCTCTCTGGTGCGGTGAATGCGTGTTGCTCCCTGTTCCAGCGAGCAGATCAGCTGAAACGGTTCACCAGGCCGGAATAGTCCCAGAAAGAGTCTGCGGTAGTCTGGTTGCACCACCTTTTGGATCTGGCATCCCGGCAGATCGAGTTCTTCAAGAACAAGATCAATTTCTTTCCAGTTAAGGGACACTATCTACGTCTCTTCCGAATCTTGGGAGAGGAGCCGATCCGCTTCTTCCACAAAGATGTTGTAATCTTCATCAGAGAAGAAGACGCAGTACACTGTTCTGGGAACCGTGTTGCGCCTGAGATAGGCGGTAATTGCCCGGAAGGCCACCCTTGCTGCCAGATCCTGCGGAAATTTGTACACTCCGGTGGATATTGCAGGGAACGCAATTGAGTTCATTGCGTGACTGCCTGCCAGGTCCAGGCTGTTGCGGTATGCGGCTTCCAACAGCGCTTCTTCATGATTGTCACCGCCGCGCCAGACCGGACCCACCGTGTGAATAACACGCTGGGCAGGAAGGCGCCCCGCCGTGGTGATAACCGCCTTGCCCGTTGGCAATCCTTTCTTGTAGTCGTGTTCCCTGATTTCCTTACATTCTTCCAGTATCTGTGGGCCGCCCGCGCGGTGTATGGCGCCGTCAACACCGCCTCCGCCCATGAGAGAAGAGTTTGCGGCGTTTACGATAGCATCCACTTCAAGCTGCGTGACATCCCCGGTAGTAATGATAAGTCTTTTGTTGAATAGCTCTCGCATTGCTCTGTCCCCTTTTGTTCAACTATACGAACGTGTTTTGCCCGTGTCCACCGCTCTGCCGGTGCGGGAAACGCTCGGCAAGGACGAGCTTCCTGATCTCGCTCACCATGTAAAACGAGCCGCTAACCACTATGGGGAAGCGGTCTCCCGCATATTGCCGGGCCGCCCGCAATGCGTCTGACGGCTTTGCATGCAGCTCTACTTCTTTGGTGTGGGTCAAAAAAAGTTCTTGTACGGCCTCCGGATCACTGGGTTTGAACGTTCCCGGTCGGGAAACTATCACCTTCCGGCAGAGCGGTGACAGGATTCCGGCCATGGAAGCCGCGTCTTTCCCTGCAATGCTCCCAAATATCAGGACTACGCCTTTGGGGAAGAGTTCCTGGACGGTTGCGGCAAGATGGCCCACACTGGCCGGCGTGTGTGCACCGTCAAGAAGCAGCGGCGGTGTTCCCGGTACAAGCTCGTTTCTGCCGGGCAGCCACGCGCGAGACAGCCCACGCGCAACACTCTCAACCGGCAATCCCGGCAAGAGAGCCGTTGCCGCGAGCGCGGAAAGCGCCGCGTTATCCGCCTGCATGCGACCGTTCACCTGAAGATCCGTCTGAAGCGTGGAACCATCGACCCAGGAAAGAGACAGTTTTGAGCCGGACGCGGTGGTGTTGACCGTTAAAGATTTCAGTCTGTCCGGAAGAAACGTGCAGGTGGTGCCCCTATCACGCGCTGCCTTTTCAAATACTTCGCGTACTTCCGGTTTCTGACTGCTTGAAAACGCAGGAACGCCCGGTTTGATGATGCCCGCCTTTTCCTGCGCAATACTGGTGACTGTGTTACCAAGGTACTCCGTATGTTCCAGCTCTATTGGTGTTAATATGGACGCCCTGGGAGTAACCACGTTGGTTGCGTCAAGACGGCCTCCAAGACCGGTCTCAAGCACTACCCACTCGCATCTACGCTCACGGAAGACCAGGAAGGCGAGTGCCGTCAAAAGCTCAAAGGTCGTTGGCATATTTAAGGCGGGATCGCCAGAGCGTCCCAGAATCTCCACCGCCCTTCGTATTTCAGCGAAGGCGGGCATAAAGAGTTCATCAGGGTATTCGCGCCCCGCGTCTGTGATGCGCTCTTTGTAGGTTATCACGTGGGGCGATGTGTAGAGGCCGGTCCGGTATCCGGCTTCGGTAAGAACGGACGCCAGAAATGTGGCGGTGGACCCCTTCCCCTTGGAGCCGGCGACGTGGACAATCCGATACTGCGTCTCCGGATGGTCTACCAGGTCCAGCAGGCGTTTCATTCTGTCCAGCCGGTACTCACGCGGAGCGTAGCCGCCCCGTTCCAGATTGGTAAAGGACTCTATGTAGGAAAACTCGGCGTCTACCGGGGTGAATTCACTCATGCAGATATCCCGCGGGAGAAACGGTCCTCAGACGGCCGGAGCGGATTCTGTTAAACGCTCTCATTGCGCCTGCGCAGTGCCGCCGCGTGTGCAGGGAATCCCTCATAGTCGGCAAGACGGATCACATGGTCCTTCATAGTCTGATACCCCTCGTCCGTAATGTGGACAACAGAAGAGTGCTTCATGAAATCACGCACGGAGACCGGGGAATAGGTGCGTGCACCGCCTCCGGTGGGAAGCACGGCGTTTGCGCCGGCGGCATAGTTTGCCAGACTGAACGCAGAGTGTTCACCCAGAAGTATTTCTCCCGCATGGGTAATTAAAGAAAGCGTCTGATATGGTTCTGCTGTTTGAATTTGAAGATGTTCCGGCGCAAAACTGTTTGAAAGTGCGGCCGCCTCTTCAATAGTTCCGGTGAGAATAATACCCCCGTATCCGGCAAATACATCAGTGAGAAATGCTCTGCGCGGCTCCGGAATGTCCGCTGCAAGGTCCGGAATGATCTCCTGAACGGACGATGCAACGGCACGGCTTGGCGTAATGAGAAGCGCCGAAGAATCAGATCCATGCTCTGCTTCAATCATCAGATCCAGTGCGACCTTCCACGGATCAGCACTGCCGTCTGCAATAACAATGGACTCTGTGGGACCCGCCGGAAGCCCGGTGTCCACCCGGTGTGAGACAAGTCTCTTTGCCGCTGCCACGTAGGCGCTTCCCGGTCCAACTATCTTTGCCACAGCCGGTACAGACTCAGTCCCATACGCGAGGGCGGCAATTGCCTGCGCTCCGCCTATCCGGTAAATGTCGGTGACACCGCACAACTGCGCTGCATAGAGACAGGCGGGATCCACGCTTCCGCCGTCACCGGGCGGCGTGACCACGCACACATGCTCGCAGCCGGCCACCTTTGCCGGAACCGCCAGCATGTAGAGCATTGAAGGGAAGCTTCCACGGCCTCTCGGTACGTAGAGTCCGGCCGAGGGGACGGCTGTGGCACGCTCACCGGCGTACACGCCCGGGCGCACCTCCACCATGTTGATGCCGTGGGGAAGTTGTGTGCGATGATAAGTTTGGACGTTCTCAACGGCAAACTCTATGGCGGCGCGCAACTGGTCATCAAGGGATGAAATGGCGGCTTGCTTCTCTTCTTCAGTTACTGATAGCGGTTTCTCTCCCAGGTCAACCCTGTCAAACTCCAGGGTGAACGCCCTGAGTGCGCTGTCTCCCTCAGCCTCAACCCGCGAGATGATGTGCTCGACGCCGTCTCGAACGCGCGCGATGTCTTCTTCAGAGCGCCGCAAGAAACGCGTGCGTTCAGGCGCGCTTAACGTTTTCCACTCCACAAAATTAATGTGCATGATTCTCCTCTGCGCAAGACAGAGTAGCCCGTGTGCGGAAGCGAGTCAATAAAGACGCCGACGGCGACCTGGTCCACGGCAGTGTTGGTATGCCGGTCAGCGGCCGAATTCGCCTTGCATTTTTCTTTCTGCTACGGTAGGGTTTTTCCATAGGAGACGAGATTCTCAGGGGGAACACAATGGTTATCAAACCCATGATCCGAAACAATATCTGCATGAACGCCCATCCGGACGGATGCCGTGTGCTGGTGCAGGAACAAATTGACTACGTAAAGAAACAAAAGAAATTTGACGGGCCAAAACATGTACTCGTTATTGGCTCATCGGCCGGTTACGGCCTTGCTTCGCGAATCACTGCGGCGTATGGTGCCGGCGCGGGTACGCTGGGAGTTGCGTTTGAGAAGCCGGCAAGCGGCAAACGGCCGGCAACGGTGGGGTGGTACAATACAGAGATTTTTGAAGAGCAGGCAAGGAAGGACGGGCTGGTGGCGGAGTCTCTCATTGGAGACGCGTTCTCACATGAGATGAAGGACCAGGCAATCGCAAGAATCCGCGAGCTCTTTGGCAAGGTGGATCTGGTCATTTACAGCCTTGCTTCCGGCGTGCGTACGGATCCGGACACGGGGGAGATGTATCGCAGCGCGCTCAAACCCATCGGCAATACCTACACTGCAAAATCTGTGGATCCCATGAAGAGTACCGTTGGGGAAGCCTCTATTGAACCGGCTGCTCCGGAAGAGATTGAGACCACCATAAAGGTGATGGGGGGAGATGACTGGAGGCTCTGGATCGAGGCGCTGCAAAAAGCAGGCGTCCTTGAAGAGGGCGCCATGACTGTTTCCTACTCCTATATCGGACCGGAACTTACCAAACCGGTCTACCGGGAGGGTACCATTGGTAAGGCAAAGGAACATCTTGAAGCTACCGCTCATGAACTTGACGAAGAAATGAAGAAGATTGGCGGACGCGCCTTTGTTTCCGTGAATAAGGCACTGGTTACGCGCGCAAGCGCGGTGATTCCGGTCGTTCCGCTCTACCTTGCTATCCTCTTTCGGGTCATGAAGGAGAAGGGGCTGCATGAGGGTACCATTGAACAGATGTACCGGCTCTTTACTGGCCGCCTTTATGCGGACGGGGAAATCCCGGTAGATGAGAAGAACAGGATTCGCGTTGACGACTGGGAAATGACTGATGAAGTGCAGCAGGCTGTGGAGGAGATCTGGCCGCGGGTCTCTTCAGAGAACCTGGAAGAACTCACCGATCTGGAAGGCTATAGACGGGACTTTCTCCACATTCACGGATTTGGTTTTGACCAGGTGGACTATGAAAAGGACGTTGAGCTGTAACATTTCACCTTCATAGTGACGGAAAATGAAAGGCCCCGGAGAGCGCTGCTCTCCGGGGCCTTTTTGTGCACGGGTAAGATGGCCGCCATAAGGTGACGTAGTGATTCTACCGGTGACCGCCTAAAGCCACACCGCAGTAGACGCCCACTTCATAGTTAGGTAACGGATAGCGCCTGTCTCCGTAGTAGTCGGTACCAGGCACACCGCTGTTCAGGCCGTTTGGAAAGGCTGTAACGCGCGTTCCCAGAAGGAAGCCGCCAAGATCAAGTGCCACGCCAACGCTTCCAAAATAGAAGATTGACATGTTTGTCACCTCCGCATCTTCCTCGTCGGAGAAATCCGCGTGCTTGCTGTTACGTGACGAGGTGAGAGCCTGTCCGGCATGCCCGGCGCCCACTTCAACGAAGGGGTCTATGACCCCTCCCGCCGCAAAGGGATGGTAGCTGAGAAAAAGATCCCCCCTCCAGTGAATCCACCACGGATTGTCAAAGGTTGTGTCCGTTACCGGCAGCGGGTCGGTTGCCGCGTAGGTTTTGAACATGTATCGCATGCCAAAACCAACCTGACCAAAAATTATTTCCCAGTGCAGCCCGCCAAACAGCTCTTCCTGTCCTGACTCTTCAAACGCCTCTACGCTCCGGTGAAGGGTAGGGGTTTGTTCCATGCCGGTGCTGGTATCCAGCGCCAGGCGCACCTGTGGATTGTCATACCATTCTGCAAAAGCCGCTCCCGATAGAGCAGCCACCATGACTAGCGCGCTCACAATTTTCCGATTCATTCTATCTTCCTCCACACTGCTGTGTTGTGTTCCCTGTTGCCCATGTAACACCGGTGCCACATGTCGGTGTTACCGCAATGTGTCAATGTGAGCCCCTTTTTCAAAAGCGTGCGCTGTGGTAGGTTTCCGTTAACATGAATATGGAAGCATTCGTTCTGGGGACCGGGGGAATGATGCCGCTCCCCGGACGACACCTCACCTCCGTCCTGTTGCGCAGGGAGGGTGAGTTATTTTTGTTTGACTGCGGAGAGGGCACCCAGGTGTCCCTGCGCGCGTTGAACCTGAAATGGAAAAAGATAACCGCAATATTCATCTCACACACCCACGCAGATCACATTACCGGGCTGCCCGGCATGCTCATGCTTTCGGCGCAGGTGGAACGTACCGAACCGCTCTACGTCATAGGCCCGCCCCGCGTGAAAGAGTATGTTGAATCAACGCGCAAAGTGCTTGAGATGTATATCAACTTTCCAATAATCGTTCAGGAAATAGAAGACCCGTCCCAACCCGGGGTTGTCTTCCGGGGTGACGGCTTTCAGATTCCTTCCATTCCGCTTCGGCATACGCGGATG
>Ga0102944_1000299_pt1 | contig 39832 bp, 34 predicted proteins | sample SalPonD_shore_MG_FD_78172 | JGI IMG/M metagenome (GOLD analysis project Ga0102944, IMG submission 78172) | Salt pond soil microbial communities from South San Francisco under conditions of wetland restoration - Salt Pond MetaG... | ecosystem: Environmental > Aquatic > Marine > Intertidal zone >... | reverse complement strand
CGATGCAGGGGCTCTCCTTGCGGAGATGAAGTGCCGTGTCCAGGCCTCCCGGCGGCTTGAGCAACTTACGCACACCAGCATGCTGCGTTCAGTCGGCATTTCACTGATGGAGGCATTTGAAACACCGGAATTGCTGCGGCGGTTGCGGGCAGGGCTTCTGCGGATGGGTTTTTCGGAAGCATTCCTGGTGCTTTTTGAAGATGAAACGCAAACGAACGGCTTTTCCCGGCTTCTGCTGGGCATGCAAGACGGAGAGATTGTACCGGAACGGGAGAGCGCGCGGCACGTTCCGCGCTCTTGCGTTCTGCCCGCGGACGTGCTGGATGACCTTCCACAGGGAGTCTGGTTACTGGTGCCGGTGGTGTTTCAGGCGCGTGCACTTGGCTACCTGATCCTTCCCGGAGATTTTCCTGATACCGGAGTGTATGAGACAATTAGCAAGCAGCTCGCAAGTTCCCTTCAAGGCGCTCTCCTGCTGGAACAGGTGCGCGGACACGAGCAAATTCTGGAACACGAAGTACAACGCCGCACGGAAGAGCTCATGGTTGCAAACCGGTCACTGAGGAGTGAGATCAAGACACGGGGCCGGCTTGAAAAGGAGGTCGTCGAAATATCGCGGCAAACGATGGAACGGATCGGTCAGGATCTCCATGATGATCTGTGCCAGCATCTTGCCGGGGTTGCAATGCACGTGAGCGCGCTCATTAATATGCTCGATGGAGAAAGCGAAAAGGCGCGAAGTGCGGCTTCCCGCATTAACGGCCTCTTGGGAGAATCCATTGAACGCACAAAAGCAATAGTTCGAGGTCTGTTGCCGGTGAGCCTCCGGGAAGAGGGACTGCTGGTTGCGCTTGCTGCGCTTGCAGATGCAACAGAACGGAGTTCCGGCATTCGGGTGCGCTTCCAGGGAGACCGGCACTTTCTCAGCCTGGCGCCTGAGCGGGCGCTGGAGCTCTACCGCATCATCCAGGAAGCTCTCAATAATTCGGTGAAGCATTCCGGGGCAACGCAGATTGAGGTAACACTTCGGGTCGCGCCCCCTGTAGAAGCCCACGGCGAACCGCAACTGCTTGCAGAGATAAGAGACAACGGAAAAGGTCTTACGGCTCGTCAGAGTTCCACGGGGATGGGGTTAAAAATCATGCGGTACCGCGCTGAAAAGGCGCAGGCAGACCTGGAAATTGCCGCGGCAAATCCCGGTACCATGGTACGCTGCGCGCTGCGGCCCGCATATGAGGGTGTATGATGAAGAACCGGTTTCTTGTGGTAGATGACCATCCTGTCTTCCGCCAGGGTCTTGTGGCCCTCATTGAAAGCAATCCCGGGTTTGAGGTGGTGGCGGAAGCAGGTGATGTGGAACACGCCCTCTCAGCCCTCTCAACTGTCTCGCCGGACATCGCTCTGGTCGATATATCCCTCCAGAATGAAAATGGTCTGGACCTGGTGCGCAGAATGAGGGGAAGCCATCCCGGACTGCCGGTTCTCATCATTACCATGCATGATGAAATTGTGTATGCCGAACGGGTCATGAAGACGGGGGCGCGCGGCATTGTGATGAAACAGGAAGCCCCTGATGTGATCTTGAAAGCCATCCAGACCGTGCTTTCCGGAAGGGTTTACCTTTCAGATCAGATGAGTGCGCGTTTGCTTGAGGCGATGTTTGCTCCCTCAGGAGATGCAGACGAGACTCTGGTAGAACGGCTCAGCGAACGCGAGCTGGAAGTGCTTGAGTACATAGGCCAGGGGTACGGAATGGCGGAAATTGCAGGGGTCCTCACGCTTTCTGTAAAGACGGTACATACCTACCGCGATCATTTGAAAGAGAAGTTGCAGCTTGACAGTGCCGCGGAGCTCAGACGCTTTGCCGTGAAGTGGTATCAGTCGCTGTATAGGTAGAACTACCTATGGAGAAACCCGTCTTTCTCCGCCTACCGGAATTGGACATTTGCCTCTACGCTATAGTCACACGCTGCATAACAGCGGACATGACAGGTAAACAAAGGAGGTACTATATGAAAGGACTGTGGCGTATCGCAACCATTGGTGTTCTTCTGCTCGCTTCAGCAGCGCTGCTATTTGGCAGCGGCCAGCAACAGCCGGCCACGGAAGGCCCTTCCGGCGGCGCAGATAATACGGTTACCATTTCCTGGTGGGCATTGTCAGGCGGCGGTGGCGCAAATGATCCGCGTGCGGAGTTCAGAAAGAAGGTCATAGCAGACTATGAAGCCCTGCATCCAAACGTAACCATCGACCTTGTTATGCTCGAAAATGAAGCATTCAAACAGAAGGTTCAAGTTTCCGTGCAGGCAGGAAATCCTCCCGATATTTTCCATTCCTGGGGAGGTGGTGTCATGATTGAGTATGCAAAGTCAGGAATGCTGCGCGATATCACCCCGCTGGTGAAGAACGATCTCTCCAAACGGATTGGGGCAGGCGCGCTTGGAGTCTACGGATATAACGATGCGTACTACGGCGCACCGTATGACATGGGCGCAGTTGGAATGTGGTACAACAAGGCGATCTTCAAGGAAGCAGGGGTAGCCGTTCCTGAAACCTGGGACCAGCTACTCGCAGCCGTCAAGAAGATCAGGGCGGCAGGCTACATCCCTATTGCCCTGGGAGCCGGAGACAAGTGGCCCGCGCACTTCTGGTGGTCTTACCTGGCAATGCGCATTGGCGGGCAACCGGCGTTTAACGCCGCCTACAACGGCACAGGTTCTTTTGCCGATCCCACCTTTGTGAAAGCGGGAGAACGCATGCTTGAACTGGCGGCTTTGAAACCGTTTCAAACCGGCTACCTTGGCGCCACCTATGATGATGAAGCCGCGCTCATGGGTAACACAGAGGCGGCCATGGAACTCATGGGACAGTGGGCTCCGGCAACGCAAATGGCTGATTCCGCAAGCGGCAAAGGGATAGGAGAAGATCTGGGCTGGTTTCCGTTCCCCGCGGTATCAGGCGGAGCGGGCAAAAAGAGCGATGTCCTTGGTGGTGGAAACGGTTACGTAATTGGGAAGGACGCCCCGGATGCGGCCCTGGATTTCCTCTCGTTCTTCCTCCAACCAAAGTACAACATGGAGCTTGTGGATGTAGAAAACATCGTTCCAGTTGTAAAGGGTGCGGAGCAGGCCGTTGAAGGCAACAAGAACCTTGAAACCATCATCAACGCGATAGCGCAGGCGGACTATTACCAGCTCTACTATGACCAGTTTCTGCCGCCGGCCGTTGGTGAGACGGTAAAGGATGCGGTTGTTGCCCTTCTGGCAGGAAATGTGTCACCGGCGGAAGCAGCACAGATGGTTCAGGACTCCTGGGAACAGGAACAATAAAACGGCGCATCTACACCTTAGGAACGGGGAGGCGTCATGAGCCTCCCCTCTTCTCTTGAACAGACACCGGGGGACCTACATGGGAAGGAAAGAGAGCCGGACCGGCAACTTGAGAAATACACTACTTGCCCTTGTGCTTCTATCACCGGCACTCCTGCTCTTCCTGCTCTTTGTAGTCATTCCGGTAGTGCAGGCAGGTTACTATTCCGCCTTTGAGTGGAACGGCATGGGACCGGCCACTCAATTCCACGGCGCAAAAAACTTTGTCCGCATGTTTGGTGACCGGATCTTCCGTACTGCGCTCCTGAACACCCTTGAGGTTGTTGCTGTTTCACTGGTAGTTCAGTTGCCCCTGGCGTTCTTCTTTGCACTACTGGTTGGAAGGAGAAAGACGCCCGGAGAGTTTACGTTTAGAAGCATCTACTTCTTCCCGTATGTGCTGGCGGAGATAGTCACAGGCATCATCTGGAAGTTCATCTACCACCCGCGCTTTGGATTGCCCACCGTACTGGCCCGTCTGGTCACCGGCAGTCAAATGGAAATAGGGCTTCTTGGGGATCCCAATCTCGCGTTCAGCGCTATCCTGGTTGTTGTTGTCTGGAAATACATTGGATTCCACATGATCCTCTACATTGCCGGCCTGCAGGGCGTACCAAAGGAGCTGGAAGATGCAGCCGTGGTAGATGGCGCAACCAACTCCCAGGTGATCTGGAACGTGATCATTCCGAGCATTCGCAATACCATCATAATTTCAGCCTTTCTTGCCGTCATAGGCTCATTCAACATTTTTGATGTTGTGTGGGCTCTGGGTCAGGGAGGTCCGGTACATTCCACGGAAACCCTGGTGACCTATCTCTATAACTTCGGATTTCGGCGTTTTGCCTTTGGATACGGCAGCGCCGTGGCGGTGGTCATTTTCGCGCTCTGCTTCGTCTTCAACCTGTTCTATCAACGCTACATAGTGGGAGGCCAGCGCAATGCGTAACCTATCGCGGATAATTCGCGTGTTGACCGCTTCCGGGTTTGCCATCGTTATGTTCTTTCCCCTCTACACCAACTTTATCGGCGGCTTCAAAACAAACGGCCAGTTGCTTTCCGATCCCTTTGGATTGCCAACACCTTTCACCTTCGAGCCATTCCAGACAATTCTGGGCCGTTCCGGAGAGTTCTGGACGTTCTTCTACAACTCGGTCGTTATTGCGGCCGTCACCATCCTTCTTACGCTGTTCTGTTCCATGGCGGCCGGAGTGGCACTGTCGAGAATCTCTTTCAAGGGACGGACGCTGCTGTTTAATTTTTTTGTTATGGGCCTTCTCTTTCCGCTCACGGTAGCCATCCTCCCGCTCTACCTGCAGTTGCGGAATTTTGGATTGCTGGGAACAAGGGCCGGAGTGATCCTGGCGGAGACTGCTTTTGCCCTACCGTTGAGTATTTTCATCTTCACCGGATTCTTCAAGGACATCCCGTGGGAACTTCAGGATGCCGTGGCAATGGACGGCGGAGGAGTCATTACGTTTGCGCTGCGGGTGATTTTGCCTATTTCCGCTCCGGTAATGACTACGGTCACAATCATTTCTCTGATCATGAGTTGGAATCAGTTCCTCCTGCCCCTGGTGGTCCTCAGCAATGAACAGACATTCACCATTCCCCTGGGCGTAATGCAGTACCAGGGCCAGTTTACCACCGGCTGGAATTACATCATGGCCTTTATCACCATCTCCATTATTCCCATGGCGCTCTTCTACCTCTTTCTTCAGAAATACATCGTTGCCGGCCTGACCGCGGGAGCAACCAAAGGGTAGGTTCATGCATATCCAGAAGGAAACCGATATGACCGGTTATGAAAAACGTGCATCGGATTTATTGCACAGAATGAGTCTTGAGGAGAAAATCGCACAGCTACATGCCATCTGGCTTACTACCGGTAAGAACGGTGAGCTCGGCGTAAAGACGCTTCAGGGGCTCCACCCGTTGGAATCCCGCATAGATCCGTTTGAACAAATGAAACACGGTATTGGCCAGATTACACGCCCTCTTGGCACCCAGCCGATCTCCCCTGAAGCGGGGGTGAAGATGCTCAACCGTGTCCAGCGTTTTCTGGTTGAAGAAACACGGCTTGGAATTCCGGCGCTGCCACATGAAGAGTGCCTTTCAGGGGTGATGGTTCAGGGAGCCACGCTTTTTCCTGCCGGAATCAATAACGGCGCCCTGTGGGACGAGGCGCTGGTGGAGGAAATTGCCCGCGCCATAGGCACGGAGCTTGCTTCACTGGGTTCGCGGCAGGGGCTCTCGCCGGTTCTTGACGTATGCCGTGATGCACGGTGGGGGAGAACTGAGGAGTGCTATGGAGAAGACCCCTATCTGACCGGCTGCCTCGCAACAGCGTACGTCCGCGGACTGCAGGGGCCGACGAAAAGAATTGCGGCCACCCTCAAACACTACGTGGGCCACTCCTTCAGCGAGGGGGCACGCAACCATGCGCCGGTACGCATAGGGCGGCGGGAGCTGGCGGACACGTTCCTGCTTCCATTTGAAATGGCGGTGAAGCTTGCCGAAGCCGCGTCCCTCATGCCTGCCTATCACGACCTGGACGGCGAGCCGTTGCACGAGTCACACGAGTACCTCACGGAAATCCTTCGGGACGAATGGGGATTTGATGGAACGATAGTTTCAGACTACGAAGGTCTTGCGCAGCTTGTGAACGACCACCGTACCCGCACGGATGTGGCTCACGCCGCGGCAGCCGCATTGAATGCAGGCGTTGATGTGGAGCTTCCTGGCGGAAATGTATTTGACCAGGGCATTCGAAAAGCCCTGGAAAAGGGCATTCTTGATCCGGCCGTTGTAAATCACGCGGTGAAAAGGGTTCTTCTCCAGAAGTATCGCCTGGGTCTCTTTGAAAATCCCTACACTCGTGAAGACGCCATTGAACTAAATACCGCCAGTCACAAAGAGCTTGCCCGGAAGGCGGCTGCGCACTCCATTGTGCTTTTGAAAAATGATGGAATACTGCCCCTTCAATCCAGCCTCAAAGTTGCACTTATTGGCCCGTTGGGGGATGACGGCCTCTCCTTTCTCAACGGTTACTCTTTTCCCGTCCACTTGATTGCCGGCGGCAATGAGAGCAGAGGATCTTCTATTAGAACACTCCGGGAAGAACTGGCCGATCGTATAGAGGGTCCGGTAGTGTTCCGCACGGGGTGTGACATACTCTCTGAACGTCCCAAAGAGGCACCAGTCTTTCCGGGAGAAGTCGGCCAGGAGGGCGCAGAGCAGAAGTCATATATCAGTAAAGACACGTCTCACATCTCAGATGCCGTTCTTGCAGCGCAAGAGGCCGATTGCGTGGTTCTTGCCGTTGGGGATCTCTCCGGCCTCTTTTTGACCGGCACCGTAGGGGAGGGTTCAGACGTCTCTTCTCTGCGACTTCCTGGAGTGCAACCGCAATTACTGGAAGCTCTCCTGGACAGCGGCACGCCCGTTGTTATTGTGATTCTCTCCGGACGGCCCTACAACCTTGAAAGAGGCTTTACCGAGGCAGCCGCTGTGGTACAGGCATGGCTCCCCGGTCAGGAAGGTGCAGCCGCCATAGCGGACGTTCTGTTTGGCCGGGTCAATCCGGGTGGAAAGCTTCCCGTCTCCATTCCAAAGAGCGCCGGAGCCATGCCGTTCTTCTACAATTACAAGTTGAAGTCAGCCGGCATGCCAATCCAGCCGGATTTTGGCTCAGTTTTTCCTTTCGGCTTTGGACTGAGTTACACCCAATTTGAGCTTCGTGATTTCCAGGTAGGCCGGGACAGGGTTCCAGCTGATGAAAGCGTCACGCTATCGTGCACACTGCATAATTCCGGCGGAGCGGCAGGAGACCAGGTGGTCCAGCTCTATGTGCGGGATCTCTACGCTGCTCTTGTAAGACCTCTTATGGAGCTCAAAGCGTTCAAACGCGTTCACCTCGCTCCCGGTGAGTCTGCACTCATGCGGTTTCACGTGCCATGTGACATGCTAAGCTACACGGACAGAAACCGTAAGCGCGTTGTGGAGCCGGGCGAGTTCCAATTCATGCTCGGTACCTCAAGCAAAGAGATATGGTTCCGTCACACCATAAAGGTGGAAGGCAACACGCGCATTTTAGGAGCAAATTGGCAGATGCAGAGTTCGGTTGATGTTGAACGCATCACAAATCATCACGTATCAAATCCGTAGGATACCCGGCCGGCCTGGAAACGTAAGGCGGCATTTTCATTGTGGCTACCACAATTTCAGAAGCTGTGTTGACACAATTGGCGCAACCTGATACCGTGCCTGTAATAACAGCATGAATTGAATTCCTACCATTCACCACCAGACTCCCTTCCGGGAGTCTTTTTTTTGCTTTGACAGCTTAATCAGGCGAACGCGGCGAATCCTGGCAGGCCCTTCCCAAAATACCCAATCTTCGGGCCACTGAGAAAGAATGGGCTGCCGTCGGTTGACGGCAGCCCGGGAAAAGGACAGTGGGATAACTCTCTTACTCTGTCAACGCTGATTCAGGGATCTTGTTTCCCTTGGAACGCACAGGTTCCCCGTCAGGTCCTTCGAACTCGCGGCCCCATCCGGTAATGACCGCTATGCCAAACACAATGAAGAGCATCCAGGGATGGATGGTTCCAAAAAAGAGTGTAGCAGGGTTGACCACACCGGTGGGAAGGAAATCATAGCTCTGGCCTGCAACAACGCCCATCACGATGAAGATAAAGGCACTGAACGGCATAACAATCGGAAGGGTATTCCCAAAGCCGTCAAGCAGGTTTGCTCTTCGATACGGATGCAGTTTCTGGGCCTTCCCAATTCTGTCTCCCATGGGACCAAACATGATGAGTGACGGGCCGGTAGCGGCGCCAAAGGCCATGGAGGAAAGGATAACGCCAACTGCCATGACAATTTCTGCGCCACGCGGTGTGTTTGCCAGCTTGCTGTGCACAAGCTTGTCTATGAGCGTAGACATGGCTCCGCTCTTATCCAGGACACCAATGAGTCCGAAGAGCGCGATACAGAGGGTAACCGTTCCAACCATTCCGTTTATGCCGTCAAATATGAAGCCGTGTACAGAACCGTCAGAAATTGAAACTACGTTGCCCCACGTGAGAATACCGGCAACCATGGCTACCACGGTTCCGATAATGGTCCCCCAGATGAGTGCCGTAAAGATATCACGGGTGCTGATGGCGATCCAGAGAAGTGCGGCAACGGGAAGCAACATGATCAGGCCTTTGGGGTTCATGTTTTCCCTCAGAATCTGGTCAGCATTTCCTGCGCCACCACCAATGGCCCCGCCGCCACCAAAGATCAGGTAGAGAATCGCCGCTGCCGCTGCTGCAATGATAGCGTACTTGAACCGGCTGGACACAACGCCGCCAATATCCGCGCTTCCGATTTTCCGGGTGTACTGCTGCGTTGCCGCGGATACAATCGTTGTGTCAGATACGGGCGCCAGGTTGTCACCAAAAATAGCACCACTTAAAATTGCTCCCGCTAGCATTGCCGGATTGGCACCTAAGAGGACGCCGGCCGGATACATGATTGGGATGGCCGTGAAAAGCGTCCCGATGGACGTACCGGTGGCCGTGGCAATGATACATGAGGCAATGAAGGCAAACATGGTAAACACGTTCCCCTGCAGACCGATGTTGTAGCCCAGCCACACGAATCCCTGTGCAACACCCGTAGACTTCATCAGGGAGGAGAAGATGCCTACGACAAAGAGAATCATGATAAGCGTACCACACATCTGGTAGCTCGCCCCGTCCATTACTGCACGCCAGTACTTCTTCCAGTCCTTTGCAAAGAATGTTCCAATGATGATTCCAATGAACCCGCCCATAGCGAGCCCTACCATGTCGAACGCCTTCTTAATCACGAACATGTAGATCGTGAAGGCGATGAAGATGGCAATTGGCAGGAATGCGAGGGCCAGATTCCCGCGAAACTCCACCTTGCTTTCTTCGTGCTCTTGATCCATAACCTACTCCTTCTCTCCCGGTCCCTCCCACAAGACCGATATCAATTCGATTATCCGTCTACGACGGAGTGCTCACCGTGGTTTCTGTATCGCCGTAAACACTCGTTCCGGCGTCATAGGAGTTTCATAGAGTCGGATCCCCGTGGCATCATAAATGGCGTTTCCGATAGCCGCGGCCACGGGGGCCATGGTTGGCTCGCCAATTCCCTTTGCCCCGTACGGTCCGTAGTACGAAGGTATTTCGCAGAGAACGCTCTGAACGTCAGGAACGTCACTACTCGCGGGAAGCTTGTAGTCAACAAAGCTCGGGTTCACAAGACGCCCGGTTTCGTCAAACTTCATCTCCTCAGTGGTGGCAAACCCTAATCCCAGCGCAACGCCGCCTTCAATTTGACCAACAACGGCCTGCGGGTTTATCGCCCTGCCAACATCATGCGCCGCCGTGTAGCCGGTGACTGCTACCTCTCCGGTCTCCGTATCCACTTCCACAGCCGCCACATGGCACCCAATGGTGTTGCCCTTGAACGCAGAGAAGGAAAGGCCCTTCACGCGGGTGGTATCTATGGGACTCATCTGAGGAAGGTAGCTTGCCGTCCCAATAATGGGGCCGCCAAAGAGCATGCATTCGCCGCGTGCGATCTCCGCCACGGACATACTCTGATCAGGATTTCCCGTTACCCAAACCCTGCCGCCTGCTGTTTCCAGGCAGTCTGGCCGCACGTTAAAGTAGCGCTCCGCCGCCGCCTGAAATAGACGCTCGCGCGCGTTCAAAGCGGCCATGCGCGCAACCATTCCCACGGTAAAGGCACCGCGGGAACCCCCGGTACCGTGATCATATCCGGCGCTATCTGTATCCGCGTTTACCACCAGAACCTGTTCGGCTTCCAGGCCAAATACTTCCGCCACAAACTGCGGAACGCTGGTATAGAGATAGCCGGTGCCCATATCCGTGGCACCGGAAACAAACTGCACGGTGCCGTCCTCGTTCACTTTGACCGTGCCGGATGTGGCCCAGCCGCCAGAAAGCCAGAAGACGCAGCCCATGCCAACGCCTACTTTGCGGGAAACGTCCGGCGCGTTGCGCCGCGCTTTGAGCCGGGACCACTCCGCCTTTTCTGCTGCCGCTTTCACGACCGCGTGATAATCCGTGTCTTCAAGAACCTGCCCCAGACCGGTCTTCTCCCCGCGCCGCAACAGATTCTTCAGGCGGAACTCCAGGGGATCCATCTCAATGGCGGCAGCAAGCGAGTCCATATGCGACTCAACCACAAATGAGGTTTGCGGAGCCGAAGGACCTCTGAAGCTGCCGAAGTTGGGTTTGTTGGTATAGACACAGTACCCGTCAATCCGGAGATTCGGAACGCGATAGAGTCCGCATGCCACGTTACACACCAGCGTGGTGGTGGTTGGACCGTTTCCAGAGTAGGCGCCCGTATCGTAGACAAAGCGAATGGTGCGGGCGGTAACGGTTCCGTCCTTTTTTACGCCGGAACGAATAGTGTAGTGAGATGAGTGGCGGCCGCCGGTGGCAAAGAACTCTTCTTCCCGCGAGTAGAGGATCCGTACCGGTCTGCCGGACTTGCGGGCGAGCACTACCGCGTATGGTTCCACATTCAGTTCCAGTTTGCCGCCAAATCCGCCTCCCACGCTGGAGGCCGTTACGTGAAGATCATTCATGGACATGGCAAGCGCCTGTGAGAGGTAGCGCCGCATGGCGAACGGCTTCTGGGTAGAAGATTGCACGTGGACGCGGCCAAGGGCGTCGCACTGTGCCACGGCACCATGCGTCTCAATGCTGCACTGGTGTTGAGAGGCGGTATGGTACTCTTCTTCTACTATGACATCAGCCTCTGCAAAACCGCGCTCAGTCTCCCCCACCGTTACTTCCGCCACGGTGCAGACATTCCCGTATCGCTGCGTATCAAAACCAATCTCATATTCAGTGAGCTTTTCGTGAATTATCGGCGCATCCGCCTTCATGGCGTCCCGCGCGTCAAAGACGGCTTCAAGTTGTTCATAGGAAACGCGAATGAGCGCAAGAGCATGGTCTGCGGTCTCTTCATCAACTGCGGCTACCGCGGCCACCGCATCACCGAGATGCCGCACTTTGTCTCTGGCAAACACCAGTTGGTCTTTCAGGTCAACGCCAAAGTAGCCTTCCGGCACATCGCGGCCGGTGACAACCGCGTATACTCCGGAGAGTTTTTCCGCCTCCGCAGTGTCTATGTTACGTATTCTGGCATGGGCAAATTTGCTTCTCAGGATTTTTCCTACAAGCGCGTGGGGAACAGTCAGATCCTCAAGGTAACGACTCGTCCCGTCCACGTGATAGACCGCGTCCTGTCGCAACGTGTCCACACCGATGTTCCCGCCGCTTCTGTCCAGAATCTTATTGCTGTTACCCGCTGCCGCCTCTATTGCGTCAATAATGCGGCCGTACCCGGTGCAGCGGCAAATGTTCCCTTCTATTGCAGCCCGTATTTCATCCCGTGTAGGGGACGGGTTGGCGGCCAACAGGCTCGCGGCACTCATTAGCATCCCGGACGTGCAGAAGCCGCATTGGACGGCTCCGTACTCCAGAAACTTCCGCTGAAGAAGTGCCGTGCGGCCCTCTGCGGTGCGCAACCCTTCAACAGTCTGAATCGCTGCGCCGTCGGCTTCAAGCGCCACTACCAGACACGCATTCACCGGATTCCCGTTCAACAGTACATTGCATGCGCCGCACTCACCGGCGCCGCAGCCATACTTGGTGCCGGTAAGTCCAAGCCGCTCACGCAGTACGGAAAGGAGCGTATCTGACGGTGAAACCTGAAGCTGCTGCAGTACGCCGTTCACCGTGACAGAAAGCGGATAGGGTTTCATTCGCCCCCTCTCCCCGGTGGGTCGTCGGTAATGTGACGCAGAAGACGCCGTGTGAGAACGCGTGCCACTTCAAGACGGTATGTGGCACCCGCCCGTACATCATCAATGGGAGTGATGGAGGCGGTCACCGCCTCTTCCAGGCGGGATGTGTCGGCGCCCGGAGTCCAGCCCTCAAGCGCCTTCTCCGCTTGGGCAAGCCGCAGGGGCCGCGGTGCCACCGCCCCAAACGCCACCCGCGCCTTGGAGCAGACGCCGGCCTCCAGCCGGATTGCCATGGCGGCATTCACCGTGGCAATGTCCACGGACCGAACCCGTGCGTGCCGCATAAATGCGGACCGCGTACCGCTCACCGGGTGTGGAAGCAGGAAACCCAGGACAATGTCGCCGTGGGCAAGCACCGTTTTCCCCGGCCCTTCAAAAAAAGACTCAAGCGCGACAATGTGCGTCTCGCCCGCGCGGTCTATCACCACTGCGGCATCATAAATCAGCAAAGCCGGCGCCATGTCTGCGGACGGCGAGGCGTTGCAAATGTTGCCGCCCACTGTTGCCGTCACGCGAATTGACGGCGTGCCAATGGAGGCGGCCGCTTGCACAAGCGCCGGATACGCGTTGAGCGCCTGCGGCGCTTTTTCAATTGCAGCAAGCCGCGTCATGGCGCCCAGAAAGAGCGTTCCGTCATCGTTTTGCCTCAGCCGGGAAAGTTCTTCCAGATCTTTCAGGGAAATCAATTCCGCGCCGCCACCCAGAGACGCCGGCGGTGACTCAGCTCTGAGCGCAAGCAGTAAGTCCGTTCCTCCCGCAAGCAGGCGGGCATGCGGATTTGCACTGTACGCTGCCCGTGTTTCAGCCAGAGAAATTGGTTTCTGATATGCCGATACGTCTGCTCGCCGTTTCATTTCGGTAGCTTTATTATAACTGCATTATGCGATCTAGCAAGAAAAAAGTTGATTTTGAAACAAAAAGAAGGTATTTTTGTTGGTTTACTTTCGGTGTGTAAAAGCGCTATGCGCGACGCAAATAGCTTCCGCATGGATGAACGGTCCCGGGATCATCGCAGGAGATTACGTGCCCCATCTTGCATACTGCCACCGGCCAGCCAATGAGGGTCTCTCCTTCGTGAAGTGCAAAGTCGGCAAACGAAGATGCCCTGCCTGTATCGATCTGCCGCTTTCTCATGGGATCTACAATAACAAGATCCGCGTCACTCCCGGGGAGTAGCGTTCCCTTTCTGGGATAGAGCCCAAATATGCGCGCGGGATTTGTTGAAGTCTTTTCCACCAACTGCTCTACCGGCATGTTGCGCCTTCGTGAGCCGTCCAGGAGAAGCGGCACGTGCGTACCTACCGCAGGATAGCCAGGTACCGTTTCCCAGAGGCTGACCCCCGGTTGTTTTTGCTCCCTTGAAAGCGGCGTGTGATCGGTGCCAATGGAGTCCAGGAGACCGTCCTTAAGCGCCTGCCAGAGTGCCAGTCGGTCTTTTTCCGTCCGGATGGGCGGAACCATCTTGTAAAGCGGATTCTGCTCTTTGTCTGAAGCGGTTGTGAGATAGGGCGATGTGGTCTCCGCGTAAAACCGCCGCCCTTTTTGCCGATGGTCGCGAATGACGCCAATAGTCTCCGCGGCGGAAATATGCACAAAGTAAAGCGTAACCCCGGATTCCTCCGCCAGCCGTAGCGCCCGGGTCACGGCCTCAGCTTCCGAGAGCACGGGATGAGCAAGCTGCCACTGGTCAAGCGCAAGTTGCCGCGGAGATGCTTTTTGCAACCGCTTTGTTGCACGGTCAATGATGCGGTGATTTTCCGCGTGTACGGAGAGAACTGCGTTCTCACCCAGTGCAGCGACCGCTTCCATGAGGTCCAGAAGAAAGTCATCCTCAAGACTTGGCGCGATCCCGGGTATGCCGTACATGTACGCTTTGAACGATGTAATGCCAAAACGCGAATGGTAGAGCGGAATCTCTTCCAGTTGTTCACGGGTGAAAATGGCCAAATGAAAGAATATGTCCGTGTACGACGCTTCTTCTATGCGCCGGATCATGGAAGGAAGAGTCTCCAGATAGGAAGACTGGCTTACCACGTACGCACCCACGGTGGTTACCCCGTTGCGCAAAGCGGAAAAGGTCTCCGTGGCTACCTCAGCCTGGTAGTCGCTGAAGACACCAATATGAACGTGCGGGTCCACGACACCGGGAAGGACATACTTGCCGCCCACTTCCAGAACGCGGCAGCCCGGCACATGAAGGCGTTGTCCAATGCTTGCTATGCGCCCCTGCTCAAGATAGATGTCCAGCGGCTGGGGTGGGTGACCGGGAACTACACAGAGCCCGCCGCGAACCAGAAGCGGTTCCGCGTTCCTGGATGAAAAACCGTCCGGGTCTACACCGCCCCCGCTTCCGGCAAGCCCTCCGCGCCGCGTTGCGTCCTCCGCTCCCGACGGCCGCCCGCTACGGCTCTCCGACGCAAGCCACGACGGTGCTGAGCCTGTTGTGCGAGAGGGTTCCGCGCCTTTTCCGGAGAACGGATTGAACGGCTTTCTCATTTCAAATTGACGCTCTTTATGGAATCTTCCACCGCCTGAAGTGCGGTTTGTATGCTCGCCTCGCTCCCGGAGACAAACAGGCGCCCAAAACGGCCAAACGGATTGAAATGAATGAGCTGCACGTCTGCACGTTTCTCAACTTCATTTGCGGCTAAGACTACGTAGGCGGCCGGTTCCACTTCAACAATGAGGAGCGACCTCCCCGGCAGAAGTAGGCTCCCCTTTCTGTTCTTGTTGATTTGCTGAGCCTGGTATGGATCAACGTTGTCCACACGCTGAATAGAGACCACCTCCGGTTGGAGGCGGTCCTTCAACGCCAGACCGCACGCATCAAGAATGGTCTGACCGGCTTCTCTTACAGAGTCTATAGACGGAGAGTGAATTTCCAGAAGACCGAACTCGCGCTCAACCATCTGAAGTCCGGGACGGGCATCAGCCTTTTTCAGGGCCGCGTTGAGCAGTTTGTACACCTCACTGCCGGGAGCGAGCTCCAGCCACAACTCCGCCATGCCGGCGAGGACAATGTCCCCGTCCAGCTCTGAACCAAGGAACGCGGCATATTGCGGCTGCATCCGGTCTATGAATGCGTACGTTCTCAGCTGAAATCCTTCACGCGCCATATTTTACTCCGGAGCCGGTCTTTCGTCTCAGCCCTTGCCCTTCAGCATGGGGAAGAGATCCAGTGTTTCCTGGTTTGGCCGGGAGATGACGTGCACACTGACGAGCTCGCCAATTTTCTTTACCGAGTCCGCACCCGCATCAACTGCCTGTTTCACCGCTCCCACATCACCCTGGACGTAGACGGATACCAGTCCTCCGCCAATTTCCTTGACAGAAAGAACCTCAACATTTGCGGACTTCATCATGGAATCCACAGCCTCAACCGCAGCTACCATGCCGCGTGTCTCAATCATGCCCAGTGCTTTCACGTAAGCCTCCTAATCCTTTACAGGTAATTCCTTGCCGTTAACAAATACATGATCAATAATTGCCACAATTGCGGCATCAACCGGTACGTCTGCACCGCCCGCAGCACGGGCCGCCACACTTCCGGATACAACCGCCACCGTTTCTCCCATGCCGGCACCTACCAGGTCTACGGCAAGATTCAGATCACCTTCCGCCTTTCCCTGTCCATCCAGCCGGCGGACAACCAGGAGTGTTTTTCCGTCAAGCCGCTGGTGCCTGACTGCGGATTCGCTCTTGCCGACAACCTTACACAATAACATTGGCCGCTCCTCAGCTCCGGACTATCTCTGCCAGATTGTCCAGCACATAGTCAATCTCGTCGAGCCTGGTAAAAAAATGAGGCGCAATTCTGATTACGTCCGCACGCGCGGAAGCGATAATCTTTCGTTGCCTGAGCTCGTGTTCCACGTGGTGGGAGTCCCCCGGCACACGAATGGCCGTGGTCGGTGCTTTCAGCGCTACATCAAGAGGGCTGGCGACTTCCAGTCCGCGCGCTTGCGCCCCTTCGAGACAGCGCCGGGAAAGCTGGTCCGTCCATGCCTGGATATTTGCCGGCCCCACTTCATTAATTATTTGCATGCCCGCTTTTGCAATGTAGGCGGTGGGGGCAGGCGGTGTGCCGTTGTCAAAGCGGCGCGCATCACGAGCAAAATCTAGATGATGAACGTCAAAAGAGAACGGGTCCTCCTGGCCAAACCAGCCCGTGAAGGCAGGTTTCAGATAAGGAATGAGTTCCCGTTTCACGTAAAGAAACGCAATGCCGGGAGTTCCCATGAGATACTTCAAGTTACCGGACGCAAGGAAATCAATGTCCAGCGCTTTCACGTCAATTGGATGTGTTCCAAGTCCCTGGTACGCGTCAACGTAAACAAGAGATTCCTTTGCATGAATCCGTGGAATTATATCCGCAAGTTTTTGCTTAAATCCGTTGTAATAGAACACGTCACAGATCGATGTTATGAGCGTGTTGTTATCCACAATCCGATCGTAATCCGATGGATCTATCTGACCGTTGCGCAGCGGCACGTACTGCACGTTAATGCCGAACTTCTGATGGGCAAGCCACACATGGCCTACTGTTGGAAACTCCGCTTCAGTAACCACAACTTTCTTGCGGGGCCCGTTCATTGGCAAAGCAGAGGCGATGGTGCTGGTCAATTCCGAGAGTGAAGTCCCAACCGCTATCTCATCCTGTTCAGCGCCGATCATTTTGGCAAACTCTGCCTTTGCCTCTCCCACTACTTCAACGTAACGGTCCCACGCCATGCACACCTGGTCCCACGTGGTGAGGTACTCCTGGGCCGCCGCGAGCGTCATATCACTTTGCGGGGCGTGCGAGCAGTTTGCCACATGCACTTCCCGGGAGAGGATAGGTATGCGCTTTCTCCACGCCTCGATATTATAGCCTGCCGGGCTGTTCCCACCGGCAGAACCAGCAGAACGTCCGACTGTGCTTGATCCGCCGCTAATGAATCCCGGTACAAACGTACCGGCCGAAGCACTTCCGGCCGAACCGCCTGACGCCAACCCGGCCGCACCGGCAGCGGGTCCGGCATGATCCCGAAACGTTATACGGACACCAAGCTTCTGAGCCTGTTCCTTTGCCATTGCCGTAAGCACGTCTTCCGGGCCGAGGCTGAGTTCCCGCTTGCCCGCCGAGACGGCCATATCCACATCATTGGTCGTAATGAAATTCCGCATAGGACGTGGTTCCCCTTGCTCGCCTGAATCTGTTCCAATGCCGGACATTATACACCCGGCTTGCGCTCCCGGCAAGGATTTTTCATATCGTAGTCGATATTGACTCAATTCTTACATTATATGGCCAAATTGGCCTACATTCTTTGCTTTTAGAACCTTTTTAGGGTTATGTTCTGTCTTTTTGTTTGACAACGTCTGCACCTTCTGCTACTTTACCTATCGGTAATTCCCAAACATCATGAGCCGGTCAAATTCCGGGCAGGAGAAGCGTATGACGGTCGGTTTGATCAAGGAGATTAAGTCCGAGGAATATCGCGTTGGATTGACGCCCGCAAGTGCGTCAGAATACGTGTCAAAGGGACATACCGTCCTGGTGGAGTCCGGAGCCGGCAAAGGCTCAGGATTTGATGACGAAGAGTACCGGAAAACCGGCTGCATCGTGGTTGCGGACAAAAAGCACATATTTGACGATGCCCAGATGATAGTCAAGGTGAAGGAGCCGCTGCCGGAAGAGTACGACTACTTTCATGAGGACCAGATCCTATACACCTATCTTCATCTTGCCGCGTCCCGAGAGCTCACTGACTTTCTCCTGGAACGGCGCGTAACTGGCATGGCGTATGAGACTGTCAAAGAGAGCGACGGTTCATTGCCGCTTTTGAAACCGATGTCTGAGATTGCAGGACGGCTTTCCGTGCAGGAAGGGGCCAAGTATCTGGAGCGCAGTTTTGGCGGCCGCGGCGTGCTTTTGGGCGGAGTACCGGGAATTCCACGCGGCAAAATCACGATTCTTGGCGGCGGCGTGGTAGGAACAAACGCGTGCAAAATTGCCGTTGGCATGGGCGCAGAAGTCACGATCATAGACCTTTCCTCAAAGCGGCTTACCTACCTCGACGACATCTTTGGAAGCGCTATTACCACCCTTTACTCAAACGACGTAAACATTGAAATGAGCATTCGGGAAGCGGATCTGGTCATTGGCGCCGTTCTTATCCCTGGCGCAGCCGCGCCCAAACTTGTACGCCGCGAGCACCTGTCTATGATGAAAGACGGCGCTGTTCTGGTGGACGTGGCGGTGGACCAGGGTGGCTGCTGCGAGACAACAAAGCCCACGACGCATTCTTCGCCAACGTTCATCATTGACGATGTGGTGCACTACTGTGTGGCAAATATGCCGGGCGTGGTGGCATTGAGCTCTACCGTAGCGCTCACCAGTGTGACCAACCGCTACGGACTGGCCATTGCAGAATACGGTGTTGAAAAGGCGGCCGCCCAGTCTTCCGCTATAGAAGGCGGTTTAAACACGTACCAGGGAAACATCACCAATCAGGCTGTTGCGGAAAGTTTTGGCCTGCCGTGTATTGCCGCTACGTTCTAAGTAGCCTGAAAGGCGGGAGCCGGAGTTATACCATAAGACTCCGGTCCGCCTTGTAGCGGCGCAACAGGAACTCGGAACGGACACTGGTCAGTCCCGGTACGCCGGAGAGAAAATCGTTTATAAACTCAGAAACGTGGACAATATCCCGGAAGAAGCCGTGGACGTGGAGCGCGTTCTGTCCGCTCATTTGATACACAATGACTATGTCTTCGTGCTCTGAGATTTTTTCTGACGCTTTGACAAGATGCTTTGGTGAGACGTGAATGTCAAAGAAAACGGGAAGCGGCTTCCCCAGAAATCGGGAGGGAACCTGAATGGTGAACTTCTCTATGGCGCCCTTGTTTTGTAGCGTCACTACGCGGTCCTTCACACGGACACGGGAGAGACCCACTTCCTTGGCCAGATCTGAGTAGGAGACGCGGGCATTTTCTATGAGAATAGCCAGGATCTTGCGGTCAATATCATCGATGTTTACAGGCTCGTCGTCGCACCCTTCCCGATAGGGAAGCGTTCTCGCGAGCATTGGGTCTTGTGCTTCCATGAATCCTTCTCTACAGCTGCAAATATTGTGGCGATCAACAGATCACGTTAACCCCAAGTATATTCCCGTTTCACGGAAAACACAAATACAGCGCTGGAGGCCAAAGTCTAACAAAACGACAGTAAATTCTCGGTTTACATTTCAAAACTTAAGTTATATAATTCAATTTCAACATAATCGTAACATAAGGAGTCTGTATGAAGGCGATCCGATTGCACGGCCGCGGTGGCATGGGCACCGTTAAAGCCTCTGAAATCATCGTCTACGCAAACGTGGCCCGAGGCCGTTACGGGAACTCCATTCCCTTCTTTGGTTTTGAACGGCAGGGAGCTCCGGTGACCGCGTTTGTCCGTCTGGATGATCGACCCATCCGCCCAAAGACACAGGTCTACGAACCTGACTGCGTCATTGTGCTGGATCCGACCATACAGAACGCGGTAGACGTTTTTGCAGGAATGAAGGCGGGCGGCGTACTGGTCATAAACAGTACTTCCGAGCCGTCAGATATCGAGGTCCCGGAGTGTGTTGGGGTAGTGGCCTCAGTGGACGCTACCGCCCTGGCCATCTCCGTTCTGGGAACACCTATTACCAACACCGCCATGCTTGGCGCCCTCGTGAAGGCGACAGAGTGGATAGAACTGGAAGATGTAAAGGCAAAGGTGCGTGAATACTGGGGAGCGGAGAATGAGCGGGTTGTCCAGGAAGCGTATGATCGTACCAACGTGTTCGTGCGTGCGGGTTCTCGCGCGTAGAGGAGGGATGCATGACTAAGGATTACGTTGCGCCCATGGGCGAAGGTATATATGAGGTGAATACGGGTGACTGGCGCACCCGGCATCCACAGATGAACAAGGATCGCTGCATTGAGTGCGGCATTTGCTCGCTCTACTGTCCCGTAAACGCCATCAAGGGAAAGAAGAACGGCAATGCAAAGATGGTATTCGCCATCGATCTCTCGTACTGCAAGGGATGCGGCGTATGCTCGCATGAGTGTCCTCACGACGCCATTGACATGATTCGGGAGACAAAGCGATGAGTACCGTGGATGTGCTCAACGGCAATAAGGCGGCAGCGTGGGCCGCACGGCTTGCAAGACCCCAGGTGATTGCCGCGTATCCCATCACGCCGCAAACACCGGTGGTTGAGTACCTTACTCAGTTCTACGCGGACGGACAACTGCAGTGCCAGATGTCTGAAGTGGATTCTGAACATAGCGCCATGTCCATACTCACGGGCGCCTCTCTAACCGGCGTACGCTGTTACACGGCAACATCTTCACAGGGTCTCGCTCTCATGTATGAGCCTTATTTCCGGGCATCCACGCTGCGGCTCCCCATCGTCATGAACATTGTGAACAGGGAGATGATTTCCCCGCAGACCGTCTGGGGCGGACCGCAGGATTCCCTTACGCTCCGTGATGCGGGCTGGCTGCAACTCTACGTGGAAGACAACCAGGAAATTCTGGACACCACGGTGCAGGCGTTCCGGATTGCAGAGCATCCGGAAGTACTTCTTCCCATTAACGTATGCTATGACGGGTTTTACCTCTCTCACATGTCGGAACGGGTTGAAATTCCGGAACAGGAAGAAGTGGATGAATTCCTGCCACCATACACTTCCAAGCACATTCTGCTTGATCCCGAACGCCCCGCTGCCGTGGACCCGCTCACCAGCGGCTACCTCCTCCGGGAATACCGCAAGAAGCATATGGCGGCTCAGCAGGCTGCCCGGCGCGTCATCACGGAAGTCAACGCTTCTTATGCTGACCGTTTTGGCCGTGACTGGGGCGGACTCATTGAGCAATACCGGATGGAAGACGCAAAGTATGCCGTTGTGACCCTTGGTTCCGTTACCGGCGCCGTCCGCGAAATCATTGATCACAAACGCAATGCGGGTATTCCGGTTGGGCTTGTTAAAGTGCGCTCTCTCCGCCCCTTCCCCTCCCGGGAAGTGGCTGAAGCGCTTGGCCGGATAGAAAGTCTTGGTGTCATAGATCGCAACGTTTCGTTTGGCTGGAACACCGGCATTCTTTTCCAGGAATTGCGCTCCGCACTGTTCGCCTCGGAGAATCGCCCGGCGTATATCCCGTTTGTGGGCGGACTCGGCGGCGAGGATATTACGCTTGACCTGGTGAATTCAGCGGTAGATCAGATTGTAGAAAATGCCTCAAGCGGCAATCAGATTGAAAGCGCCGTCTGGCTGGAAACCAACGATGCAAGGAGCCTCTCATGAACGTGATAGAAAAACTCGCTACCAGGGAGGACTTGATCTCCCCGGGGATATCGGCATGCATAGGCTGTAACGTTGAGCTCACTCTGCGTACCGTCATGAAAATTCTTGGCCCCAACACTGTGCTTGCCATTCCTCCCGGATGCATGGGCGGTGTCGGCGTGGTGGGATGGAATAAGCAGTCCGGAGCAAAAGTCCCGGTGTTCTTCCCGCTCCTTGATAACACGGCGAGCATGCTGTCCGGCATCCGCCTGGGCTACGAGGCGCAGGGGCGCCATGACATTAACGTGGTAGCCTTTGCCGGGGATGGCGCAACCGTTGACGCCGGCTTCCAGGCGCTTTCCGGAGCCGCGGAGCGGGGAGACCGCATTCTTTATATCTGCTATGACAACGAAGGCTACATGAACACCGGATACCAGAGAAGTTCCTCAACCTCCCGCGGAGCGTGGACCAGCACCACTCCAGTCAGCAAGAACGGCACCGGCGGGAAGCGGCAGCACAAGAAAGACTTCCCAATGATCATGGCCATGCACGATATTCCCTACATGGCCAGCGCTTCCCCTGCATACGTGCAGGATCTGGTGCGCAAAGTGGAAACCGCCATGGCCGTAACGGAAGGACTGGCATATATACACATTTACAATCCCTGTCTCACCGGCTGGGGTATCAAATCTGAAGAGTCCATTGAAGTTGCCCGCAAGGCGGTCAAGTCACGCTATTTCCCACTCTTTGAGGCGCGTCACCGGAAGGTGAAAATCAATGTAAAGACTCGCAATCCTATTCCGGTTTCCGACTATCTCAGAGACATCAAAAAGTTTCGCCACCTGGGGGAGGCGGAGATACAGGAACTTCAACGGATCACTGATGAACGCTACACGTTCCTTGAAGCGATGGAACGAGTTTCGGAAGAGGCGTAGAGCGTGGGCGGGACGTGTAACATAGACGCATTTTTCAAACCATCCGGCTGCGCGGTTATCGGTGCCTCCACGAACCCCTTGAAAGCCGGGCATCAAATTCTGCGAAACATCAAGGAAGCAGGCTTCACCGGCTTCATCGCGCCGGTGAGTCCCAGCGGGGACAGCGTGCTTGGAGTGCCGGGATTCACCTCCCTGGCCAATATACCCGAAGAGATTGAGCTTGCCGTAATGGCCGCACCTGCCGCCACCACACCGTCAGTCGTGGCAGATATAGACGCGCGAATGAGCACAAAGAAGGACATTCGGGCGCTCATTGTTGCCGCCGCGGGGTTTGGGGAAGTAGGCACAACGGAAGGCAAGGAGTATCAGCGGCAGCTTGTAGCCTGCTGCGCACGCCACCACATCAGGATGCTTGGCCCCAACTGCGTAGGTTCTGTCGATGTACACGCAAAACTTGATACCACGTTCATTGCGGACATTGCGCACGTTCCCGGCGGCATCTCGCTTGTCTCGCAAAGCGGAGCCGTAGGCGCCTGGATGCTCATGGACTGGCGGTCAACCGCCGGCGGTGGCGTGGGTTTTAGCAAGTTTCTCAGCGTGGGCAACATGGCAGACCTGGAGATCATTGAAGCGCTGGAGTACCTGGGAAATGATGCCACCACCCGCGTGGTGGGACTCTACATTGAGGGCTCTCCGCAGGCTCGGAAACTGGTAGAAACCGCAGGACAGATCACACGGAAGAAACCTGTTTTGGTTCTGAAGGTCGGCAGAACTGAAGAAGGCGCAGCTGCCGCGGCATCTCACACCGGCTCCATGGCAGGAAAGGATGAGGTCTATTCCGCCGCCTTCCGGCAGCACGGAATACTGCGCATGCACAGCATCGATGAGCTTTCAGACTCGCTGCGCGCCTTTGACTCCTTTCCGCTTCCTGCCGGACCTGCTACCTTCGTACTGACACAGGCAGGAGGACCCGGCATTTTCTGTGTTGATGAAATGGCCGCACGCGGAACCTTCACAACCCCGTTGGTTTCCGGAGAAACAAGAGGCCGACTGTGCGAGATTCTTCCACCGTTCGCCTCCGTGTGCAGCCCCGAGGGTCACGCGGATATTACCGCTGCAGCCACCGCCGCGCAGCACATAGACGCACTGGAAGTGCTGCTCCGTGATCCGGCAGTGGAATCGGTGATGTTTATCACCACGGCAACGCTCTTTCTTGACCTCACAAACCTGGCAGAACGAATGCTTGAAACCGTGGGCCGCCTGGCCGGGGAAGGCATTAACAAGCCGGTCTTCCCGGTTATCCTTTCCGGCCGCTGGGTGAAGGAAAGCCGGCGCATCCTGGAGGAAGGCGGCATCCCCACCTTTGACACTCCGAATCGCGCCGTAGCTGCCCTTTCGGCCATGATTACCTACGGTGCGTATCGCCGCCGCCTGGAGGATGCGACATGAGAGTGCTTGACGAATATGAAGCGCTTGAGTTCTTTGCCTGTCACAACATCCCGGTAGTTCCCACCGTGCTTGCAACAGACCTCACGGCGGCCCTCAAAGCGGCTTCCGAAGTTGGCTACCCCGTTGTCCTCAAGCTCTCTTCTCCGGAACTGACCCATAAGAGCGAAAGCGGCGCCGTGACGCTCGGCATCTCTTCTGACGCTGAGCTGGAAGCCGCATGGAATGCCCTGCAGGATAAGGCTACGGGTATGGGCCTTGAAGGACCACGGCTTCGCGGCATGCTGGTTCAAAAGATGATCCAGAGAGGCGCGGAGTTCATCATTGGAGGCACACGGGACGCGTCTTTTGGTCCCACCATCATGTTCGGGATGGGTGGTGTCTACACGGAGCTTTTTCGGGACGTGGCATTCCGCCTGGCGCCTGTTGACCGCAAAGAAGCAGAACGCATGGTAGCGGAGACGCGCGCAAGCCGCCTCATAGAGGGTTTTCGCGGCCCGGCGCTTGCCGGCTCCGCGTTGCTCGATGTTCTGGTGGCTGTCTCCAACCTTATGCACACGGTACCGGAGCTTTTAGAGCTTGACATCAATCCGTTTCTCCTGGACAGCCGGGGCGGCATTGCCGCAGACGCGCTTATAACACTGGCAGAGTAACGCTGTCTCGGCTGCCCGGGGAAGCAGTTCCCGGGCAGCCGCATGAGCTTACCGTGGCCGCACCACATGCGTGTCTGTTCGGGCGCTGCCCAGTATCATTTGTTCAAGTGCGGTAATCCAGAGATCGCTGTCATTCAGACTTTCGACCAGTTGAAGTTGTTCGCCGCCGGCATTCTGAAAGATTTCCCGATTCTCTTCTCCCATCTCATAGAGCGTCTCAAGGCAGTCGGCAACAAAGGCAGGGGAGAGCACAAGCACGCGTTTTTTGCCCTCACGTGCCAACTCCTGAATGCGGTTCACCGTGTACGGCTGTGTCCACGCTGCACGCCCAAGCCGGGATTGAAATGAGACAGAGAACTCATCATTCTCCAGCCCCAGCTCTTCGGCAATGAGCCGAGCGGACTCGTAACATTGGGCCCGGTAGCAATTGCGGTTCACCGCTCCCAGCGCAGCGCAGCAATCTGCACCGCGAAGGCAGTGGCCGTGCGGATCCGCCTTTGCAAGCTGGCGCTCGGGTATGCCGTGAAAGCTGAAAAGGACGTGATCGAATTGAGACGGTTTATGTCGGCGCGCGTTTTCAGCAAAGGCGCGCACCACAAGCGGGTGGTCATAGAACCGGTCAATGAGCCGGAGATCCGGTATGTTTTCCCAGCTCCTCAGCACGCGCATCACTTCATCATGGACGGATCCAACGGTACAGGACGCATACTGGGGAAACAGCGGAATGACGGTGATAGATGAGACCCCACGCGAAACAAGGGCGGAGAGCCCTTCTTGAATGCTGGGATGCTGGTACCGCATGGCGAGTTCCACATCAAAGGTATCCGGTAGGCGTTCCCGAAGCATCGCCTCCACCCGCCGACCGTAGTGGAGAAGAGGTGAGCCAGTCTCTCCCCAAATCTTCCGATAGGTGGCCGCAGAGCGCGGAGAACGAAACGGAGCGATGATGCCGTTTACAAGCAGAAACCGGGAAACTGCGTTTATATCGATTACGCGGCGGTCTGAGAGAAACTCCCGGAGGTAACGCCGCACATCTCTGACCGCCGGGCTGTCCGGCGTACCAAGGTTGACCAAAAGAACGCCCTGCCGTGGTTCGGTTACATTCGTACTCATCAGTTCACTCCCCCTTGAGACATGCGCCGGAACACATCCTCAGCAGCTTCCAGGGTGAAATCAATCTCTTTTTCGCCGTGGGCCGCAGAAACAAACGTGCATTCAAATTGGCCGGGGGCCACGTAGACGCCGCGATCAAGCATCCCGTGAAAGTAGCGGGCGTACGCCGCTTTGTCCGCTCGCGCTGCATCCTCGTACCGTCTAACCGGTCCATCCGTAAAGAAGAGCGTCCCCATGCTTCCCAGGTAGTTAACCGTGGCCGGCACGCCGTGTTGCGACGCCAGCTCGGCGAGTGAGGAAAATAGTCTCTTTCCCGTTTCAGCAAGCGCCCGGTAGGTCCCCTTCTCCTGGAGCAGCGTGAGTGTTGCGCGGCCTGCGGCCATGGCAAGCGGATTACCTGAGAGCGTCCCTGCCTGGTAGACCGGACCGGCGGGGGCAAGCAGATCCATGATCTCGCCCCGGCCGCCGCACGCCCCAACCGGCATTCCGCCGCCAATGATCTTTCCCAGGATAGTAAGGTCAGGTGTCACGCCAAAGTGCTTCTGCGCCCCGCCGTAATCAACGCGGAATCCGGAAATGACTTCATCAAAGATCAAAAGCACGCCGTACCGCCGTGTAATTTCGCGCGCCTGGTGCAGATAGGTTTCTTCGGGAACCACCATCCCCATGTTGCCGGGAACAGGCTCCAGAATGAAACACGCTACCTGATCCTTGTTTGCCGCAAGCACCTCATCCAGCGCTTCGGCATCACCAAACGGAACTACCAGGGTATCCCTCACCGTACCGGACGTGACCCCCGGGCTGTTCGGCAGGCCAAAGGTGGCCGCTCCTGATCCGGCGGAGACCAGGAACGTGTCAGCGTGACCGTGGTAACCGCCGTCAACCTTCACAACGCGGTCACGCCCGGTTGCCGCGCGAGCCAGTCGCACCGCGGTCATACCCGCCTCCGTACCGGAGTTTACCATGCGCACTTTCTCAATGCCGGGGACTGCATCTACAATCAGCCGGGCAAGCTCAAGCTCGTCCATGCACGGCGTTCCAAAACTCACACCGCTGGCAACAGCCTGTTCCACCGCGTGCAGCACCTGCGGGTGATTATGGCCAAGGATGAGTGGCCCCCAGGAGCCAAGGAGATCCACGTAGCGCTGTCCCTCTATATCAAACAGGTACGCACCGTCACCCCGCTCCATGACGACCGGTGTTCCGCCCACCGCTCCGAACGCGCGCACCGGAGAGTTTACCCCGCCCGGAATGTAGCGCTGCATCTGCTCAAATACGTCCTTATGTGTTGCTGCCATCCGCCTACACTCCTGCGTATGATTTTGCCACCTGCTCCGCAAAGTAGGTTACCACCATATCGCACCCTGCCCGGAAAAAGGAAACAAGCGTTTCTTCAACAATATTCGCCTCATCTATCCAGCCGTTGGCAGCGGCCGCCTTCACCATGGCGTACTCCCCGGAAACATTGTAGGTGAGAAGCGGAACATCTGTGGCTGCACGCACTCTGGAAATCACATCCATAAAGGCAAGCCCGGGTTTCACCATCACCATGTCTGCGCCTTCGGCAATGTCCGCCCGCGCCTCCGCTACCGCGTCGCGCGCGTTGGCCGGATCCATCTGGTAAGATTTCCGGTCTCCAAACTGCGGAGCAGACTCCGCGGCATCTCGAAACGGACCGTAGAACGCGGACGCATACTTCACTGCGTATGAAATGATCGGTACGGTTTCAAACCCTTCACTGTCCAGGGCCTCCCGGATTGCGCCAACCCGGCCGTCCATCATGTCAGACGGCGCAACAATGTCTGCTCCGGCACGCACGTGGGAGAGTGCGGTCTGCGCCAGAAGCGGAAGGGTGCGGTCATTGTCCACGCGGCCGCCTGAAATAACGCCGCAATGACCGTGAGAGGTGTACTCGCAAAGACAGACATCCGTTATCACAAGAACGCGCTCTGCAAGCTGCGCTTTAACCGCGGCAACCGCGCGCTGAACAATGCCGGCTTCCTCATACGCGCTCGTGCCAACATCGTCCTTATCATGAGGGACGCCAAAGAGCATGATCTTATCAACGCCAAGTGAAACAAGACGCGCAACATGCGGTACCAGTTGGTCCACGCTGTAGCGATACTGACCCGGCATGGAAGAAATTTCTTCCTGAATGCCGTTTCCTTCAACCACAAAGAGGGGCTGAATCAGCTTTTCCGGTCTGACGTGGAACTCACGGATACCGTCACGCAAAATTGTGTTCATTCGCGCTCTTCTGAATCGATGTTTTGGAAAGCTCATGGTTCTACCTCACTCTGTTTCATAACTCGTTGCTGTTATCTCTGCCGCCACGCGCCCCGACTCTCTCAGGCAGTCAGCCAGCGCAACTCCGCCGCGGTAGTTGCCAAGCAGAGAGAGCGCCGGCTGCTGCTTTTCAAACTCCACCACGGCTTTCATTGTTGCCGCGTGGCCAATGACGTACTGCGGAATTGCGTCTTCCCAGTAATGTTCTTTGACAAAAAGGGGTTCTCCGTGAAACTCCATGATCCGCGCGAGCTCGCCGAGGATTTCCCGCGTGGAAACATTTTCCGGAGCGGCCGCCTCAGGCCGGCGCGCTCCTCCTACAAAGCAGGTGAAAAGGGCACCTTCTTTTGGCGCGCGGTGCGGAAACACCGATGAACTCCAAATTGCCCCAAGGAGGCTCTTTCCCTCGCTCTTTGGAAGGAGAAAACCAAACCCGTCAAGCGGCCGCCGGATATCCTTCCTGCGGTAAGCGACGCTTATCACGCGAACCGCTGGATACGGGATTCCGGAGAGCTTCTCTGCCAGAGCCGAATCAACCGGGCCAAGCAGGCGTGACGCCGCCTTTGCCGGCACCGCCATCACCACCCGGGACGCGGTAATAGTGGTCCGCACTTCTCCTCGGTGCACTTCAACTTCCACCCCGCCTTCAACCGGGGTAAGACGCTCCACCCGGCTCTCAAGATAGAGCCGATCCGCAAGCTCCCGGGAGAGTGCGTCTGTCAGCGTAGAAAGCCCATCCTGAAAAGTGATCTGAGACGCCTGCGGGGGTCCGGCGGCGGCCCCTGCAGGTCCGGAAGTTTTGTGCGCCGCCCGTTTCTGGCGGCCGGCATGAAGTATTCCCTTTGCCACGCTTCCGTGAGCAGACTCAAACGCGGCAAGCTGCGGGAAGGCGCTTTTCATTGAGAGCTTTTCCGCATCCCCGGCAAAAATCCCGGCCACAAAGGGGTCTGCCGCATACTCCAGAAACTCTGATCCCAGGCGTCTGTGGACAAACGCCGCAACGCTCTCGTCTTCCGCGTCCCGGGTGTCAGGCGGAAGCGGCCGGATAAATGGTTCTGCGAGAAGCCGCAATTTTGCGCGGGTAGAAAAGAGAGAAGATCCAATGAGTCCGCCCGGTCCCGCCGGAAGCGCACGCAGTTTGCCGCCGCGAAGAACAAAACGGCGGGCCGCCTCGGGGGCCGGCACGCGCACCGCCTCATGCAGCGATAAAAGCTCAATCAGCTCTTCAAGTTCGCGGCTTGTTCCCCTGATACTCGCGGGTCCGTGCTCCAGAAGGAAACCGTCCTGCCACTGCGAGCTTACCTTGCCTCCCGGCCGTCCGCCGGCTTCCAGAACAAGCGGCTTCTTGCCGGCGCGCTGTAGCTGATAGGCACACGCCAGTCCTGAGATCCCCGCGCCAATTACCACAACATCGTATGTGCCTGCATCCGGAGGAAGCGCTTCTACTCCCGGCGTGCTTGCCGTCCCGCTCATCTTTCCTTCCCGCCTTCCACTGCGTGAAACCGTCGGCTTTCCTCATGCACAAAGGAGACAAGCGCCTTTGCGTGCTCCGGATCTGTTTCCGGAAGGATTCCGTGCCCCAGGTTAAAGATGTGTCCGGGAGCGGTGCCGTACTCGCCCAAAATGCGACGCGCTTCCTCCCGGATCACCTCCGGCGGGGCAAAGAGCGTGGTAGGGTCCATGTTTCCCTGCACGGCAACCTTTGCGCCGACCGCCCGCCGTACACTCCCCAGATCGTGCGTCCAGTCAACGCCAACCACATCCGCACCGCTCTGTGACAATGCAGAAAGGGCGTGGTGAGCCCCTTTTGAAAAAAGAATGAGCGGCGCGGCCCGATTAAACACGTTAATGGCGCGCTCCAGATAGGCGAGGGAAAACTCACGGTACGCCGGCGGGGAGAGAACCCCGCCCCAGCTGTCAAAGATCTGAACCGCGTCCGCTCCGGCAGCAACCTGTGCTGCAAGGTAGGCGCCTGCGCTGTCAGCAAGCGTTCCAAGGATTCGATGGGTAAGTTCCGGCTCCCTGAACATCAATTCCTTAGCCACGCTGAAGTTCCGTGAGGTGTGACCTTCTACCATGTAGGTAAAAAGCGTCCACGGTGACCCGCAGAAGCCAATGAGCGGGACCCTGCCCGCAAGTGCCTTTTTGGTCCGGGCAATGCCGTCTGTTACAAACTGCAACTCGGAAGGCGTTGCCGCGTGCAGCCTGTCAAAATCCGCGGCGTTTCTTACCGGAGCGGGAAAGACCGGGCCGCGGTTTTCAACCATGGTGAGCTCCATTCCCATCGCTTCAGGAAGCACCAATATGTCTGAAAAAATAATCGCCGCATCCACCCCGAGTTGTTCCACCGGCTGAACACTCACCTCCGCAACAAGATCCGGTGTACGGCACAACGTCTGAAAATCAACGCGGGACCGAACTTCCTGATAGGAAGGCAGGTAGCGCCCGGCCTGCCGCATGATCCATATCGGTGTGTATTCCACCTCCCTCCGCGCGCACGCGTCGAGGAAAGTGGTGTTTTGCAGCTCCGGTTTCGCTTTATCGTTCATGCAGCGCTCCTGAAATCTGAGTGGCAATTTCCCGCGCCAATTCCTCCACGCTCGGCTGCGCAGCCGTTACAACCTCGTGCCTGGTGAGCTCCCTGATGCGGGCTGCAGTTGTACGGCCGAGAGCATAGAGCCGCACACCGTCAAAGTAGCTGGGGCTCAACATACCTTTCTCTTTTCCAATCCCGCGCGCGACCAACTCGGTAAAGTTAGTAAAAGCGAGCGGACTGGTAAATGCGCACACGGCAGGTTTGCGGCGGGCAAGCGCGTTAAGGCCGTCCCGGATCCGTTCAACGGGAGGAAGAAGGGGTCGATAGATGGGCGCAACAACCGGTCCGGCGCCACGGGCGGCAAGCCCGTCCGGCAACATCCGGTCCGCCGCCTCCGAGCGGGGCAGCAGGACAGTTAAGCCGGATTTCTCCCGCCGGCCGTACTCCGCAAGGACACCTTCGGTATCCGAGGTTGCGGCTGTCCAACTGACGGGCATACCGGCTTCATGACACGCGGCTGCCGTCTTGCTGCCGATAGCGATCACCCGAGCCGTGCCGCCTTCAAAGCGTGCGCCGCCCGCGGAGTCTGTACTCAACCCGGCCCGCGCTGTTTTTCCCGTTTGCTCAAAGAGCGCCCGGCGGCCCGCATAAAATTCCACCGCACGGGCGGAGGTGAACAGGATGCGGTCAACCCTGCGCTCTCCGCGGAGCGCACGGTCAACCTCTTCCCACTGGCCGGTCTGCTCAAAAACGTAAGCAGGAAACGCAACCAGTTCACCACCTGCGGCTTCAATGATGGACGCCGCTTCCCCGCACCTGGCCCGCTCGCGCGAGAGATAGACAAGCGGGCCGGACCCCTCGCTCACTCTTCAGCCTCCGCCTTCCCGCGAATTGCAGATAGGATGCGGTCCGCGCCACGGGAAAGGAGGTCGTTCGCAAGGCGAGTTCCAAGCTCCTCGGCGTCTTTCACTGGCCCGGAAATGGCTCCTCTTATAAGCTCGCCTCCGGAGAGTCCGCACACAAGCGCAGAGATTGAAAGCGTGTTTCCCGAGAGTGTAGCAAGCGCACCGGCCGGCACCTGACAGCCGCCTTCAAGCGTCCTCAGGTAGGCACGCTCAGCACGTGCGGCAGCGCTGGTAGCCTCATCATTAATGGCGTTGACAAGCGCGCAGGTCTGCCGGTCATCCGCGCGGCACTGCGCCGTGACAATTGCCTGTCCAACAGCCGGAATCATTTCCTCCGTGGAAATGACCGCGGCAATGTGCTGCTCCATTCCAAGGCGCGTTAAGCCGGCAGCGGCAAGAACTGTGGCGTCCCACTCACCGCCGGCGGTCTTGGCCACCCGGGTCTCAACGTTACCGCGGATCCCGGTGAAACGGAGATCCGGACGATGTGCTGCCAGCTGTGACCGGCGGCGCAGACTTCCCGTTGCCACCGTGCCCCCCTCCGGCAGAGACGCTATACCGTCCGGAAGCAGAAGACCGCTGCGGGCAACGAGCACATCACCAGGATTGTCGCGCGGAAGACATGCGGCGAGAAGCAGCCCGTCAGGCATATCGGTTGGAACGTCCTTCAAACTGTGGACGGCAACATCGACCTCCCCTCTTATAAGCGCCTCTTCCAGTGTACGGGTAAAAACCCCAATTCTCCCCAGCCCTGCAATCGACGTTGAATGACTTGAGTCCCCGTGGCTTGTAACAGGCACTATTTCCAGCGTCAGCTCCGGATGGCGTTCAGACAGCCGCCCGGCCACAGTGTGTGCCTGCCAGAGTGCGAGTTTGCTTTTCCGTGTTCCAATTCGAAGCGTCAATTGCCTACCACGTCCACCGTATCGCTACGTTCGCGCTCGGAGGTCTCTTCAATTCCGAACAATCTTCTGAAACTCTCCAGAAGATTCCTATTTGAATTCTCCACCACGGCCTCCCGAAGAATGCCGACAGGCAGTTGTATGATACGTTCAGACATTGACTTTGCAAATTGCCGCAGAAGTTGTCTTTGATCTTCCGGTAAATCAGATGCGCGTTTGGCAAGCTCTGACTCGTAGATTTCATGCACTTTGCGCCGGAGCGCAATTACATCGGGAAGAATGGCCGCTTCCCGGTACCACTCTTCAAAGCGCAGCGCCGCCTGCTCTATGATTGACTCCACCTCTTTTGCCGCGGCCTCCCGCCTGCGGTAGTCCGAGTCCAGTACGCCCTCCAGGGAACCGATATCGTACACTGCAACGCCGTTAACCGGTGATTCCGGTTCCGCCACGGCGCGCGGAACGCTGATGTCCACCACAATGAGCTTTCTTCCGTTTTGCGCCGCGTGTGCTTTCAGGTCCGCAGCGCTGATAAGCGGCTCGCCGTCATGGGAGAGCCCTACCATCACAATATCCACCTGAGAGAGGCGCGGCAACACGTCATCCAGGGTAAGCGTCAGCGCATTTGTCTGGCGTGCAATGTGCTCAATGCGGGAGAGCGTTCTATTGGCAATAGCCAGGCTGCCAACACCGCGCTTGTGCAGGTAGCGGGCAAGCTGTGCACCCATCTTCCCGCCGCCAACCACCAACGCGTCCTTGCCGGAAAGTGGTCCCGCCGTGCGGCACACCAGATCCACCGCGGCCACGGCTACAGAGGTTGTCCCGGTGGAAATCTCCGTGGAGCTCCGCGCCTGTTTGCCGACTCCGAATGCCTGGTGGAACAGCCGATTCAAAATGTGGCCGGTTGCCCCGGCGCGTGATGCCAGCTGATACATCTCTTTCATCTGGTGCGCAATATCGACCTCTCCAATTACCATGGAATCCAGGCTGCAAACCACGCGATACGTATGTTGCACAACCTCCATTTCCTGGTAAAAATAGAACGCATCAGACCAGGCGCGTATGTCAACGTTTCTATGTTTTTGAAGGATCTCTCTGACAAGACGGGGGACGCACACATCGTGCTCGGTTACAAGAAGAAACTCAAGGCGATTACATGTGGAGATGATGGCAGCCTCATGGACACCACTGTTCTTAAGAATCTCGCCAAGTACGGCAGGTATTTCATCGCCGGCAAAAGAGATCTGCTCGCGCTGATCTACACCGGTTCTGGTATGATTTGTTCCGTAAAGCCGCAAGTTTGTACGAGGTTCCACAATCACCAGTCCCCTACATGAGTATCTTCTTTTACATTAGCGATATAGTTATAAATAGGCAAGGGGAAACACGCATGTCACTACATCACTCACCACTGTTTGACAAAATGACCGGATACATCGCGGAGCTCCAGGACCGGATCTGCGCGGCCACAGAAGAGCGGGACGCTACGCGCTTCCGGCACGACCGCTGGGAGCGGCCTGGCGGCGGGGGCGGAGAGAGCCGTGTGATTCAAAACGGAACCCTGCTTGAGAAGGGAGGCGTAAATGTCTCTTCCGTGCATGGCGAGCTTTCCGAGGAGGCGGCATCTGCCTTGAGTGTTGACTCCAGAGAGTTTGCTGCATGCGGCATCTCGCTCGTACTCCACCCCGTTTCTCCCCGGATTCCGAGCATTCACATGAATCTGCGCTATTTTGAGCTGGAATCCGGTGATGCCTGGTTTGGAGGCGGGACGGACCTTACCCCGTTCTATCCCCACTTTGAGGACTTCCGTCACTTCCACCGTACGCTCCAAAAGGCGTGCGAGGCAGCGCAACCTGGAAGCTACCGGACCTACAAAGAGGAGTGCGACCGCTATTTTTACCTTCCGCATCGTGGTGAAATGCGCGGTGTTGGCGGGATATTCTTTGATTACCTTCGGGAAAATCCGGAGCACGCCTTTGCGCTCGTCTGCTCTGTGGGAGACTCGTTTCTGCCGTCCTATCTCCCAATTGTCGACCTGCGCAGGGATGAGCCTAATGAAGATGCAGACCGGGAGTTTCAGCTATTCCGCCGAGGCCGATACGCAGAGTTCAACCTTCTCTATGACCGTGGTACACGTTTTGGCCTGCGCACGAGCGGCAGGGTTGAATCGATCCTCATGTCACTCCCGCCGCTTCTTTCCTATCCATATGATTACAAACCGCCGGCAGGAAGCGCAGCGGAGCGCATGCAGGAGTGTTATCAGCCGCAGGAGTGGGCACCCCTGGAATAGCAGCTCCTCTCACCAATCCGGTCCGCCGGGCTTCAATCTGCAGCCGAAAAACGGGCGGCCGGAATGGTTATGAGATAGGTGGCTGACGGTGTGCGCTGAAGCTCAACGCTTCCCCCAAGCTGCGCAACAAGCGTCTCAATGAGCCGAAGCCCGAGAGTGCCCGGATTGGACAGATCCACATCTCCGGGGAACGGTTTTCCATTGTTTGAGAGAGTCAGGAGGTATGTCTCCCGGTCAGGCACACGGCCAAACGTCACGGAGAACACACACTTTTCTTCTCCGCACCCGTCTGCAAATCCGTACTTCAAGGCGTTTGTGGCCACTTCATTAGCAATCAGACCGATGTGAATTGCCGTTTCCGGTGGAACCCAGACAGGTTCCATCTCCACGTCTATGCGATACGAAACCTGAGCCAAGCTGGTAAAGAGCGAGTAAATAAGGTCTTCTATATAGGGCCCAAGCTCCATGCGAGAAGTATCTCCGTTGCTGTACAGCTTTTCATAGAGCGTACTGACTGCCTGCAGCTGACCCTGAATATCCTGAAGCGCCCCTTCCTGCCGGTCCTCCTGCATTCGCAAATTGATAAGCGAGGTCATCATGGAAAGGTTGTTTTTTAAGCGATGGTGCACTTCCCGCATCATGACTCCCTGCTGTTCTACCCGGGAAGATAGCGAGTCGAGAATTGCCTTTTCTGCGGTAATATTCTTGGCAACCGACAGAATGTATTCGCCGTGCTCAGAAGAATAGGGAAGGTCAAACCATTCACACAGGATCGTTTTCCCGTCCTTTGTTGTATCAAAGTTGATATTTCGTGAACGCTCTTTGTTGGTAAGCGTGTTAAGCAGGTTGGCCCGCAGATCTTCCGCTGCCACATCATTTTCGCCCGAGTAGAGAAGGTCTGTTAGCCGTGACCCTACAGCCTCCTCTCGCGAATAGCCAAATAGCCGTTCTGCTTCCTCGTTCCACTCGGTGACCGCGTAGCTCCGGTCTGACACGATTGCGGCAACAGGCATGTGCGCAAAGAAGAATCGGTAGCGCTCCGCCTCTGACTTGAATGAGTCGGCCATTCGTTCTGACTGCTGGTCTGAGGACAGCTCGCCGGTTGCCTCCGGTTCCCCTTCGGAATCGCCGGTCCGAAGCAGCCGCCGCGCACGGAAGGCAACCAGCGGGGCACATGAGCCGTTCTTGCGGGCGACGTCCCACGGAAGCCCGGCGGCGGCGGCCAGTTCTTCAATTTCGGCCAGGAGTGAGTCATCAGAAGCTGACAGAAGAAACGTAATCGGCTTGCCGCTCTTCCGTGCGAACTCCATACAGTCCGCATACGCCTTTCCGTCCATGACCACAACGGCTACGGAAGGATCTTCTATGCGGGTTTTGCACTCGGCGCTAGTGGTTGCAGAGAGAGCAGCAATTCCATGGCGGCTGAGTGCGCGGGCGACGCGTCTGTCCAGCGCCGGGTCTAAACCCACAATTAGGGCAGCTTCTCTCCCTCTCACCGTCTCTTCCTTTCTTCCTCTCTTTCCGGTTGGAAAGCGATGGTATGCCCGAAGGTTCTCACAAAACACCTCGCTGTGCAACGGTACAATGTGGAGCCTCGCTCGGTCACTTCGGGACTACTACCACCTACACATGGCAGAATTCCATGAACGCGCTCAGCGTTACCGTTACGTGTTTCCCGGACAGCAGTAACATGGAAAGCTCTCTTTTCAAGTCGACTCCAGGCATGGAGACGGCTGCTAAATAGCCCAGGGCAAGTTCCCGCTCAACAGCGAGCCGTGAAAGACACCCGTATCCCAGACCAGCCTCTACCGCTTTCTTGATCGCCTCTGTGTGGCCGAGTTCCATCCGTACGTGCACCGCCAGACCGGCCTGCGCCATCGCCCGCTCAAAGACCTCCCGTGTTCCGGAACCGGGCTCCCGCATGATCCACTGCATCTCTTCCGGTTCGGGCACCGGCGGCACCAGGCTCGGTGCTGCAAAGGCAACAAGTTCGTCTTCCATCCACCTGGAAACCGCAATGTTTGTGTCTGTTACCGGCCCTTCTACAAATGCAAGGTCGATGGCATGTGCCTCGAGGCGGACGGCTATTTCTGAAGTGTTTCCCACCTCCAGGCTGACTGAGATTCCGGGTTCCGCGGACGCAAATGAGCCGATGATGCCCGGCAGGAGATAGTTCCCCACCGTAGTGCTTGCGCCCACACGTATGTGTCCGCTCCGCCCCCCGCGGCTGCCCTCCTCCTCTATTTCCCGCGCCTGTTCTATGACGGCAACAGAACGCGGCAAGAGCGCACGGCCGCGTTCATTCAGCAACACGCTGCGCGAGACCCGGTCAAAAAGGCGTTCACCCACGCTTCTTTCGAAATCCGAGAGCGCCATACTCACGGCGGATTGTGATACACCAAGTGCATCCGCCGCCTTTCCAACATGGCCGTGAGCCGCCACTGCGACAAACACTTCGAGCTGTCTAAGGGTAATATTCATAAGTATTACTGATCCTTACAATTGGAAACTTTTACTTTACTTATATATGTATTCGGGTATTATGACAAGGACAAAAGATGAGTTGTGAGGTGCGTTTTGCAAGAAGAGAGACATCCGGCCGGTATGGCCGCCGGAATTGGACTTGCGGTGATTGTGGCCGCAGTGGGGTACGTGGTGGCCGGTATTCCGGCGGTGGCGGCGCTCCGGTTTTCACCGCTGGTCATTGCCATTGTTGTTGGCATGATTGTAGGTAACGTGGGAGCTCAGTTTCTCCCGCCTTCCGTGCACAGCGGTATTTCGTTTTGCCAGAAGCGTATTTTGCGCGTTGCCATTGTGTTTTACGGATTCCGCGTGACGTTTCAGCAAATAGCCGGTGTTGGGGCGGCGGGACTGCTGGCCGACATTATCATGCTTTCCACCACCTTTGTGATTGGCATCTGGGCGGGCAGGCGCTTCTTTGGGCTTGACCGCGACACCGCAGTGCTCTGTGCTGCAGGCAGCTCCATATGCGGCGCAGCGGCGGTCCTTGCCACAGATCCCGTCCTGCGTGCGGAACCATACAAGGTGACGGTTGCGGTGGGAACCGTGGTGGTATTTGGCACCATTGCCATGTTTGTCTATCCGGTTCTCTTCCACGTTGCCGGCATGAATCCGCAGACGTTCGGCATCTACACCGGCTCTACCGTTCACGAAGTAGCGCACGTGGTCGCAGTTGGCGGAGCGGTTGGTCAGGGCGCCGCAGAGACCGCGGTCATAGTTAAACTCACCCGCGTAATGCTTCTTGCACCGTTCCTGCTTATTCTCAGTGCCGTTCTGGCAAAAACAGAAGCCGCTGTCCCGGTAACGCAGGGAGCAGGAACACGCGTTGCAACCGCGCCCGCAGCCGCCGGCGCCGCCGCCATCACCATCCCGTGGTTTGCCGTCCTTTTTGTGGCGGTCTCCGGGTTTCACTCACTCTCGCTCTTGCCCGACCACATTGTGACCGGCATAAACACCGTCGACACTTTTTTACTGGCTACCGCCATGGCGGCACTTGGGATAGACTCCCGCGTTGAGCGCTTCCGCGGCGTCGGCGCCGGCCCCATTTTTCTGGCGCTCACCATGTTTGCGTGGCTGGTCGGTGGTGGATACGTGGTAAACCGATTGGTTGCGGTGGTAGCAGGCTGAATTTTCTTCCACAGAGATTCGTTTGTATCTTTCACTCTGGAGGCATGAGATGTCACTACCCGTGAAAGGTATTCACCATATTACGGCGATTGCCGGGGATCCGCAGCGGAATCTTGATTTCTATGCAGGCATCCTCGGCATGCGCTTTCTCAAAAAGACGGTAAACTTTGATGATCCGGGAACCTATCACTTTTACTACGGAGACGGATCCGGAACGCCGGGATCCATTTTGACCTTTTTCCCCTGGCCGGGAAACCCGCCCCGGGGCACGGCCGGAACCGGGCAGGCCGTTGGCATCGCGTTTTCAGTGGCGCCGTCTGCGCTCTGGTTCTGGCAGGACCGTCTTCTGGCGTTCGGGATAGCGGTCACCGGCCCGCGCGACCGGGCCGGCAATCAGTCAATTGCCTTTGAAGACCCGGACGGCGTGAAGCTTGAGCTGGTTGCCGCTACGGATGACCAAAGGAATGGGTGGCAGAGCGAGGCAATTCCTGCGGACTACGCAATAAAAGGTTTCTACGCTGTTACCCTGGCGCTTGAAACCATTGAGCAGACCGCGAGCCTTATGGAAGGCACCATGGGGATGCAAAAACGCGTCCTTTCAGAGAGTCATTATCGTTTTGAAACGGAGGGAGCAGAGTCTGGAAGCAGCGCCGGCGGTGTGGTGGATATTCTCTGCCGCCCTGACACGGTACGTGGAAGAATGGGAGCCGGCTCTATCCATCATGTTGCCTTTCGTGTTCCTTCAGATGAGGCGCAGTTGCAATTCAGGGAGCAGCTTCTTGCCGCCCACGTAAATCCTACGCCGGTTATAGACAGGCAGTACTTTCGATCGGTCTACTTCAGAGAACCGGGCGGCGTGCTGTTTGAGGTAGCCACGGACCCACCCGGGTTCACGGTTGACGAATCTGTCCAAGAGCTCGGTTCGGCATTGAAGCTTCCCCCGCAGTATGAGAGCGGGCGGGAAAAGATTGAGACGATGTTGCCCCGCGTGAGGGTACCGGCCCCGGCCACACCACAAAGAAGCGTATGAATCTTCACAGCGTTGCACGCACCAGGTATGCCGGTCCGCCTCTTCAAGATGCCCGGGCCGCGGTAATCATGGTGCACGGGCGCGGGGCTACGGCGGATGATATGTTGCAGTTTCTCCCGCTCTTAAACGCGCCGGATATAGCGTTTCTGGTTCCTCAAGCAACGGGAGATAGCTGGTACCCGCACCGCTTCTTAGCTCCTCTCACAGATAACCAACCCTACCTGGATTCAGCGTTGACGGTTGTGGGCGAGCTCGCAGAGCAGGCTGCCGCCGCGGGTCACACCGGAGCACGGCTTTCGCTGCTCGGCTTTTCCCAAGGGGCTTGCCTGGCGCTTGAGTTTGCCGCACGGAATCCCCGCCGCTATGCGGGGGTGCTCGGATTCTCGGGCGGACTCATCGGCCCGCCGGGAACCGACTTCCGTTACAACGGATCTCTGGATGGAGCGCCGGTATTCCTGGGGTGCAGCGAGAGCGATCCACACATTCCGCTGGAGCGGGTACGGGAAACGGCAGCTGCGTTACGCGACCTCGGTGCAGAGGTGACCGAGCGCATCTATCCCGGTT
>Ga0102944_1000298_pt1 | contig 39888 bp, 41 predicted proteins | sample SalPonD_shore_MG_FD_78172 | JGI IMG/M metagenome (GOLD analysis project Ga0102944, IMG submission 78172) | Salt pond soil microbial communities from South San Francisco under conditions of wetland restoration - Salt Pond MetaG... | ecosystem: Environmental > Aquatic > Marine > Intertidal zone >... | reverse complement strand
GCCCCGGCCGCCGAAGCCCCGGGCGAGGCCCTGCATGAGGCGGAAGCCGAGGCCCCGGAGACGGAGGCCGCCGAGGCCGAAGCCGGCGAGGCCGAGGCCGCGGAGGTCGAGGCGCAGCCGGAGGAAGCCGCCGAGGGCGCCCCGCAGGAGGAGGTCGCTGCCGCCGCCGAGGCCCAGCCCAAGCAGCCCACTCCCGCCGAGGCGCCGGCCGCCGAGAAGGACACAGGCAAGCGCGCCAAGAAGGAGCGCGAGGAAGAGGAGTTCCGGCGCGAGGACAAGGAAGAGGGCGGCTTCGAGTCCAAGAAGCAGCGCAAGAAGCGCGAGAAGCGGGCACGCCGCGAGGGCAGCGGCCGCCGGCGGGAGCAGAAGGCGTGCGAGAAGCCGTCCGAGCCGCAGGTGCGCGAGGTGGCAGTGCCCGAGACCATCTCGGTGGAGGAGCTTTCCAACCGCCTGGCCATGAAGGCCACCGGTCTGATCAAGCAGCTGTTCACCATGGGCGTCATGGTGACCAAGAACGACACCCTCGACTCCGACACCGCCACCCTGGTGGTCGAGGAGCTGGGCCACAGGGTCAAGCACGTGTCCGAAGAAGCCCGCGAGGAAGAAGCCCTGGCTACCGACAAACCCCAGGGCGAGGCCCGGCCGCGGCCGCCGGTGGTCACCGTCATGGGCCACGTGGACCACGGCAAGACCTCGCTGCTGGACTACATCCGCAAGGCCAAGGTGGCGGCCGGCGAGGCCGGCGGCATCACCCAGCACATCGGCGCCTACCACGTGGATACCGGCAACGGCACCCTGGTGTTCCTGGACACCCCGGGCCACGAGGCCTTCACGGCCATGCGGGCCCGCGGCGCCCAGGTCACCGACCTGGTGATCCTGGTGGTGGCCGCCGACGACGGCATCAAGCCGCAGACCATGGAGGCCATCGACCACGCCAAGGCGGCCGAGGTGCCCATCGTGGTGGCGGTCAACAAGTGCGACCTGCCCGAGGCCGAGCCCGACAAGGTCAAGCAGGAGATGTCCCAGCACGGTCTGATCCCGGAGGACTGGGGCGGCGAGACGGTGTACACCAACGTCTCCGCCAAGACCGGCGACAATGTCGACTCGCTGCTGGAGATGGTGGCCCTGCAGTCGGACCTGCTGGAGCTGCAGGCGGTGGCCGAGGGCCCCGCCCACGGCGTGGTCATCGAGTCCAAGCTCGACCGCGGCCGCGGTCCGGTGGCCACCATCCTGGTGCGCGAGGGTGAGCTCAAGGTGGGCGACATCCTGCTCGCCGGGCCCGAGTACGGCCGCGTGCGCGCCCTGGTCAACGAGTACGGCGACAACGTCAACGCCGCCGGCCCGTCCATGCCGGTGGAGGTGCTGGGCCTGTCGGGCGTGCCCGAGGCCGGCGACGACGCCCAGGTGGTCACCGACGAGCGCAAGGCCCGCGAGATCTCCGAGATGCGCCACCAGCGCATCAAGGAGCAGCAGATCGCCGCCAACAAGCGCGCCAAGCTCGAGGGCATGTTCGAACAGATGCAGCAGGGCGAGGTGGCCGAGCTGCCCATCCTGATCAAGGCCGACGTCCAGGGCTCGGTGGAGGCCCTGCGCGAGTCGCTGGAGAAGCTGTCCACCGACGAGGTGCAGGTGAAGGTGATCCACGCCCAGGTGGGCGGCATCAACGAGTCGGATGTGAACCTGGCGGTGGCCAGCGAGGCCCTGATCATCGGCTTCAACGTCCGCGCGGAGGCCTCCGCGCGCCGCATGATCGACCAGAACGGCGTGGACGTGCGCTACTTCAGCGTCATCTACGAGGCCGTGGACCAGGTCAAGGCGGCCCTGAGCGGCCTGCTGGCGCCGGAGATCCGCGAGGAGGTCACCGGCCGTGCCGAGGTGCGGGATCTATTCAAGGTGCCCAAGATGGGCACCATTGCCGGCTGCCAGGTGGTGGACGGCTACGTCACGCGCAATGCCAAGGTGCGCCTGCTGCGCGACAATGTGGTCGTCTACGACGGCCACCTGGACTCGCTCAAGCGCTTCAAGGACGACGTCAAGGAGGTGCGCGAGGGCTACGAATGCGGCATGGGCATTAAGGACTTCAATGACCTGCGCATCGGCGACCTCCTCGAGTGCTACGAGACCCGCGAGTTCGAGCGCACCCTGGAGTAGCTTCCGTCCAGCCGTCCCCGCCGGGGCCGAGGATCTCACCGTTGAGTCAGCAAACCGGGCGCACCCGCCGCGTCGCCGAGCTCCTGCAGCAGGAGCTCGGCGCCATGGTGCAGAACGAGCTGCGCGACCCGCGCCTGCGCTGGGTCAGCGTGGTGCGTGTGGACGTGGCCCCCGACCTCAAGTCGGCCAAGGTGTTCTACTCGATCATGCCGGACACGGAGGCCGCCGAGGCCCCGGACGAGATCCGGGATGCCCTGGAACGGGCCGGCGGCTACCTGCGCGGCCTGCTGGGGCGGCGCGTCAAGCTGCGTGCCGTGCCCGAGCTGCACTTCGTCTACGATGACTCCCTGGAGTACGGCGACCGCATCAACCGCCTGCTCCGCTCTCTGGACCACGGGGAATCCGATGGGGACTGAGGCCACCCTGCAGGAGGCCGCCCGGCGCATCGCCGCGGCCGACCGCGTTCTGCTCTCCACTCACGTCAGCCCGGACGGCGACGGCATCGGCTCCGGCCTCGGCCTGGCCATGGGGCTGGCCGCCCTGGGCAAGGAGGCGGTGCTGCACATGGCCGACCCGGTGCCCGCCTATCTCGGCTACCTTCCGGGCCAGGAACGAGTCCGCAGCGGCGGCAGCAATGCCGAGCCCTGGGACGTCCTGGTGACCCTGGACTGCGGCGACTGGGAGCGTCTGGGCGAGGCCCCGGGGGACCGCTCGCTGCTGGGCACGGTCATCAACCTGGACCACCACCGCTCCAACGAGCACTACGGTGACCTCGATGTCATCGACCCGCAGGCCTCGGCCACCGGACTGATGGCCTACCACCTGCTGCGCGAGCTGGGCGCGCCGATCGGGGCGGAGGCGGCGCTGTGCCTGTATACCGCCATTGCCACCGATACCGGATTCTTCCGCTACAGCAACACCGACGTGGCCACCTTCGAGGCCGCCACCGAGCTGGTGCGGGCCGGGGCCTCGCCCTATGCGGTGCACCACGCCCTGCACGAGAACAACCCGCCGTCGCGGCTGCGCATGATGGGCGAGGGCCTGCGGCTCATGGAGTTCCTTGCCGGCGACCGCATCGGCGTCATTCCCCTCGACGACGACGCCTTCGCGCGCGCCGGGGCCAGCCCCGACGATGCCGAGGGGCTGGTGGACCTGCCGCGCTCGGTGGCCTCGGTGGAGGTGGCCGTGCTGCTGCGCCCCACCCCCGAGGGTACGGCCTACAAGGTCAGCCTGCGCTCCAAAAAGCAGGTGGACGTGGCCCGAGTGGCCGAGCAGTTCGGCGGCGGCGGTCACGCCCGGGCGGCGGGCTGCCGACTGGACGGCCCGCTCGACCAGGCCCGCGACCGGCTGGTGGCGGCAATCCAGAAGGAGCTGAACCGGGCCGGCTGACCGCTGCCGCCCGCGCGTCTTTCAACCCGCTGGAACCGAGCACCCCTACATGAGCGAAGCCGTCAACGGCATCCTGCTGCTGGACAAGTCCAAGGGCATGACCTCCAACGCCGCCCTGCAGAAGGCCAAGCGCCTGCTCAAGGTGAAGAAGGCGGGGCACACCGGCAGTCTCGATCCCATGGCCACCGGGCTGCTGCCGCTTTGCTTCGGCGAGGGCACCAAGGTCTCCAAGTTCCTGCTGGAGGCCGACAAGCGCTACTGGGCGACCCTCCAGCTGGGCCAGGAGACCGACACCGGCGACGCCGAGGGCGAGATCATCGAGCGTGCCCAGGTGGCGGTCACCGAGAGCGACGTGGAGGCCGTTCTGGAGCGGTTCCGCGGCGAGATCGACCAGGTGCCCTCGGTCTACTCGGCCATCAAGCAGGGCGGCGAGCCGCTCTACCGCAAGGTTCGGCGCGGCGAGGAGGTGGAGCCGCCCAAGGCGCGGCGGGTGACCATCCACGAGCTGCGCCTGGTGGCCCTGGAGGGCGACCGCCTGGAGCTGGACATCCGCTGCACCAAGGGCACCTACATCCGGACCCTGGCCGCTGACATCGGTCGCGAACTGGGCTGCTGCGCCCACCTGGCCGAGCTGCGCCGCACCGCATCCGGGCCGTTCCGTATCGAGGACGCGGTCACCATGGAGGTCCTGGAGGGCGAGGATCCGGCCGCGCGCAAGGGCCGCATGCTGCCGGTGGATGCCGCCCTGAGCGCCTTCCCGGCGGTGGAGCTGGGCGAGACCGCCGCCTACTACCTGCTCCAGGGCCAGCCGGTGATGGTGCCCAAGGCTCCGGAGGGCCAGTTCCTGCGCCTCTACGACCAGGACGGCCAGTTCCTCGGCGTGGGCGCGACCCTGGCCGACGGCCGCGTGGCGCCCAAGCGGCTGTTCCACCTCTAGGCCCGCGCTTGCCGGCGCCGCGTCTGCCGGGCTAGAATACGCATCGGCCGCCCCGGGCTTGATCCCGGGGCGTTTCCGTTCTCCGCCGCGCCGGATCGCGGGGGCTGCCCCCGGGTCTGGACGGATTGGATTGCAACCCAGAGGGTTATTCCGTCATGAGCATCACCGTCGAGAAGAAGCACGAGCTGATCGGTCAGCACAAGCAGCACGAGGGCGACACCGGCTCGCCCGAGGTCCAGATCGCCCTGCTCACCGAGCGCATCACCAACCTCACCGAGCATCTCAAGGACCACAAGCAGGATCACCACAGCCGGCGCGGCCTGCTCAAGATGGTCGGCAAGCGGCGCAAGCTCCTGGACTACCTCAAGCGCGAGGACGTCAACCGTTACCGCGACCTGATCCAGAGCCTCGGCATCCGCAAGTAATCGCCCAGGAGCGCTCCATTGGCCTTCGACGTCCAGCAGGTTGAGCTCGAATACGGCGGCCAGACCCTGCGCCTGGAGGCGGGCAACCGCGCCCGCCAGGCCGACGGCGCCGTCACCGTCACGCTCGGCGACACCGTGGTGCTGGTCACCGCGGTGGCGCGCAAGGAGGCCAAGCCCGGTCAGCCCTTCTTCCCGCTGACCGTCAACTACCAGGAGCGCACCTTCGCCGCCGGCAAGATCCCCGGCGGCTTTTTTAAGCGCGAGGGCCGGCCCTCCGAGAAGGAGGCGCTCACCTGCCGCCTGATCGACCGGCCGATCCGGCCGCTGTTCCCGGACTCGTTCCTCAACGAGACCCAGATCGTGGCCACCGTGCTGTCGGCCGACGGCGAGAACGATCCCGACATCCCGGCCATGATCGGCGCCTCGGCGGCGCTGGCCCTGTCCGGCATCCCGTTCAACGGGCCCATCGGCGGGGCACGGGTGGGCTATGTGGAGGGCGAGCTCCTCCTCAACCCCACCTTCGCCCAGCTGGCCGCCTCCGATCTGGACCTGGTGGTGGCCGGCACCGGCGACGCCGTGCTCATGGTGGAGTCGGAGGCCAACCGGCTGCCCGAGCAGACCATGCTCGACGCCGTGCTGTTCGGCCACGAGCAGATGCAGCCGGTGATCGCCGCCATCGACGAGCTCGCCGCCAAGGCCGGCAAGCCGCGCTGGGCGTGGTCCGAGCCCGAGGTCGACGCCGACCTGCAGGCGCGGGTGCGGGAGGCAGCCGAGGACGGCCTGCGCGAGGCCTACGCCGTGCGCGAGAAGCAGGCCCGGCAGGAGGCGGTGGCCGCGGTCAAGGACACCCTGCTGGAGCAGCTCGGCATCGACGAGGCAGAGGACCCGGACCGCGCCGCCGAGGCCAAGAACCTGTTCAAGGCCCTGGAGAAGCGGGTGGTGCGCGATGACATCCTCGCCGGCAAGCCGCGCATCGATGGCCGAGACGGTAGCGACATCCGCCCGATCACCGTGGAGAACGGCGTGCTGCCGCGGACCCACGGCTCGGCGGTGTTCACCCGCGGCGAGACCCAGGCCATGGTGGTGGCCACCCTCGGCTCCGGGCAGGACGCCCAGATCATCGACGCGCTCGAGGGCGAGACCCGCCAGCGCTTCATGCTGCACTACAACTTCCCGCCCTTCTGCACCGGCGAGACCGGCTTCATGGGTGCCCCCAAGCGCCGCGAGATCGGCCACGGCAAGCTGGCCAAACGCGCCCTCGAGGCGGTGATCCCGGACCATGAGGCGTTCCCGTATACCCTGCGCGTGGTCTCCGAGATCCTGGAGTCCAACGGCAGCTCCTCCATGGCCACCGTGTGCGGCACCTCGCTCGCCCTGATGGACGCCGGCTGTCCCATCGAGGCCCCGGTGGCGGGCATTGCCATGGGCCTGGTGAAGGAGGGCGAGCGCTTCGCGGTGCTGTCCGACATCCTCGGCGACGAGGATCACCTCGGCGACATGGACTTCAAGGTGGCCGGCACCAGCGACGGCGTCACCGCCCTGCAGATGGACATCAAGATCGAGGGCATCACCCGCGAGATCATGGACCGTGCCCTGGAGCAGGCCCGCTCCGGGCGCCTGCACATCCTCGGCGAGATGGGCAAGGTCCTGGACAGCCACCGCACCGAGCTGTCCCAGCACGCGCCGCGCATGCTGGTGATGAAGGTCAAGCCGGAGAAGATCCGCGAGATCATCGGCCCCGGCGGCAAGACCATCCGCAGCCTGACCGAGGAGACCGGCACCAGCATCGACCTCGACGACGACGGCACGGTGCACATCTCCTCCACCGACGCCGCCGGGGCCGAGGAGGCCAAGGCGCGCATCGAGAAGATGGTCGAGGAGGTGGAGGAGGGCAAGATCTACGAGGGCAAGGTGGTTCGCATCACCGAGTTCGGCGCCTTCGTCAATCTGCTGCCCGGCACCGACGGCCTGCTGCACATCTCCGAGATCGCCCCGGAGCGGGTGGAGAAGGTCACCGACTATCTCCAGGAAGGCGACATGGTGCGGGTCAAGGTGCTGGAGATCGACAACCGCGGCCGCATCCGCCTGTCCAAGAAGGCGCTCGACGCCGGCTGAGCCCGCCCCCATGCCCAATCCGAACCATCCCCTGCCGCCGGCCCGCGACGCGGACGCCGCCGACCTGCGCGTCCTCGTCGGCGGCGTGCGCCTGCTGACCCTGCCCGAGCCCGGCCACCCCGCCGTCGCCCTCGGCGTCTGGGTGGACAACGGCAGCCGTTACGAGGCCCCCGCCGAGGCTGGGCTGGCCCACCTGCTCGAGCACATGGTGTTCAAGGGCACCGCCGACTACGACGTGCGGGCCCTGGCGGAGACCATGGACCGCTTCGGCTGCGAGGTGGACGCCTGGACCGGGCGCGAGACCACCGCCTACACCCTCGAGGTGCTGCGCGAGGACGCCGGCGAGGCCCTCCACCTGCTGACCCAGATGGTGGCGCGGCCGTCCCTGCCCGCCGCGGAGCTGGCCCGCGAGCGCGGCGTGGTGGCCGCCGAGGCCGCCATGGTGCGGGAGGACCCCGAATCCTGGCTGCTGGACGAGCTGGTGCGCGCCGCCTGGGCCGACCACGCCGCCGGCTCGCCGGTGCTGGGTGACCCCGGCGTGATCGAGGCCGCCGACCGGGCCGGCCTGTCCGACTACCATCGCCGCCACTACACCGGCGGCCGCCTGCTGGTGGCCGTGGCCGGCGATGTGGATTCCGCGGCGGTGGCCGAGCGGGTGGAGGCGGCCCTCGGCCATCTGCCGGCCGGCGAGCGCCCGGCGGACCGGGCCCCGGGTTTCCATGCCGGGCAGGGCAGCCGCAGCGGGCCGGCCGAGCAGTGCCACCTGGCCCTGGCCGCGCCCGGGCCCGCCCGCACCAGCGATGACCGCTTCGCCGCCGGGGTGGCCAACCACCTGCTGGGCGCCTCGGTGACCTCGCGACTGTTCCGCGAGCTGCGCGAGGAGCGGGGCCTGGCCTACACCGTCTACTCGGACCTGGACACCCTGCGCGACTGCGGCCTGTGGGCCATCTACCTGGCGTGCCCGGCGGACCGGCGCGAGGCCGCCCGTGAGCTGGTGCAGGCCAGCCTGCGCCGGATCGCCCAAGAGGGCTTTGCCGAGGGAGACATCGAGCGCGCCAAGCACAGCCTGCGCTCGGGCCTGCTGCGCGGCGGCGATACCCTGGAGCAGCGCCTGCACCAGGCCGTGGGCGACCGCCTCTACCATGGTCGCCCGGTGCCCCGGGAGGAGCGCCTGGAGCGCCTGCAGGCGGTGGACGGCGAGGCCGTCCGCCGGGTCCTGGCGGAGGCCTGGGCGCGCCACCACGAGCTGATCCTCGACCCGGTGGCATAGGCGGTCCGTGCCCGTCTTCGGCCTGCTGTTCCTGCTGGCGCTGGCCGCTGTCACCGGGGTCCGCCTGTGGCTGGCCCGGCGCCAGCTGCGCCATGCCCGCCGCCACCGCGGCGAGGTCCCGCAGGCCTTCAGGGACCGCATCGGGACCGGGGAGCAAACCGTCGCGGCCGATTATCAGGCGGCGCGCCTGCGCCTGGGGATGGTCGAGACCGCCGCCGGTGCCGGCCTGGTGCTGGCGCTCACCCTCGGCGGCGGCGTGGCGGCGCTGCTGGAGGCGGCGCGCACGCTGGCCGGGCCCGGCTGGCTCGCCGGCACCCTGGCCGCGGTGGCCGTGGCTGGGATCAACGGCCTGCTGGACCTGCCCTTCGCCGCCTGGCGCACCTTCCGCATCGAGGCCCGCTTCGGCTTCAACCGCAGCTCGCCCGGCCTGTTCCTCGCCGATACCCTGAAGGCGGCGCTGCTCGGCGGCCTCCTGATCGGCCTCCTGGCGGCCGGCTTGCTGGGCCTCATGGCGGCATCCGGGCGCTGGTGGTGGCTGTCCGGCTGGGGCCTGTGGCTGGCCTTCACCCTGGCCCTGACCTGGGCCTACCCCAAGTGGATCGCGCCGCTGTTCAACCGCTTCCGGCCGCTGCAGGACGCCGAGGTGCGCGGCCGCATCCGGGGCCTGCTGGCGCGCTGCGGCTTCGCCCTGGCCGGGGTCTACGTCATGGACGCCTCGCGGCGCACGGCCCACGGCAACGCCTTCTTCACCGGGCTGGGCAGCGCCAAGCGGGTGGTGTTCTTCGACACCCTCTTGCAGACCCTGGAGCCGGCGGAGACCGAGGCGGTCCTCGCCCACGAGCTGGGGCACTACCGCCTGGGGCACATCCGCAACGGTGTGGCGCTGTCCGCGCTGGCCGTGCTGGCCGGCCTGGCGCTGTTGGCCTGGCTGCGCACCCAGCCCTGGTTCTTTACCGGCCTGGGCGCCGCCGCGCCCTCCGACGCCGGAGCCCTGATCCTGGCCGCGCTGGCGGCCCCGGTGCTGCTGTTCCCGCTCCAACCCCTGGCCGCGGCCTGGTCGCGTCGGCGGGAGCTCGCCGCCGACGCCTTCGCCGCCCGCCACAGCGACGCCGCCGCCCTGGCCGGTGCCCTGGTCAAGCTGTACCGGGACAACGCCGCGCTGTTGAGCGCCGATCCCCTCTTTGCCCGGGTCCACCACTCCCACCCGCTGCCGGCCGAGCGCATCGCGCGCCTGCAGGGCGGGGGCTGAGGGACGCCTTGCCGGCCCGGCCGGGGAGGGCCAGGCTGGGGACCGGCAAGCTGGCTGGGGAGGCCCGCATGGCGGGAGAGGGAAGGCGGTCCGAGGGGGCGGGATGGCCCCGCCGGCGCATCCCCACCGGGGCCCGGTGATGGGGTTCGCCCTGCTCGCCGACGGCCTGGTGGCGGTGCACGCCCTGTTCGTGGTCGCGGCGGTGGCCGGCGGCCTGCTTGTGCTGCGGTGGCCGAGCCTGGCCGCGGTGCACCTGCCGGTCCTGCTGTGGGCCGCGGCGGTGGAGCTGGCCGGCTGGCCCTGTCCCCTGACCCCCCTGGAGCAGGCCCTACGCCGGGCGGCGGGGGAGCAGGGCTACGCCGGCGGCTTCCTGGACCACTACCTGTGGCCCCTGCTCTACCCGCCGGGGCTGACCCGCAGCCACCAAGTGGCCCTGGGCGCCGGGCTGCTGGCGTTCAATGCGGTCGTCTACACGGTACTGTGGCGCCGCCTGGGCAGGCGCCGGAGGCAGCCATGAGGGCGTGGACGCTGCTGGCCGCGGCCATCCTGCTGGAGGTCAGCGGGACCACCTTCCTGAAGCAGTCCCAGGGCTTCACGCGGATGGGGCCGGCGCTGGCCATGGCGCTGTGCTGTGCCCTGTCGCCGGCGGTCCGGCGTATCGAGATCGGCGTGGTTGGTCTCAACCGGGAGGCGGGGCGGTGACGGCGCGGCTTGGGGGCGCCCCTAGAAGCGGTCCTTCCAGGCCCGTATGGCGGCGAACACGGTAACCGGGTCATCGTCCTCGGCGCCCCGCTCGCGGGCAGCGGCCCGCACCGCCGGCTGCTCCCAGCGCAGGAACGGATTGGTCCGCTTTTCCTCGCCGATGGTGGAGGGTAGGGTGGGCTCCCCGCGCTCGCGGGCGGCCTCGGCCCAGGCCAGCTTGTCGGCGACGTCCGCGTTGTCCGGCTCCACCGCGCTGGCGAAGCGCAGGTTGTTGAGCGTGTACTCGTGGCCGCAATAGAGGCGGGTGTCGTCGGGCAGGCCGGCCAGCCGCGCCAGGCTCGCCTGCATCTGCTCCGGGGTGCCCTCGAACAGGCGGCCGCAGCCGGCGGCGAACAGGGTGTCGCCGGCGAACAGCAGGCCGTCGTCGGGGAATACGAAGGCGGTGTGGGTGCGGGTATGGCCCGGGATGTCCCAGACCACCCCGCTCCGGTCCAGGCCGGCCGGGGTCACCCGGTCCCCCTCGTACATGGGATGGGTGAGGCCCGGGATGCGGTCGCGGTCCGCCGCGGCGCCGTAGACGGGCAGGTCGTAGGTCTTCTGCAGCTCGCGGTTGCCCCCCACATGGTCAGGGTGGTGGTGGGTGTTGAAGATGGCCAGCGGCTGCAGGCCGGTCTCCTCCAGATGGCGGATCACCGGCTCCGGCTCCGACGGGTCCACGATGGCGACGCTGCGGCCGTCGGGGGAATGAAGCAGGGCCACGTAGTTGTCCCGCAGGGCGGGGATCAGGGTCACCGGAGATTCCATGGGCGCTCCCGGTAGCGGGGGAAGGCGGTAGGCGCCGATAATGGTTGCCCTTCGGGTGGACGCTGTCAATTGGAGGTCGCCGTGGGTTGGCTGGAAGAGCCCCTGGGTCGTGCCCTACTGGCCGACGAGCTGGCGCTCGTCGAGGGCCTGCTGAGCGAATTCCCGCCCTTCCGCACGAGCCTGGGGGTGGCGCCGCAGAGCTACGGGCCGCTGCTGTCGGTGGTGGCCGAGCGCAGCCGCGTGGGCTTCGCCATGGCGCCCGCCGCCGGCCACGGGCTGGGCGGCGAGCCCGGCATGACGCCGCGGCCGCGGCGGCTGGTCTGGGGGCTGCCCGAGGCCCTGCCCTTCGCCAGCGGCGAGCTGGACCTGGTCGTGCTGGCCCACAGCCTGGAGTTCTCGCGCTCGCCCTACCGCATCCTGGCCGAGGCCGAGCGCGTGCTGGCCCCGGGCGGCCGGCTGCTGGTGCTGACCTTCAACCCCCTGTCGGCCTTCGGGCTGGTCCACCCCTTGCTGCGGCGGCGGTATCGTCAGGGTCCCTGGCCGGGACGGTTCCTGTCCTCCCTGCACGTGCGCCGGATGCTAGAATCCACCGGCCTGGTGCCGGAGGGCAGCCGCTACGCCTTTCTGCGACCGCCCCTGCGGGCCGAGCGGGCCCTGCGCGCCGTCCGCTTCCTGGATCGCCTGCCCGGCCGCCGGCGGCTGCCCCTGGGGGCGGTCGGCTGCGTCCAGGCGCGCAAGGACCAGCCCGGCGTGACCCTGCTCGGGCCCGCCTTCCGGGCCGAGCTGTCGGGGGGGCGCCATCCCGGCATGCCGGCCTATCCCTGCGACAGCTTGCAATAGCGAGATCCCATGAGCCGATCCAAGGCGGTGGAGCTGTTCACCGACGGCGCCTGCCGCGGCAACCCGGGCCCCGGGGGCTGGGGGGCGCTGCTGCGCTTCAACGGGCGCGAGCGCGAGCTCTACGGCTTCGAGCCGGAAACCACCAACAACCGCATGGAGCTCACCGCCGCCATCCGCGGTCTGGAGGCCCTCAAGCGGCCCTGCTCGGTGGATCTCACCACCGATTCCGAGTACCTGCGCAAGGGCGTCACCGAGTGGATGGCCAACTGGAAGAAGCGCGGCTGGAAGACCGCCAGCAAGAAGCCGGTGGCCAACCGCGACCTGTGGGAGGAGCTGGACGCCCTGCTGGCCAGGCATGAGGTCCGCTTCCATTGGACCCGCGGCCACAGCGGCCACCCCGAGAACGAGCGTGCCGACGCCCTGGCCAACCGCGCCATCGACGAGGCCCGCCAATAGGAGCCGCCCATGCGTCAGATCGTCCTCGACACCGAAACCACCGGCCTGGACCCCGCCGACGGCCACCGCGTCATCGAGATCGGCTGCGTCGAGGTGGTGGGGCGCCGGCGCACCGGGCGCACCTTCCACCGCTACCTCAACCCGGAGCGCCCCATCCCGGAGGACTCCACCGCCATCCACGGCATCACCGACGAGCACGTGGCCGACTGTCCGGTGTTCGCCGGGGTGGCCGGGGAGTTTTTCGACTTCGTGGACGGCGCCGAGCTGGTGATCCACAACGCCCCGTTCGACATGGGCTTCCTCAACGCCGAGCTGGAGCGCTGCGGCTGGCCGCGCCTGGAGGACCACTGCCAGGTCCTGGACACCCTGCAGGAGGCCCGCCACCTCCACCCCGGGCAGAAGAACGACCTGGACACCCTGTGCGGCCGCTACGAGGTGGACAACCGCAGCCGCGACAAGCACGGGGCCCTGCTCGACTCGGAGCTGCTGGCCGACGTCTTCCTGGCCATGACCGGCGGCCAGGAGGACCTGGCGCTGGTCAGCGAGGAGGCCTCGCCGGCGGCCGCCGCGGAGCGCCTGCTGCAAGGCGGGGCCGCGGCCGACCGCGAGCCGCTGCCGGTCGTCCCCCCCTCCGAGGCGGAATGGGAGGCCCACCGCCGCTTCCTGGAGCGCATCCAGGAGGCCTCGGGCGACTGCCTGTGGCTGGGCCGGGAGGGAGAGGAGCGGCAGTGAGCCGCGGGCCGCGTTGACGCCCGTCAAGGCGCAGCCGGCGCAAACCGCCCATCCTGACGGGAACCTGTGAGCCACCGACCGGTACCGGAGCGCGAAGCCCTTGGCCGCCGACACCCCGCCCCGCGAGGAGCGCGCGGCGCTGCTGCGTGAGCCCTACCGCCTGTTCTTCCCGGCCGCCGCCCTCTACGCCGTGGCCGTCATGGCCGGCTGGGGCCTGTGGCTGCTCTACCTGGGCGGCCGCGGACCGGGCGTGCCCGCGCCGCTCCTGCCCCCCGCCTGGCTGCACGGCCACACCCTGATCTGGGGGGTGCTGCAGCTGTTCATCTTCGGCTTCGCCCTCACCGCCCTGCCGCGCCAGTGCCGCCACCCGGACGGGATCCCGCCGCGCCGGTGGCTGTCCCTGCTGGCGGCATTCGCCGCCGCCCATGCGGTGCTGTGGGCCGGTGCCCTGGGCGCCGGCGCCGGGGTGGCGGCGGCCGGGGCCGGTGCCGGCGGCCTCCTGATCCTGGCCACGGCCGGCGGCCTGGCCCGCTGGCTGGCCGATGCCGGCAACCCCCATCAGCCCCGCTACGCCGTGGCGGCCCTGGCGCTGTCCGGGGCCGCGGCGCTGGCCGACGCTGCCGCCTGGGGCCTGACCGCGCCGGCGGTGCACGCCTGGGCGGTGCGCACCGGCCTGTACGCCGAGGCCGGCCTGGCCCTGGCGCTGTTGCACCGCCTGCTGCCCATGTTCGCCGGCAACGCCGTCCCCGGCTACGACGGCGCTGCCGGTTCCCGCTTCCTGCCGGTGCTGGCTGCCCTCGGAGGGCTGCGCCTGGTGCTGACGGCGGTTGCGGGCACCGCCCCCGTCGCCGGCGTCCTGGACCTGCTGCTGGCCGCCTGGATCGCCCGCGAGGCCTGGCGCTGGTCGCCGGCCGCCGCCCTCCGGCGCTGGCTGGTGGGGGTCAAGCTGCTGCCGGTGGCGTGGTTCGTGATGGCCCTGCTGCTCTCGGCGGCCGCCGCGCTGGGCGCCGACTGGCCGGATGCCGGGCGGGCCTGGATCCATGCCTTGGGCATTGGCGGCATGGCCAGCCTGGCCCTGGTGTTTTCCATGCGCGTCAGCCTCGGCCACGCCGGCCGGCCGCTGGATCCCGACCGCTGGCTGCGCGCTGCGCTGTGGCTGCTGCAGGCGGCGGCGGGGGTGCGCCTGCTGGCGCCCCTCTGGACGGGGGACGCGGGCGGCGGCATGATGAGCGCCACCCACTGGGCGGCCTGGCTGTGGCTGGCGGCATTCGCCCTGTGGCTGGTCCGCCTGCTGCCGCGCATGGCGGAGCACTCCTGAACTCGTCACCGGAGTCCGCGCCATGGACGAGCGCCCCTCCGCGCGCTGGGAATTCCACGCCGTCCCCGACCCGGTGGCCGGACTGGAGGCCGCCTACCAGGGCATCCACTTCGACCTCATGGGGCTGGGCAACACCCGCCTCAATCCGGGGCTGGAGGTGCGCGCCGAGGGTCCGGAGACCGAGGGCGGCTGGCACCGGGTGGTGCTGGTCACGCCGTGGACCGCCCAGCGCGTCTACCTGCCGGTGGACCCCGCCACCCCCGAGGGCCTGCCCAATCCGTCCAACCTCGAATGCGAGGACGATGGCCGGGTGACCACCGGGGTGGAGGTGACCCTCACCTTCGGCGGCCGCGCGCGCGAGCTGGAGGTGGCCTACGACCCGCGCCTGGGCCACCACCTGACCGAGGAGCTGCTGCACGACATGGGCGCCTTCGGCGACACCGGCGAGGCCCTGGAGTGGGCGCGCGAGGTGGCCCGCCACCTGGACGGACGGCCGCCACCGGAGGCGGCCGGGAGCCGTCCGGGACCGCGCAAGGTCACCCGCCGCGAGCTGTTCCGCGGCCTGCTCAGGCGGCGCTGAGCCGGCGGTGGCCGGCGACCCCCGTTTCCCGCCCGATGCCGCGGCGGCGCGCGCCCTGCAGCAGCGCCTGGCCGCGCAGGTGCGGCTGGCGCCCCTGACCGGGCCGGTATCCCGCGTGGCCGGAGTGGACGCCGCCTTCCTGGCGGACCGGGTAGTGGCCGCGGTCAGTGTCCATGCCTATCCGGGGCTGGAGCCGGTGGCCGAGGCGGTGGCCACCGCCCCGCTGGAGCTCCCCTATATCCCCGGCCTGCTCTCCTTCCGCGAGGGACCGGCCATCCTCGCTGCCCTCGACCGCCTGGAGGAGAGCCCCGACCTGCTGCTGTTCGACGGCCAGGGCATCGCCCATCCCCGGCGGCTGGGCATCGCCGCCCACATCGGCGTGCTCCTGGATCGCCCGGCCATCGGTGTGGCCAAGTCGCGTCTGGCGGGCGAGGCGGACCTGGCCGCGCTGGGCCCGGCCAAGGGCGAGCGGGTCCCCCTGACCCTGGACGGCGCGGTGATCGGCGCCGTGCTGCGCAGCCGCCAGCGGGTGCGTCCCCTGTACGTCAGCCCCGGCCACCGGGTCAGCGTGGACGACGCCGTGACCTGGACCCTGGCCTGCTGCACCCGCTACCGCCTGCCCGAGCCCACCCGCCTGGCCGACAAGGCGGCGGCACGGGCCAAGCAGCGGCTGCGCGCCGACGAGGGATAGCGGTCCGCCGCTACCGCTTAGCCTGCGCGCCCGGGTGCGGTACGCTGGCGTCCGGCGGCCCGGTGCCGCCTCCGCCGTCCGCCCCTTTTTTCGGGAGGCCTTGCCATCATGGCCGACATCGACCGCCTGCTCAGCATCATGGAGCGCCTGCGCGACCCGGAGCAGGGCTGCCCGTGGGACCGCGCCCAGACCTTCGGCTCCATCGTGCCGCACACCCTGGAGGAGGCCTACGAGGTGGCCGACGCCATCGAGCAGGAGGACTGGGCGGCGCTGCCCGACGAGCTCGGTGACCTGCTGTTCCAGGTGGTGTTCTATGCGCAGCTGGCGCGCGAGGAGGGCAGCTTCGGCTTCGACGATGTGGTGGCGGCGGTGTGCGACAAGCTGGTGCGCCGTCATCCCCACGTGTTCGGAGACGACGCGGTCGCCGACGCCGACGATCAGGCCCGGCGCTGGGAGGCCCACAAGGCCGCCGAGCGGGCGGCCGCCGGCGCGGCCGGCAGTGCCCTGGACGGCGTGGCGGCGGCCCTTCCGGCGGTGCAGCGCGCCGGCAAGCTGCAGGGGCGGGCGGTGCGCGCCGGTTTCGAGTGGCCGCGCGACGAGGACCTGTTCGCCAAGGTGGACGAGGAGCTCGGCGAGCTGCGCGAGGAGGTGGGCCGGGAAGGGTCTCAGGCCCGCCTGGAGCACGAGGCCGGCGACCTGCTGTTCGCGGCGGTGGGCCTGGCCCGGCGCCTGGGGGTGGATCCGGAGGCCGCCCTGCGCGGGGCCAACCGCCGCTTTGAGCGGCGCTTCCGGCACATGGAGGGGCGCCTGGCCGAACAGAGTCGGGCCATGACCGAGGCCGAGCTGGACGAGCTCAAGGCGCACTGGCAGGCGGCCAAGCGGGCCACCGACGACCCCGGCTGAGGGCGGGGCCCAGCGGGGGAGGGGTGTCACAAAACTGCAAGGGCTTGGCGAAACCCTGACGAAGCAGTAAGGTGGCTCCAGGACGGAATGACACCATGATCCACACCCTTCTGCTCAACCCCGGAACCCGGCCCATCGCCTGGGCCACGTGGCAGGAGCTGGTCATCCTCCACTGCCGGGGCCTCATCCAGCAGCCCATGGGCGAGACCGTCTACCGGGTACGGGGCGGCTACTCCCGCGATACGGGGGCCCGCAGCCTGGTCGAGGTGCCCTCCATCGCCGTCGTCGCCGAGGCCCGCCATCCGGGCGACCGCGTCCCCCTGCCGCGTCGCGAGAACCGCGAGCTCTACCGCCGCGACCAGTGGACCTGCATGTACTGCGGCGGCCACTTCGACCGTCGCGAGCTTTCCCGCGACCACGTCCACCCCATCTCCCGGGGCGGCCTGGACCGCTGGGAGAACGTGGCCACCGCCTGCCGGCGCTGCAACCGCGTCAAGGGCGGCCGCACCCCCGAGGAGGCGGGCATGCCGCTGCTGGCCGTGCCCTACGCCCCGGTCCACGCCGAGTGGATGGTGCTGACCGGGCGCGACATCCGCGGCGACCAGATGGAGATCCTGCGCGCCCACCTGCCGCGCAGCAGCCCCCTGCGCCACCGGGCGCCGCGCGTGGCCTGAGCCCCGGGTCCCGGTCGTCGCCGACCACGCAAGGCCCCGCCCGATCGGGCGGGGCCTTGGTCTGTCCGGAGCCCTCAGAAGGGCAGGGGATAGGCCGGCAGCAGGCCGCGGGCGTGGGCCTCGGCGATGGCGCGCAGGGCGATGTAGGCGGCGATGAACCAGAAGGCGTCGCCCAGGGCCGAGCGGAGCTCCCGCGGCGATGCCTCCACCCAATCCGGTTCCTCCCAGGAGCCGCCGAGGCGCGGCCAGAAGCGCGGCACCCGCTGCTGGTAGGCGGCGAAGGGCTCGCCGTGCTTGCGCAGGAGCTTGGCCTCCTCCTGGGCGAATACCCCCGGATAGTAGAGGGCGAAGGCCAGCACCAGGACCGCCAGGACGGCCGGATTGGCGCTGCCCAGGCCGATGCCGAGCAGACCCAGGAAGCTGAAGAAGTACAGGGGATTGCGGGTCAGGCCGTAGGGACCGGCGGTGACGATCTCGCTGCTCTTGCGGCCGCCGATGTACAGGGTCGACAGCAGCCGGCCGAAGACCCCGGCCACCACCAGCAGCAGCCCCGCCCAGGCCAGCACCAGCGGCGCCCATCCGGCCTCCAGCCAGGTGCTGCGGGTGCCGAGGGCGAGCGCCACGGCGCCCGCCCCGACGACCTGGCTGAGACGGCGGCGGGCTCGGGTCTGATGGAGTCGGTGCTGGGCGGCCATGGGGCTTCCGGGGGTTGGTGGGCGGGGCCGGCAAAGGGGCGGATTATAGGCCGGGGGGCGCGCGGAGACAAACCGGCGGCTGGTGGCGGTGTCCAATGGGTAAAGGCCGTTTCCAGGGAGGAGCCGCCATGGCCACCGCCAACCTGCTGCTGCACATCCACGCCCACCCCGACCCCCGAGCCGCCGAGCAGCTTTCCGGCGCCCTCCGGGACATCCCCGGGGTGCTCGACGCCCGCCACAACCCCCGCCGGGACAACCTGTTCCTGGTGGATTTCGAGCCCGGCGCCGTGGCCCCCCGGGCGGTGCTGGAGGCTGCCCGCCGGGCCGGCTACCCCGGGGATCTGATCGGCCTGTAACCCGCAGGCGTCGCCCGGGAAAGGGCGTCTAGAGGGTGGCCAGGTCGATGCCCTCGCCCGCTTGCGGCCGGTGGATGCCCCCGTCGCCGCCTCGCTCTTCGCTCAGGCGGCGGGCGAAGGCGTCCATGGGGTCGTCCTCGCCGTGGACCAGCGCCACCTCCGGGGCGCCGGCGAAGCCCCGGTACCAGGCCAGCAGGCCGTCGCTGTCGGCGTGGGCCGAGAGCCCGCCGACGGTGTGCACCTGTGCCCCCACCTGGATGCGCTCGCCCCAGAGGTCCACCTCGCGGGCGCCGTCCACCAGGGCCCGGCCCAGGGTGCCGCGCGCCTGATAGCCGACGATGACCAGGTGCGACTCCTCGCGCCACAGGTTGTGCTTGAGGTGGTGCTTGATGCGGCCGCCGGTGCACATGCCGCTGCCGGCGACGATGATGGCGCCGCTGGTGACCCGGTTGATGCCCATGGACTGGCGCGTGGTTCGGGTCAGCTGCAGGTTGGGCAGGCCGAAGGGGTCGCCGCCGTTGCCGGTGGTGAGGCGGCGGGCCTCGGCGTTGTAGACCTCCTGGTGGCTGCGGTAGACCTCGGTGGTCTCGATGGCCATGGGACTGTCCAGAAAGATCTGCCAGTCGCCCAGCCCCCACGCCTCGAAGTTCTTGCCGAAGGCGTACAGCAGGTCCTGGGTACGGCCCACGGCGAAGGCGGGGATCATGATGTTGCCGCGATTGGCGCTGGCGCTTCCCAGGATCTCCGCCATCTCGGTCCAGGTGGCGTCCCACGAGCGGTGCAGGCGGTCGCCGTAGGTGGTCTCCATGACTACCAGGTCGGCTGCCTCGATGTGCTCGGTGTTGCGCAGGATGGGGGCGCCGCGGTGGCCGAGGTCGCCGCTGACCACCACCTTGCGCTCCACGCCCCCTTCCTCCAGCCACAGCTCGGCGATGGCCGAGCCCAGGATGTGGCCGGCGTCGCGCAGACGCAGGCGGACCCCCGGAAGGATCTTGCGGGTGGCCCCGTAGTCCACGGCCCGGAAGCGGCGCATGGCCTGCTGCGCGTCCTTGACCGTGTACAGGGGGTCCACCGGATCCAGGTGCTTGCGCCGGCGCTTGCGGTTGACCGATTCGGCCTCGCGCTCGTTGAGGTTGCCCGAGTCCTTGAGCATGATCCGGCACAGGTCGCGGCTGGCCCGGTGGGTGTAGATGGGGCCCCGGAACCCGGCCTTGACCAGCAGCGGCAGGCGGCCGGAGTGGTCCAGGTGGGCGTGGGTCAGGACCACGGCGTCGATCTGGCCGGGGTCGAAGGGGAAGGGATCGCGGTTGCGCTCCTCGTCCTCGAACGAGCCCTGGATCAGCCCGCAGTCCACCAGCAGGCGCTTGCGCCCGACGCGGATCAGGAAGCAGCTGCCGGTGACCTCGCGCGCCGCGCCCAGGAACTGAATGTCCATGCCGTCCTCCGGGAATGGTCTGGGGGAGCGCCGCCGCAGCGGCGGCCCCAGGGTACCAGAGGGGCGGCGGGCGGGGAGGTCAGCGGTGGGACGGCACGGACAGGCGAGCCAACGGATGAACGGTGGGGGGGATGCTCAGATGGACGCCGGCACCCCGGCGGATGGCGCGGATCCGCCGCAGCCGCGTCGGATTCCGCCGCTGGCGCCGCCGGCGACTGGCGGTGCGGGTGTTGGGCCGTGTGCGCTGCATGCAACCTGCTCCCGGGGCGGGGCCCCTGTAGCTGGCAATCACGGGGCATTGCACGGGGGGCGGGTTGCGGTTTTGTGAAAGGGCCGGAAAAGGACGGGCCCCGGCGTGCGCCGGGGCCCGCTGGGCGCTCGCGGCGGCCCGCTCAGGCCGGGGTGGTGCTCCCCCGCGTGCGGCCGGCCTCCGCGGCGACGGTGCGGTCGCCGGAGGCCGCCTCCGACAGCCGTTCGTAGACGCGGGTGGCGAGGTCGGCCTGCTCGGGCTCACCCAGGTCGCGGATCTCCTTCTCGAAGGCGATGCCCAGGTCGTCGGCGAACTGGCCGAGCACGGCCTCGTTGTATTTGATGCCCGGATAATAGCGCCGGGTGATCAGGTGCAGCTTCATCTTGATCAGATCGCTCTCACACACGCACATGGCTACCTCCTGTGGCGGCCGGTTTCCTGCTCCCACCATGCGCCTGTGGGCGACGGGGTTCAAGGCGGGCTCGGCGCCGGCGCGCGCGACCGGTACAATGGAGGCTTTATCCGGAGGTAGCCGTGGCGCGACTGGAGCTGACGACACAGGAGCTGGCCACCGTGGCCTGGTTCCTGGAGGCGGCGGTGGTCTCCCTCAAGGAGGCCCTCGAGGAGGCCGAGGAGGAGGGCGTGGAGGACGCCGTCCGCGCCCGTGACCTGTACGACCTGGAGGGCCTGCGCGAGGCCCTGCAGGGCAGCCTGGGCGCCGCCCCCGAGGGGACGGCGGCGACCCCGCTGGAGCTGACCCCCACCCAGCTGCACCGCCTGGGCCGGCTGGCCGACGACGCCGCCCGCCTGTGCCGCGGCGAGACGCCGCATGGCGACCTGGAGCTGCCGTCGGCGCTGTCCGAGGCGGCCACCCTGGAGAAGACCCTGGCCGGGGTCCGGGACAAGGCCCGCGCCCATCCCGAGGCCCCCGGCGAGAGCCACTGACCCCATTTCCAGCCGGAACGGAGCACCATGACCCGGGACGCCGACTACTGGATCGACAAGCTGGGCCTGACCGGCCACCCCGAGGGCGGCTACTTCCGCGAGACCTACCGCTCGGCGGAGACCCTCCCCGCCTCGGCCCTGCCGGAGCGCCACGGCGGCGAGCGGGCCTTCCAGACCGCCATCCACTTCCTGCTCAAAAGCGGCCAGATGTCCGCCCTGCACCGCATGGAGTCGGACGAGATCTGGTTCTACCACGCCGGCAGCCCGGTGGACGTGGTCTGCCTGCACCCCGACGGCCGGCGCGAGGACATCCGCCTGGGACCGGACCCCGACGCCGGCCACGCCCTGCAGGCGATCGTGCCGCACGGCGTCTGGTTCGGTGCCGAGGTGGCCGAGCCGGACAGCTACGTGCTGGTGAGCTGCACCGTGGCGCCGGGCTTCGAGTTCGCCGACTTCCGCCTGGGCGGGCGCGCCGAGCTGCTGGAGGCCTTCCCGCAGCATGCCGATCTCATCGAGCGCATGACCATCGAGCCCTGAGGGAGACCGGACCATGAGCGAAGCCAGTCACCCGGCGCCCATGCTCGGCATTATCGGCGGCAGCGGCGTCTACAACATCGACGGCCTCGAGAATACCCGCTGGGAGGAGGTGGAAACCCCCTTCGGCGAGCCCTCGGACGAGGTCCTGCTGGGCGAGCTCGGCGGCCTGCCCATGGCCTTCCTGCCCCGCCACGGGCGCGGTCACACGCTGCCCCCCAACGGCGTCAACTACCGCGCCAACATCGATGCCCTCAAGCGGGTCGGGGTCACCGACATCCTGTCGCTGTCGGCGGTGGGCTCGCTGCGCGAGGACCTGACCCCCGGCACCTTCGTGCTGGTGGACCAGTTCGTCGACCGCACCATTCACCGCGACAAATCCTTCTTCGGCCCCGGCCTGGTGGCGCACGTGTCCATGGCCCAGCCGGTGTGCGGCCGGCTGGGCGACGCCCTGGAGGCGGCGGCCCGCGACCGGGATCTGCCGGTGGCGCGCGGCGGAACCTACCTGGCCATGGAAGGGCCGCAGTTCTCCAGTCTGGCCGAATCGGAGATGTACCGCTCCTGGGGCTGCGACGTGGTGGGCATGACCAACATGCCCGAGGCCAAGCTGGCCCGGGAGGCGGAGATCTGCTACGCCACCGTGGCCATGGTCACCGACTTCGATTGCTGGCACCCGGACCACGAGCACGTCCAGGTGGAGGACGTGATCCGCGTGCTCACCGACAACGCCGCCAAGGCGCGCGGCCTGGTGGAGGCCGTGGCGCGGGGCTTCGGCGACCGCCCTGATCCCTGCCCCCGGGGCTGCGACCGCGTCCTGGACGTGTCCCTCATCACCCCGCCGCAGGCCCGCGACCGGGCGGCGGTCGGCCGCCTGGACGCGGTCGCCGGCCGCGTGCTCAACCCGCCAGAGGACAGAACCGCATGATCGACCCCGAGACCCTCAAGGATCGGATCCGCGCCATCCCCGACTACCCCAAGCCGGGCATCGTGTTCCGCGACATCACCACCCTGCTGCAGGATCCGGCCGGCTTCCGCGATACCGTGGATCTCCTGGTGGCGCCGTTCGCGCGCAACCAGGTGGACAAGGTGGTGGGCATCGAGGCGCGCGGCTTCATCGTCGGCGGTGCCGTGGCCCACCAGCTGCGGGCCGGGTTCGTGCCCGCGCGCAAGACCGGCAAGCTGCCCTGGGAGACGGTCAGCCAGGACTACGAGCTGGAGTACGGCACCGACACCATCGAGGTCCACACCGACTGCATCAATCCCGGCGAGCGCATCCTGCTGGTGGACGACCTGATCGCCACCGGCGGCTCCGCCGAGGCCGCGCTCAAGCTGATCGAGAAGGTGGGCGGCACCATCGTGGGCGCCAGCTTCGTGGTGGAGCTGCCGGCCCTGGGCGGCATGCAGCGCCTGCGCGACGACGGCTACGCCGTCTCGTCGCTGGTGAGCTTCGAGGGCGAATAGGGGAGGGCGGCCATGCTGGTGGACGGCACTGCCTACCGCGCCATCTGGGCCGGCGACGACGGCCGCTCGGCGCACATCATCGACCAGACGCGGCTGCCTTGGGAATGGCGGGTGGCCCGGCTGGAACGGCTGGCCGACGCCGCCGAGGCCATCGCCGCCATGCGCGTGCGCGGCGCCCCGCTGATCGGCGCCACCGCCGCCTATGGCCTGGCCCTGGGGCTGGCGGAGGATCCCTCCGACGCCGGCCTGGAGCGTGGCCACGCCGGGCTGCTGGCGACCCGGCCGACGGCGGTGAACCTGCGCTGGGCCCTGGACGCGGTGGCGGCGGCGGTGGCGCCGCTTGCCCCCGGGGAGCGGGCGGCGGCCGCCTTCGCCGCCGCCGGCGACATCGCCGACGGCGAGGTGGCCACCTGCCGGGCCATCGGCGAGCACGGCCTGCCCTTGATCCAGGAGGCGGCCCGGGCCAAGGGGGAGGGCGGTCCCGTCAATATCCTCACCCACTGCAACGCCGGCTGGCTGGCCTGCGTCGACTGGGGTACCGCCCTGGCACCGGTCTATCGCGCCCATGACGCCGGCATCCCGGTGCACGTGTGGGTGGACGAGACCCGGCCGCGCAACCAGGGGGCGTCGCTCACCGCCTGGGAGCTCGGCCGCCACGGTGTGCCGCACACGCTGGTGGCGGACAACGCCGGCGGCCACCTGATGCGGACCGGCCAGGTGGACCTGTGCCTGGTGGGCACCGACCGCACCACCCGCACCGGCGACGTTGCCAACAAGATCGGCACCTATCTCAAGGCGCTGGCCGCCGCCGACAACGGCGTGCCGTTCTTCGTGGCCCTGCCCGGCTCCACCATCGACTGGGACACCGAGGCGGGCGCCGACATCCCCATCGAGGAGCGCGATCCGGAGGAGGTCACCCACATTTCCGGCCGCACCGACGCCGGCGAGGTGACCCGGGTCGCCCTGTGCCCCGAGGGCACCCCGGCCGCCAATCCCGCCTTCGACATCACCCCCGCCCAGCTGGTGACCGCGCTGGTCACCGAGCGCGGCGCGTGCGATCCCACCGAGGACGCGCTGGCTGCCCTCTACGCGGGACCTGCGAGGTAAGGCCCCTGGCCGGCCGCCGCCGCCGGTGGCGGCCTCCCCCGAGCTGGCCGAGCGCGGCCTCAACATGCGCACCTCGGGCCATGCCGGTCTGCGCGTGGCCGACAACGCCACCTTCTGCCCCCAGCAGCTTTCGGACAACGTCCTGGGCGCCCTGGAGGGCCGTCGCGCCTGTCTCATGGCCAATCACGGCCTGCTCGCCCTGGCCGGGAGCCTGGACGGGGCAGTGGCGCTGGCGGCCGAGGGGGAGCACTTGGCCCGCCGGTTTTTGCTGGCGCTGCAGATCGGGGCGGAGCCGCTCCTGCTCAGCGAGGACCGGAGGGCGCCGGTCGGGGAAGGTATCCGGACCCAGGGCTGGCCCGGCGCCAGCTCCCGCCCGGTGGGCGGCCCGACCCGGTACCCGGAAAGGCCCGCACGGCCGTTGCCACCGAACCGGGCTTTTGCCATGGTCCTTCCCAAGGGAGGGTGGACATGCGTTGGCTGCTCTGCTGGGCGGCGCTTGCCGCCGGATTGGCCTCGGGGTTCCCGGCCTCGGCGGCCACGATCCGCCACCTGGAGGTGCAACGGGAGGGCGACGCCTACACGGTGCGCTTCGAGGGGGTGGTGGACGCCGAGCCGGACCGGGTGTTCGCCCTGCTCACCGACTTCGGCCGCCTGACCCGGCTCAATCCCGGCATTGTCGAGGCCGGGCGTGTGGGCACGGGGGACGGAGAGGTGCGGGTGCGTACGGTGCTGGAGGGCTGCGTGGCCTTCTTCTGCCGGCGGATGGAGCGGGTGCAGCGGGTGCGCAGCAGCGACCGGCGCCTGATCCGGACCCGCATGGTGCCGGCGGATTCCGATTTCCGGGCGGGTCGGGGGCGCTGGCAGCTGGCGGCGGTGGCCGGCGGCACCCGCATCCGCTACCGGGCGCGCATGGTGCCCGATTTCTGGGTGCCGCCGCTGATCGGCCCCTGGGCCATCAAGCGCGAGCTCCGGGACAACCTGCGCATCCTGGTGAAGCGTCTGGAACGTCTGGCGGCGTCGCCGCATGCCGACAGTGGTGCTGCCCGGACATCTTCGGCACCATGAGAGGATGTCCGAGACAATGATTTTGGCTGCCGAATAAACGGAAGAGGGAAAGGCCATGGAGACGATTCGCCGGATGGGACGTTTTCTCGCCCTGCCGATGGCGATGGCGGTCTGCCTGATGTCCCTGGCGACCGCGCCGGCCCGCGCCGGGCTGGTTCCGACCCAGGACGTGGTGGCCAAGGGGGCGGCGGCCGCGGACCGGGCCCAGGTGAAGGCCTACCTGGCGCGCTCCGACGTCCAGGACCAGCTGCGCGATCTGGGCATCGACCCCGCCGAGGCCAGCGCCCGCGTGGGCAGCCTCACCGACGCCGAGGTCCAGAAGGTGGCCGCCCGGCTCGATCAGCGTCCGGCGGGCGGCGACGCCCTGGGCACGGTGGTCGGCGCGGCGGTGTTCATCTTCATCGTGCTGCTGATCACGGACATCGTTGGCGTCACCGACGTCTTCCCGTTCGTGAAGAAGTAGCCGGTCGGGGTGCGGCCGATACGGCTGGCTCTGCTGCTGGCGGCGGCCGGCCTGCTGGCCGGCTGCGCCACGCTGCAGAGCGACCGGATCCGCGAGGACCCCGGGGACCTTCCGCCGCGCGCGGTGGTCTCCGGGGTCCCGTTCTATGCCCAGGAGGCCCACTACTGCGGCCCCGCGTCGCTGGCCATGGTGCTGTCCCGGGCCGGGGCCGCGGTGTCCCAGGACGACGTGGCGCCGCAGGTGTTCACTCCCGGCAAGGAGGGCTCCTTCCGGACCGATTTGCTCGCCGCTGCCCGGCGCCGCGGCTACCTGGCCCTGACCGTGCGGGGGATGCGGGACCTGCTCGCCGAGCTGGCCAGCGACCACCCGGTGCTGGTGTTCCAGAACCTGGGGCTGTCCTGGTACCCCGAATGGCACTTCGCCGTGGCCATCGGCTACGACCTGCCCGCCGGTGACATCATGCTGCACACCGGCACGCGCGAGGCGCGCCTGCTGTCCCTGGACACTTTCGAGTACACCTGGGCCCGTACCGGCTACTGGGGGATGCTGGTGCTGCCCCCGGACGAGCTGCCGCCGACCGCCGATGCCAGCGCGGTGCTGGAGGCGGCGGTGGGGCTGGAGCAGGCAGGGCGCAACCGGGCTGCCGCCCAGTCCTATGCCGCCGCCACCCGCCGCTGGCCCCGGCGCCTGGGCGGCTGGGTGGGGCTGGCCAACGCCCGCTACCGACTGGGGGACCTGAATGGTGCCGAGGAGGCGCTGCGCGCCGCCCTGGACCGGCACCCGCGAGCGGCCGAGGCCTGGAACAACCTGGCCGTGGTGCTGGCGGACCGGGGGGAGAAGGGGGCGGCCGTGGCGGCGGCGGAGAAGGCGGTGGAGCTGGGCGACGCCCCGGCCTACCGGCGCACCCTGCGCGAGGTGGGCGGCGGACCGGCAAGCGGGGCATCGGCGGGGGAGGGCGGAGGCTAGGCCCCCTCGTTCGGCTCCAGGGCCCGCCAGCGGCTACCGGTCCATACTTCCGCCGGCCGGAACCAGCTCTTGTAGGCCATCTTGGGGCTCTCGCGGATCCAGTAGCCCAGGTAGACATGGGGCAGGCCGAGCTCCCGCGCATGCTGGATCTGCCACAGCACGGCGAAGGTCCCCAGCGAGCGCCGCGAGGCCTCGGGCTCGAAAAACGTGTACATGGCCGACAGCCCGGTGCTCAGGAAGTCCGTGACGGCCACCGCGAGCAGGCGCCCCTCCCCGTCGCGGAAGGTGACCAGCCGGGTGTCCACCGGCGATTCCAGGCAGGCCCGGGCATAGTCGGCGGGATCCTCGAAGTCCATCTCCCCGCCCGGGTGGCGCCCCCCCTGGTAGCGCTTGTACAGCCGGAAGTGCTCCTCGCGGTAGCCGGCCGGCTCGATGCGGGCGGTCAGGTCGCCGTTGCGCCGCCAGGTCCGGCGCTGGGCGCGGGACGGGCGGAACCCCGCGGCGTCGATGCGCAGCGATTCACAGGCGGCGCAGCCCGGGCAGTGCGGCCGATACAGGCGGTAGCCGCTGCGCCGGAAGCCGTAGCGGATGAGCTCGCCATACAGCTCCGAGGTCACCGCCACGTTGGGGTCGTAGACCGCCGAAACCGCCGTGCGGCTGGGCAGGTAGGGGCAGTCGTAGGGGAAGGTGGCGTATAATGTCATGCCCTGCGTGTGCCCGTCTGTGCTCGGTTGACACCCTGGAAACCCGGACCTAGGGTGCGTAAAATACGGCATTTTCCCCTTTCGAAGATAGCAGGATCCGGAACGGGATAACGAGGTGGCGGCCAAAGGCCCCGACCCGAGGGAGCAGCGGATCCCGGGGCAGGGCGCGGCGGGTCGCCGCCTTCTCGTCTATACACAGGAGCCGTTCGTGAAGCTCACTGGCGCCGATATCGTCGTCCAATGCTTGCAGGAAGAAGGAGTGGATACCGTCTTCGGATACCCCGGAGGCGCGGTGCTCCACATCTATGATGCCCTCTTCAAGCAGGACCGCGTGCGCCACGTACTGGTTCGCCACGAGCAGGGCGCCATCCACGCCGCCGAGGGATACTCCCAGGCCACCGGCAAGGTGGGCGTGGGCCTGGTGACCTCCGGTCCGGGCGCCACCAACGCCGTCACCGGTCTGGCCACGGCGCACATGGACTCGGTGCCCATGGTGGTGATCACCGGCCAGGTGCCCACCGCCCAGATCGGCAACGACGCCTTCCAGGAGGCCGACACCGTCGGCATCACCCGCCCGTGCACCAAGCACAACTTCCTGGTGAAGGATGTCTCCGAGCTTGCCGAGACCATCAAGAAGGCCTTCCACATCGCCGCCAGCGGCCGCCCCGGGCCGGTGGTGGTGGACGTGCCCAAGGACGTCTCGGCCGCCGAGTGCGAGTTCTCCTATCCCTCCGAGGTGCACCTGCGCTCCTACAACCCGACCATCAAGGGCCACACCGGCCAGATCAAGAAGGCGGTGGAGCTCATGCGCGGCGCCGAGCGCCCCATGGTCTACACCGGCGGCGGCGTGGTCCTGGGCGACGCGGCCGAGGAGCTGACCCAGCTGGTCCGCAAGCTCAACTTCCCCGTCACCAACACCCTCATGGGGCTGGGCGGTTATCCCGGCGACGATCCGCAGTTCGTCGGCATGCTGGGCATGCACGGCACTTACGAGGCCAACATGGCCATCACCCACTGCGACGTGCTGGTGGCCATCGGCGCCCGCTTCGACGACCGCGTGACCGGCAAGATCGAGCGCTTCGCGCCGCACGCCAAGATCATCCACGTGGATATCGACCCGGCCAGCATCTCCAAGAACGTGGAGGTGGACGTGCCCATTGTCGGCCACGTGCAGTCGGTGCTGGAGGAGATGAACCAGCTCGCCGACAAGCTCGGCGCCGGCGAGCCGGCGCGGCTCGAGCCGTGGTGGGCGCAGATCGAAGAGTGGCGGAGCCGGGATTGCCTGCGCTACGACCGCGACAGCGGCCTGATCAAGCCGCAGTTCGTGCTGGAGAAGCTCTACGAGGTGACCGAGGGCAACGCCATCATCACCTCGGACGTGGGCCAGCACCAGATGTGGGCGGCGCAGTTCTACCACTTCAAGCGCCCGCGCCAGTGGCTCAACTCCGGCGGCCTGGGCACCATGGGCTACGGCCTGCCGGCCGCCCTGGGCGCGCAGATGGCCTATCCCGACGCCGCGGTGGCCTGCGTCACCGGCGAGGGCTCCATCCAGATGAACATCCAGGAGCTGTCCACCGCCAAGCAGTACCGCCTGCCGGTGAAGGTGGTGAACCTCAACAACGGCTATCTGGGCATGGTCCGCCAGTGGCAGGAGCTGTTCTACGAGAGCCGCTACGCCGAGTCCTACGTGGATGCGCTTCCCGACTTCGTGGCCCTGGCCGAGTCCTACGGTCACGTCGGCCTGCGCACCGACAAGCCCGGCGACGTCGAGGGCCTGCTGCGCGAGGCCATGACCACCGACCGCCTGGTGTTCATGGACTTCGTCACCGACCCGGAGGAGAACGTCTACCCCATGGTCCCGGCCGGCGCCGGCCTGGACGAGATGGTGCTGGTCTGATGCGGCGCGTCATCTCAGTCATGCTGGAGAACGAGGCGGGCGCCCTGTCGCGGGTGGCCGGCCTGTTCTCGGCCCGCGGCTACAACATCGAGGGCCTGTCGGTGGCGCCCACCGACGAGGAGGACGTGTCCCGGATGACCATCGTCACCTGGGGCGACGATCAGATCATCGAGCAGATCATCAAGCAGCTGCGCAAGCTGATCGAGGTGATCCGGGTCACCGACCTCACCGAGGGCGCCCACATCGAGCGCGAGATGGTGCTGCTCAAGGTCCAGGCCGAGTCCGGCGAGCAGCGCGCAGAGGTCAAGCGCATCGCCGACATCTACCGCAGCCGCATCATCGACGTCACCGACACCTCCTACACCCTCGAGGTGACCGGGGACGGCCAGAAGGTCCAGTCCCTCCTCGAGCTGTTCGACGCCTCCCAGGTCGTGGAGGTGGTCCGCACCGGCTCCACGGCCATCGGCCGCGGTTCGCGGGGGATGTAGGTTACGGCAGTTTTAAGTGGTTAAGTTTTAAGTTTTAAGGGAAAAAGGCCGGGAAATTTCCTACCCGGTCTTTTTTAGGGGTTTTTCTTTCCCGTTTTCCTTTCCCGAAAGGCCCCTGGAGAAGCATTGAAAACTACTTCTCTGGATTCCCTTGCTACGACTTAAATCTATCCACTTAAAACTTAAAACTTAACACTTAAAACTTAACACTTTTTCGAAAAAGGACCCGCCATGAAGGTGTACTACGATCAGGACGCCGATCTCTCCCTGATCCAGGGCAAGCAGGTGGCCATCATCGGCTACGGCTCCCAGGGCCACGCCCACGCCAACAACCTCGCCGAATCCGGCGTGAGCGTCACCGTGGGCCTGCGGCCCGGCTCCGGCTCCTGGGCCAAGGCCGAGAACGCCGGCCTGAAGGTGGCCAGCATCGAGGAGGCCGCCGCCGGCGCCGACGTGGTCATGATCCTGGCCCCCGACGAGCACCAGAAGGCCCTCTACTACGGCCAGATCGAGCCCAACCTCAAGCAGGGCGCGGCCATGGCCTTCGCCCACGGGTTCAATATCAACTACGGCCAGATCGTGCCGCGCGCCGACCTGGACGTGTTCATGGTGGCCCCCAAGGGCCCCGGCCACACCGTGCGCGCCACCTACGAGCAGGGCAGCGGCGTGCCCAACCTGATCGCCATCGAGGCCGACGCCTCCGGCCAGGCGCGCGACATCGCGCTGTCCTACTCCAAGGCCAACGGCGGCACCCGGGCGGGCGTCATCGAGACCACCTTCCGCGAGGAGACCGAGACCGACCTGTTCGGCGAGCAGGCGGTGCTCTGCGGCGGCCTTTCCGCGCTCATCCAGTCGGGCTTCGAGACCCTCACCGAGGCCGGCTACGCCCCGGAGATGGCCTACTTCGAGTGCCTGCACGAGATGAAGCTGATCGTCGACCTGCTCTACGAGGGCGGCATCGCCAACATGCGCTACTCCATCTCCAACACCGCGGAATACGGCGACTTCAGCCGCGGCCGGCGCCTCATCAACGAGGACGTCAAGGAGGAGATGCGCAAGGTCCTCGGCGAGATCCAGGACGGCACCTTCGCCAAGGAGTACATCCTGGAGAACCAGGCCGGCATGCCCAAGCTGCAGTCGTCCCGCCGCCTCGCCCGCGAGCATCCGATCGAGGAGGTGGGCGAGCGCCTGCGCTCGCAGATGAAGTTCATGAGCGCCGGCAAGCTGGTGGACAAGGAGAAGAACTAGACCCGCCAGCGGCGGAGCCCGGCAGGCCCCGGCCCGAGCCCGGGGCCTGCGCGTTTGGGGCAACCACAAGAGGGGTCCATGATACGCCGCGCCGGCCCTCGCAAGGGGGTCTACCTGCTGCCCAACCTGCTGACCACGGCGGCCCTGTTCGCCGGGTTCTTCGCCGTCATCAAGTCGGTGGAGGGGGCGTTCGTGCCTGCCGCGGTTGCCGCCCTGGTGGCCCTGGTGTTCGACGGCCTGGACGGCCGGGTGGCGCGGCTGATCAATGCGGAGACCGACTTCGGCGCCGAGTACGACAGCATCTCCGACGCCATCTCCTTCGGGCTGGCGCCGGCCGTGCTGATCTACCAGTGGGCGCTGCAGCCCTTCGGCAACGTGGGCTGGCTCGGCGGCTTCCTGTTCACCGCCTGCGCCGGTCTGCGCCTGGCCCGCTTCAATACCCAGAGCGGCGTCCACGACAAACGCTATTTCCAGGGGCTGCCGGTGCCCGCCGGGGCCGCGGCCCTGGGCACCTGGGTGCTGTTCGTGGAGGAGAAGGGCTTCTCCGGCGTCTGGGTGAACCTGGCCACCCTGTTCGCGGTCTATGTGGTTGCGTTGCTGATGGTCAGCAACGTCCGCTACCGCAGCTTCAAGGACGCCGATCTGCGCTACCGGGTGCCGTTCCCGGTGGCCGTCCTGGTGGTCGGCCTGCTGATCCTGGTGGCGGTGGATCCGCCGCTGGTGCTGTTCGGGTTCTTCTTCGTCTACGCCCTGGCCGGTCCGGTGGCCACCGTGCTCCAGCTGCGCCGGCGGCGGCGCGAGCGCCGCGCCCGCTCCGAGGTTGACAGCCCGGACCGGGAGAACTAGCTTTTGGGATCGTGCAAGGATCCATGTGCAGGGGACTGAAACCAATGGCAGCGTCAGCGATTGAGGGCGATCGCCCCTGGCCAGCCGTCGCCGCCCCGCGAGGCGGCCACGTACCCGTCGTGCCCCAGCCCAGCCGGACCCGCCTGCTACGCCTTCCCCGCCTATCCCTGCGGCTAGCGCGCCAGCTACGCGCGTAAGCCGCGCTTCCGTTCCCGCAACCGAATCCCGGCCGAGGCGCGCCGCGGTTGCCGCGAGCCGCGCCCCCGAAGGCGTCCGCGGACGCCGGGCCGAACCTTTCCAGTTTCCGTTGACGACGGATGCCTGATGTGGAGGGCTGCCAAATGGCGGACCGAGTACTGATCTTCGATACCACCCTGCGCGACGGGGAGCAGAGCCCCGGCGCCTCCATGAACGCCGAAGAGAAGATGCAGATCGCCCGCGCCCTGGAGCGGCTGCGGGTGGATGTGATCGAGGCCGGCTTCCCGTCGGCCTCCAAGGGCGATTTCGCCTCGGTCAAGGCCATTGCGGACGAGATCCGCGACTGCCAGATCTGCGGCCTGGCCCGGGCCCGCGAGGCCGACATCGACGGTGCCGGCGAGGCCCTCAAAGGCGCCGCCGATCCGCGCATCCACACCTTCATCGCCACCAGCGACATCCACCTGCGCGCCAAGCTCAAGATGAGCCAGGACGAGGTGCACGACATGGCGGTGGCGGCGGTCAAGCGCGCCCGCGGCTACACCAATAACGTCGAGTTCTCCGCCGAGGACGCCGGGCGCACCGACCCCGACTTCCTGTGCCGCGTCGTGGAGGCGGCCATCGACGCCGGCGCCACCACCATCAACATCCCGGACACCGTGGGCTACGCCATGCCCCACGAGTTCGGCGAGCGCATCGCCATGCTGCGCGAGCGGGTGCCCAACGCGGACAAGGCCACCTTCTCGGTGCACTGCCACAACGACCTCGGCTTGGCCGTGGCCAACTCCCTGTCGGCGGTGGAGAACGGCGCCCGGCAGGTGGAGTGCACCGTCAACGGCCTGGGCGAGCGCGCCGGCAACGCCGCCATGGAGGAGTTGGTCATGGCGCTGCGCACCCGGTCCGACCACTTCGGCCTGGACACCCGCATCGAGACCACCGAGATCGTGCCCACCAGCCGCCTGGTGGCCACCGTCTCCGGCTTCGCGGTGCAGAACAACAAGGCCATCGTTGGCGCCAACGCCTTCGCCCACGAGTCGGGCATCCACCAGGACGGCGTGCTCAAGGAGCGCGAGACCTACGAGATCATGACCGCCGAGAGCGTGGGCTGGAAGCGCAACCGCATGGTCCTGGGCAAGCTCTCCGGGCGCAATGCCTTCCGCACCCGGCTGGAGGAGCTGGGTGTGCATCTCGATGAACAGGAGCTCGAGGCCACCTTCGAGCGCTTCAAGGCGCTCGCCGACAAGAAGCGCGAGATCTTCGACGAGGACCTGCTGGCCCTGGTCAACGACGAGGTCACCCGCGCCGCCGAGCGCTTCAAGCTGGTCAGCCTCAATGTCTGCTCGGAGACCGGGGTGACCCCCGAGGCCCAGCTCACGCTGGAGGTGGATGGTGACAACCGCTCCGCCACGGTGGCCGGCGACGGCCCGGTGGACGCCGCGTTCAAGGCGGTGGAGGCGATCACCGACGTCGATGCCGAGCTCAAGCTGTACTCGGTCAACGCCATCACCGGCGGCACCGACGCTCAGGGCGAGGTGACCGTGCGCCTGGAGCGCGGCGGCCGCATCGTCAACGGCCAGGGCGCGGACACCGACATCGTGGCCGCCTCGGTGAAGGCCTACGTGCACGCCCTCAACAAGCTCATGGGCGAGCCGCCGGCGGAGCATCCGCAGCTGTAACGGGACAGGCGCCCGGGCTCGGCCCCGGCGCCTTTGACGCATCCGGAAACCATCGGAAATCGGAAAAATGGCCGGTAAGACCCTGCTGGACAAATTGTGGGATAGCCACGTCGTCGAGACCGACGACAACGGCGTGTCCCTGCTCTATATCGACCGCCATCTGGTGCACGAGGTGACCAGCCCGCAGGCCTTCGAGGGTCTGCGCCTGGCCGGGCGCGGCGTGCGCCGGCCGGAGCTGACCTTCGCCGTGCCCGACCACAACGTGCCCACCACCGACCGTACGCAGGGCATCAGCGATCCCGTGTCGGCCAAGCAGGTGGCGGCGCTCGACCGCAACTGCGACGAATTCGGCATCACCGAGTTCAAGATGAGTGATCCGCGCCAGGGCATCGTGCACGTCATCGGCCCGGAGGAGGGCATCGTCCTGCCCGGCATGACGGTGGTCTGCGGCGACAGCCACACCTCCACCCACGGCGCCTTCGGCTGCCTGGCCTTCGGCATCGGCACCTCCGAGGTGGAGCACGTGCTGGCCACCCAGACCCTGCCGCAGCGCAAGCCCAGGGCCATGCGCGTGCAGGTCAATGGCCGCCTGCCCACCGGGGTGACGGCCAAGGACATCATCCTGGCGGTGATCGGCGAGATCGGCACCGCCGGCGGCACCGGCTACGCCATCGAGTTCGCCGGCGAGGCCATTCAGGACCTCTCCGTGGAGGGGCGGATGACCATCTGCAACATGGCCATCGAGGCCGGCGCGCGCGCCGGCATGGTGGCGGTGGACGACAAGACCGTCGACTATTTCCGCGACCGCCCCTACGCCCCGTCCGGCGAGGCCTGGGACGCCGCCGAGGCGGAATGGCGGGACATGGTCTCCGACGCCGACGCCGCCTTCGACGCCGAGATCATCCTGGACGCCGCCGACCTGCTGCCGGAGGTGACCTGGGGCACCTCGCCGGAGATGACCGTTCCGGTCACCGGGGTGGTCCCCGACCCGGCCGCCGAGCCCGACCCGGTCAAGCGCGGCGCCATGGAGAACGCCCTGGCCTACATGGGCCTGGAGCCGAATACCCCCATGCGCGAGATCGCCGTGGACGTGGTCTTCATCGGCTCGTGCACCAACGCCCGCATCGAGGACCTGCGCGCCGCCGCCGCGGTGGTGGCCGGCAAGCAGGTGGCCGAGGGCGTGGAGGCCCTGGTGGTGCCCGGCTCCGGCCTGGTGAAGGAGCAGGCGGAACAGGAGGGCCTGGACAAGGTGTTCACCGCCGCCGGCTTCGAGTGGCGCGAGCCCGGCTGCTCCATGTGCCTGGCCATGAACGACGACCGCCTGAAACCGGGCGAGCGCTGCGCCTCCACCTCCAACCGCAACTTCGAGGGCCGCCAGGGCCGCGGCGGGCGCACCCATCTGGTGAGCCCGGCCATGGCCGCGGCCGCCGCCATCGCGGGGCACTTCGAGGACATCCGCGAGGTCACCGGCGAGTGAGAGAACGCCAAGGCGCCAAGACGCCAAGGAGGAAGAAACCCGGCAGCAGCCAGGGTTCTTATCCCGCTTTCTTGGCGTTCCTTGGCGGCTTGGCGTTTCAGCCTTGGGAGAAAAAATGCAACCGTTCACCCGCATGAAGGGCCTGGTGGCGCCGCTGGACCGCGCCAACGTCGATACCGACGCCATCATCCCCAAGCAGTTTTTGAAGTCCATCGAGCGCACCGGCTTCGGGCCCAACCTGTTCGACGAGTGGCGCTACCTGGACGAGGGCGGGCCCGGCATGGACAATAGCGCGCGGCCGGAGAACCCGGAGTTCGTGCTCAACCGGGACCGCTACCGCGGCGCCACCATCCTGCTCGCCCGCGAGAACTTCGGCTGCGGCAGCTCGCGCGAGCACGCCCCGTGGGCGCTGGCCGACTACGGCTTGCGGGTGATCATCGCGCCCAGCTTCGCCGACATCTTCGCCAACAACTGCACCAAGAACGGCATCCTGACCATTACCCTGGACGCCGCCACGGTGGACCGGCTGTTCGAGGAGGTGGCGGCCGAGCCCGGCTACGAGCTGGACGTGGACCTGGCGGCGCAGACCGTTACCACGCCGGGCGGCGAGACCATCGCCTTCGAGGTGGACGGGCACAGGAAGCACATGCTCTACCACGGCCTGGACGACATCGGCCTGACCCTGGAGCGCGCCGAGGCCATCGCCGCCTTCGAGGAGGCGCACCGGAAGCAGCGGCCCTGGGTGTTCGAGGCCCAGGGGTAGGGCGGGCCGCGGTCCGCCGCAGCGAACAGGAAAGGACCCCCATGACGCACAAGCTCGCCATCCTCCCCGGCGACGGCATCGGTCCCGACATCGTGGCCGAGGCCGTCAAGGTTCTGGGTGTGCTGCGCGACGAATTCGGCCTCGAGGTGGCCTGGGAGGAGGCGCCGGTGGGCGGGACCGCCTACGACGACGCCGGCCATCCGCTGCCCGACGCCACCCTGGAGCTGGCCCGGTCGGCCGATGCCGTGCTGCTGGGCGCCGTCGGCGGACCCAAGTGGGAGGCCCTGGACTACAGCGTGCGCCCGGAGCGGGCGCTGCTGGCCCTGCGCAAGGAGCTGGGGCTGTTCGCCAACCTGCGCCCGGCCAAGGTCTTCCCGGAGCTGGTGGAGGCGTCCGCGCTGCGCCCGGAGGTGGCCTCCGGCATCGATATCATGGTGGTGCGCGAGCTCACCGGCGGCATCTATTTCGGCGAGCCTAGAGGCGTGGAGGAGCTGGCCGACGGCCGCCGCAAGGGGGTGAACACCCTGGTCTACACCTCGGACGAGGTGGAGCGCATCGGCCGGGTGGCCTTCGACATCGCCCGCAAGCGCGCGGGGCGGGTGTGCAGCGTGGACAAGGCCAACGTGCTCGAGGCCACCGAGATGTGGCGCGAGGTCATCACCGAGCTGGGCGAGCGCGACTATCCGGATGTGGCGCTGTCGCACATGTACGTGGACAACGCCGCCATGCAGCTGGTGCGCGCCCCCAAGCAGTTCGACGTCATGGTCACCACCAACATGTTCGGCGACATCCTGTCCGACGAGGCGTCCATGCTCACCGGCTCCATCGGCCTGCTGCCGAGCGCCTCGCTCAACACCGAAGGCGCCGGCATGTACGAGCCCATCCACGGCTCGGCGCCGGATATCGCCGGCACCGGCCAGGCCAATCCGCTGGCCACCATCCTGTCGGTGGCCATGATGCTGCGCTACAGCCTGGGCGAGGCGGCCCTGGCCGATCGCGTCGAGTCCGCGGTGGAGCGGGTCCTGGCCGACGGCCTGCGCACCCCCGACATCGCCGGGAACGGCGCTGCGGTGGGGACGTCCGAGATGGGGAACGCGGTGGTCGCAGCTCTGCGGGGCTAGGACGGCCGGTAACGATAGGGATCGAAGCGATGGCGCAAGGCAGCGTGAAGCGGGTGGGATTCGTCGGCTGGCGGGGCATGGTGGGCTCCGTCCTGATGCAGCGCATGCTGGCCGAGGGCGACTTCGCCGGCATCGAGCCGGTGTTCTTCTCCACCTCCCAGGCCGGCCAGCCCGGTCCCGATATCGGCCAGGACGTCCCGGCCCTCCAGGACGCCACCGACCTCGACGCCCTGCGCGCCATGGATGCCATCCTCACCACCCAGGGCGGCGACTACACCGAGCAGGTGTACCACCAGCTGCGTGCCTCCGGCTGGGACGGCTACTGGATTGACGCCGCCTCCACCCTGCGCATGGCCGACGACAGCGTCATCGTGCTCGATCCGGTCAACCGCGAGCACATGGAGCGCCAGATCGACGCCGGCACCCGCACCTTCGTCGGCGGCAACTGCACCGTCAGCCTCATGCTCATGGCCCTGGGCGGGCTGTTCCGCGAAGGGCTGGTGGAGTGGATGACCTCCATGACCTACCAGGCGGCGTCGGGCTCCGGCGCCAAGCACATGCGCGAGCTGATCAGCCAGATGGGCGCCCTGCGCGATGCCGCCGGGGGGCGCCTGGACGATCCCGCGAGCGGCATCCTGGAGATCGACCGCGCCGTCACCGAGCGCATGCGCTCGACCGACTTCCCCGACGACAACTTCGAGGTGCCCCTGGCCGGCAGCCTGATCCCGTGGATCGACAAGCCCATGGACAACGGCCAGAGCAAGGAGGAGTGGAAGGGCTCCGAGGAGACCAACAAGATCCTCGGCCGCCTGGAGACCCCCGTGCCCATCGACGGCACCTGCGTGCGCATCGGCGCCATGCGCTCGCACGCCCAGGCCTTCACCATCAAGCTGACCCGCGACGTGCCCATCGGCGAAGTGGAGTCGATCCTGGCCGGGGCCAACGACTGGGTGCGGGTGGTGCCCAACGAGCCCGACCCCTCCAAGCAGCGGCTCACCCCCACGGCGGCCACCGGCACCCTCGAGGTGCCCGTGGGCCGGCTGCGCAAGATGCGCATGGGCGGCGAGTACCTGAATGCCTTCTCGGTGGGCGACCAGCTGCTGTGGGGTGCCGCCGAGCCGGTGCGCCGAACCCTGCGCCTGCTGGCCGGCGGCCTGTAGCCCGGCGCCGCTGTCAAAGGGGGAGGGCCCGCAGGGCCCGTGCGTCTGTTCCTTCCCGGTCCCATCCCCCTTGATTTCCCCCGACAATGCCAGTATCCGGCCCGGCAGTAAGGGGCGGGGCGCGTTGTCTGTGCCTGGCGCCGGCGGCAGTAGCGGTGCCAGAGCGCGGTTTGAATCTTAGGCTTGTGACAGATAACGTCCGTCGAAGGCTTACGGATTACACAGGGCAAATTACGGAGTTGCTCTACCGGGAGCATCTGCGGTAAAAAGGCCGTGCAAGGCCCGGAAAAGGAGAACCACATGCCCATCCCCGCCCGGCCAGGGCGCGCTCGAAAGACTTGTCGGGCCCTTTTGGGAATCCGCGGAAGGCGAGCCGCTGTCCTGGCCGTTTTTATAGGTTTTTGGGCGGCGAGTCCGACGGTCCGGGCCCTGGGCCTTGGATCCCTCGATGTGGCGTCCAGTCTGGGCAGCCCGCTCCAGGCCTCCGCCCCCCTCCGTTTGAGCGGAGGGGAGTCGGCCGGGGACCTGGAGGCGAGCATCGCCTCCGAATCCGACTACAAGATGGTGGGCAAGTCCATGCCCGCCGCCGTCAGCGCGCTGCAGGTGCGCCTCGAGGACGGTGATTCCCCCGTCATCCGCATCACCAGCTCCCGCCCCATCGAGGATCCGCTGTTCGAGGTGATGGTGCGGGTGACCAGCGGGGACAACCAGGTCCTCAAGATGTTCACCGTCACCCTGGATCCGCCGGAGGTGAGCGAGCCGGAAAGCCGGAGCGCCGCCTCGCGGCCGGCCCCGCCGCCTGCCGCCGCCCAACCCGCCGGCGGCGGTCAGGCGCGCGTTCGCACCCGCGAGCTTCCGGCCCAGGCCCGGCGCGAGGCCGAGGCCGGGCCCGCGGTGAAGCGGCCCGACGTGCAGGTCACCGAGGGCTGGGCCAAGCGGGACCGCTACGGCCCGGTGCGCTCCGGCGATACCCTGACCACCATCGTCCAGCGCCTGCGCAGGCAGGGGACGGTGCCCCTCGATGCGGCCGTGGTGGCCACCTGGAAGGCCAATCCCGACGCCTTCATCGACGGCAACATGAACCTCGTGCGCCAGGGCGCCGTGCTCGACGTCCCGAGCCAGTCCCAGGTTCGCCGCTACTCCACGAGCCAGGCCAAGGCCATCATCCGCAAGCAGCGCAAGGAGTGGAGGTCCCGCGGCGAGCCCGGGGTCAAGACCAGCCCCGGCCACGAGCGCTACCGCCTGAAGGTCTCCCTGGCCAGCCCGGATGACGAGTCGGCTTCGGCCCCGGCCAAGGAGTCGCCGCAGGACCAGAAGTCCGCGGGGGCGGAGCAAACCGCCGCCAACCAAAGCGGGGCGGACACCGGCGGCGGCGAGGCCGGCCAGGAGGAAGCCGGCGGCGGGGCCGGATCCGGCACCGGGGAGAGCCCCGAGAACGCCGCCATGGTGGCCGAGCTCCGGGGGCGTATCAGTGACCTGCAGAAGGCCCTCGACGAGCAGCGCGGCAAGCGCCAGGACGCCGTGGACGCCATGCAGAAGCGTCTGGCCGGGATGCAGGACAAGCTGGACAAGCAGCGCAAGCTGGTGGCCCAGCAGAACGCCACCATGAAGCGCCTCTCCAGCCAGGGCGCCGGCGGCTCCATGATGGCGGGCCGGGAGCGCTACATCCTGGGCCTGCTGGCCGGGATCAACCTGCTCATGCTCCTGGCCATCGTCGCCCTGTGGCTTCGGCTGCGCGCCGTCCGCAAGGAGGGCGGCGGCGACGGCGGCGGCGATGGCGGCGGGGCCGTGGCGGGCAAT
>Ga0102944_1000297_pt1 | contig 39921 bp, 28 predicted proteins | sample SalPonD_shore_MG_FD_78172 | JGI IMG/M metagenome (GOLD analysis project Ga0102944, IMG submission 78172) | Salt pond soil microbial communities from South San Francisco under conditions of wetland restoration - Salt Pond MetaG... | ecosystem: Environmental > Aquatic > Marine > Intertidal zone >... | reverse complement strand
GTGCGATCCGGCAGGGGCATTTTCTCATCGGGATGAGTACGGACGAGGTCCGGGCCAGCCTAGGTGAGCCGCAAGCCATACTCCCCAGTGACGGGGAATCGTTTCACGATTTTCAATGGATATATAATTACGTTGATGTGCGTGTATTCGGTTCGGATTTCGCCGCTTCCTCAAGGCGGGTATACTTGAATTTCAGCAAAGGGTACCTCACCTCGTGGGGTCTCTATTTCCCCACCGCAGAGAACTTGCCGTAACGATACACCCTCAATCCGATGCAGGAGCCCGCTGGCCGTAGGTGAATACTTTCCTCCCGGCTCTTACTTGCGACACATTCAGTTCCCTTTATTCAACATATTCTCAGGTTATGCTCCGGATCTTACCTCGTTCTGCTCGAAAACCGGTGACCCGCTTTGTACATATTCAGCCCTGCGCTTCCCTGCGAAAGTCCTGTTGAGGGGGCCCAGTGGTCGCCGCTACTCACATCCGAACAGAACGACCGGAAGCAGAGTGAGTTTCCCAAAGCCGTGAAGCGAGAATAATATGTAGATCATCACCCGCGGATCATCTAACTTTTCGCCTGAGAGACGCGAAGAACGGATCTGGCTGACGCGATTTTCCGGCAAGTCACCCGTCCATGGTGTCTCTGGAAGCAGCCTTGCGAACTTGACAAGAGACAGAGGAGCCCCGTGCCCAACATCCACCCCTTTCAGGGCTGGCGTTATAACCCGGAAGTCGTCGAAGACGCCGGCACAGTAATCGCCCCGCCTTACGATGTGATCTCACCCCGGGAACAAGACACCCTGTACCAGTCCTCGCCTTATAACTTTGTTCGACTCATTTTAAATTCCGCCCCGGGAGAGAGCCGGTATAGTGAATCCGCTCGCGTCCTGCGGGAGTGGATCAAGCAACGGGTCGTGATCCAGGATCAGCCGGAAGCGCTGTATCTGCTCGATCAAACCTTTCTTCTGAACGGGGAACAGGTAACCCGAACAGGTATTATCGCTGCCCTGGAACTGGAAGAAATGGGGAAAAACATCCTTCCTCATGAGCAGACCATTGCCAAACATATCGAAGATCGGTACCGCCTCATGGAATCGACCAAGACCAATCTCGGGCAGATTTTCATGAGTTACCGGGACCGAACCATGACCGTCGAATCCATGGCGGATACGGTACGGGAGGAACAGCCGGTATTGGACATTCGGGTCCCCGAACACGGGCGTTATGCACTCTGGAGGATGACCAATCCGGAGGTCATCCGGAGCATCCGGAAGGTTCTGGCCAACACCAGTGCCATTATTGCGGACGGGCACCATCGATATAAAACTGCCCTGCGATACGTTCGGGAGCACCCGGCGGTTCCCGGGGGTGACCGGGTCATGGTGACCCTGGTGAATGCCTTCAATCCGGGCATGCAGGTGCTCCCCACCCACCGGCTGGTGCGCGGAGTCCGGGTACCGTTAGCAGATATCCGGAAATCGCTGGAACGATTTTTCACCATTGCCGAACTCGCTTCTCCGGAGGAATTAATGCGGGAGTTGGGAACAGATCGTGAGAAAGACATCGTCCGCCTCGGGTTGTATCATCGGGCCTCGTCGACCGCATTGCTCCTCATGCTCCGGAATGAGGAGCAGATCAACGGTGCCCTGAAGCAGGGGCCCCGGGCTTATCAGTTATTGGATGTCAACATATTACATCAATTCGTGCTCAAGGAGATCTTTCATCTGGATACGGAAAACCAGGCGGATTTGGAACGATTGCACTACCTGCGGGGGAATACGCCGGCACCGGAGCAGCTCCGCGAAGCCCGGGATTACGATGTGGCCTGTTTCGTGAAACCGCCGGATCTGGAGACCTTGTTCACCGTGGCTGAAGCGGGCTTGACGCTGCCGCAGAAGACGACCTATTTTTATCCCAAGGTTTATTCGGGGCTGGTGTTCCGGTTTTTCGGCTGATTCAGGGTATCAGAGGGACGCGTTCGGAAACCGGCTCGACATATACTCACGCAAGTCCTGAAGTAATTCCTTTTGGAGGCGGCTCTCCCGTTCATTTTCCGGTGGAATGGAATAGCGCAGCAGGCTGATTTCGTATTTCAGGTAATCAAGAAGATATTCCCGGGCGGTTTTATATTGGGACCCTTCCGGGAATCGATGCAGGTAATCCAGGAAGAGCAGGAAGGACATCGGCCAGATATCTTCGTACCGTTGCCAATGCCGTCGAATCGCAGGATCGACGACCGAAAGGATGGTCGCATTTAACGTCCGATCCCGATCGTCGACCATCTTACGGGCCATTCCCCGGTAATAGACCAGCAACTGATATTGGGCGGCATCAATATCCGGCGGTTTTGCCCGTTCGGCCTGGTATTGTGTCTCCCGGACTTTCTCTTGCCACTTTTTCGTATCTTCCATAATGGAATTAAAGGTATAGACCAGAGGCCAGGTCAACCACATGCCCCGGTCTTTGCCGTTCGCGCGCCCGGGTTTGAACCGGGCATTCTCCGCAAACGCCAGGGCTGAACTGTCCAGGACGGCAAAACCTGATGATTTCCAGACATGCGCTTCCTGTACCTGCCCCGATTCGTTGACAAATATCCGGAGTACCACGGTTCCTTCGATCTTTTGGTCGTATGCCTCGAGGGGGTAGGTGAAGGTGACACTTTGTTTTATGAATTTCGGGGCCATATTGGGTGGAGGAGCACACCGTTCCGGCAGGCTTATCAGTATCCCCGCCAGCAGTCCACCTGCCAGAAGGTCCCTGATATGTTTTTGTATCATGCTGTTCGAGAACATACCCACACCTGTAAAAGAATAAGGAATCCGGAATTTTATTATCTTCTATGAGCCGAATCCGGCGATGTTTCCTGGAATTGATCAGGCCCGAGGGGGACGGCGGTGTCATCAGGACCATTGACAGGCGGAGGAAGCGTCGTTTGGAAAGGGGAGAAGAAACGGCAGGCCCAAGGGCCCGGGCCTGCGATTCCTGAGCTCAGGAGCGATCCGTTTACAGAATGTAAGAATTCACCAGATTTTCCAGGGCTTCCTGGCGGCCGCTCTGCAACGCGGGTTTTCCATGGGAGAGAATCCACTGTTCCAGGGATTCAAAATCGGTGTCGCCCGACAGAATTTCGGCGCCAAGACCCGATTCATAGCTAGCATAGCGCTGCTGAATGTTCCTGGCCAGAGCTTGGTCCTGTACGATTTCCTGGGCAATTAACAAGCCCCTGGCAAAGGTATCCATCCCACTGATATGGGCATGAAACATGTCTATTAAATCCGTAGAGCCCCGCCGGAGTTTGGCGTCGAAGTTCAACCCGCCGGAACCCAGCCCCCCTTGATTGAGGACGACCATCATGGCAAAGGTGGTGTCGTAAATATTGGTAGGGAACTGATCGGTATCCCATCCCAGGAGCAGATCGCCCCGGTTGGCATCGATGCTGCCCAGCTTGCCGGCGGCGGACGCCACCACCAGGTCGTGGTGAAACGTGTGACCTGCCAGCGTGGCGTGATTCGCCTCCACGTTCAATTTGAAGTGATCCAGCAGATCATATTCCCGCAAAAAGCTGATCACCGTGGCGGCATCATGGTCGTATTGATGTTTGGTCGGTTCGCACGGTTTCGGTTCGATGAGGAACTGGCCTTCGAAACCGATTTGCTTTTTATAATCAACCGCCAGGTGAAAGAATCGGGCCAGCTGTTCCTGTTCCTGTTTGTAATCGGTGTTCAGCAAGGTTTCGTACCCTTCTCTGCCCCCCCAGAAGACATAATTCTCTCCGCCTAACGCATGGGTCGCATCCAGTGCGTTTTTCACCTGGGCCGCGGCATGGGCGAAGACATGGGCATCCGGATTCGACGCCGCCCCATGGGTATAGATGGGATCCCCGAACAGATTCGCCGTCCCCCATAACAACTGTTTGCCGGAGTCTTTTTGTAATTGCCGGGCTTCTTCAACGATCGTGTGGAGGTTTTGACAGGTTTCCGCAAAGGTCTCGCCTTCCGGCGCAATATCCCGGTCATGAAAGCAGTAGTAGCTTACCCCTAACTTTTCCAGGAATTCGAAGGCGGCCCGCAAGGTGGCGCTAGCCCGTTCCATGGGATCAGTCGGTTCCCACCAGGGGCGCTGGTACACCGGACCACCGAACATATCCTGGCCGGTGCCCCGAAAGGTATGCCAGTAGGCCACGGAAAACCGAAAGTGCTCTGCCATGGTTTTCCCACCGACCTCTTGGTCAGGATTATAGTATTTGAAGGCCAATGGATTATCCGAATCCTTACCCTCGTACGGAACGGGCTTTTTGACCTCGGGAAAAAATTCATGTAACATCAAAACCTCCTCGTCTCTTTCAGTTGGTGACTCCTCGGATGCATTTCTACGGATTGAACCGTTCCAGAATGTCGAACGCCTCGGCAAACTCGGGTTTGAGCGACTGATACAGGCGTTGATACAGGGGATAGAGGTCCCGGTAAATGGCTGCATGGGAGGCATTCGGCTCGGTGGTGCCGGTAATTTCCACAATATCCCGGACTGCTTCCTCCACGTCACGGAACAGGCCGACCCCCACCCCGGCCAGCAGGGCGGCACCAATGGCCGGACCTTCCTCGATATTGGTGGTCACGACCGGATGATCAAACACGTCGGCGATGATCTGCCGCCAGAGCGGACTCTTGGCTCCTCCGCCCGTGATGCGGATCTGGGTGGCGGTGATGCCTAAATCCTGTATCAACTCCAGCGAGTCCCGCATGCCGAAAGCGACCCCTTCCATGACCGCCCGGGTGAGATGTTTTTTCGCGTGGACGGGCGCCAGGCCGAAGAACACGCCGCGCGCTTTGGCATCCCGGTGTGGCGTGCGTTCCCCGCTGAGATACGGCAGAAACATCACACCGTCGCTGCCGGGAGCCACGGTTTCGGCGGCCCGGTTTAACAGGTGTTCTGCGGAGTCCGGGAGGGACCGGGCCAGTATGGTCTCCGCTTCGGCAAAGGTATCCCGGAACCACTGAAAAGACGCGGCAGCCGACAGCATGACGCCCATCAGATACCACCGGCCGGGAATAGCATGATTAAAGCTGTGGATGCGCCCACCGGGGTCCGATTTCATCTGAGCCGTGTAGGCGACTACCGTGCCGGACGATCCCAGGCTGGCCAGCACCAGTCCCTCGCTCACGATGCCGTTACCGACCGCACTACAGGCGTTATCCGCCCCGCCGGCGATGACCCGGACTCCCGCCGGCAGGCCGGTGGCAGATGCCGCCTCTGCTGTTAATGTTCCTACCGTATCCGGGGACTCCAGGACTTCCGGCAGCATGGACGGTTTGAGATCCAGCAGATCCATGATCTGCCCGGACCATTTTCGGTTTCGGACGTCAAACAGGAGTGTGCCCGCGGCATCGGATACTTCAGTGCAGAGGCGCCCCGTCAGGCGGTACAAAATGTAATCTTTGGGTAAGAGCAGAGTAGCCAGCCGGTTATAATGCTCCGGTTCATTCTCTTTCAACCACAGAACCTTCGGGCCGGTGAATCCTTCCAGGGCCGGATTACCCGCCAGTTCGATTAATCGCTCCTCCCCAATCGTCTCGGTAATCGTTTGACACTGGGGGAAGGTCCGGGTGTCATTCCAGAGGAGCGGCCGGCGGATCACCTGTTGCCGGTCGTCCAAAAAGACCGACCCGTGCATCTGACCGCTGACAGCCAGCCCCCGGACGGCGCCGGCATCGATATGCTGCTCCTGCAGGAGATCCCGGACGGCGCCCACCACGCCATTCCACCAGTCCTCCGGTTCCTGTTCCGACCACCCTGCCCGCGGCTGGTACAGCGGATAATTGCGGGTGGTGGTGGCCAGGATTTTTCCGGCGCGCTCCATAGCCAGTACCTTCACGCCGGAGGTCCCCAAATCGATCCCCAACAAGATGTCCAAGCGACAACTCCTTCTCTCTGTTATTTGTGATTAGTTACCGGATACAAAGAACGGGATAACGCTTTCCGGCATATGGTCTTCGCCGGACAAGTTCGTTGCCATTCTGTAATACTGATACACTGCGCCGCCCGCCGGGTATTGATATCCAGCATATTTTACTGGTTTCCGCTCCGAAATTCAATTGAAAAGGTCCGGGCGCGCGCCTCAACGGTCGCCTGGCACGGGATGAATTCGGTACGGAAATATGACTCCCCGGTCATGGCGTTTCCCAATCGGCGCACGGGAAGATCCGCCGCTGATCCTATATCAATTTGATATCGACTATATCAAATTCATATTGCTCCGGTCTCGCCGATGTTGTTTCGCCTCCCGAAAACACCGTTTGCGGCCGGTTCCCGGAAAAATGCCCGTTTGGCACGCTGTTTGTCTATAACTGTATGGAACAAATCAAAGATCAGAGGGGATGCGGATGGACAACAAGACCGGTGCACATTTTGAGCTGTTAAACGTTCTCTCCCGGGGACAAACCTATCTGAACGTTATTTATCTCCTGCTCACGTTTCCCCTGGGGTTAGTCTATTTTATTTTCCTGACGGTCGGCCTTTCTCTGGGGTTCGGCCTGCTGATTATTTGGGTTGGCATTCCGATCCTGTTAATGACGCTGCTGGTCTGGTGGTGGCTCATCCTGTTCGAACGCAGGATGGCCCTGTCCTTCCTGGCCGCGGACATTCCGGAACCGGCCCCGATTCCGAACCGGGGGACCAGTCTCTGGAACCGGTTCAGGGACCACATCTCCCGCCCGGTAACCTGGAAGGGGTTAGTCTATCTGCTGGCAAAATTTCCTCTGGGAGTTGTTTCCTTTGTGTTGGTCACGTCGTTTATTGCCCTATCAGCAGGATTAATCGCTGCGCCCTTTCTCTACGAAACCGGCGAGTATTACTGGGATTCGGGTTGGTTTGAGGTGGATTCATTCGGAGAAGCCATACTGGTGGCCATCGGAGGCTTCATCCTGGGCATATTGTTTCTGCATCTCATGAACTGGATGGCGGAAGGGTGGAAGTGGTTCACCCGGTTGATGCTGAGTGATTAACACCGGACCGATGCCGTGGGGAATCAGTTCGGGTGACTCCTTTTGAGGGACGTTCGCACCGCCGGGATCACGAACGCCCCCCCACCGGCTCACCAGCACCGTGAACGGAAATAGAATTGACGCTGGCATTTCAAATCGTATATTCATAAAAGATGGCTTCATGAGCCATCGCTCCGACTCCGGCAACAGGTTCCAAAAAAAGTACGACTCGGTGAGATCATGGAGGCGCGACTGTGGCTTTGCCCGGATCGGACGTCGTGTAGCAGACTTCACTACCTGTAATAGATGAGCTGATCCTCGTTCCACTCGCTGAACGCAACGGCTGACAGAGGCCGCCCCGTGACGCCGTAACGTTGCTTGCCATACAAGTCTGAATCGCGGCGGGCGGAACGGAAATGCTTTCTCCGGACACTGAGCATGAGTCCTTTTCTGCAGTTTATACTGGCATTCGTCGTGTTAAGTTACACCGTCCTATTTTTATCGGATCCCGCCGATCGGATGAACTACACGGTCGCGTACGAGCAAACTTTCGACTCCGCCGCTGTCCTGGAACAGTTTGATTTTAGTTCCCGGGAAAACTGGGGTTTTGCCAGGGAAGGGCGGGAGACCGGTGCACTGCGGTTTTCCGGGCATAGCCCCTATTTACCGCCGCCCGGCACGCCTGCGCTCATCGGGATCCTCTCCCACCGGCTCTTCCGGGAGTTCGTCCTGGAACTCGATGCGATATTGGAAAATGAGGAGGGGCCGGCCGGCGATTTGTGCCTTATCTTCAATTTTCAGGATCCCCGTCACTATTATTATCTCCACCTGCGGGACAACGACGGTCATGTGGCCTGGTCGGTGGTGCTGGTCCGGGACGCCGCCCGGGAAGTGTTGGCATCCGGTACCAGCCGGGATCGATTGTGGGCCCCGTTTCAGTGGCATCATATCCGGATTGAACGAAGCGCGGAGTTTGGGTTCATCCGGGTCTACCTCGACGGCCAAAGAGAACCGCTGGTCCTGGCCGAAGATTATCGCTATACAAACGGCGCTGTTGGATTCGGCTCCTTCAACGGGAATACCGGGATGCTGGACAATCTGAAGGTGTGGAAGCCGGACTCCGGGTTATATTGACGTGTTATACCTTCCCCTGGAAGGGTTTTCATTCCACCGGTTGCTTGAATCGACCATTTGGATAACTACGCAGATCCACTGTTACGGGCGATGTCTTGTGGCCTTTCCTGCCGGCTGTTACTATATTTCAGGAATTTCTCAAGCGGGAACACTACCGGGGACATCCTGGTTTTCCGGCGGAATGGAAAAGGGTACGACGAAGAATCACGACATCAAACGGAGAGGGAGAGCAAACAGTGCGAGTTCGGTTCGGAGTTTTCATGTTGGGGGTCCTGCTGACGGTTGCGGGTTCGGCGCTGGCAAATACTGATGTGCGGGCGGTGCGGGTTGACACACCCCCCCAGATTGACGGACGGTTACAAGAGGCGGTTTGGCAACAGGCGGCGGTTATTTCGGACTTTTATCAACGGCAACCCGATACGGGCGAGCCGGTGACCGAGCCCACGAAAGTCTACATCTGCTATGACCAGGATAATCTCTATTTCGGCTTCTTTTGCCAGGATGATCCGGAAAAAATCACTGCCAAGGAGCTGGCCAGAGATGTCAGCCTGGCGGAAGACGATCGCGTTCAGATCATTCTGGACACCTTCATGGATCATCGCAGCGGCTACTGGTTTCAGATTGGGCCCCGGGGTTCGATCGGAGATGCCTTGGTGAGTGAAAACGGTGCGGCGTTTAATAAACAGTGGGATGGTCTCTGGGAAGGAAAAGCCCGGATCACGGATCAGGGCTGGACGGCGGAACTGGCCATTCCATTCAAGACCCTCAGTTTCCGGGCCGGCCAGACGACCTGGGGGCTGAAGTTAATCCGGCATATTAAACGAAAACTGGAGAGCGTGTACTGGCCGACCGCTAACCTCGACACCTACCGGTTCCAGGTATCCGATGCCGGCACACTCCGGGGCCTGGAAGGCATTTCCCAGGGGATCGGGTTGGATGTTACGCCGTATGGGTTGGTGGGAATGGATCAAGGGCAGAATCGCCAAAACAGTTATCCCTCGGATGTGGGGGGAGAACTCTATTACCAGATTACGCCGGGAATGAAGGGCGCTCTCACCGTCAACACGGATTTCGCGCAAACAGAGGTGGACAAACGGCAGATCAATCTCACCCGGTTTGATTTACACTTTCCGGAGAAGCGCGATTTCTTCCTGGATGGGGCAAACTACTTCAACTTCGGGATTGAGGGGGACCGGCACAATCCGTACTCGGACCGGCTGATCCCATTTTTCTCCCGGCGGATGGGGCTGGACAATACCGGGAACCCGGTCCCCATCATCGGCGGCGGCAAGGTGACGGGGCAATTCGGGAACTGGAATATGGGATTCCTGCACATCCTTGATGACCGGGCCGATGGCCGGCACAATTTTACCGTGGGGCGGCTCACCCGGAATTTCGGGGAACAATCGACGGTGGGTGTGATCGGCACCATGGGCAATGCCGTCACCACCGCCCAAAACCAGCTGGGCGGAGTGGACCTGAAACTGGCCACGTCAAACTTCCGCGGAAATAAGAACCTGTCGTTCATGCTGTTCGGTTTGCGATCGAATACCACCGGGTTGATTGGGGGGAGTGAGAGCGTTTGGGGGAGTGAAATTTTATATCCTAATGACATGCTCTTCTTTCGCCTCGGCACTCATCGCATCGGGAATAACTTCCTGGCCGGAATGGGATTCGTACCCCGGGCGGGAATTCAGGAAACCTACCTGGAATCTGCGCTGGGGCCGAGACCCAAACGATGGGGGATTCTGCAGTATCATCTGCGCATAGGGGGCGACTACATCACGGATCTCGAGAACCGGTTACTGACCAGGATGGTGAGTCTCACGCCTCTGGAGATTGAATTTGATTCCGGGGATCAGATCATTTGGACCGCCAGCCAGCGCTACGAACAGCTGACCGAAGACTTCCAGATATCATCCGGGCATATTATCCCCATGGATACCTATACCTTCTGGCGTAACTCGCTGCAGCTGGAGAGTGCGCAGCACCGAAATTTTTGGGCCACGGGGCTCTTCCAGTGGGGTGACTTTTTTAACGGCTCCCGCCGGGATATGACCGTTGCCATCGGTTATAAGATTGCGGTGCCGCTCTTTGTCGGAGTGGAGATGCAACGTAATGACGTGACGCTGCCGGACGGATCTTTTGCCGCAGAGATTTACGGCCTGAACGCGAACATTTTGTTCAGTCCCGATATTACGCTCTATAATTTCATTCAGTATGATAACTTTTCCAACAATATGGGGTGGCAGTCCCGATTCAGCTGGATTCTTCGGCCGGGAAACGAGATCCTGTTGGTGTGGAATTCATTGTGGGATGATCCGGTGAACACCCTGCGGGTAACCGAAAGCGCAACCCGGTTTAAAGTAAAATACACCTATCGCTTCTAACACTCCTGTACCGCGAGGGCGTGCCTGTCCCGGCGCGCCCTTGTTTTTTTAATCGCTGGCACTCGCTGACAAGATTTTTCGGCATTTTATCCTTCCCGTACTCTTAGTTTCTGAAAAATATGATGGGTTAACTCTTGTATTTATCATATCCGTTCGGAGATAAACCAAATATTTTTTTGAATTCCAGAACGAATGGATTATCTTAAATAACGAATTGAATTTAGTTTTCTGCAGGCTTCATTACATACGATACCACACAGAAAGGGAGGCCAAAGTATGGAAACCTTGAAGATCGGGTTCATTGGTGCCGGTTTTATCTCCAAATTTCAGGTGCGTGCCATGACGCAGTTGAACAATGCCGAGGTAACCGGTGTGTATGCCCTGGCGGGCGCGGAAGAGCTACAGGCCTATGCACAGGAGCATGGGGTTGGTGAATGCACGGTATACGGCAGCATTAAAGAACTGTGCGAACATAGCGACGCGGTGGCTCTGTATATCCCCAATTTTGCCCGGATAGAAGTCATGGAAGAGATTGTGGATGCCGTGAAAGGCGGTGCCGAATTAAAAGGAGTCATTTGTGAGAAACCCCTGGCGCGAACGGTTGAGGAAGCCAACCGTCTGGTGGAATTAGCCAAAGAAGCCGGGCTGGCCACTTCCTATCATGAGAATCAGATTTACATGAAGTCGATTCATAACGCATTAAATCAGCTGTCCCCCGTCCAGAAAGCGATGGGGCCCATGGCGCTGGCCAGAAGTTCTGAGGAACACGCCGGTCCTCACGAGCCGTGGTTCTGGGATCCCACCCGGCAGGGCGGAGGTGTGCTGGCCGACATGGGATGCCACAGCATTGCCGTCTCCTGGTTCGTGTTGACCCCGTATGGCAAGCCCGTGGACTTCCTGCAGCCGGTATCGGTCTCTGCCGACATTTCCCTGTTGAAATGGGGGAGCCCGGCGAATCGCCAGAAACTGCTGGATCGTACCGGAGTCGATTACAGCAAAACGCCGGCCGAGGATTTCTGCACCGGCATCGTCACCTTCAAGAACCCGGAAACCAGTCAGCTGGTAAAAGGACAATTTACCAATTCCTGGATGTATGACAAACAGGGCCTGCGACTGCTCATGGAAGGCCTTGGACCTGGTTATACCTTTGAAGTCAATACCCTGCGTTCACCCCTGGAAGTATTCATCGGCGACGAAGCGGCCGAGGCAGTAGCCGATGCCGAATCCGCACTGGAAAAGGCCACGGCCTCCCGCGGTCTGCTGGCGGTCCAGCCCAACGAAGCCGACCTCTATGGGTATGTGGATGAAACCAAGGCGACGGCGGAAGCCTTTCTGGCCGGTAAAGAACCCCTGCTGAACTGGGATTTCGGACTTGAGATCACCAAGCTGATCCAGGCCAGCTACATGGCCGCGGAAAGAGGTGTGACCATCGATCTCACCGACGCCAAGGTACAGAAAGAGCTGAAAACGTTTCGGTCCCTGGTCTCGCAGGGTAAAGGCGGCGAACTCTTCTACAAGTAAGTCGCCGGAGTTTATTTCGGGAGCGTTGAGTAATCTGGTAACCTGTGGAGAGCGCGCTAGTGCGTCTCAAACACTGGTACATTCTCGTGTTCCTGCTGATGCTGGTTTGTGCCGGGATCCTCTTCCTTAGCCGGCATAAACCATTTCCGGGAGCCTGGCTGACCGGCCGGCAGGAAACGGCCCGCACATCCGCTCCGCAACCTGTTCCCTCCCAGCCGGATGCGTCCGGCTGGGAGGAACTGTTTAACGGCGTGAATCTGAACGGGTGGGAGGTGACCAATTTTGGTCCGCAGGGACCGGTGTATGTCAGCAACGGGGCCGTTGTACTGGGAATGGGCGATGGCTGCACCGGTATTACCTGGACCGGGGAGGTCCTGTTCCAGAATTATGAAATAGAACTCGACGCCATGCGGATAAGCGGACACGATTTCTTTTGCGCCTTGACCTTTCCGGTGGGGGAGGGGTTTTGTACCTTTATCGTCGGAGGATGGGCCGGGACCGTCGTCGGAATAAGCAATATCGACGGCCGGGATGCTTCCGAAAATTCCACTACCCGGAACATGGTCTTCGAACAACAACGGTGGTATCATATCGGCGTGCGGGTCACCGCCGACTCGCTGGTTGCCTGGATCGACGGAGAGCGGGTGGTGAGTGTCGCCCGGCAGGGACATGCCTTCGCAGTTCGCCCGGAAGTCCGGCTCTCCCGGCCGCTGGGGATCTGTTCCTGGTATACCACCGCTGGTCTCAAAAATATCCGGGCCCGATCACTGGTGCCCGGAAGACGGTTTTAGAGCCCTTAAAATTCCTGCCCACAATGCAAGTATTACTTATGTGGTTTAGGGAGGACCCTGTGAACAAGGTGAACAAATGATCTGCCATACGTTTTCCGGGTAGCATCCGGAAAGGATTTGCCCCTCTTTCTGATTGTTAGCTCATTTCAATACAAGTAACCACTCCTAACATTCCTCCCTTTCTCCAGTCATTGTTGTAAATCAATACTGTTCTGACGGGTTTCCTGACTCAGATTGATACTAGTATTCAGTCCGCTTCCGAACAAAAGTATCCCAGGGATTTTCCCCCTGCAGGTTTTTCATGGAATAGTGGCAATCCGTAATTATCGGTTCATCCTCCGCCACCACCAGCGTACGGTGGAATTTCTCATTTTCGCATGCGGTGGTTTGGATTGTTTCCGGTGATATGCTGCCTGGAAAATAATTTCCGATCATGGGTTGATACTCTCTTCCCGAACTTTTATAATAAATACACAGTAGCAAAAAATATTAGCAAAGTTTGGTGAAATTTACCGTCCTGTCCAGAACGTTCACGGGATGTGACTGTTTGATTGTAGGTAGTAGTACGGAGTATGCGATGAGGGAAGGCTGTAATCACACATGGTGCCTCAGCTGGTCACATATTAAAATGGAAGCGTTGCCCACTGTGTGAGGCAATCAGTGTATCTACCGCCGGACTGGCGGTTGGACACTGCCTGGTGATTTCTCCGCTGAAGAAGTTTGATTACCTCGTCCTGCGAATGAAGAAGAAACGTATCGTTTGCATGTATATCCACATGTGACGTTTTCAGTAATACATGAATATACAGTGTGTGGAAATTGTCATGTCACTGAGAGTATGTATTTTGGACTCTGCTTTCGAGTCGTTTTTACACCCAACCTGACATCCGTGCAGGTCGGTTAACCAGTGTAGGGACTATTTTAGTCCAGGGCCGTGACGGTTGTGGTAGTGGGTTTTTGCGCCATTGATTAGCCATCCGGCTTCTGTCGGTTTCTGCCGTTGTATCTCCGGCGGAGAACCTCGGGATTCCATTCGGCTGAGTAACAACAGGTACAGTGGGTTGATTCATATGGCCGGTAACAATAACGGGAAATTCCTTTTGGAGCTGACATCGTCACCTGGGGTGAGGTTGTGGCCTCCCTGAGATGGTCTGCTGAGGTCCGTTGTGGTTCGGTTTTGTTTCCACCGGACACGGCTCAGTAGCGCAAGGAGAGAAAAAAGTATTGTATATCGAACAACAGGTAAAAAATGCTCAAAGAACCTGCTGTGGCAACCTACCAATGGTAAAGGAGAGGTAGGCATGAAAAAGAGAATACCTTATGCATATATCATATTAGTTATTTTCGGGCTTTTATTTCCGGCAACCGGGGTTTTTGCTCAGACCACCGGGAAAATTGCCGGCCATGTGTCCGATGCGGAGACCGGTGAACCGTTGCCCGGTGTTAATATAGTGATCGTCGGTACCAATCAGGGTGCGGCGACGGATCAGGACGGCGATTACTTTATTATCAATATTGAACCGGGAACGTATTCTGTCCGAGCCTCTATGATCGGATACGCCGAAGTGACGCAGACCGGAGTGGATGTTCAAACCAGCCATACTACGCCGGTCGATTTTCACCTGCAAACTCAGGCCATCGCGGGACAATCGGTGACCATCCAGGCCCAGCGGGAAGTTGTGGAGAAGGATGTTTCATCGAGTAAAATCACCACCGCGGCGGCTGAAGTTACCCAGCAGACCCCGGCTATCCGAAGCCTAGAAGATTATGTCGGCACACTTGCCGGAGTAGAAGGTTTCAGCGTTCGGGGTGGCGATGTGAGCCAGACGAAGTTCATGGTGAATGGTTTGACCTCAGTAGATAACAGAACGAACACTCCTTTGCAGATGGTGAATCTAAGCGCCATCAAAGAGCTGAGTGTGGTCAAAGGCGGCTTCAGCGCCGAATATGGAAATCTCCGTTCCGGATTAATCAATGTCGTCACCAAGTCTGGATCACCGGACAAATACGATGCGACGGTAGAATTCAGATATACCCCACCTCATTTAAAGCATGGTGGAATATCCGTGTTTGATCCCAATAATTTTTACCTCAGACCATATCTGGATCCGCAGGTCGCCATGAAAGGTACAGACCAATGGCCGGAGGAAGTGCGAAATCAGTACCGGTCATTTGAAGGATGGGAAGAATATGCGAAACATAACGATAAGCTGACGCCGCAGCAGGCCTTGGAACACTTTAAGTGGATCATGCGGGTTGAGGGCAGCGACAGTCTTGCCCCGGCAGGTTATGGCGGACCACCCCGGTCCGGATCTTATGGGGATAAACCCGATTGGTTGTTCGACGGAAGTCTGGGGGGACCGGTCCCTTTGCTCGGGAAACACTTGGGCAATATGACCTTCTTTCTCTCCCATCGGTCGAATTGGGAGATGTTTGCCATGCCCGAGCTCCGGCAGTACTATAAGGATCGAAATACCGATCTTAAGTTAAGTTCCCGGATCACGCCTTCTCTGCGATTGAGAATCGAGGGGATGTTCGGCGTCATTAATTCCATCTCGCCCTATACCGGTTATAGCGCGGCTCACGGGATCAGTTATTATACCAATGGTAGTGCGAATCTGGGTGATGTCGGGGGGGCGTACAACCCCTTCAGCAGGGTTCCAATTGATATCTATCGAAATCTGATCGGAGTGAATTTAAAACATGTCCTGAGTGACGCAACCTTCTATGATTTTAGCGTTTCCCAAACCAACATCACAAACCGGGGCGGGATGTTTGAGCCCTGGCACTGGCGGGATACCACCACCGTCCGGAAATTCGGACAAGTCCCGGTGGATGAAATCCCCTATGGGTTCGATTGGACCGCCGGGCGCGTCCGGGCTGTGAATGGCATGGGGTATAATTCGGTCGTGAGCGGATGGGATTCCTCCGCCGTCTCCACGTTTAATGCAAAATTTGATCTGACCAGCCAGGTGACCAAGACTCATCAGCTGAAGACCGGATTCGAATTCAATTACGATGATATGTCGACTTATGGCCGTGGTATCGTCTGGGATTTGCAGAAATCTTCGACCAAGATTAAATGGCATCATTATCCGTGGCGGATAGGGGCTTACTTGCAGGATAAGATCGAATTTCAGGGGTTGATCGCAAATGTCGGGGTCCGGATGGATTACTTTAACCCGAACACGGTCTGGTACAATACAAACCGGTATTCCAAATATTTTACTCCGACCCTGGAGGATCAGCTTACCTCAAAGGCCGAAAATTCGCAGGCTCAAAGCCATATGAAAATCAGTCCGCGTCTGGGTATTTCTCACCCAATTACCGAGAACGCAAAGTTGTTCTTTAATTACGGGCACTTTTATTCATTGCTTCCTTCCGCGGATTTGTTTGAAATCAATTATAGTAATGAATACCGGGGAATTTCCTTTATTGGCAATCCTTCGGCGGACATGCCGAGAACGGTGGCGTACGAACTGGGAGCGGACTTTGGCCTGGCAGATATGTTCATGCTCCGGATTGCGGGTTACTACAAGGATATTACCGATCAGGCCGCAAATGTCGGCTATGTCGGATATGACCGGCTGGTGAATTACAGCACCGTTAAAAATACTAATTACCAGGATATCAAAGGCTTTGAGCTGCGCCTGGAAAAACGGTTCGGGAGCTGGCTCACCGGCTGGGTTAATTATGATTACCGGGTGACCACTTCCGGGTATATCGGGCGCCGGTATTACTACGAAAATCCCATGGAACAGCGGTTGTACGGATTACAGAATCCCTATCAGGAGCGGCCGTTGCCCCAGCCCGTAGCCCGGGCCAATATCCAGTTGCATTCCCCCCGGAATTTCGGACCGCGCATTGCCGGCGTGCGGCCCCTGGGCGGGTTGCTGCTCAGCGGATTGTTTACCTACCGGGCGGGTGGTTATTTCACCTGGGATCCGTTAAGCACCTACGAGCTGACGAATAACCAGCAGTGGAAAGCCACGAAGTATCTCGATATGCGTATCGCCAAGTCTGTGGATTTGGGTGGGCCGGTGGTCGACCTGTTCCTGGATATCGATAATCCTTTTCACCTGAAAAATTTAAATCAGCTGGGGTTTTACAATGGCACCGACCGGGAAGATTACCTGAAATCGCTCCATTTACCGCAGTACCAGGGGGAGGAATACCAGGCACAAGGCCTGACACCCGGCCACGATCAACCCGGCGATATCAAGAGTAAAGATAAACCGTATATCGATATGCCCAATCGAAAATTCCTGACGTTCACCAACCCGACTGTGTGGACATTGGGGATTCGGGTGAATCTGTAACGACAAACGCTGGTTTGTACTGTGAAAGAGTGGCTAAAAAGAGAGGTTGTACTTATGTATAGAATACGAAATATAAACAAGATACTGTATGCGAGTGTCTTTGTATTCCTGATGTTGTTTATAGCCTATCCGGTTAAAGCCATTGTCACCAAATGGATCGAGGTGGGGAAGATCCGGGCACGGGTCTTCGATTCCGGAATTCAGAACGAAGTCCGGAGCCCGTATTTCTATTATGACTTTGATTATTTCGGAAAAGAAAACATTAACTCGATTGCGTATATGTTTGCAGCGAGTGACTGGAAGGATCCGGCGGGAAACGTTCACCCGGTGAAGATGGCAGGAACAGGGCATGTGTTCTCCGATGAAGAACGACTGACCATTCCGATTCCGGATAAAAATGACGTCTATATCCATCGATATATGCGCTATACGCCCCCCTCCATTAAGGTGAACGGGGTAGAACTCTCGAATCCCTGGCCAAAGGAAGGGGACGAGGTTGCCCCGAAAAAAATTAAGGGCTCCGCGGATGTGATGGTGGAATCCCGGTTTAATACCGCCCTCGGTTTAACGGTCCATCAGCGGGTTTTCGGTTGGAGTCAGAAAAATCATGATGATTATATTCTGTATGACTGGACAGTCATCAATACCGGGAACATTGACAAGGATCCGGAGATCGAGTTGTCGGAGAACACCATTAACGGGCTGTATTTCTGGCGTGTCTTACGGGAATTCTGGTGGCAACGGACCTGGTATAGCGCTTACGGTCAGCATATCGGTGACAGCTTGCGTATGGCCTACATGTATCCGTCCCGATCTCCCAGCCCGGATTTTGACGATTTAGGCGATCCGGATCCGGTGTTGGGCTTTTTGGAACGGCCAGGCTTCGTGGGAGAAGCGATGTTGTATTTTCCGCAATCCGTCGCGTACGATGCCAAAGATGATTCCACGCAGCCCCGGATGACGGCCTGGGGGAATAGTGAGTCTTCCTGGAATAAGGTCCCGCCGACCATGATGAGTGAATCGGATCAATTATTCTTGTACGATGTCATGCAAAATGGCTACGGACCGCCTATTCAGGATGCCAATGTGTATTCCAATACGCATCATGCCGTCCCGTTTGATCATCGGAATATCAAGCATGAGACAGACGTACCATGGTGGAATTATCAGGGGATTGATATGAAATCCTCCGGACCTCTCAACAATTTTCAGAAAGGAGATTCGATCCGGATTGTCTGGGCCACCGTGCGCAATAGTATCTCCACCGAAAAAGCATGGGAAGTCGGCCAGGATTGGGTGAACGGAACCGCTACCTGGAATGGCTCGCCCGATGCGCCTGATTTGGCGGAATACTACCCGGCCTATGACCGGTTTAACGGCCTCGCTCCCACACCGAATGATCGGGCGAAAGACCGGTGGATATTAAGCGGAAGGGATTCGTTATTCCAGAGTGCCTGGAATGCCCAGCAGAATTTTGATCAGGGGTATAACGTTCCTCTCCCGCCAGTACCGCCTGATCTCTCGGTGAATTCGAAACCCAACCGGATTGAAGTCAAGTGGACGGACGATAACAGATCCCCGGATGATGATCTGTCACCGGATCCGGCGGGATATCGGGTGTATCGGGCGCGGGGAAACCCCAATCCTCAGGTCATCGAAGGGAGATTAATCGGCCGGTGGAAAAATATATTCGAATGTGGGCAGGGGACCGGCCGGCCCATTCAGTATAGTTTCGATGACACGACGGCTTTACGGGGTGAAAATTATTACTATTACGTTACGGCGTTTGATGACGGCGTCGGGAACGCCAGTGTGAATGGGAAGGATCTAGGGGTTCTGGAGAGTGGGAAATATCTGGCCCGCACGACCCAGCCCGCTTCGTTGTTACGGGAACCGCAGACTTCTCTGGATGGCGTCGCCATTGTCCCCAATCCATTTCATGTCAATGCAACACAGGTCCAGTTTCCCGGCGCTCCGAATAAGATAGTGTTTGAGGAGCTTCCCGCCGAATGTACTATCCGGATTTATTCGGAGAGCGGTGATCTTGTGAGGACCATTCAACATACCGATGGCTCGGGTGATGAGTCCTGGGGAGTAAATGCCGACACCTACCAGACCACCAACACCGGTCAGGTGGTGGTGAGCGGCATTTATATCGCTCACATTTCAACCCCGGATGGCCAGAGCCGAAATATCAAGTTTATCATCATCCGGTAGCATAATGCCAGAAGAGCAAATCGAATGGTGTTGAATAGATAACGTTTGGAGAGCTTGTAATGAAACAGTTAAAAATACTCGTTGTGATATCAGCGCTGCTGCTGTGTGGAGTGGAGCCGGCAGACGCCGTTATTAAAAAAGTCGCCCAGACCGGCTATCAATTTTTAAAAATTGATATGGCGGCGCGCCCCGCAGCTATGGGGGGAGCGTATACGATGGTCGGCCAGAATGCCTCCGCCCTGTTTTATAATCCCGCCGGGATGGCACGAATGCAGTCGAGCCTGGATTTTTTCGCCAATCGTACCTCCTGGATTGCTGATATCAATTACAATGCCGGAGCGATCGCAAAAAACTTGGGGAATGTAGGGGTCGTTGGGTTGAGTTTTGTCTCGGCAGACTATGGGCAAATCACCGGTTACCGGGTGGATCCCACTGCCAACAAAGGGTTTCAGTCCACGGGAAATATCGATGTGAGTGCGTACGCGGTAGGGGTGGGGTATTCCCGGGCCCTGACTAATAAATTTTCTGTCGGCGGACAGATAAAGTATACCCGCCAGTATTTGGGAGAGACGGTACTCAATCAGGAAGGTAAGACCGTAAAAAACCAGACCGGCGGTCTCGCCTATGATTTTGGTACGGTGTACTATCCGGGTTGGAAATCCTTTCGGATGGGCATGAGCATCCGGAATTTTTCAAAAGAATTCCAGTACGCGGAGACGCCTTTTGACCTGCCCCTGACGTTCCGAATCGGATTTGCTATGGATATGTTGGATTTGGTCGGTTCCCATCCCAACAACAATCTGGTGCTCAGCGTGGATGCACTCCATCCCAGAGATTGGACCGAACGGGTGCAATTCGGGGCCGAATATAATTATGCGGATTTACTTTTCCTGAGGGCCGGCTATAAGGCGAATTATTCTTCGGAAGGATTGAGTCTGGGTTTTGGGGTACATTATGACCTGGCCGGGATCAATTTGAAAGTAGATTATTCTTATTCTCAGGCAGGGGTATTTAACGGCGTGAGCAGACTGACGCTCGGGGGATCGTTTTGATGCCTGCTCATGGGAGACGGGGTCGGCACTTTGAGTCGGCTGGAGACCGAACTCTATACTGACGATCCGAAAACGAGTCAATCGGGAAAAGGTTGGCATGAGCAACAGCAAAGAATGCCAACCTTTTCTTTATTTCTCCGTCAGAATATCATATTATTAGGGGTCGTATATTTAGCATGTTAATTTAGCAGAAAGCTTATAACCGAAGCACCGGTATTGTGATTTTGCTCTGCATCGGCGGCGCCGACAGCAGGATGAAATAGACGAAGGTGAAAAACAGAGAGTGGAACCAGGAAAGACGAACCGACCGGTAAGGAGAAGCCGGTGTATTCTGTGGGAGTTGTCAAATCGATGGATATCGGGCCGTCCGGTACAAGACCGGAGATTCCCTTTCCTCAGTTTTCTTTTTGCTTTTTATCCTCTTCCATTCGTGAAATTTCACACATCGATCGGTGCCCGGTGATGCCGGCGATGGAAAATATCATTGGAAAGTGATTGATAACGGCTAGAGATAATCGGGATAGAGGAGCGCACGATGAGCAGAAAAACAACCATGAACAGGAGAACATTTTTAAAGACGGCATTGCTGACTGCAGGAGCGGTCTCCGTGGTGCCCCGGCATGTCTTGGGAGGCACCGGTTTTATTCCCCCCAGTGATGAACTCACCAAGGCCGTCATCGGGGTCGGTGGAATGGGGAAGAACCATTTGACTTATCCCGGCTCCCGGTTAGTTGCGGTGTGCGACGTAGATCAGAATCATCTGGATCAGGCTATGCTTATTGGGGGTGAAGGAGTGGATGGGTATACCGATTTCCGGGAGGTCCTGGCGCGCCCGGATATCGATATCGTGCACATTCCCACCCCGCCGCATTGGCACGCACTCATTTCAGTGGCAGCGGCCGAAGCCGGTAAGGATATCTGGTGTGAAAAACCCATGACCCGGACCATCGGAGAAGGGAAGAAAGTCGTCAAAGCCGTCCAGGAAAACGGCCGGATTTTTCGTATCAACACCTGGTTCCGGTTCCGCAGCACCTTCTACGGTTTCGGAACCGAGGTCAAGCCGATTAAAAAGTTGGTGATGAGCGGGATGTTGGGGTGGCCGCTCAAGGTGGTAATTAACGCCAGTACCGGGTTCAACTGGAAATTTTACTGGCGGGGGAAGACGAATTTACAGCCCGAGTGGGTCCCGAAAGCCCTGGATTATGATTTCTGGCTGGGACCTGCGCCGTTCAGGCCTTATAACCACGAGCACGTGCATCAGGTGTTCCGGGGTTACTGGGACTATGACGGTGGCGGCCTGGGGGACATGGGGCAGCATTATCTGGATCCGGTCCAGTATCTCCTGGATAAGGATCACACCAGCCCGGTGGAGATCGAAGCGGACGCTCCCCAACAACATCCGTACGCGGTCGGGACCTGGCATGAAATCCGGATGAAATATGCCGACGGCTGTGAAATCATTCTGGACGGCGACAACAAATATACCGATGCTCCGTTCCTGGAAGGCCCGGAGGGCAAATTATTCCCGCATTTCGAGTCGGATATCCCGGACCTGAAGCAAAAACTGGCGGCCTTTCCGGATCCGGAACCACAGGTGACCGATTTTGCGGAAGCTGTTCGCACCCGGCATAACTTTGCGCTGGACGAGGTGAAGGCCTATCATTCCTGTACCCTGGTCAACCTGGGGAAAATCGCCGTGCAGCTGGGACGCCGGTTGGAATTCGATCCCGAGGCGCAGATGTTCGTGAATGACGAGGAGGCAAATAAATTCATCGATCAGCCGATGCGCGCTCCCTGGCAGATATAAACGGGGCCGGTGATGAAAAAGAACTTGAAACTGACGAGGAAAATTATGAAACGCACCATCCATACAATCGTACTGCCTTTCCTGATAGCGCTGCTGGCGGGGTGTGCCTCCACGTCCACTACCAGCACGACCCAGGAAGCCACCCGAACCGATTATTTTCACAGTGCACATCCTCCGTTCTATAAGCTGCTGGCCAAGGTGCCGGCGGAAAACGGCCAGCAGCGGGACTCCGTGAATGCCGCCCTCCTGGCACTGGGCCCGCAGGGACTCACCCGTCTCGCCGGGATGGTATTACCTGCCGGTATCGGTGATGACTCCAGGGCGCGGTTCGCCTTGGGCGAACTCACGAATTACGTCGCGCAGCGGGGAACAGGGGCCCAGCAACAAATGCTGGAATCCGTGTTTTTGCAATCGTTACGGGCTGCGGATGACTGGGAAGTCAAAGCCTTTTTCATCCGGCAGCTGGAAACCGCGGGCGGCGCGGCATCCGTGCCGGTATTAACCGAATATCTGCAGGATGAAAAGCTGGCCGATCCCGCCATCAAGGCACTGGTGGCCATTCATCGTCCGGAAGCGGCGCCCCGGTTAATCGCCGCACTGCAGGCGTCGAGTAACGACGGGGCGATCCGGTACATCAACGCGTTAGGGGCATTGCGGGTCCGGGAAGCCGCGTCCGAGCTTCGCACCCTGGCCGGGAGCCAGAACGATGCTGTTCAGCTGGCGGCCCTCAACGCACTGGCCCGGATAGGAGATCCAGCGGCGGCAGATCTCTGCGTGCAGGCCCTGCAGACAAACAATTCCTACCGCCGGGCCCAAATAACAGCCGCCTATTTATCACTGGGGGAACGGCTTGCCGGAACCGGCAGTGCCGATCCTGCCGGGCAGATATTCCGGAACGTGCTGGCATCCGACGTCGGGACCGGGGAGGCCAATGCCCGATCCCGGGCCCTGGCCGGCCTGGTGAGCCTGGAGGGCGCAGAAGCAAATGACGCCCTGCTGGAGGCCATCAATGAGCAGAATAAACAGGTCCGGATGGCGGCGCTCGCCCTGGCCCGCGATCTTCCCGGCCAGGAAATTACCGCCCGGTGGACCGGTAAATTGAGTTCGGCGGATCCGGTGCGGCAGATGGAAATCCTGAACATGCTCGGGAAACGGGGCGATGCCGCAGCTTTACCCGCCGTGCTGGATCAACTGAATTCATCCGACCAGGCCGTGCGCATGGCGGCGGTGAGCAGTGCGGTCCGGTTAGATGGGGGTGAGGCGGCGTCGGCACTGATCTCCCGGCTGGGAAAGGCAGACTCTTCGGAGGAAATAAATGCTATCCAAACGGCTCTGCTGGAGATTCCGAATCAGGATCTCCTTCCAGCGGTGAAGTCCGGCTTGCAGTACGCTCCGTCCGGCGCCCAGGTGGTGCTGCTGGATCTCCTCGGCGAACGCCGAGCGAGTGACTACAAAGAAACCGTGTTTCAGTACGCACAGCAAGGGCCCCAAGCGGTTCGCAGCCAGGCGATCACTGCCTTGGGCGCCGTGGCTGCCCCGGAGGACTTATCCCGGGTCATCACCCTGATGCTCAACACCGGCTCTGGCGCTTTGCGGACGGCCGCTCAACGGGCAGCGGTGCAAATCGCCGGGAATTTGCCGGAGGAGCAGCAGCAGGTGAGTTCGTTTACCACGGCATTGGCATCGGCGTCCTCCCAGGGAAAAGTAACGCTGCTGCAGGCAGTGGGGCAGTTGAAAAGCCAGGCGGCACTGCACGTATTAACTGACAACGTCAGGAATTCCAACAACCAGGTGAGCGATGCCGCTATCCGGGCATTGGCGGATTGGCAAACGCCGGACGCGATTCCCGCCCTGATGGACATCGTAAAGGGGAACCATTCCCTGTCGCACAAAGTCCTGGCTATCCGGGGGGCCATCCGATTGCTGCCCCAGGCGGATCTCCCCATGGATGAGAAGGTGCAGCGGTATCAGACAGTAATGTCTCTGGCGCCACGCCCCCAGGAAAAGCGCATGGTACTGGGCGGGCTGGCCAATCTGAACAGCCCGGAGGCGCTCCAGGCCGTCGTTCAATATCTGGACGATGAGGACTTGCAATCCGATGCGGCCATGGCCGTGGTGAACTACGCAGGCCGGGTACCGGACAACCGGGGCAAACTGGTCGCCTCGCTGATATCCCAGGATGTGCTGGCACAGGTGGTGGATGGACAAACCGCCGCCCGGATCCGGAACATCGTCCGGCAGCGGACCATGAATCAACCGCCGGAGGGATTCGAGGCGCTCTTCAACGGCGAAGACCTCTCGGGGTGGCAGGGCATTATCGATGATGGCAATCCGGTGAAGAAGCGGCAAATGACCCACATGGAGCTGATAAAGGCACGGGTAAAAGCCGACAGCGTGATGCGGGCACAGTGGCACGTGGAAAACGGGGTGTTATCCTATGACGGCGGCGGATTTCACAGCCTCCGGACCATCAAGGAATACCATAATTTCGAAATGTATGTGGACTGGAAAATCCAACCGGGCGGGGACAGCGGGATTTATCTCCGGGGCGTCCCCCAGGTGCAGATCTGGGATGTCAACGAAAACCCGGTGGGATCCGGCGGACTGTACAATAACAAGAATCATCCCAGCGATCCCCTAATGGTTGCGGATAATCCGCCCGGCGAGTGGAATACTTTCCATATTAAGATGGTGGATGACCGGGTGACGGTCTGGTTGAACGGGCAACTGGTGGTCGACAACGTGGTGCTGGAGAATTACTGGGAACGGGAGAAACCCGTGTACCGGGAAGGCCCCATCTGGCTGCAGGCGCACCACTCCCATTTATCGTTCCGGAATGTTTTCATCAAGGAACTTCCCGGGAAAAAGCGGTTATACTCCGGTCCTTTGTTTAACGGCAAAGATCTCAGCGGGTGGGAGGTCGTAGGGGCCGACAACAACACCTGGCATGTGGAAGACGGCATCCTCTACACGGAAGGAGAGGGAGGCGGCTGGCTTTCCACGGATCGAATGTACAGTAACTTCAAACTCAGTCTGGAATTCCGGGTGCCGGCCGGCGGCAATAGCGGGGTTTTTCTCCGCGCCCCCCACCGGGGTGATCCGGCTTACAGCGGGATGGAAATCCAGGTGCTGGATGATTATGCCGATCGATACAGCAATCTGGAGCCCTGGCAGTATTGTGGAAGTATCTATAAGGTCCAGGCACCTACCAAACGGGTGACCAAACCGGCCGGAGAATGGAACAAATATGAAATTCTCTGTGACGGCCCGGTTGTGAAAATCCGGCTGAACGGGGTGTTGATTAACGATGCCAACCTGATTCAGCACATGGATAAAACCGATACGCATCCCGGAATCAAGCGCCGGGCCGGCTATATCGGCTTACAGAATCACAGCACCCGGATCGACTACCGGAATATTCAGATCACCGAATTGGAGTGAAAGAACGTGATCCCCGGCCCGGATTCTCCCCGGGCCGGGGAATTTCCAGGTACGAATCGTATTTCTCCGATTGATTCATCGTCGAAATGCAGTTATAATAACAGGGCGTTCTGACGAAAATTCACTGTGAAAAAAATATGTTCGGAGTAAACCATAAACATCGAGCCGGGCTCGAGCTGCGGGGTTGAATGTGAGTAGGCTGAATCGATCCACCATGTTTATCTTGTTACTGCTTCTCTTCTTTTCCGGGTGCCAGTCCGCACCCCCGCCTTCCTCAGAAGGCACACAGCATAATGGCGTAACGGAGCAATCCCTGTTTGACGGCCAGACGCTCAACGGCTGGGAAATCACTCCGTGGACCTACCGGGGACCCGTGGAGGTGCAGGATAGCACCATCCGCCTGGGGCAGGGGCATGAATGCACCGGCGTAACCTGGACCCAAAATTTTCCCAAGACGAACTACCGGGTGGATCTGGACGCCATGCGGGTAGAGGGGAACGACTTTTTCTGTGGGATGACCTTTCCGGTGGGCGACGAATTCTGTACGCTGGTGATCGGTGGCTGGGGAGGCACCCTGGTGGGATTGAGCAGTATCGACGGCCTGGATGCTTCCGAAAACCAAACCGGCACCCTGCGGAATTACCACGATAATCGCTGGTATCACGTGCGGCTGCAGGTGACCCCGGATAGCATCAACGCCTGGGTGGGCAATGACCAAATCGTCGAGTTCGCCATTGAAAACCACCGGCTGTCATTGCGGATGGAAGTGCTGTGGTCCAGACCGTTCGGGATCTGTTCCTGGCGGACCAAGGCGGCGCTGAAAAACATTGTGGTTCGCTACCCGCTGAAACAAGAGTCTGGGGTACCTGAATTTATTGAGCAGTGAAAGGACCACTCCGATGGCGGGTGGGTTTAAAATCCGGCTGGTGTAAGGGAATAAAAATCTGCAAAGAGTAGATAAGTAATTTCATGGAAGTAGCAGAGAAGAGGGAGGGCGGACCATGTTGAAAGTTGGAATTGTTGGGTTCGGATTTATGGGACGAATGCATTTTCGCTGGTGGAACCAGCTGGAAGGCGCGAAAGTGACCGCGATTTGTGATGCGAACCCCAACATCCAGGAAGATATCAAAAAGCCCGTCGGTAACATTGCCGGCGCCTCAGCGGAGGTAAATTTCGACGAGATCGCTTTGTTTTCTGATTTCGAGGAGATGCTTCAAGAGGGAGACATGGACGCGATTTCCCTCACCTTGCCGACCTACCTGCATGCGGAAACCACCCAAAAGGCATTGCGGGCAGGGTACCATGTTCTGTGTGAGAAACCCATGGCCTTGACTGTGGAGGAGTGTGACCAGATGGTTCAGGCCGCCGAGGAGAGCGGGAAAGTGCTGCTGATCGGGCAGTGCCTCCGCTTCTGGCCGGAATATACCAAGGCCCGGGCCATCGTCGAAAGCGGGCAATACGGCAAACTGCTGGCCGCCAGTTTCAGGCGGCTGGGCGCGCCGCCCGACTGGGGACAGGATGACTGGTTCAAGAAGGTACAGCTGAGCGGCGGGCTGGCGCTGGATTTACACATTCACGATGCGGATTTCATCCACTATTTATGCGGCATGCCGGAGGCGGTGGACGGCTGTGCCACCACCGGGCCGCAGGGGGAATTGTTGCACATGAGCGCCCATTATTTCTATCCGGACCACCACATGATCTCCGCCGAAGCCAGCTGGGTGATGTCGAGTTCCTTTGGTTTTGAAATGAGTTTCAACCTGATGCTGGAACACGCCACCCTGGTGTTTACCTCCGGTGAAGACAACGGATTGCAGGTCTTTCCGGACGACGCGGAGCCGTACACACCGGAACTGGCGGAGCACGACGGATATTACTGGGAGATCGACCACTTCTCCAGGCTGGCCCGGGGACAGGCGGTTCCGGAAGTCAGCACCCCACAGCAGTCGCGCGATTCTATCCGGCTGGTGCTGGCTGAAGTTGAATCCATCGAAAAATCGAAACGCATCACCTTGGTTTGAAACGTGAACAGTGTAAAAACCACGGAGAGAGTAATCCATGGCAACCACAGGGACTTGGCCGGTTGGAGTCTGTACCTGGTCATTGCAGATGGGTATTACCGATGTCGCCGATACGCTCGATGATCTGGGCGTGACGCATGTCCACCTGGCGGCCGGACCGGCCGTTGAGCCGGAAGGCGGACAATATATTGCGGTGGTGAAGGAACAAGCGTGGACCATCACCGCCACCATGATCGATTTTCCCCAGGAGGATTATTCCACGCTGGAGACCATCCGGAAGAGCGGGGGAGTGGTTCCCGACCAGTTCTGGCCTGCGAACCGGGAGCGTTTCCTGCAGGCGGCGGAGGTGACGGCCCGGCTTGGGGTGCCGTTTCTCTCGATGCATGCCGGTTTTCTCGAACCGGAAGCACCGGCGGCGGCCGATAAAGTCCGGGAACGCATCGTGATCCTGGCGGATGCTTCCGCCGCTCAGGGGATTACGCTGCTGCTGGAAACCGGCCAGGAAACCGCCGAAGAGATGCGGGAATTCCTGGAGGCACTGGATCACCCGTCTCTCGGCGTCAATTTCGATCCGGCCAATATGATCCTCTACGATAAGGGGAACCCGGTGGAGGCCGTGCACACGCTGGCGCCCTGGATCAAGCACGTGCATGTCAAAGACGCTCTCTATACCCGGAAGCCGGGCACCTGGGGAACCGAAGTGCCCTGGGGAGAAGGGGAAGTCGACGATCAGGCGTTTCTCCGGACACTGCAAGAGATGAACTACTCCGGCGCCCTGGCGATCGAACGGGAAGCCGGCAATCAACGCGTCAGCGATATTCGGTCGGCCATCGAACAGCTGGTGTAAACCGTAATCCACGGGAAGGTATGGACTGAAACAGCAAAGGAGAGGATAATGACCACGACTACACGGCTACAGTTATGGCTCATGATGTTTGGGGAGTACTTCGTATGGGGGGCCTGGTACGTTACCATCGGAAATTACATGGCGACTCTCGGCATGTCCGATATCATCTATTGGGCTTATACGGTGGGTCCCATTGGCGCGATTGTCGCCCCGTTTTTTCTGGGCATGATCGTGGACCGGTTTTTCCCCACCGAAAAGGTGTTAAGCGCCTTGCACCTCACCGGGGGCGTGGCCATGTTTTTCGCGCCGTTTATGGCCACCCGGAATGCGACGCTCTTTATTATAATGCTGTTAATTCACAATCTGTGTTATATGCCCACCATAGCCCTCACCAATTCTCTGGCTTTTCATCACATGACCGATCAGGCCAAGGAATTTCCCGTGATCCGGGTGCTGGGCACCATCGGCTGGATAATCGCCGGGATATTCGTCAGCGGGATTTTACACGCCGATCAGACGGCCATTCCGCTGCGGGTGGCCGGGATCGCCGGGTTGTTTATGGGCGTGTATAGTTTGAGCCTGCCGCATACGCCGCCTCCTTCCAAGGGAGAAAAGATGTCCGTGCGTGATATCCTGGGATTGGATGCCTTAAGCCAGCTCAAGAGCCGCTCTTTTATCGTATTTATTCTCGCGTCGTTTCTGATTACCATTCCGCTCTCGGCCTATTACTCCTACGGGCCGGTGTTCGCAAACGCCGCCGGGATCGAAAACCCCGCCTATCTCATGCAGTTCGGCCAGTGGGGAGAAGCCGTGGTGATCCTGCTGATTCCGATCTTTTTCCGGTGGTTGGGGGTCAAACGAATCCTCATGGTGGGGATGCTGGCCTGGATCTTACGGTACGGGTTTTTTGCCGCCGCCGCACCCAACGGTATTTTCTGGATGATCCTGGTAGGCATTCTGCTGCACGGCATATGTTACGATATGTTCTTTATCTCCGGGCAGATCTACGTGGACCAGATTTCCACCAAGGCGATCCGGGGACAAGCCCAGGGATTTTTAACCCTCATGACGTACGGACTGGGTATGCTGGTCGGGTTTCTGGTGTCCGGCTGGCTGTTTAACGGGATCGTCACCGGACAGGTCATGGAGGCCATGCGGCAATGGCAGTGGTTCTGGATAGTGCCCGCCATCTTCGCCGGACTGGTGCTGATCTTCTTCACGCTGTTCTTCCAGGAAAAACCCACTCCGTCCGGAGAAAAAGCCTCAGCGGTTGTCTAGTAGTACCGAAACGATCTCATACATGACTCCCGGAACCCATGAAGACCGGTTCCGGGGAGCCATGTGTGCGCCCTGATACGCCACCGTATTCTTGGTGTTCGAGGTCTTTATCAGAAAAGAGGCACGGAGGTGGAGAATCACTGTGCGATCATGGTAAAAACAGAACGGCAGGCATTGCCCGTCTCCGCGCAACAACCAGAGGGGAGGGCGGATAAACGTTCAGAAAACCGAAGAGAGGCCACCGGGATGATTATTGGACTTCTCCCCGGGACCCGGACTGAAGCACCGGGCGAAGGTCGTACCCTTCCCGGAGGACTGTCGTGATGTTGGAACGAATAAAGACTCGAATCGAATCCACCGGAATCGTGTAGGTGATTCCGTAATCGATTTTCTGCTGCAGCTTCACGTAGGTGTCGCCGGTATAGGGCATGCTGGGATCGTACAGGGTGGTTTCCCACTCTTCTTCCGGGACCAGGAGGTTGGTATATTCACCGGACGCGGAACTGGCTAATCCCACCAGTTCCACATTCGGCAGCCCATCCCGGATCGCCACGACGACCCCACCGCTCATTCCGCGATTGAAGAGGGCATCGACCAGGAACTGGGAGGTGGAGGGCGAATGGGGCTGGCTGACCATTCCGGAAGTGACCATTTTCTTACCTTTTGGAAAGCCTGCAATAAACACCCGGGAACCCCATTGTAAATTTGCGGTCTTGCCGAAGCGAAATGGAAACACCGGAATTTTTCTGGGCTCAGATGACGCGAAAACCCCGCCCACCAACGCCAGGTCGTTCCGGGGATCTATGGCAAGGATGCTTAAACTTTGTTCCTTTATCCTGGAAAACTGGGGGATAAAGTTATGCTGCCGTATTTTAAACGCCACGCTTCGAACAAACTCGGTGGGGTTCTGGCTGCCCTCTTCCCGGAAGTAGCGGAGCGAGGTGTCCGGGGCGCTCAGGACGTGGGCACAGGTCAGCAGCGCCACCTGTTTCTGGCTGGCGTATAGCACCGTCGCCGTCCCCAATACGGAAGAGTTGTAGATGACCGTTTGCACGGCCCGGTTTCGAAAAGAGTCTTCCCGGATATCCTGTAAGGTGACCCGGGAATCCTCGGAGAAGACAAAGCCGGAATAATAGGCCACGGAATTGATGCTGTATATACTGCCCAACACGTTTTCCAGCATCCCCGAAATCTCCTCCCGGGGATAAATCGTGTCGTATTTCCCATCTCTGGGGAGAGGATTTGTGAGCTCGTACATCGTCTTCTGGCAGGAAATCAGCCATCCCGAACCCGCCAGCCAACAAAGCAGGAGGAAAATACCGGCTCGTTTCATCGGTCATCCGTCGTTTTTCCAAGTACGATCAGTAGCGCAAACACATCTTGAAAATATAATATTCCGGTGGACAATTCCAGATGAAACTCCGGACTTCTCCGGAAGGGAGGGAGAACGCCGAATCGTTCTTGGCTTGCATGGAGAGTTAAAAATGCGATATTATCAGTATACCGGGAAACTAGAGAAAGAGAGGAACCGGTTGATATAATGAACAGGATTTACAATGCAGGGGGTGACTTGTGCAAGGTCCCCTGCGGTGACGGCAGCACAGCAATGCGGCTCCGGTGCATGGCTTTCCCGCCGGGAACTCTGCATCGGTATGGGAGATTAATTCGCGACAACAGGCAGGTTTTCTACATATGAAAAAGATATTCGTACTCGACACCAATGTCATTCTCCACGACAACGAATGCATTTATCAATTTCAGGAGAATGATGTGGTTATCCCGGTCACGGTACTGGAGGAATTAGATCATTTCAAGAAGGGAAACGAGACACTGAATTTCCACGCCCGGGAGTTTGCCAGAGATCTGGATACGCTGAGCGGAGATAAACTTTTCAACGGTGGGGTCACCATCGGCAAATCCATGGGAAAAATCAGTATCGTGTTCGACCGGGAACTCCATCCGGACCTGGCATTTAACTTTTCCAACCGGGTCCCGGATCATCTGATCTTGAACACGGCGTACCAGCTGTCGAAAAAATATCCCCGCCGCCAGGTAATCCTGGTGTCCAAAGATGTCAATTTGCGGATGAAGGCCAAGTCGGTCGGACTGATGGCCCAGGATTACATGAACGACCAGGTAAAAGATATCTCGGCATTGTACACCGGGCACCGGTTGATTGATGATATGCCGGACGAAATGGTCTCGGCGCTGTATCGTGCTCCTTTTGAAATCGAGCGAAACCGTCTGGACGGAAAAATGGAAATACGGCCCAATGAATTCCTGATTCTGCGCACTGCCCAGCGATCGGCTCTGGCCACGTACAATCCGTTGACCGATACTCTCCGTCGGGTTGAAAAGGCGCCGGTATACGGGATCATGCCGCGAAATGCCGAGCAAACCTTCGCACTCAGTGCACTGGTGAACCCTGACATCCCTTTAGTGAGCATCTCCGGGAAAGCGGGAACCGGGAAAACACTGCTGGCGCTGGCTGCTGCGCTGGAGCGGCGTAGTTACTACCGGCAGATCTTCCTGGCCCGGCCGATTGTCCCTCTCAGCAACAAGGATATCGGGTTTCTGCCCGGAGATATCCAGTCTAAACTGGAACCGTACATGCAGCCGCTGTTCGATAATCTGGGCGTCATCCAGAGCCAGTATCCGGATTCGGATAATAAGAACCGGCGAATCAAGGAATTACTGGAGGAAGATAAACTGGTGATTTCGCCGCTGACCTATATCCGCGGACGGAGCCTGGTTAAAATCTATTTTATCGTAGACGAAGCACAAAATCTCACCCCCCATGAGATTAAAACCATCATTACCCGGGCCGGGGAGGGTACCAAGGTGGTGTTTACCGGGGACATTTACCAGATCGATCATCCCTATCTGGACGCCCGGTCCAACGGTCTCAGTTATCTTATCGACCGGATGCAGGGGCAAAAGCTCTATGCCCATGTGAACCTGGAGAAGGGGGAGCGGTCCGAAATTGCCGAGCTGGCCAGTAACTTGTTGTGAGTGGTGAGTACGCCGGGGAGAGGGCGCCTGTCATCGCGCCCAGGGCACCAGACGCTTCCTGGCGGGGAATCAAGTTCTCCTCTGGAAATTGAGAAGTCGGAAACCTTTGTGACGGGATCCGGCACGCCGGGGCGCGGGAGGGCCGCTGCGGATCTGGCTATTGAATGAGGAGATAACCTCTGGTTCCGGACCAGCGGAAACAAGAAGGGCCGGCAACAGAGAAGGGTGCGGGACTACTCCGGGACTGCGATAAAATTCCGGGATTTTTCGAAGGTGGTAATATCGTCTTCGTGTTCCAGGGTCAGGGAGATGTCGTCCAGTCCCCGCTGTAAATGTTCTTTTACCCCGGCATCGATGTCAAAATGGAAGGCGATTTCTTCATCCAGATGGAGCACAAAGCGTTGTTCCTCCAGATTCACCGTCCCTTCCAACCCGGGAAACCGTCCGACCATCTCGAAGATTTCCTCCACTTCGTCCGGTGAGAGTTCGATGGTCAGCAGGCCGTTCTTCACGCTGTTATTCCGGAAGATATCGGCAAAGGCCGGGACATGGGAGCCGTCCCGCTCCTGCCAGGGCGCGATAATCACTTTAAAACCATATTGCTTGAGCGCCCAGACCGCGTGTTCCCGGCTGGAGCCGCACCCAAAATTATTCCTGGTGACCAGGATACTGGCGCCGTCGAAACGGGGTTGATTCAGTTCGAAATCGGGGTTGGGCTTGTTATTGGGCAGATAGCGCCAATCGAAAAACAAATTTTCGCCGAAGCCGGTTCGCTTGATGGATTTCAGAAACTGCTTGGGGATAATCTGGTCGGTATCCACGTTGGCCCGATCCAGGGTAGCGATAAGTCCGTGAAAAGTAGTGAATGGTTCCATAAGTGCTTATGAATTTTCCCAGGTTCGTAAATCAACAAAATGACCTTCGATGGCCGCTGCAGCAGCCATTTCGGGGCTGACGAGATGCGTGCGGCCTCCTTTGCCCTGCCGTCCTTCGAAGTTGCGGTTCGAGGTGGACGCACAGCGTTCGCCCTCCCGGAGCTGGTCCGGGTTCATGCCCAGACACATGCTGCATCCGGCCAGACGCCATTCGGCACCGAAGTCCTTAAAGACTTTATCCAATCCCTCTGCCTCCGCTTGCACCCGGACCTGTTGGGACCCCGGCACGACCATCACCCGGACGTCTTTGGCTTTCTTCCGGCCGGTGACCATGCTGGCCGCCCGCCGAAGGTCCTCGATACGGGCATTCGTGCAGCTTCCCAGGAAAACGGTGTCCAGCGGAATGTCGGTCAGTGGGGTCCCCGGTTCCAGTCCCATGTACGTCAAGGCTTGCTCTACATCTTTCTGGCTATATCCGGGGACGTCATCCGGTGCGGGAATGGAGCCCGTCACGTCCATAACCATGCCCGGATTGGTGCCCCAGGTTACCTGGGGCGCAATGCTCCCGGCTTCGATGGTCAGGGTCCGGTCGAATTCCGCGTCCGGGTCGCTGGGAAGTGTTTCCCAGTAGGCCACGGCCTTTTCAAAATCCTTGCCGGTCGGGGCAAAGGGCCGTTTTTTATCCGCGATATATTGGAAGGTCGTTTCGTCCGGGGCGATCATCCCCGCGCGGGCGCCGGCCTCGATGCTCATGTTGCAGATGGTCATCCGGGACTCCATGGAAAGAGAGGCCACCGCGTCGCCGGTGTACTCCAACACGTATCCCGTGCCGCCGGCCGTCCCGATGATCCCGATCAGTTTCAGAATCATATCCTTGGAGGTAACGAACGGATCCAACTCTCCGGTGAATGCCACTTTAAAAGTTTTCGGTTTCATCTGGCGCAGGGTCTGGGTCGCCAGCACGTGCTCGACCTCGGAGGTGCCGATGCCGAAGGCGAGGGTCCCGAACGCCCCGTGGGTCGACGTGTGCGAATCACCGCACACCATGGTCATTCCCGGAAGGGTGATGCCCAATTCCGGACCGATGACGTGGACGATTCCCTGGCGATCGCTGTTCAGGCCGTACAGTTCGATGCCGAAATCATGGCAATTCTTCTCCAACGCCTCGATTTGGGCCTTGGAAATGGCATCCTTGATCACCGACTGATCGTCCGTGGGGACGTTATGATCCATGGTGGCAAAGGTCAGATCCGTCCGGCGGACTTGCCGGTTGGTCATCCGCAGCCCCTCAAAAGCCTGGGGACTGGTAACCTCGTGGATTAAATGCCGGTCGATATATAACAGGTATGACCCGTCCGGCAGTTCCTTCACAACATGACTGTTCCAAATCTTCTCGAAAAGTGTTTTTCCCATAGCGCATCGAATATACTTAATGAATTAATTGTTGGCAAGTTCTGAGGGTTCCCATGAGTTCCTTTATTCTGGTTTTCCACCAATGTAACCAATGCAATGGGCCGGATATTGTTCCGGGGAATCCGGAAGTCCTCCCACGCGAGAATCCCTGGAATTCGCGTGACGTCTCCCAGAGAAGTGAGGGGGTGGGGGGAGATGGAAGATAGAGCACCATCCACCACAGAAGTCAAAGTCCGTCATCGGACCCTGTTCGCCCGTAGCCTATTGGATGGAGGTGCACAGGCGAACAGGGCAGATGCGTGCGAGCAGTCCGGAAGATTCTCAGGTATCCGAGTATTGGACTCCCAGTTTTTTGAGCGCGGCCGGCGGGCAACCGTTCCAGCTGGTTGCCTTGTTTCCCATGTACTGCAGGTCCTGGATCCCGATTTTGCTGGTCCAGAAACCGGTGGCGGTAAAATTCCGGAGCGTGTTAAAGAAGGCCACTCCCTGGCTCATTTCCGGCTTGGCCTGTTCGGGCCAGGCGATTTCGTCCAGGATCTGCTTCTGTTGGGCCGTACTGCAATCCACAAAGGTGTGGTTGAAGCGTTCCAGGCACTGGTTGTCCAGCCAGCGAAGTCCTCCCCGCATGGCCGTCTGGTGCCGGGGCTGGTCCAGCATCATAAAGTCGATGAATTCCGGCACTCCGGCGTCGGAGGCGTTCCCGGACCGATCGTCCGCCGGAATAATGAGATCCGCCAGCTGCCGGACGGTGGCCATCTCGTGGTCCGTAAAGAACTGCTCCTGGAGCATTTTCCGGTCCGCAGCGCTCAGATCACTGGGATCCAGTTGGACCGCCTGGGTCTGTTGCTTGGCCTGTTGGGTGCACGCCGAAAGCGTCATGCCGGCGACAAAACTGCCGAGGGTCAGCGTTTTTAACGCTTGTCGTCTGGTCATGTTTTTCATGATGTTTTCACCTCACACGTTCAATTTTTTTCGTTGATCCACCAGGTATTCGGAAGCGCGCATGGCGAATGCCAGAATACTGAGGGTGGGGTTTTTATGGGGTTGGGAAACGAAGGGCCCGCCATCCGTGACGAACAGGTTCTTCACATCGTGCGCCTGGGAATACTTGTTGAGGACGGACGTTTTGGGATCATTGCCCATGCGAACCGTTCCCACCTCGTGAATGATCCGTCCCGGGGCTTCGATGCCGTAACCGTCTTCGGAGCCGGGCATGTCGCCCAGTGCCTCACCACCCAGTTCGTCGATAATGGACCGGAAGGTTTCCTGCATGTGTTTGACCTGGTTGTATTCGTGGTCACTCCAGGTGTAGTGAAACCGCAGTACCGGGATCCTATATTTATCAACGACGCCGGGGTCGATTTCGCAGTAGTTGTCTTCCCGGGAGATCGTTTCCCCGCGGCCGGCGAACCCGAGCATTGATCCGTAGAAGCGGCGGTAATCGTTTTTAAGCTGGGCTCCGTATCCGCCACCGCCGGTGGATCGGGATTTTCCGTTTTCGCCAGGGAACCGCCCGTTGTAATTCTGGATTCCGCCCATGAAACCATAGCCGGGCATGTTCTGGCCGCCCCATAATTCCACGTGGTATCCCCGGGGGAAATCCAGCCGGCTGTTCTCTTTCCACCAGGGGATGTACAGATGCATGCCGCCGGTGCCATCTTCGTTGTGGGGGACCGGGTCGAACAGCTGCGGGAACACTCCCGCCACCGACGTGCCGGTGGAGTCCATCAGGTATTTCCCGACCACCCCGCTGGAATTGGCCAGGCCGTTCGGGAACTGAGAAGATTTGGAATTTAACAGCAGCCGGGCGGATTCACAGGCGCTGGCCGCCAGTACCACCACCTTGGACCGAACCTTGTATTCCCGGTTGTCCTCTTTATTCACGTAGGAGACGCCACTGGCCAGCCCGTCTTTCCCGACCGTGACTTCCCGGGCCATAGCGTTGTTTACGATTTTTAATCGCCCGGTTTTCTGGGCGGGTGGGATTAGCACCGAGGGAGAGGAAAAGTTGGAGTGGGTCGAGCAGCTGCGGTTACACTGGCTGCAATAGTGGCAGGGGGGGCGTCCGTTTAGCGGTTCGGTGAGGATGGCCAGCCGGGAGGGGATCATGGGGATGTTGAGCTGGTCACACCCCTGCTTGATAAACAGTTCGTAACAACGCGGTTTGGGCGGTGGGAGAAAGTGGCCGTCCGGTTCATTCCTGATGCCTTCATTGGAGCCGAAGACCCCGATCAACTCGTCGACTGTATCATAATAGGGCTTGATTTCATCGTAGGTGACGGGCCAATTGGTCCCCAGCCCGTCTTTTGATTTCGCTTGAAAATCGTCCGGTCCGAACCGCAGGGCAATCCGGCCCCAGTGATTGGTGCGGCCGCCCAGCATGCGGGAGCGAAACCAGTCGAATTCAGTGTCGTCCACGTGGGTGTACGGTTCGCCGTCCAGCTCCCAGCCGCCGAACGCGGCGTCAAATTCGCCGAACGGCCGGTCGGTGGGCGCCCCCCGCCGCGGTGATTGATACGGCCACTCGAACATGGTCCATTTCTCCGAATCAAACCAGGGGCCGGCCTCCAGCATGATGACCTCCGCTCCGGCCTCGGTCAGAACCTTGGCGGCCATACCGCCTCCGGCACCCGACCCGATGATACATACGTCGTATTCCTTGGAATTCTCGATAATCTGCATGATGCTTTCGTCGCTCCTTCACTGAGTGTAAAGAAAGAAGGGAACTGCCCTGCTTTCGGTTCTCTGCTGATCAAATAAGGTCGTATTCGGATAGACTGTCAAGATGGCACTCCGGGTGATTCGAAAAAAATCAGGGTGATCAGCTCGCCATCCAAAGTGTTGTCGCATGCGCGTGTACTCAATAGCTTCCCGGTTGAAATAAACACGACAATAACTGTCATATATATCTGTAAATAATTTTCGGGTAAATATCAAGATCCCGGGGGCGGCTTTTTCAGTCTGTGCCAATCATGATACTTCCGGTAAATCACCCGGGTGCAGGGTGAAACATGTACAGCCGCATTTATTTCGGGGAGCGGGACAGTTGGGAAGAGCCGCCGGCGGTCCGGGAGAGACCGGCCAGCCAGCCGGTGAAAATCAGGTTGCAGATCCCCGGGTGGGTGCGTATTATCTCTTTACGGGTTTACGTAATATTTACCTGAGATATCGAGCCGTCTATCCTGGCCGTGACAGGATTTGTAACCGAAATATTAGGAACCAGAACAAAGGAGCCAGCCATGAATATGGGGCGCCGTCAATTTTTACAAATGAGTGGAGCGGGCATTGCCGCGCTTAGTTTTACCGCCACACCCGCTGCAAAATTATTTGCAGCACCGGGCACAGGAGCAGCCGGCGTTGGGATGTGTGACTGGAACCTGGGAGAAAGTGCCAGTCCGGAAGCCATCCCGAAGGCCAAGCAGGCGAGCCTGGACGCCATTCAGGTCAGCGTGGGCACCGCTCCGGATAATATGCCGTTACGGGAGCAATCAGTACGCAACCGGTATCTGGCACTGGGAAAGCAATACGGGATTTCGTTCTCTTCAGTAGCGGCAGGCGGTATTCTGAACCGGATTCCCCTGGCGACGGAACCCCAATCGGCCGTCTACGTGATTGACGCCGTGGAAGCGGCGGCCGCCCTGGAGGCAAAAAACATCCTGGTGGCCTTCTTTGGAAACGGCGATTTGCGCCTGCGGGATTCCATGGGGGAATTTCGCGATCTGGGAGATGGCGAATTCTCTTCCTATGAGCTGGACAGCCAGAAGGTAACCCGGGTGGTGGAAGCGCTTCGCCAGATTGTCCCCCGGGCCGAAGACGCCCGCGTCGCGCTGGGCCTGGAAAATACCCTGGCCGCACATCAGAACCTGGAGATTATCGACCGGATCGGGTCCGATATGGTACAGGTGTATTATGACGTGGGAAACTCCTGGGGTAATGGGTACGACGTCCCCACCGAGATCCGGATGCTGGGAAGCGATCGGATCTGCGAAGTCCATCTCAAGGACTGGGACACCAAGATGCTGGGGAGTGCGGAGGGGATGGTCGACATGCGGCAGTGTGCCCGGGCGCTGGATGACATCGGCTACGATAAATGGCTGGTGCTGGAGACCAGCGGCCGGGAAAATCGGTTCATCCCGGATACCAAAACCAACGTTTCCTTTGTGAAACAGACTTTCCGGATGGCGTAAGTTTCTCCCGGGCGCAGGAGAGAACCAGGATTTTTCGGGCCATCCTTCGATTTGACCGGGCTATTGCGCGTGCATCTGAGCGGCATGGTGCAGAGCGCGGAGCGCATGGCGAAACCGTGGCAAACGGCGGTAGCAAGTGTGTAGGGAGAATCCCGTGGTGGGCCCGGAGACGAAATCCATACGTGAGTCACGTATCCGTCGCGAACGCGCAGGACGAGATAACTCTTCCCGATCTTTTCCCTTGGAATCATACCCGATATCATAGGCTCTTCTGTGCTGTAAGCACACTCCGGAAATCACGCTTGTTTGGTGTAAAGTCCCCGGTTTTTCCTTGTGTTCAGGATCGCCGGGAGTGAGATTTGGCAACTGAAAAAAATATTTCATCTGGCAGGGAGTGATATGAACCGGTGCATATGGATAGTGACGGGTCTGCTGGTGCTGAGCATCGCAGCCGGTGATCTGTTTGCGAAGGAAAAAGCCGGAGAGGTTGGACAGGGTGCGGTCTACTCGGTGATCGAGCTGACATTTGAGGGTCCGGACCTCACCCCGCAGGATTCTCCGGCCCGTGATATTGATTTCTGGGTTCGTTTTCGGCACCGGGGCGGGAACCCCGCCTATCGGGTCTACGGCTTCTGG